>Ga0182024_10011270_pt1 | contig 17998 bp, 13 predicted proteins | sample P32metaG_FD_120480 | JGI IMG/M metagenome (GOLD analysis project Ga0182024, IMG submission 120480) | Permafrost microbial communities from Stordalen Mire, Sweden - P3-2 metaG (Illumina Assembly) | ecosystem: Environmental > Terrestrial > Soil > Wetlands > Permafrost | place: Sweden: Stordalen... | reverse complement strand
CGGCGAAGCATGATGCCGCGGCACAGCGCGATCACGGCGGCGATCTGGCGCAGCGGAAATTCCGGATAGCCCCAGTCATGGCCCCGGTTGACGATCTCGATGCCGATCGAACAGGAGTTGATGTCTTGTTCGCCCGCCCAGGATGCGGCGCCGGCGTGCCAGGCACGCTTGTCTTCCGGGACAGACTGGATGATGCGGCCGTCTTCCAGAACGATGTAGTGTGCCGACACGTCGGTGCCGGCCGTGCACAGCCGCGCAATCGCGCCTTCCGCGTCGGGCATGCCGGTGTAGTGCAGCACGATCATGTCGGGCCAGCGGCCGTTGGCGCGTTCGCTGAAATTGGCCGACGGGATGACGTCGGAAGCGATCGAGGAATCGGCCGTGAATGTCTTCATGGTTTCAGATCCATGCCGTTTACTATTCCTTCACCACCGCGCCAGCGCAATGCGAGAGCCGGCCAGCGCTCCGCATTTTGACCGGGTGTGTGCGGTACGCATCACCGGTTCCGCCGAGCTTCAAATCCCTCCTGATCCGTCAACGCTTTCTTAACGCTAGCTGCCGTTACTAAGTGATGAGGTGCCGAACCGCTGCGGGGCGGCCAGGACCCGTTGACGCTCGAAATCCCATGGCAGCCCAGCAAATTCCGTGCGGAACTCAGGGTTTGCCAGCGGGGATGCGCAGCGCCGGCGATTGCGGCCCGCACCGGCGCGTCGGGCGGATGGCCGAGCCGAGACATTTGAGGCGCAATGGGCCTGTTGGCGGCCAGTTTCCTGCTCCAAAGCCGGGCCAGCGCCGGAGTTTCGGCGTGACGGCGGCCGGCCCGCGACATATCCCCGTGCTTGGCCGCGAGGCCATCGGGCTGCTGCGTCCCCGTGACGGCGGCCTTTATCTCGATGCCACCTTCGGGGCCGGCGGCTATAGCCGGATGATTCTCGACGTTGCGGGAACCCGGGTCATCGGCATCGACCGCGACCGAACCGCCATCGCCGGCGGGTTCGATCTGGTCGATCGATCGGCCGGCCGGCTGACGCTGGTCGAAGCGCGATTTTCCAGCCTGGCCGAGATCTGCACCAGGCAGGGCGTCGATGCGGTCGACGGCATCGTGATGGATGTCGGGGTGTCCTCGATGCAGCTTGACGAGGCCGGCCGCGGCTTTTCGTTTCGGCTGGGAGGTCCGCTCGACATGCGGATGGGACATGACGGCCCGACCGCCGCGGACGTGATCGCGCGTGCCTCCGAGGCCGATCTCGCCAACATCATCTACATCTTCGGCGAAGAGCGTCATTCCCGCAGCGTCGCCCGCGCCATCGTCGCCGCGCGCAAGCAGGCGCCGATCACGACCACGCGGGCGCTCGCCGAACTGGTCGCGAAGGTGGTGCGATCGCGGCCCGGCGACATTCACCCGGCCACCCGCACGTTTCAGGCGCTGCGGATCTTCGTCAACGAAGAACTCGACGAACTTCATCTGGCGCTGGCGGCGGCGGAGCGCGTGCTGAAGCCGGGCGGCCGGCTTGCGGTGGTGTCGTTTCATTCGCTGGAAGACCGCATCGTCAAGAATTTCCTGGTCGAACGCGGCAAGGCCGGCGGCGGGTCGCGGCATCTGCCGGCGGTCGCCCAGCCGGTGCCCAGCTTTGCCGTCCTCACCAAACGTCCGGTCACGCCCGACGAGGCGGAAATCTCCGCCAATCCGCGCGCGCGGTCGGCCAAGCTGCGCGCAGCCGAACGCACCGATGCGCCGGCACACGCCGCGGCGGAACTGCCGGCATGGCCGACGCTCGCCGAACTGATGCGGGGAGCCTGACCGTGCGGATCCTCCATCTCCTCGTGATCGGCGCGCTGGTGTTCGCGGCCGCCTATGTCTATCGGATCAAGATGGCATCGACCATCCGCACCGAGCGGGTGCTGCGGCTGCATGCGGAAATTCGCGAGCAGCGCGATGCCATCGCGGTGCTGCGGGCGGAATGGACCAAACTCGATGCGCCGATCCGGCTGCAGGGCCTGGCAGAACGGCATCTGCCGCTGAAGCCGATCACTGCCACGCAGTATGATTCACTGAAGAACCTGCCGGAACGGCCGCCGAACTTCGCCAAGCCCGGCGATCCCGACCCGATCGGCGCGATGATCCAGGCGATCGATTCGGTAGCCGCCGAAGCGCCGGCCTCGACCGGCTCGGTGCCGGAGCCTCCGCAATGACCGGTCGGGCGCTGACCATCGTCAAGCCGGCGGAACCGTGGCGGCGGCGGCTGATCCGCAGCCTGCTGTACGGGCGCAATGTCGATCGCGCCGCCAAGGCGCGCGCCCGCGTCGGGTTTGCCATCGTGGCGTTCGCCGCGATCTATGCCGTGATCGGCGGCCGGCTGATCATGTATGCGACCATCGGCGACAGCCACGGCGCGCACCGGACCGCGACGCAGGACGCCATCGCGACCGCGCGGCCCGATATCGTCGATCGCAACGGCGAGGTGCTCGCCACCGACGTCAAGGCACCGAGCCTGTTCGCCGAGCCGCGGCGGATCATCGACAAGGACGAGGCGATCGAACTGCTGACCGCGACACTGCCCGATCTCGACACCGGCGAAGTCCGCGACCGGCTGTCGTCGAAAAAGGGCTTCGTCTGGCTGAAGCGGGAAATCACGCCGCAGCAGCAGCTTGAAATCCACCGGCTCGGCATTCCCGGTGTCGGCTTCCTGCGCGAGAACAAGCGGGTCTATCCCACCGGCTCCGAAGTCGCCCACCTGATCGGCCTCGTCAATATCGACAACCAGGGCATCGCCGGGATGGAGAAGTGGGTCGACAATAACGGCCTTGCCGATCTGCATCGCGCCGGCTTTGCCACCGATCGCCTGCAGCGGCCGATTGAACTGTCGGTCGATCTGCGCGTCGAGCACGCGTTGCGCGACGAATTGCTCAAGGCCAAGAAAAAATTCCACGCCAAGGCGGCCTCCGGTCTCGTCTCCAACGTCAGGACCGGCGAGATCGTGGCGATGGTGTCGTTGCCCGATTTCGATCCCAATAATCCGACCGAGGCACACGATCCCGACCGCATCAACCGGCTCACCACCGGCGTTTACGAGATGGGGTCGACATTCAAGGCGTTCACGCTGGCGATGGCGCTGGATTCCGGCAAGTCCGATCTCAACTCGATGTGGGATGCGCGGGGTCCGCTGCATTACGGCAAATTCACCATCCATGACGACGAGCCGAAGGGCCGCTTCATCAATATGAAGGAGGTGTTCACCTTTTCGTCGAACGTCGGCGCGGCGCGCATTGCGCTGTCGCAAGGCGTCGAGGCGCACAAGGCGTTTCTGCGCAAGATGGGGCAGCTCGACCGGCTGCGCACCGAATTGCCCGAGAGCGCCTCGCCGATCGTGCCGCGGCACTGGGGCGAGCTGAACACGGTGACGATCGCGTTCGGCCACGGCATCGCGGTGGCGCCGCTGCAGGCAGTGATGGGGATCGACGCGCTGGTGAACGGCGGCTATCTGATTCCGCCGACCTTCCTGAAACGCAGCGAGCAGGACGCGATGGCGCTGGCGAAACGGGTGATCAAGCCCGAGACATCGGAAAAAATGCGGTTCCTGATGCGGCTGAACGCCGAGGTCGGCACCGCGCGAAAGGCCGACGTCAAGGGCTATTATATCGGCGGCAAGACCGGCACGGCGGAAAAGGTCATCAACGGCCGCTACGCCAAGAAGCGCGTGCTCACCGCCTTCACCGCGATCGTTCCGGCCGACCATCCGCAATACCAGCTGCTGATCATGCTGGACGAACCGCAGGCGACCAAGGAAACCTTCGGCTTCATCACCTCCGGCTGGAATGCGGTGCCGACCGGCGGCAATGTGATCGCCCGGATTGCGCCGCTGCTGGGGATCGAGCCGCGGTTCGACCTGCCGCCGCCCGACCGCCTTATTCTTGCGGCATCGAAGACAACCCAGTAAGGCGTAGTGATACCGTCGATTTGAAGTTCCCGCGCGAGGCTGGACTGGAAGATCATGAAGCTCCGCGACCTGTTCGGCGATGACGCCGCCATTGACCCGCGGGCGGAAGCGGTCGCGGTGACGGGACTCGCCATGGACAGCCGTGCGGTAAAGCCGGGCGATGTGTTCTTTGCGCTTGCCGGCAGCAAAACCGACGGCACGCGCTTTATCGATCAGGCCATTGGCCGCGGTGCGGTTGCGATTGCGGGCGACCGTCCGCCGCCCGGCGGCCGGCCGGTGCCTTTTGTCGGCACGCCGAATCCACGCCGTGCGCTGGCGCTCGCCGCGGCGCGATTTTATCCGCGGCAGCCCGCGACGATCGCGGCCGTCACCGGCACCAGCGGCAAGACCTCGGTCGCGGCTTTCACCCGCCAGATCTGGCAGGCGCTCGGCCACGCCTCGGCCAGCATCGGCACCATCGGGCTGGTGTCGCCGAAGCGCACCGTCTACGGATCGCTGACGACGCCGGATCCGATTGCGCTGCATCGCCAGCTCGATGAAATCGCAAGCGACGGCGTCACCCATCTGGCGCTCGAGGCGTCGTCGCATGGGCTCGACCAATATCGGCTGGACGGCGTCCGGATCGGCGCCGGCGGCTTCACCAACCTGTCGCGCGATCACATGGACTATCATCCCGACGTCGAGCATTATCTGGCCGCCAAGCTGCGGCTGTTCTGCGATCTCGTCGCGGCGGAGGGCGCGGCAGTGATCTCCGCCGATCACGATTGTTCACAGGCCGTGATCGATGCGGCGCAGGCGCGAGGTCTGCGGATCGTCACGGTCGGTAGCAAAGGTGACGGCGCCGGCGAGGGCATTCGGCTGCTGGGCGCCGAAATCGACGGCTTTTCGCAGAAACTCAGGCTCGAACATCGCGGAAGCAGGCAATCGGTGCGGCTGCCACTGGTCGGTGAATTCCAGATCGAGAACGCGCTGGTCGCCGCCGGTCTCGCCGTCGCTACCGGCAGCGCAGTGCGGCCGGTGTTTGCCGCGCTCGAAAATCTCGAAGGCGCCAAGGGCCGGCTGGAGCGGGTCGGCGAACATAACGGCGCGCCGATCTTTGTCGACTATGCCCACAAGCCCGACGCGCTGGCGAAAGCGCTGCAGGCCTTGCGGCCTTACGCCAAACGCCGGCTGGTCGTGGTGTTCGGCGCCGGCGGCGACCGCGACGCCGGCAAGCGCCCGCTGATGGGGGCGATCGCGGCCGACAATGCCGACTGCGTCATCATTACCGACGATAATCCGCGCAGCGAGGACCCCGGCCTGATCCGCTCGGCGATCCTGAGCGCGGCCGGCGCCGCGAAGGACATCGGCGACCGCGCCGAGGCGATCCGGACCGCGATTGCCGGCCTCGAGCCCGGCGATGCGTTGCTGATTGCCGGCAAGGGCCACGAGACCGGACAGATCGTCGGCGACCGCATCCTGCCGTTCAGCGATCACGATGCGGTGGCGGGTGCGCTCGCGCCGAGGGTCGCATGAGCACCACCCCGCTATGGACAACGGGCGCGATGGCCGCGGCGATGCAGGCGGCGCGTCGTGGATTGTTGCCGGAAGCGGTCACCGGGCTGTCGATCGACAGCCGCACCATCGCGCCGGGCGAGGCTTATTTCGCGATCAAGGGCGACGTCCATGACGGACACGATTTTGTTGCCGCGGCGCTGCAGGCCGGTGCCGCGTTCGCGGTGGTTGAAACCGCGCAGCGCGACCGGTTCGCAGCCGACGCGCCGCTGCTGGTGGTGGAGGACGTGCTGGCCGGCCTCGTCGCTCTCGCCCATGCCGCGCGCGCGCGCCTGAACGGGCAGGTGATCGCAGTGACCGGCTCGGTCGGCAAGACCTCGACCAAGGAGGCGCTGCGGCGCGTGCTCGGCGACCAGGGCGAAACCCATGCCTCGACCGCGTCCTTCAACAATCATTGGGGCGTGCCGCTGTCGCTGGCGCGCTGCCCGGCTGTGGCGCGCTTCGCGATCTTCGAGATCGGCATGAATCATCCGGGCGAGATCGAACCGCTGGTCAGGATGGTGCGGCCACAGCTCGCCATCATCACCACGGTCGAGCCGGTGCACCTCGAGTTCTTCGCCGGCATCGAGGCGATTGCCGACGCCAAGGCCGAGATCTTTGCGGGCGTCGAGCCCGGCGGCGCGGTGGTGCTCAACCGCGACAACGCGCAATTCGCCCGCTTGCAGCGGCGTGCCAGGAAACTCGGCATTTCGCGCATCCTGTCATTCGGCGCTCACAGCGAGTCCGAGGCGCGGCTGCTCGAGCTGGCGCTGCACGCCACCTGCTCGGCGGTGCATGCCAACATTCTCGGCCACGACGTCACCTACAAGCTCGGCTTGCCGGGGCGCCACATGGCGATGAATTCGCTGGCGGTGCTGGCGGCGGCGTCGCTGGCGGGCGCCGATCTCGCCCGCGCGGCATTGTCGCTGTCGCACATCGCGCCGGCGGCGGGCCGCGGCGTCCGGCGCACGCTGCAGGTGGCGAGCGGCGAGGCGGTCCTGATCGACGAGAGCTATAACGCCAATCCGGCGTCGATGGCTGCGGCGCTGAACGTGCTCGGCCAGGCGGCGGTCGGCCCGCATGGCCGGCGCATCGCGGTGCTCGGCGATATGCTCGAATTGGGGCCGACCGGCCCCGCATTGCACCGCGGTCTGCTCGAGGCGATCCGGACTAACCAGATCGATCTCGTGTATTGTTGCGGTCCGCTGATGCGCCATCTGTGGGATGGCCTTTCCAGCGGCAAGCGGGGCGGCTATGCCGAGAATGCGGCTGGTCTCGAGGCGCAGGCCGTGTCGGCGATTCGTGCCGGCGACGCCATCATGGTCAAGGGGTCGCTGGGCTCGAAGATGAAGACAATTGTCAACGCGCTCGAAAAGCGCTTTCCCAACAAGACCGCGTCCGATGAAGTCGCGGTATAGGCGGATTGAATGTTTTATTGGCTGATTGATCTATCCAATACGGTTCCCGGGCTGGGCGTGTTTCGCTCGTTCCTCAATGTGTTTCGTTACATCACCTTTCGCACCGGCGGCGCGATGGTGACGGGCGCCTTATTCGTGTTCCTGTTCGGTCCCTGGATCATCGATCACCTCAGGCTGCGCCAGGGCAAGGGCCAGCCGATCCGCAGTGACGGTCCGCAATCGCATCTCGTCACCAAGAAGGGCACGCCGACGATGGGCGGGCTGATGATCCTGTCAGGCCTTGTGGTCTCGACGGTGCTGTGGGCCAATCCGCTCAACCCCTATGTCTGGATCGTGCTCGCGGTTACGCTCGGCTTCGGCTTCGTCGGTTTCTACGACGACTATCTCAAGGTGACAAAACAGACCCATAGCGGCTTTGCCGGCCGCATTCGGCTGGCGATCGAAGCCGTGATCGCACTCGCGGCGTGTTACGCGCTGGTGCGGCTCGGCCGCGATCCGTTTTCGACCTCGCTGGTGATTCCGTTCTTCAAGGACGTGGTGCTGAATTTCGGCTGGTTCTTCGTGCTGTTCGGCGCCTTCATCATGGTCGGCGCCGGTAACGCGGTGAATCTCACCGATGGCCTCGACGGACTTGCCATCGTGCCGGTGATGATCGCGGCGGCGAGCTTCGGCATGATCGCCTATCTTGCCGGCAATGCGGTATTCTCCGATTATCTGCAGATCAACTATGTCGCCGGTACCGGCGAGCTCGCGGTGCTGTGCGGCGCGGTGCTCGGCGCCGGACTGGGCTTCCTGTGGTTCAACGCGCCGCCGGCGTCGATCTTCATGGGCGATACCGGCTCGCTTGCGCTCGGCGGCATGCTGGGTTCGATCGCGGTCGCGGTGAAGCACGAGATTGTACTTGCGGTGATCGGCGGGCTGTTCGTGCTGGAAGCGGTCTCGGTAATCGTGCAGGTGGCGTCGTTCAAGCTCACCGGCAAGCGCGTGTTCCGGATGGCGCCGCTGCATCATCATTTCGAGCAAAAGGGCTGGACCGAGCCGCAGATCGTGATCCGGTTCTGGATCATCTCGGTGATGCTGGCGCTGGCCGGCCTTTCCACGCTGAAACTGCGGTGATTGATGTCGGATCGGCTTTTTGTTCGTCGTCATTCCGGGGCGTGCGAAGCACGAACCCGGAATCTCGAGATTCCGGATAACCGCTGCGCGGTTTCCGGAATGACGGGTGGCACCCCATGATTCCGGTCACCTCGTTTGCGGGCAAGACGGTAGCGGTGTTCGGGCTCGGCGGGTCTGGGCTGGCGAGCTGTCATGCGCTGAAGGCGGGAGGGGCGGAGGTGGTCGCCGGCGATGACGGCGTCGACCGGCTGGCCGAAGCCGCCAAAGCCGGTTTCATCACCGCGGATTTGCGCACGGTATCGTGGGCCAATTTTGCCGCCTTGGTGCTGACGCCCGGCGCGCCGCTGACCCATCCGGCGCCGCATTGGACCGTGCTGGCGGCGCAACAGGCCGGCATCGAGGTGATCGGCGATATCGAATTGTTTTGCCGCGAACGCCGCCGTCACGCGCCGGATGCGCCGTTCGTCGCGATCACCGGCACCAACGGCAAGTCGACCACGACAGCGCTGATCGCACATTTGATGCGGGTAGCCGGCTACGACAGCCAGATGGGCGGCAACATCGGCACCGCGATCCTGTCGCTGCAGCCGCCGCGCATGGGCCGTGTCCACGTGATCGAGATGTCGTCGTACCAGATCGACCTCTCGCCGTCGCTCGATCCCTCCGTCGGCATCCTGTTGAATGTCAGCGAAGACCATATCGATCGCCACGGCACGCTCGAACATTATGCCGCCGTGAAGGCGCGGCTGGTCGCCGGCGTGCAGCCGGGCGGCACCGCGATCGTCGGCGTCGACGACGGATGGAGCCGCAATATCGCCGACCGGATCGAGCAGGCCGGCCAGCGCGTGGTCCGCGTCTCGGTCAAAAATCCGCTGCCCGACGGCATCTATGTCGAACGTGAAACCATCCTGCTTGCGTCCGGCGGCGCGCGCCGCGAGATCGCGCGGATCGGCGGCATCGGTTCGCTGCGCGGGCTGCATAACGCGCAGAATGCGGCGTGCGCCTCGGCCAGCGCGCTGGCGCTGGGCGTCGGCACCGAAGTCCTGCAGAACGGATTGCGCAGCTTTCCCGGCCTCGCCCATCGCATGGAGCAGGTCGGCCGCTGCGGCAAGGTGCTGTTCGTCAACGATTCCAAGGGCACCAATGCGGACGCCGCGGCGCATGCGCTGTCGTCATTCGCCGATATTTTCTGGATCGCCGGCGGCAAGCCCAAGCTCGGCGGCATCACCAGCCTGACCGAATATTTCCCGCGCCTCCGCAAGGCCTATCTGATCGGGGAGGCGGCGCAGGAGTTTGCCGCGACCCTTGATGGCAAGGCGGCGTACGAGATCAGCGAAACGCTCGATCTCGCGGTGGCCAACGCCGCGCGCGACGCCGAAGCCTCCGACATTGCCGACCCGGTGGTGCTGCTGTCGCCAGCCTGCGCGTCGTTCGACCAGTACCGCAATTTCGAGATCCGGGGCGCCCGGTTCCGGGAACTGGTCACGGCGCTGCCGGGCGTCAAGCCCGTGGTGTGACCACACACCGTCATCACCGGGCTTGTCCCGGTGATCCACGTCTTGCCTTTGTCTCGCCGACGCAAGGCGTGGATGGCCGGGACGAGCCCGGCCATGACGAGTGAGGAGTGCAATGTCGGCCAAAAGATACACTCTCCATTAACCCTTCGGCAACCATCATGGGCGACCAATGGGCAAACCCCTGCCTGTGTGGGATCGTCCATGCTCTCCCGTGAACAACGCAACCCGCTTTCCGACTGGTGGTGGACGGTCGACCGTCTGCAGCTCGCGGCGATCATTGCGCTGATCCTGGCCGGCGTCATTCTGTCGCTGGCGGCGAGCCCTCCGGTGGCGACCCGGATCGGCCTCGATCCGTTTCACTTCTTCAACCGCCATGTGCTGTTTCTGCTGCCGTCCTTCATCGTGATGATCGCGGTGTCGTTCCTGTCGCCACGGCAGATACGCCGCACCGCGCTGATCGTGTTCGCGGTCAGCATCGCGCTGATCGTGGCGACGCTGCTGATCGGTCCCGAGGTCAAGGGCTCGCGGCGCTGGATCACCCTGATCGGCGTCAATATCCAGGCGTCCGAATCCGCCAAGCCGGCCTTCGTGGTGATCGCGGCGTGGCTGTTTGCGGAATCGGCGAAGCGGCCGGAGATGCCGGCAACGTTGATGGCGCTGGTGCTGCTGCTGTTGCTGGTGTCGCTGCTGGTGATGGAGCCCGATTTCGGCCAGACCATGCTGATCCTGATGGTATGGGGTGCCCTGTTCTTCATCGCGGGGATGCGGATGATCTGGGTGCTGGGGCTCGCGGGGGCGGCGAGCGCCGGGCTGTTCGGAGCCTATCTGCTGGTGCCGCATGTCGCCGGCCGCATCACGCGCTTCATGAATCCGGCTTCCGGCGACACCTTTCAGGTCGATACCGCGATGGAGGCATTCTACAATGGCGGCTGGTTCGGGCTCGGGCCGGGCGAGGGCATCGCCAAGCGTAGCCTGCCCGACAGCCACACCGATTTCGTGTTCGCGGTCGCGGCCGAGGAATTCGGAATCGTTCTTTGCCTGGTGTTGCTGATGCTGTTCGCCTTCATCGTGGTTCGCGCCCTGTCGCGCGCCTATGCGACCGAGGACATGTTCGCGCGGTTTGCCGCCTCGGGCCTCGCGGTCCTGTTCGGCGTGCAGGCCGCCATCAACATGTCGGTCAATCTGCAGCTCATTCCGGCCAAGGGCATGACGCTGCCGTTCATCTCCTATGGCGGCTCATCGATGGTCTCGCTGGCTTACGGCGTCGGCATGATGCTGGCGCTGACCCGGCAGCGGCCCAGCACCGAGGTCGAATCGATCGCGGCCGCCAGCGCCGCGCGCGGCTACGTCTGATGACGAACGCCGCGTGGTCGGCTATTTGAAGCCGATGACCACTGCTCCTCTGATTCTGCTGGCGGCCGGCGGCACCGGCGGCCACCTGTTTCCGGCGGAGTCGCTTGGCGTCGAACTGATCCGGCGCGGCTTGCGCGTCCGCCTCGCCACCGATTCGCGCGCGCTGCGCTATAGCGGGCTGTTCTCCCGGGACACCATCGACGTGGTGCCGAGCGAAACCGTGCGCGGCCGCACGCCATGGTCGCTGGCCTATACCGGCGTGATGCTGGCTGCAGGCGGTGTGGTCGCGCTCAACCTCATGCGGCGATTGAAGCCGGCGGCGGTGGTCGGCTTCGGCGGTTATCCCACCGTGCCGCCGCTGGTGGCGGCGCGGCTGTTCGGGGTGCCGACGCTCGTGCATGAGGCCAACGCCGTGCTCGGCCGGGCCAACCGTTTCCTGTCGCGCCGCGTCAGCGCGATCGCCACCTCGCTGCCGGGGGTGCTCGATCGCGATCCGGAGCTTGCGGCGAAAGCCACCACGGTCGGCACGCCGATGCGACCTGCCATCCTGGCGGCGGCCGCGGTCAAATTCGTGCCGCCCGAGCCGGCCGGTTCGCTTCGCCTGCTGGTGGTCGGCGGCAGCCAGGGTGCGCGCGTGATGGCCGACATCGTGCCGGGCGCGATCGAACGGCTGGAACCGGCGCTGTGGAGCCGGCTGATCCTCACCCAGCAGGTCCGCGAAGAAGACATGGCGCGGGTGCGCGCGGTTTATGACCGGCTCAGGATCAACGCCGAGCTGGCGCCGTTCTTCACCGACCTCCCGGCGCGGCTGGCATCGAGCCATCTGGTGGTTTCGCGCTCCGGCGCCGGCACGGTGGCCGAACTCGGCGCCATCGGCCGACCGTCGATCCTGGTGCCGCTGCCCGGTTCGATCGATCAGGATCAATTCGCCAATGCCGGCGTGCTGGCGCAGGCACATGGCGCGCTTCGGATTCCACAGGCGGATTTCACGCCCGACCGGCTGGCTGCGGAGATTTCCGCTGTCGCCGCCGAGCCGGCACGGCTGAGCGCGATGGCCGCCGCCGCCCGCAGTGTCGGCCGGCTGGATGCCGCCGAACGGCTGGCCGATCTGGTGGCGAAAGTCGCCGGAATCTAGCGGCACGTCATTCCGGAGGGATCGCGAAGCGGGCCGATCCGGAATCTCGAGATTCCGGGTTCGATGCGGCGCCTGTCATCGGGCCGCGCGTCGCGCGGACCCGTTGGCATCGCCCCGGAATGACGGAAAAAGGCCTTGTCATGCCCCGCGAAAGCGGGGCATCCAGTACCCCGCGCAACTGATTTGGATCTTGAGGGCCTGCGATTACTGGATCGTCCGCCTTCGCGGACGATGACGGCAAGGAACCGACCATGAGACTGCCGCGCGAGATCGGGCCCATTCACTTCGTCGGGATCGGCGGCATCGGCATGAGCGGCATCGCCGAGGTGCTGTGCAATCTCGGCTACACCGTGCAGGGTTCGGATGCCTCCGAGAGCGGCAATGTTGCGCGGCTGCGCGACAAGGGCATCAAGGTCTCGATCGGCCATCAGGCCGGGAACGTCGCGGGGGCCGACGTGGTGGTGGTGTCGACCGCGATCAAGCGTGACAATCCCGAGCTGATGGCGGCGCGCGCCCAGCGCATTCCGGTGGTGCGCCGCGCCGAAATGCTGGCCGAACTGATGCGGCTGAAAAGCTGCGTCGCCATCGCCGGAACCCATGGCAAGACCACCACCACCTCGATGGTCGCCGCACTGCTCGACGCCGGCGATCTCGATCCGACCGTGATCAACGGCGGCATCATCAATGCCTACGGAACCAATGCGCGGCTCGGCGCCGGCGAATGGATGGTGGTCGAGGCCGACGAGAGCGACGGCACATTCCTGAAGCTGCCGGCCGACGTCGCCATCGTCACCAATGTCGATCCCGAACACCTCGATCACTTCAAGACCTTCGAGGCGGTGCAGGATGCGTTCCGCAGTTTCGTCGAGAACGTGCCGTTTTACGGCTTTGCAGTGATGTGCATTGACCATGCCGTGGTGCAGACCATCGTCGGCAAGATCGAGGACCGCCGCATCATCACCTATGGCGAAAATCCGCAGGCCGACGCGCGGCTGATCGACCTCAGTCCGAACGGCGGCGGTTCCAGCTTCACGGTCGCGTTTCGCGATCGCAAGACCGATGCCGCGCACGAGATCGCCGATATCAGGCTGCCGATGCCGGGGCGTCACAACGCACTCAACGCCACGGCGGCGATTGCGGTCGCCCATGAACTCGGGCTTTCGGACGATGCGATCCGAAAGGCGCTCGCGGGTTTTGGCGGCGTGAAGCGGCGCTTCACCAGAACCGGCAAATGGAACGGCGTTACCGTCATCGACGATTATGGTCATCACCCCGTCGAGATCGCCGCCGTGCTGAGGGCGGCGCGGGAATCCACCAATGGCAAGGTCGTTGCCGTGGTGCAGCCGCACCGGTTCACCCGGTTGCAGTCGCTGTTCGAGGAGTTCTGCACCTGCTTCAACGACGCCGATGCGGTCGTCGTTGCCGAAGTCTACCCGGCGGGTGAGCCGCCGATTCCGGGTATCGACCGCGATCACTTTGTGCTGGGTTTGCGTGCCCATGGCCACCGCGAGGTGATCCCGCTGCAGAACTCCACCGACCTCGCGCGCGTAATCCGCGGCCTGGCCGGTCGCGGCGACCTGGTGGTCTGCCTCGGCGCCGGCAACATCACGCAATGGGCCTACGCCTTGCCGGACGAACTGAAGGCGCTGGGATGAGCGCGGTGATGGATGTGGGTCCGATTTCGGCCGCACGGCACACTCGGCTCTCTCCCCCCTTGTGGGGGAGAGGTGGAGAGGGGGGTATCACGTACTCTGGCGTCTGCGGCTTACCCCCCTCCCTGGCCCTCCCCCACAAGGGGGGAGGGAAAAGAGAGAGCGAGCCCGGCTGCTTTGCTCGCCCATGAGCTTCCCCGACCTCACGCCCGACCTCAAGGCCGCGATGCCGGAATTGCGCGGGCGGCTATTGGCGAACCAGTCGCTGGCCGAGCTGACCTGGTTTCGGGTCGGCGGCCCGGCGCAGGTGCTGTTCACGCCGTCGGATGCCGACGATCTGGCTTATTTCCTGGCGCTCCTGCCCCAGGCGTTGCCGGTCTATGTCGTCGGCGTCGGCTCCAACCTGATCGTGCGCGACGGCGGCATGCCGGGCGTGGTGATCCGATTGTCGCCACGGGCGTTCGGCGAGACCCGCGCCGACGGCGATATTGTCGGCGCCGGCGCGGTCGCGCTCGACAAGCGCGTCGCCGAGACGGCGGCGTCGGCCCATCTCGGCGGCCTCGAGTTCTTGTTTGGCATCCCCGGCACGGTCGGCGGCGCGCTGCGCATGAACGCCGGGGCCAACGGCGTCGAGACCCGGGACGTGCTGATCGAGGCGACCGGCATCGGCCGCGACGGCAGCAGGCACCTGTTCACCAATCCGGACATGAAATTTGTCTACCGCAACAGCGGCGTCGATCCCGCGATCATTTTCACCTCGGCGCGCTTTCGCGGCGTTGCCGCGGCGCCGGACGCGATCCGGGCGCGGATGAACGAGGTGCAAAACCACCGCGAAGCCGCGCAGCCGATCCGCGAAAAAACCGGCGGCTCGACCTTCAAGAACCCGCCGGGCCACAGCGCCTGGAAGCTGATCGACGCCGCCGGCTGCCGGGGCTTGCGTAGCGGCGGCGCGCAGGTGTCGGAAATGCACTGTAACTTCCTGATCAATACCGGTAACGCGACCGGACATGATATTGAAAGCCTTGGCGAAACCGTTCGCGCGCGAGTGAAGGCAAAATCTGGAATCGAGCTACAATGGGAAATCAAGCGGATCGGGATCGAGCGAGGCTGATGCGGATTACCATCGTCTTCGGCGGCACGAACAAGGAGCGTCTGGTGTCGGTGGCCAGTGCCCAGGCGCTGCATTTGGCGTTGCCCGAAGCCGATCTGTGGTTCTGGGACATTGATGACACCGTCCATGAAGTCAAATCCGAGGCGCTGCTCAATCATGCGCGGCCGTTTGAGGAGCCGTTCCAGCCGGACGATGTCGGCATCTCCGGGATCGAACGGGCGCTCGATCGGGCGAAGGCGGAGAACCGCCTGCTGGTGCTCGGGCTGCACGGCGGCACGGCGGAAAATGGCGAACTCCAGGCGATGTGCGAAATGCGCGGGATTCCGTTCACCGGTTCCGGTTCGGCTTCCTCGCATCTTGCCTTCGACAAGGTCGCCGCCAAGCGCTTCGCCGCCATTGCCGGTGTGCGCGCCCCGGCCGGCGTGGCGCTGGCGGGGGCGGAGCGGGCGCTCGCCGAATACGGCCGGCTGATCGCAAAACCTTCCCGCGATGGATCGAGCTACGGCCTGATCTTTGTCAATGCCAAGCAGGATCTCGTCGCCGTTCGCGCCGCGGCGCGGTCCGAGGATTATTTGATCGAACCGTTCATCGCCGGCGTGGAAGCCACCTGCGGCGTGCTGGAACGACCGGATGGCTCGGTGACGGCGCTGCCGCCGATCGAGATCGTCCCGGCCGATGGCGGATTCGACTACACCGCCAAATACCTGGCCAAGACCACCCAGGAAATCTGTCCCGGGCGATTTGCACCCGAGATCAGCGCGCAGCTCATGGAGCAGGCGCTCAAGGTGCATCGCGCGTTGTCGTGCCGCGGCTATTCCCGTTCCGACTTCATCGTGTCCGGGAACGGGCTGATCTACCTCGAAACCAACACCTTGCCGGGCCTGACCAAGGCTTCGCTTTATCCGAAGGCGCTCAAGGCCGCGGGCATCGAGTTCGCCGATTTCCTGCGCGGCCAGATTACGCTGGCAGCCCAGCGCACGCAGAAATAGATCAAAATCGACATCACCCGCCAAGGTGCGCAGTCGAGGCGCCCGGCCCCGGCCGGAAGGCGCCATTTGACAAAGTTTTACGAATTTCGCCGCAAAGTACTCAGCCGGCGCATCAAAACGCGCGCTGCGGGCATCGGATTTACCCTTTGTTTACCAGTAAGTCCGAAGGTTAACGCTGGCGGCGCCTGTGGCGCTTGGCTGCCGGGGCGTGAGCCGTGCGGATTTCCGCTTCGACGACCGCATCGAGGGAACATGGGCCTCTTCTGCCTCGAGGCCGAGACCCGACCCGGCATGACCGAGATGTCATTTGTGCCAGAACTCGCAAGCGTTTGCGGGCAACATCTGACGAGCTCGTGCAATGGATGGTGGAGGACGCCTCGCTCGATCGCTGCGATCGCTGAGGCCCCAAGCTGATCTGAAAGCGGCCGCCATTGGCGCGGTGGTGCTGTTGCGCGAGCGGTTGGGCTCGCATCGCGCCCCGGCGCGGCCGCGCCGCGAACGCGAACCTGATCCGCCCCGCCTGATCGCGCTGCTCGAGCGCTACCTTCCGAACCGCGTCGGCGTCGCCGCGACCATGCTGATCCTGCTTGGCAGCGCCGGCCTCGGCATCGTCAAGGGCGGTCACGTCGGGGAACTGACCACGACCGCAAGCGATGCCCGTAACGCGATCGCCAATTCCGCCGGGTTCCGCATCACCTCGGTTGCGATCAACGGCCGCAAGCAGCTGACCCAGGACGAAGTGCTCGCGATCGGCGGCGTCAATGGCCGCTCCTCGCTGTTGTTCCTTGACGCCGAAGCGGTCCGCGACAAGCTGAAAGGCAATCCCTGGATCGCTGATGCGACAGTACTGAAACTTTATCCGGGCCGGCTCCAGATCGATATCGTGGAACGCTCCGCCTTCGCGCTATGGCAGCAGGACGGCCGCCTGTCGGTGATTGCCGATGACGGTGCCGTGCTCGAGCCCTACGTCACGCGTCGTTTCATCACGCTGCCGCTGGTGGTCGGCAAGGGCGCGGAAACCGGCGCCCGGGATTTCCTGACGCTGCTCGACCGCTATCCGCAGGTGCGCTCGGTGACCAAGGCGGCGATTTTTGTCGGTCAGCGGCGCTGGAATCTGCGGCTCAAGGACGGGCTCGATGTCCGGCTGCCGGAAACCGACGTCGGCAAGGCGCTGGCACGGCTAAGCACCTACGACCACCGGGACCACCTGTTCACCCGCGACATCGTCGCCATCGACATGCGCCTGCCGGATCGGCTGACCGTGCAATTGTCCGATGACGCGGCCAAGGCCCGCGAAGATTTGTTGAAGGACAAGAAACCGAAGAAGAAGGCCGGCGAAGCATGACCGGCCTTGAGCGCAATCAGACGCCGAAGACGCGCCCGATGCCGCAGAAGCGCACCGCGCTGGTGGCCTCGCTCGATATCGGCACCAGCAAGATTGCCTGCATGATCGCGCGGTTGAAGCCATGCCCGCCGAGCGAGGCCCTGCGTGGCCGAAGCCATGCCGTCGAGTTGATCGGCTACAGCCAGATCCAGTCGCGCGGCGTCAAGGCCGGCGCGGTGATGGATCTCGCCGAATGCGAACAGGCGGTCCGCCACGCGGTGGCGCTGGCCGAGCGGATGGCCAAGGTCCGGGTTGAATCGGTTCTGCTGTCGGTCGCGGCGGGCCGGCTGCAGGGCCAGCTGGTCGAGGCCGCGGCAGATATCAAGGGCGGCGCGGTCACCGCCGCCGACGTGACCCGGGTCACCTCCGCCGGCATGCGCCATGCCACCGGCGAGGGCCGCACCGTGCTGCATGCGCTGCCGGTCGGCTATGCGCTCGACGGCGTCAAGGGCATTCGCGACCCGCGGGGCATGGTGGCGCGGCAATTCGGCGTCGATATGAACGTGGTGACGGTCGATGCGACGGTCGCCAAGAACCTGATGCTGGTGGTCGAGCGCTGCCACCTCAACGTCGAGGCCATGGCCGCGGCCCCCTATGTCGCGGGGCTTTCGGTCCTGACCGACGACGAGGCCGACCTCGGCGCCGCCGTGGTCGAAATGGGCGCCGGCACCACCACGATGGCGATCTATTCCGGCGGGCGCTTCGTGCATGCCTGCGGATTTGCCGTCGGCGGGCACCACATCACCATGGATCTGGCGCGGGGCCTCTCCGCATGCATTGCGGATGCCGAGCGAATCAAGACGTTATATGGCACCGTGCTGACCGGCGGGTCGGACGCGCGCGAGCTGATGT
>Ga0182024_10011269_pt1 | contig 17998 bp, 15 predicted proteins | sample P32metaG_FD_120480 | JGI IMG/M metagenome (GOLD analysis project Ga0182024, IMG submission 120480) | Permafrost microbial communities from Stordalen Mire, Sweden - P3-2 metaG (Illumina Assembly) | ecosystem: Environmental > Terrestrial > Soil > Wetlands > Permafrost | place: Sweden: Stordalen... | reverse complement strand
TACCGCTCGCGCGGCGCCGTGCGGCCCAGGCGCGTGCGCAGCCAGCGTGAGCCGAAGACGTGCGAGACGACGAGGACGGTGGTCGGCGCAAGCACTCCTGCCGGCCAGAAGCGTCCCTCGCCGTATGGGTGGCGGGGCCGCCTCGGTCGGGGCGGTATGCGCTTGGAGAGCTGCTGGGCGATGGCATCGATCCCCGGCATGCGAGCCTATGGCGCCGTCAGCTGGTGCTAGGGCCAGCGCCCGAGTTCTGCCTGCTCGCCCCCGAGCAGCCCGCCGGTGTGTCGCCCGCGCGCCTTCCTCAGGGTTGGCAGGCGACCGCGCTCGAGCGCGAGACCCTGTGGGCAGGTCCATGACGGGGGTCCGCTAAACTCGCTGACGTCGTCGCGACTGGCGCTGAGGTGGAGTCAACCACCGGGAAGCGACGAGCATTGGAGCCGCGCGCCTGGGCACCCTCCGATCATCGACATTCCCTCGAGGTCCGACCGAGCGAGGAGCCCCAACATGACGCCGAGCCCCCAGACAGCAGAGACGCAGCTGCGCCTACCCGCCGAGTGCAAGCCCGCCGATGGGCGCTTCGGTTGCGGACCCTCCAAGGTCCGCCCGGAGGCGGTCGCCCAGCTCGCCGGAGAAGGCGCCTCGGTCATGGGCACCTCCCACAGGCAGAAGCCAGTCAAGGCGATGGTTGGCGAGATCCGCGCTGGTCTGCGCGAGCTCCTCGCCGTGCCGGACGGCTACGAGGTGGTCCTCGGCAACGGCGGCACGACCGCCTTGTGGGACGCCGCCGCCTTTGGACTCGTGGAGCGCCGCGCGCTGCACCTCACCTACGGAGAGTTCTCACAGAAGTTCGCCACCGTTACGACGGGCGCACCGTTCCTCGAGGACCCGGTGGTGTTCTCGAGCGACCCCGGCGACGCACCCGATCCGGCCGGCGTGGGTCCGGCCGCGGCGCGGGCCGGAGCGGACGTACTGGCATGGGCGCACAACGAGACCTCGACCGGCGTGATGGTGGAAGTCGTGCGCCCGGCCGACGCGGGCGAGGCGCTCGTCCTGATCGACGCCACATCGGGCGCCGGCGGCCTGCCCGTGGACGTCGCCGAGGCCGATGCGTACTACTTCGCGCCGCAGAAGAGCTTCGCCGCCGACGGTGGGCTGTGGATCGCGCTGCTGAGCCCCGCCGCGCAGGAGCGGATCGCCGCGCTGCACTCCTCGGACCGCTGGATTCCGGAGTTCCTGTCCCTGCACACGGCGCTCGATAACTCGCTGAAGGACCAGACCTACAACACGCCGGCCGTGGCCACGCTGTTCCTGCTCGCCGACCAGATCCGCTGGATGCTCGACCGGGGCGGGCTCGACTGGTGCGTCGCGCGCACGCGCGCGTCCTCGGATCATCTGTACGGGTGGGCCGAGCGCAGCTCCTATGCGACGCCGTTCGTCGCGGAGGAGGCGAAGCGCTCGCTCGTCGTCGGCACGGTCGACTTCGTCGAGGGCGTCGACGCCGCGGCGGTCGCTGCGGTACTGCGGGCGAATGGGATCGTCGACGTCGAGCCCTACCGCAAGCTCGGGCGCAACCAATTGCGGATCGGGATGTTCCCAGCCGTCGAGCCCGACGATGTGCAGGCGCTCACCGTCTGCATCGACTGGATCGTGGAGAGGATCTCCGCGTGAGCGCCGTCGCCACGGACAGCGCGAGCAACGAACGCCTGAAGGTCCTCGTCGCTGAGAAGATCGGCGACTCCGGCGTCGCGCTGCTTCGCGAGCACTTCGACGTCGATGTGGGAACCGACTGGAGCGATGAGGAGCTCGCCGAGCGCATCGGCGCCTTCCACGGCATCCTGATCCGCTCGGCGACGAAGATGACCGCCGAGCTGATCGCCCGCGCGAGCGAGCTGCGCGTGATCGGCCGCGCGGGCGTGGGCGTCGACAACGTCGACGTCGACGCGGCCACCAAACGCGGCATCGTCGTCGCCAACGCGCCGCAGTCGAACGTCGTTACCGCGGCTGAGCACACGATGGCGCTGCTGCTGGCGCTGGCGCGCAACATCCCGCAGGCGCACATGTCGTTGACGAGCGGCAAGTGGGAGCGCTCGAAGTTCTCCGGCGTCGAGCTGTATGAGAAGACCCTCGGCATACTCGGGTTCGGGCGCATCGGCCAGCTGGTCGCGCATCGCGCCAAGGGCTTTGGGATGCGCGTGCTGGCGTTCGACCCGTTCGTGAGCGCCGAGCGCTACCGCGAGCTCGGCGTCGAGAAGGCCGCGACGAGCGAGGACATCTACGCGCAAGCCGACTTCATCACGGTGCACCTGCCGAAGACGCCCGAGACCGAAGGCTGGCTGAACGCGGAGGCGTTCGCCAAGATGCGCGACGGGGTGCGCGTCCTGAATGTCGCCCGCGGGGGGCTGATCGACGACGCGGCGCTGAAGGACGCGCTGGACTCGGGCAAGGTCGGGGGCGCGGCGCTGGACGTGTTCCCATCGGAGCCGATGACCGACTACCCGCTGTTCGAGGGCTATCCGAGCGTCGTCGTGACGCCGCACCTCGGCGCCTCGACCGCCGAGGCGACCGACCGGGCGGGCTATCAGAGCGCCGAGCAGGTCGTGGCCGCGCTGACCGGCGGCGTCGTCGCGACCGCCGTCAACATCCCCTCGATCGCCCCCGAGGACATGGAGGTGCTCGGCCCGTTCCTGCCGCTGGCGACGCAGCTCGGCCGCCTCGCGATGGCCCTCGCCGAGGGCAGTTCGGTCGAGCGGATCGAGGCGGCGTTCCTGGGGCGGATCGCCGACTTCGACACGCGCTTGCTGACGCTCGCCGTGATCGGGGGGGCGCTGCACGGGCGCACCGAGGAGCAGGTGAACCTGGTCAACGCCCCCGCGATGGCCGAGGAGCGCGGGATCGTCGTCGAGGAGAAGTCCGTGTCCGAGGCGCAGGACTTCCACGAGCTGATCCGTGTCACCGTCGTCGCCGGCAGCGAGCGCGTCGCGGTCGCCGGCACCGGCATCGGGCCCGGTCGCGTGCCCCACCTCGTCGAGGTGCAGGGCAGGCGGCTGACGATCGAGCTCGAGCGCTTCGTGACCGTCTTCCGCTACGCCGACCTGCCCGGAATGCTTGGTCGGGTGGGTACGATCTTCGGCAGGCACGGCATCAACATCTCCTCGGCGGCGGTCGGCCACACACCCGACATCGGCGGCGTCGACGGCGGCGCGACGGCGGCCGGCGCCGGCGTCGATGGCACGGCGGGTGAAGCGTCGGGGCAGCGTCTCGCGGCCATGGTCGTGACGACCGACGTGTTCGTGCCGGCGGACGTCGTCCGTGAGATCGTCGCCTCGGAGGGCTTCGTCGGGGGCTGGACCGTCGTGTTGCGCTGAGCCCGATCGGATAGGCTCCGGCGCTTGCGAGCGGTCGTGATAACCAAGCACGGCGGGCCGGATGTCCTGAAGGTGCAGGAGCGGCCCGATCCCGAGCTCGGCCCGGGAGAGGTCCGGATCGACGTGGCCGCGGCCGGCATCAACTTCGCCGACGTGATGGCGCGCATGGGCCTGTACGCCGACGCGCCGAAGCCGCCGTGCATCGTCGGCTACGAGGTCGCCGGCACGATTCTCGAGCTCGGCGAGGACGGATCCGGTGTCGATCATGGCCTGAAGCCCGGCCAGCGTGCCCTTGCCGGCACGAAATTCGGTGGCTACGCCTCGCAGGTCGTGGTCCCGGCCAGCGACGTGGTCCCGCTCTCGGAGGGTCTCACCTTCGAGCAGGGGGCCGCGATCCCCGTCAACTACGCGACCGCGTGGGCCGGGCTGGTCAGCTACGGCAACCTGCAATCGGGTGACCGCGTGCTGATCCATTCCGCCGGCGGCGGAGTCGGTATCGCGGCAACCCAGATCGCCAAGCACTTTGGCGCCGAGGTATATGGCACGGCCTCCCCGAGCAAGCACGCGCGGATCACGGAGATCGGCGTCGACCATCCGCTCGACTACACGCACGGAGGCTGGGAGCGAGGCCTGCCGAAGTTCGACGTGATTCTCGATGCGGTCGGCGGCAAGAGCTTCCGCCAGAGCTACTCGCAGCTGCGTCCCGGCGGGCGACTGATCGCGTTCGGTGCGTCGGCCGTCGTCTCGGGCCAGCGACGCAACGTCGTGACGGCGCTGCGCGCGGTGGCGCGGATGCCGCGCTTCAACATGATCAAGCAGATGTCCGAATCCAAGACGGTCGTCGGGCTGAACATGCTCAGCCTGTGGAAGGACCGCGGAACGCTCGAGCCCTGGATCGCGCCGCTGCTCGACATGCTCGGCGACGGCACGATCGAGCCGGTCGTGGCGGGTGACTTCAGCTTCGAGGAAGCCGGCGCCGCGCAGTCGATGATCACCGAGCGTCGCAACGTCGGCAAGGTCGTCCTGGTTCCCTAGCTTGGCGCTTGGCGCGCGGCACGCGCGGTGCTAACCTGCGCCGCAGATGTCGTTCGGTGTCTCGCTTCTCTCGCACCTTCTGCTCCCCCCTCGGGGGGAATAGCGCGTGGCGGCCGCGTAGCCGCATACCCAGCAGAGAGGAACGGCAAGCGAGATAGAGAAGGAGCACGAACGACATGAGCACAACCGCAGCTGAACGCACCGACGCCAATCGCGTCCTGATCTTCGACACGACCCTGCGCGATGGCGAGCAGTCGCCCGGAATCTCGCTCAACAGGCAGGAAAAGCTCGAGATCGCCCACCAGCTCGCGCGGCTGGGCGTCGACGTCATCGAGGCGGGCTTTCCGATCACCTCTCCCGGCGACTTCGAGTCGGTGCAGGCGATCGCACGCGAGGTCGAAGGGCCCGTGATCTGCGGCTTGGCGCGGACCGCGCACCAGGACATCGACGCGGCCTGGAACGCGGTCAAGGACTCCGAGCGACCGTGCATCCACACGTTCATCTCGACCTCTGACATCCACATCGAGCACCAGCTGCAGACCACGCGCGAGGACGTCAAGGGGCAGGCGCGCGCGGCCGTGGCGCACGCCAAGCAATATCTCGATGACGTCGAGTTCTCGCCGATGGACGCGACCCGCGCGGACGTCGAGTTCACAGCCGAGGTGATCCAGATCGCGATCGACGAGGGCGCGAGGACTATCAACATCCCCGATACCGTCGGCTATGCGATGCCGCACGAGTTCGGCGCCTTCCTCGGGCGCCTGTACGAGCTCGTCTCCGACCTGCGCGGGGTCGCTCTGTCGGTGCACTGCCACGACGATCTCGGCCTGGCCGTGGCGAACTCGTTCGCCGGCGTCCTGGCCGGTGCACGGCAGGTGGAGTGCGCGGTCAACGGGATCGGCGAGCGGGCCGGCAACGCGTCGCTGGAGGAGATCGTGATGCTGCTGCGCACGCGCCGGGCTGACGTCGGACTGGATACGCGCGTGACGACAACCGAGCTGGCGCGGACGAGCCGCCTGGTGTCACGGCTGACGGGCTACCAGGTGCAGCCGAACAAGGCGATCGTCGGGCGCAACGCGTTCGCGCACGAGTCCGGCATCCATCAGGACGGCGTCCTGAAGGAGCGCACCACATACGAGATCATGGATGCGACGACGGTCGGCCTGCAGAGCAACTCGATCGTGCTCGGCAAGCACTCCGGCCGCCACGCGCTGCGAAAAGCGCTCGAGGAGATGGGCTTCGAGCTCGACGGCCAGGCGCTGAACACGGCGTTCAAGCGCTTCAAGGAGATCGCCGACCGCAAGCAGCATGTGACGGCGATGGACCTGGAGGCGCTCGTCACCGATGAGCTGCGCGAGGAGATCTCCGGCTACGCGCTGGACTGGTTCGAGGTCGAGGCCTCCTCGCGCCGCCCACCGCACGCGCGCGTATCGGTGACGCTGCCGGACGGCGCCGCCGCCGAGGGCTCGTTCACCGGCGATGGCCCGATCGACGCGGTGTTCCAGGCGATCGAAGCGGCGACGGGCGTCGGCGCGAAGCTCAACGACTTCACGATCGGGGCGGTCACCGAGGGTCAGGACGCGCTCGGCGAGGTCTCCGTCGTGGTCGAGGTCGACGGCGCCACGGGCGCCGGCCAGGGCATCTCGACGGACATCATCGACGCGGCCGCGCGGGCGTACGTGCGCGCGCTGTCGGTCGCCGTGGCACGCTCGCGCGCCGGGGAGGCGATCGGCCTGCCCGAGGCAGCCGCCCCCTGAGCTTTTTTGATTCCGGCGTTGTCGCGCTGTGGCGAGCCAGGCGGGCGGGAGCGTACGAAAGCGCATAACATTTGTCTGTGATAGCGTACACCCATGTCCGCAGCCACGACAACACCGCAAGCCCCGAGCGCGCCCGTCGATCCGCTTGACCCGAACATCATCGGGGCACGTGTAAAGGCACTGCGCGAGGCCTCGGGGCTCTCGCTTCGCGACCTGGCTGCACGCAGTGGCGTGAGCGCGCCGATGCTCTCGCAGGTCGAGCGCGGCGAGACGAGCCCCACCCTGACGGTCGCCGGTCGCATCGCCGCGGGCCTCGAGCTGCAGCTCTCGCAGCTCCTGCGCCTTGACGAGGGGAGCTCCATCACGATCGTGCGCGCTTCGCAGCGACAGCGCGGAGGCAACCGCAGGCGCGGACACAGCTTCGACGTGCTCACCTCCTCCCAGCCGGGCCAGCGTGCTGAGCTCTCTCGCCACACCCTTGCGCCGGGGGGCGCGACGGGCGCTGTCGACGACCCGCCGATGCACGAGCCCGGCAGCCGCGAGACCGCGCTGGTCGAGAGCGGTTCGCTCGAGCTCGTCTGCGACGGCCAGCGCCACGAGCTGAGCGAAGGCGACTGCGTGACGTTCGACGCCGACCTGCCGCACCACTTCGAGAACCAGACCAGCGCCGAGGCCGTCTTTCTGGCGGTCGTCGCCGCGGGATTGCGACGCAGCTAGATGTCCGCCACAGACCGATCCATCCAGACCCCGGTAGGGGTCCTCATCAAGGAAAGCCCGCACTTCTCACCAGAGGGACGATGACCATGCCACAGACGCTGTTCGACAAGATCTGGGAGACGCACGAGGTGGCTCACGGTCTGCTCTACATCGACCTGCACTTGGTGCACGAGGTCACGAGCCCGCAGGCGTTCGACAGCCTGCGCATGGCCGGGCGCCACGTCCGCCGCCCCGATCGCACGCTGGCCACGGCCGATCACAACACGCCGACCGACGGCACGCCCGTCGCGGCGCGCATCAAGGACGAGCTGTCGCGGGTGCAGGTGCAGACGCTCGAGCGCAACTGCGAGGAGTTCGGCGTCCCGATCTACTCGCTCGGCTCCGATCGCCAGGGGATAGTGCACGTGATCGGCCCCGAGCTGGGGGTCACCCAGCCTGGCATGACGGTCGTCTGCGGGGACTCGCACACCTCCACCCATGGAGCCTTCGGCTCGCTCGCCTTCGGCATCGGCACGAGCGAGGTCGAGCACGTGCTGGCCACCCAGTGCATGGTCCAGAACAAGCCGCGCTCGATGCGCATCCGCTACGAGGGTGCGCTCGGCTTCGGCGTCACCGCCAAGGACCTGATTCTCGCGACGCTCGGACAGCTCGGCGTCGGCGGGCTGACCGGCCATGCGGTCGAGTACGCCGGGCCGGCGATCGAGGCGCTCTCGATGGAGGGTCGCATGACCGTCTGCAACATGACCATCGAGGGCGGTGGGCGCGCGGGCATGATCGCCCCTGACCAGACAACCTTCGCGTGGTTTCGCGATCACGAGCGGCCCGGGGCTCCGAAAGGGGCCGAGCTCGACGCCGCAATCGAGCGCTGGCGCGCGCTGGCCACCGAGGATGACGCGGAGTTCGACAGCGAGGTCGTGATCGACGCCTCCGCCATCTCCCCGCAGGTCACCTGGGGCACCAATCCCGGCATGGTGCGCGCGGTCACCGAGAAGGTGCCGGCACCGGAGGACTTCGACAGCCCCGCCGACCGCGAGTCGGTCGAGCGCGCGCTGGCGTACATGGCGCTCGAGCCCGGCACCCCGATCGAGCAGATCGCGCTCGACCGGGTCTTCATCGGCTCCTGCACGAACTCCCGCATCGGCGACCTGCGCGCCGCCGCGGAGGTCGTCGCGGGCCGCAAGGTGGCGCCGAGCGTGAACGCGATGGTCGTTCCCGGCTCCCAGCAGGTGAAGGCCCAGGCCGAGGCCGAGGGGCTCGATCGTGTCTTCCGCGACGCCGGCTTTGACTGGCGCGTGGCCGGCTGCTCGATGTGCCTGGGCATGAACCCCGACATCCTCCAGCCGGGCGAGCGCTGCGCGTCGACCTCCAACCGCAACTTCGAGGGCCGCCAGGGTCGCGGCGGGCGCACCCACCTCGTCTCCCCGCAGATGGCCGCCGCGGCCGCCATCGAGGGGCGTTTCGTAGACATCAGGGAGTGGCGATGAGCACCGCCTCACCCGAGAGCACGCCTGCGCCGGGCGCCGCGTGGCAGCAGGCGGAGCTCGCCGCCAGCTTCGCCGATCGCCGGCGGATCCTAGTTCCGTTGCTCGACGTGCAGGAGGACGTCGTCACGCGGCTGCTCTGCAGGCACGACCACGCGGTCGAGCGCTTTCTCGACCTCGGCTGCGGCGCCGGTGCCATGAGCGAGCTCGTGCTCAGCTCACAGCCAGGGGCCGAGGGCGTGCTCGTCGACTTCTCCCAGCCGATGCTCGAGCGAGCGAGCGCTCATCTCGCCGGCTACGCCGGTCGCTGGCAGGCGGTCACGGGCGACCTCTCCGATCGCGCATGGCGTGAGGGACTGCCCGCCGGGCACTACGACGCGGTTGTCTCGGGCCTCGCCATCCACCACCTCCCAGCCGGGCGCAAGCGCGCGCTGTTCACCGAGCTGTTCGCGCTGCTCGAGCCCGGCGGCATGTTCGTGAACATGGACTACGTGTCCATCGACGGTCCATTGAGCGGGCTGTTCGACGAGCAGATGCTCGCCAACGCCGTGCGCGCCGAGCGCGAGAGCGGAGGCACCCGCTCCGAGCAGGAGGTCGACCTCGAGGACGACGACGATCGGCCCGACACCGTCGAGGCCCAGATGCGCTGGCTCCGGGACGCCGGTTTCGTGCAGGTCGAAGTGCACTTCAAGTGGGCCGAGGCGGCTGTCTTCGGCGCCGTCAAGCCCTGACCAGGAGAAAGACCGTGGAACCGATAAGCACCATCGCCGGGAACGTTAGCCATCTCGATAGGGCCGATGTCGACACCGACCAGATCATGCCCAAGCAGTTCCTCAAGCGCGTCGAGCGCACGGGCTTCGGGCAGTTCCTGTTCTACGACTGGGCCAAGGAGCCCGGCTGGGAGCTCCCGGCCAACCCGATCCTGGTTGCAGGCGAGAACTTCGGCTGTGGCTCATCGCGCGAGCACGCCCCTTGGGGCCTGCAGGACTACGGCTTCCAGGCGATCGTCGCGCCGAGCTTCGCCGACATCTTCTACTCCAACTGCACGAAGATCGGGCTGCTGCCGGTCGTGCTCAGCGCCGAGGACTGCAACGGCCTCGCCCACGCCGGCAGCGGCGAGATCGACCTGCTCGAGCAGGAGGTTCGCTTCGCAGGCCGCGACGTCGCCTTCGAGATCGACCACGAGATACGCCACCGGCTGCTCAACGGCCTTGACGACATCGCGCTGACGCTCGAGCAGTCGGCCGAGATCGCCGACTACGAGCACGACCACGAGCAGACCGGGTGGACGGCGATAGCAACGACGGCGCTGTAGCAGAGCTGCGGCGAGTCGGCTGCGCGCAACTCCGTGCGCCGTGACCGGTTAACGGGGGACACTCCCAAACAACCTCATGTCAGGAGGCGACATGACCCTGCCTACGCGGCTCGTGGGTGCCCTCGCCGTGGCCGCCACGGCGGCTTTGCTTGCGATTCCCAGCGCGGCCAGCGCAAGGGCCGGCGACCGGACCTTCCAGCAGACCTACCCGGTGGCCTCGCCGCTTTGCGCGGAAGTGGCCGCGGGCAAACGGAAGCACCTGCAGCGCTTCGCACCACGCGTCCTAGCGCACTGCGCCAAGCTGCAAAACGGCTTCACGGCCGCCCAGAGCGTTGTGCTCACTGCTCGAGCGTCGCTCGAAGGCGCGCTCGCCACCGATCGCGCGGCGATCGCGGCGGCCTGTCCTCCGCCAATGATTGGCCGCCCGCCGTGCGAGCGCATCCGCGACAGCGAGAGCCTCGCGATCGACGCGCTGCAGCGCCAACGGGTCGATGCTGCGCGGCGCTACTTCCGGACGATCGAGGCCAACCGGCGGATCTTCTGGCGCGCGATCCACGCTCTCCCGGGCGAGGGGCGCCTGCGGGCGGATCTTCCGATCGCAGAGCACGACAGCTGACCGAGGCGAGCTGCCCCCCGGCGGACGCCCGCCCGTGCGCGCGGTGGCGGGCGTCCGCCGCCGCGCGCGGTTCGCCACGCCGGCGTGGACCCGTGTGAGTGGTGACCGGCGCTGGGCGCGTCAACCTGCCGTCGCTCTGTAGCGTTCGCTCGCGAATGACCCATCGCATCGTCACGCTCCCCGGCGACGGGATCGGACCCGAGATCATGGCTCCAACGCTCGAGTTGCTGCTCGCCGTGGGGGAGTTCCAGTTCGAAGAGCATCTATTCGGGGGAGCATCGATCGACGCCCATGGCACGGCTCTCACCGAGGAAGTCCTCGACGCCTGCAGCCGCGCCGACGCAGTGCTGCTGGCGGCCGTCGGCGGCCCCAAGTGGGACACGACCGATCCGAACGCGCCGCGGCCCGAGCAGGGACTGCTGGGTCTGCGCAAGGGGCTCGGCCTGTTTGCGAATCTGCGCCCTGTCAAGCCGCTGCCCGCGCTGTACGACGCCTCGCCGTTGCGGCGCGAGCGGATCGAGGGCACCGACCTGCTCGTCGTGCGCGAGCTGACGGGCGGCATCTACTTCGGCGAGAAGACACGCACCGCGACCTCGGCAACGGACGTCTGCTCCTACACGACCGCCGAGATCGAGCGCATCGCCCGCGTCGCGTTCGCCGCCGCGCGGGCAAAGGTGACGAGCGTCGACAAGGCGAACGTCCTCGAGACCTCGCGGCTGTGGCGCGAGGTCGTCAGCGGGCTTCACTCGCGCGAGTTCCCGCACGTCCAGCTGGAGCACGTGCTCGTCGACAACGCCGCGATGCAGCTCGTCTCCGCGCCGCGCCACTTCGACACGATCCTCACCGAGAACATGTTCGGGGACATCCTCTCCGACGAGGCGGCGATGCTCACGGGCTCGATCGGCATGCTCCCGAGCGCCTCGCTCAGCGGCGGTTCCAGGTCGCCTGACGGCTCACCGCGCACAGCTGGACCCGGCATGTTCGAGCCCGTGCACGGCTCGGCGCCGGACATCGCCGGCCATGGCAGCGCCAACCCGCTCGCGATGTTCCTGTCCGCCGCGATGATGCTCAGGCACGGTCTCGGCTTGGAAAGCGAGGCCGCGGCTGTAGAATCGGCCGTTGAACGCGCGCTCGACGCGGGCCTGCGCACACCCGACCTGGGCGGTGATGCGGGCACGGCGCGGGCGACGAAGGCAGTGCTGGACAACCTCTAACAGGAGCGCAATGAACGTGGACCCCACCGACCTCATTTGGATGAACGGAGAATTCGTCGCCTGGGAGGACGCCAAGGTCCACGTCCTCACGCACGGCCTGCACTACGGCACGGGCGTGTTCGACAGCATGCGCTGCTACGACACCGAGCTCGGCCCGGCCGTGTTCCGCAACGCCGAGCACATCGACCGCCTGCTGCGCTCGGCCGAGCTGTACTACATGCCGGTGCCCTTCACCGCCGAGCAGCTGCGTGCGGCGACGCTCGAGCTCGTCGCGCGCAACGGCCTGCGCTCGTGCTATATCCGCCCACTCATCAACCGCGGCTACGGCCAGATGGGCTTGAACCCACTCGAGGCGCCCGTCGACGTCACGATCGCATGCTGGGAGTGGGGCGTCTATCTCGGCGAGGAGGGCAAGCGCAACGGCGTGCGCGCGAAGGTCTCCTCCTGGCGGCGCATCAGCCCCGACTCGCTGATCCCGCATGCGAAGGCCTCGGGGCAGTACCTGAACAGCGTCCTCGCCAAGGTCGAGTCGGTGAAGGCCGGCTACGACGAGGCGATCCTCCTCGACGACGACGGTCGTGTGTGCGAGGGCACGGGCGAGAACGTCTACATCGTGCGCGACGGCAAGATCGCCACTCCTGCTCAGCACAACTCCATCCTCGACGGCATCACCCGCCGCTCGCTGATCCAGATCGCCGGCGACCTCGGCTACATCGTCGTCGAGCGTGACGTTGCGCGGGCCGAGCTGTACCTCGCCGACGAGGTCTTCCTGTCGGGCACCGCCGCCGAACTCGTTCCCGTACGCGAGGTCGACGACCACCCCGTCGGCACCGGCAAACCGGGCGAGGTGACGCGCGTCCTTCAGGCGGCATTCGACGACGCGATCCACGGTCGCACCGAGCGCTACCGCGAGTGGCTCGACCTCGTGCAGGCGCCGGCGCTCGAGACGCCCACTGGCGAGGACACCGCGTCGACCGGCGCACAGACGGCAGCCGCAGGCTAGGCCGATGGCCGACATACAGCTATACGACGCCACTCTGCGCGACGGGATGGGCGGCGGCGGCTTGAGCCTGACGGCCCAGGAGAAGCTGCGCGTGGTCCACGGCCTGGACGCGCTGGGCGTCCAGCTGATCGAGGCGGGCTTCCCGGCGTCGAACCCGAAGGAGCAGGAGCTGTTCGAGCTGCTCGCGGGTGAGCGCCTGGCGGTCGCGCAGATCGTCGCGTTCGGCATGACCCGCCGGCGCGGCGTCGCCGCGGAGGAGGACGAGGGCTTGCGCGTCCTGGCCGAGTCGTTCGCCCCGGTCTGCACGCTAGTCGGCAAGGCCTCGGTGCTCCACGTCGAGAAGGTCGTACGCGCCTCGCGCGAGGAGAACCTGCAGATGATCTCCGACTCCGTCGCCTTCCTCGTCGGCGCCGGCAAGCGCGTGCTGCTGGACGCCGAGCACTTCTTCGACGGATTCACCCTCGACGCGGGCTACGCGCTCGACTGCCTGCGCGCTGCCGCCGACGCGGGCGCCGAGCGCGTGGTCCTGTGCGACACCAACGGCGGCTCGCTGCCGCCGCAGATCCGCACCGCCTTGGCGGTCGTCGGAGAAGCTCTGCCGGGGTTCCCGCTCGGCATCCACGCCCACGACGACTCCGGTTGCGGCGTCGCCAACACCCTCACCGCCGTCGAATCGGGGGTGACGCAGGTGCAGGGCACGGTCAATGGGATCGGCGAGCGCACGGGCAACGCCAACCTGATCACGATCATCGCCGACCTGCAGTTGAAGATGGGCTGCGAGCTGCTCGCGCCGGACCAGCTCGCGCGCCTGACCGAGACAGCCCACTTCGTGGATGAGCTGCTGAACCGCTCGCCCGATCCAGCCCAGCCGTATGTCGGCAAGCACGCCTTCGCGCACAAGGCGGGGCTGCACGCGGCCGGCGTCCGCGCGGATGCGCAGACGTTCGAGCACGTCGAGCCGGCCGTCGTCGGCAATCATCGTGACGTGCTGATCTCCGAGCTCTCCGGCAAGGGCACGATCGTCGAGAAGGCGGGCGACGCGGGGATCAAGCTCGGAGACGGCGAAGCCGGCGAGGCGTTCGCCCAGCGGGTCGTGAAGCGAGTCAAGGAGCTCGAGCATGAGGGCTTTCAGTTCGAGGCGGCGGACGGGTCCTTCGAGCTGCTCATGCGCAAGGAGGCGGGTCGCTACGAGCCCCTGTTCCGCCTGGAGTCATGGCGCGTGCTCGTCGAGCAGCGCGCGGACGGCAAGGTCGCGACCGAGGCGACGATCAAGATCTGGCTGAGCGGCGAGCGCTATGTGCGCACCGCCGAGGGCAACGGTCCCGTGAACGCGCTCGACAACGCGCTGCGCGATGCGATCGGCGAGATTCATCCGCATCTGCGCGACATCGAGCTGGTCAACTTCAAGGTGCGCATCCTCGACGAGGCCAAGGGCACCGGCGCCGTCACGCGCGTCTTGATCGACGCCTCCGACGGCAAGGACGTGTGGGGATCGATCGGCGTCTCTGAGAACCTCATCGCCGCCTCATGGGATGCGCTCGTGGATTCGCTGGAGTACGGTATGCAGCCCGACGTGCGGTCGTCCTCCGACTCGACGGTCTCCTCGCCCGGCGGGGTCTAGTGCGCGGCTGTGAGCCGGCGCAACCGATCGCCGGCACGGTCGGCGCGGCCGGTGGTGGCCCGTGACGCCGGCCAGGCCGGCACCGCCTGCACGAGAGACCGTGGCGGGCGAGCGCGGCGAGCAGATCCCGCTCGCGCGCCCCGTCCTCGGCGACGCCGAGCAAGACGCCGTCATCGAGGTGCTGCGATCGGGCCAGCTGTCGCTTGGGCCGCGAGTGGGACAGTTCGAGCAGGCCTTCGCCGCGCGCGTGGGCGCTCCGCTGGCGAGCGCGGTCTCCAGCGGAACCGCCGGCCTGCATCTCGCGCTTCGCGCGGTCGGCGTGGGCGACGGCGACGAGGTCGTGACCAGCCCGTTCTCATTCGTCGCGTCGGCCAACGCGGCGCTGTACGAGCGCGCACGCCCCGTGTTCGCCGACATCGATCCGGTGACGCTCAACCTCGACCCCGACGCGGCGGCGGTGGTGGTGGGCGAGCGCACGACGGCGCTCTTGCCCGTTCACATCTTCGGCTACCCGGCAGACATGCCGGCGTTCGAGCGACTCGCCGGCAGGCACGGCCTGGCGATCGTCGAGGACGCATGCGAGGCGCTCGGCGCCGAGCACGCCGACGGGAGCGCGGTCGGCGGGCGCGGCCATCCGGCGGTGTTCGGCTTCTACGCCAACAAGCAGCTGACGACCGGCGAGGGCGGGATGGTCACGCTTGGCGACCCGGTCATGAAGGAGCGGATCGACTCCGAGCGCAACCAGGGACGAGCGCGCGACATGGGCTGGCTCGACCACGACCGCCTCGGCTTCAACTATCGGCTGTCGGACATCGCCTGCGCGCTCGGCATCGCCCAGCTGGCGCGGCTGGCGCAGATGCTCGCGGCGCGTGCGCGCCTTGCCGAGCACTACCGCGAGGCGTTGGCGGGAATCGAGGGCCTGCAGCTGCCCTGCGCGGACGCGGACGGCGACAAACGCGGCTGGTTCGTGTTCGTCGTGCAACTGCCGTCGGATGCCGATCGCGAGGACACGGTCGGCAAGCTGGCGGCGCAGGGGATCCAGAGCAAGCCCTACCTGCCGGCGATTCACCTGATGAGCTTCTATCGCGATCGCTTCGGGCATCGCGAGGGCCAGTTCCCGGTTTGCGAGGAGGTGGCGTCGCGCTCGCTCGCGCTGCCGTTCTTCCCCGAGATGAGCGAGGGTCAACTCGCGCGCGTGGCCGAGCAGCTGCGCGCGGCGCTCGGGCGCTCTTGAGCACGGCGCCTAGACTTGACCGCCAATGTTGCGCTTCCACGAGCCCCAGCACGCCGACTTCCAGCGCCTGAACGCCTCGATCGGCTTCGATCGGCGGCTGTGGCCGCAGGACATCGCGCAGTCGCGCGCGCACGCCCGCATGCTCGCCGAGCGGGCGATCATCAGCGGCGAGGACGGCGAGAAGCTGCTGGCCGGCCTCGACGCCGTCGAGGCCGAGCTGCGCGAGGGGCGCTTTGCATTCGCCGATGACGACGAAGACATCCACATGGCGATCGAGCGGCGCCTGACGGAGATCGCGGGCCCGGTCGGCGGCCGGCTGCACACGGCACGCTCGCGCAACGATCAGGTCGTGACCGACCTGATGATGTACGCCCGCGAGCGCGCGGCCGCGGCCCGGGCGGCGATCACAGGGCTGATGCGGGAGTTGCTGCTGCGCTCGGAGGAGCACCTGGACTGGCCGATGCCCGGCTACACGCACCTGCAGCGCGCCCAGCCGGTGTATCTCGGCCATCACCTGCTCGCCTACTTCTGGATGTTTGCTCGCGACCGCTCCCGGTTCGCGTTCGCCGAGCGCGCTGCCGGGCGGCTTCCCCTCGGCGCCGGTGCGCTGGCGGGCGTGAACTTCGACATCGACCGGCGCCAGGTCGCGAGCGAGCTCGGGTTCGCAGGCGTCGCGCCGAACTCGATCGACGCTGTCTCGGGGCGGGACTTCATCCTCGACTTCCTGAACGCGTCGGCCACCTGCTCGACACACCTGTCGCGGCTGGGGTCCGAGCTGGTTCTGTGGTCGAGCGTCGAGTTCGGCTTCTGCGAGCTGCCCGACTCGTGGAGCTCCGGCTCCTCGATCATGCCCCAGAAGAAGAACCCCGACGCGGCCGAGCTGCTGCGCGCGAAGGCCCCCCGCGTGGTCGGTCATCTCGCGGCGTTCCACGGCGTGATGCACGCGCTGCCGCTGACCTACAACAAGGATCTCCAGGAGGACAAGGAGCACCTGTTCGACGCGGTCGACACGCTCGAGCTGACGCTCGCGGCGGCCACCGGCATGATCGCCGGCGTGAGCTTCCGGCGCGAGCGGCTGAGCGAGGCGGCCGGCGACGAGCTGATCGCCGCCACCGATGTCGCCGACCTGCTGGTGCGCCTGGGCGTCCCCTTCCGCGAGGCGCACGGCGCGGTCGCCGCTCTCGTACGCACGGCGCTCGACACCGGCAGGGGGCTCGCGGAGCTGACGCCGGATGAGCTGGCCGCGCACAGCGAGACGCTCGCGGCCCATGGCGAGGAGCTCAAAGCGGTGCTCGCGGAGGGCTCATGGCTCGAATCCAAGGTCTCCGAGGGCGGCACTTCGCTGGCGCGCGTCGAGGAGCAGCTCGCGGCCGCCCGAGCGGTGCTCGATGAAGGCGCAGCCGGCTGACTTCTACGCCCGCCCCGTACTCGAGGTGGCCCGTGATCTGATCGGCTGCACGGTGGAGCATCGGGGGGCCGCCGGCGTGATCGTCGAGACCGAGGCCTACCACGAGAGCGAGCCGGCATGTCACGCATTCGTGGGGCTCACGTCGCGCACGGCGACGCTGTTCGGCGCGCCGGGCCGCGCCTACGTGTACCGCTCCTACGGCATCCACGCGATGCTCAACGCCGTGTGCGAGCCCGAGGGCGTCGGCGCGGCGGTCCTGATTCGGGCGCTCGTGCCGACAGCGGGGATCGAGCAGATGCGCGCCCGCCGCGGGCTGATCGCAGCGCGGCCGGCGCGCCTCGAGGACCTCTGCTCCGGGCCGGGCAAGCTCACGCGGGCGCTCGCCATAGAGCTGAGCGAGAACGGGACGCCGCTGTCGAGCGGTCCCGTTCGCGTGGGCGTGCGAGCCGGCGAGTGGCGCGAGCCCTCCGTCGCCCAGGGGACGCGCATCGGGATCACCCGCGCGGTCGAGTTGCCCTGGCGCTTCTGCGCGGCGGGCAGCCGCCACGTCTCCCGACCGCATCTCATCGAGGGCTCGGCCGCCCCGCCGGATCGCGCGCGGCTCCCGCCGCGGCGCTGACGGCCCGTTGACCGCCGATCTCGGGGCACTAGCCTCCGGCACTCACCCCGCCGGTCGGCGATGCCGAGGAGGCGGGCGGTGGCGTGGAGGGAGCGGGCGAGGAGCTGGCGGGGGGAGCGGCCGCGGGCGGCGCCGCCGCCGCGGGGGTGTGTTCGGCGCCGGCGCTCGGGGAGCCTGCGCCCGAGCCGCCTGGAGTGCTCGGCGCCGCGGAGTTGCCCTTCGCCTTGCTCGTGCCCGATGAGCTCGGGGGCGCGTCGGCCGCGGCGGTGGAGGAGGACGGTGGGCCGGTTTCGGAGGTGCTCGGGCCGGAGGCGCCGGCGCCTTCGGAGGCGGTGCTCTTGCGTGAGGAGTGTTCGGCCCTGGCCTTTTCGACCTGCATCGCCGAGGTCATGAAGTCGTGCCAGATCAGCGCCGGGAAAGTGCCGCCCAGAACCGGACCGCCGTCGAACGCTGTCGTCATCGGCACCAGGCCGTTGGGGTAGCCCACCCAGACGGCGACCGTGTATCTGCTGTCCCAGCCCACGAACCAAGCGTCGCCGTAGTTTGACGTCGTGCCGGTCTTGCCGGCCGCGAACTGGCCGAGCGCCGCGGCGCGCGCGGTGCCGTACTGGAGCAC
>Ga0182024_10011268_pt1 | contig 18000 bp, 9 predicted proteins | sample P32metaG_FD_120480 | JGI IMG/M metagenome (GOLD analysis project Ga0182024, IMG submission 120480) | Permafrost microbial communities from Stordalen Mire, Sweden - P3-2 metaG (Illumina Assembly) | ecosystem: Environmental > Terrestrial > Soil > Wetlands > Permafrost | place: Sweden: Stordalen... | reverse complement strand
TCGGTGTCGCTCGGCTCATCGCTTACAGTTGCGGGGACAGCCGCGGATCAGAATGAATCCTACCGCGTTCCCATTTAATCCCGGAAGGGAACCATCCAAACGAATCATGCTCGCAACGCGCCCCAATCGTCAATCAGCTGCTAAGCTTTGACACTCACGTGTCACCACCCACCGCACCGTCACAGGCCAAGCGGCGGCTCGCCGCCCTGCGTCATCCGGGATTCGCCGAGTTTCTCGCCGCCAGATTTCTCGCAACTTTCGCGATACAGATGCAGACCGTGGCCGTCGGCTGGCAGGTGTACGCACTCAGGCACGACCCGCTCGACCTCGGGCTAGTGGGCCTGTCGCAGTTTCTGCCGTTTATGCCCTTGGCTCTTGTTGCTGGGCACGCTGCAGATCGCTTCAATCGTCGCAGGATCCTCGCGCTCTGTTATGCGACCCAGGTGTTGTGCGCGCTTTTGCTGCTCGCATTCACGATTTCCGGGCTGCATGTTGTCTGGCCGGTATTTGCCGTTATGGTTTTGTTCGGCATCGCGCGCGCCTTCAGCATGCCCTCCTCGCAGGCGATTGTTCCGACTCTCGTGCCGATCGAAAGCTTTGGCAATGCTGTGGCATTGAGCTCCTCGAGCTTTCAAGTGGCGACCATCGCAGGCCCCACGCTGGGCGGCCTTCTCTATCTCGCCGGTCCGCAGACAGTTTATGGCGTCGTCGCGGTACTGCTTGCCACCGCGAGCGTTCTGATGAGCCTTGCGAAAGTGCAGCAAGTAAAACAAGTGAGCGTCGCCGCAACTTCCCCACCGGGAAGCGCGCTGCCAGACTCCGCGGCAGCAAAATCCTGGCATGCCGTTCTTGAAGGTCTGCGCTTCGTGCGATCGCGCCCAGTCGTGCTGGGAGCGATATCGCTCGATTTATTTGCGGTCCTGTTAGGCGGCGCGACAGCACTCCTGCCTGCATACGCGCGCGATGTGTTGCACGTCGGGCCGACCGGGCTTGGCCTGTTGCGCACCGCGCCCGGTGTTGGGGCCGCGCTCGCCGCGGTCGTTCTCGCCTTCTCGCCGATGGTGCGCCATGTCGGCCGATGGATGTTTGCAGGGGTTGCCTTGTTTGGTATCGCGACCGTGGTATTTGGTCTCTCACATATCTTTATTGTGTCGTTGTTAGCGCTACTCGTTCTTGGCACAGGCGACATGGCAAGCGTCTACATCCGCCACATGCTCGTGCAGCTGGAAACGCCTGATGCCATCCGCGGCCGGGTGAGCGCGGTGAACGGAGTATTCATTGGTGCCTCGAATGAGCTCGGGGAGTTCGAGTCGGGGCTCACCGCAGCATGGTTCGGACTTGTGCCGGCGGTCGTGATTGGCGGCGTTGCGACCCTCTTTATTACTGCCCTATGGATGCGACTGTTCCCGACACTGCGCAAGATCGATAAGTTTCCAGGCCACTGATTGCATTAGAGTTCTTTGGCACAAAGTGATGAACTTGAATCTCGTTGCCGTGAGACTGTATATTTATCCAGTCAATGATTCTTCCACCGAAATCACGCAAGGGCCGCGGGGCCATTTCCAATCCGGAAGGGCGCTTCGAATCGCGGCGTGTTGAAGCGGTCGACGACGGTTGGACGATTGACACCGATGCGGAGCTGCCGCCGCTCGCGACCACGATTACGGCAGAACACGCGAAATCCATCATCTCGCGCAACGACTCGCCCGACATTCCCTTCGAGCAGTCAATCAATCCGTATAGGGGATGTGGTCATGCGTGTGTCTACTGCAGTTTGGGCGATACCCAAATTTTGCTGGTCAATGGACGAACAAAGCCGCTCGGCGATCTCAAAATTGGCGACGAGATTATTGGGACCACGCGTCGAGGGTTTTATAGGCGCTACGTGAAGACGCGAGTTGTTGCGCACTGGGAAACCCATAAACCCGCGTACCGACTGATGCTCGCTGACGGAACAACGATCACCGCGAGTGCAGATCACCGTTTCCTGAGCGACCGCGGGTGGAAGTTCGTCACGGGAGCAGAACAGGGCCGCAACCGACGTCCACATTTGGCGACAGGCAATAAGCTGATGGGCGTGGGGATGACCACGGGTTCGCTCGAACCCACGCCTTTTTATCGACAAGGCTATCTCTGCGGCGTCATGCGCGGCGATGGCCATAGGGGAGTTTACAACTATAAGCTGCGTAGAGAAGGCGAGGGAATAAGCGGTCAGTTTCGTCTTGCCATGGCGGACGGCGAAGCGTTGCAGCGCAGCGGCGCATACTTGGAAGAATTTGGGGTTCAAACACGCGCCTTCCTATTTCAGAAGGCAACCGCGACGCGCAGTGAGATTCATGCGATTAGCGCTGGCCTGCGAAGCGGTTTTCGCGTGATCGCGAAATTAATTGCTTGGCCCGGTTTCGCCCCTACCGAATGGATCAGAGGTTTTCTGGGCGGCATCTTCGATGCTGAAGGCTCATACAGTGATGACTGTGTCCGAATAGCAAATACGGACCATTCGATTCTCGAACGTGTTGCGGAAGGCCTTAAGCATTTTGGCTTTCCATTCACCTATGACGTTCCGGGTCGCGGAGCGAACCTCCCGGTTCACCATTTGAGAGTGCTTGGTGGCCTGCGCGAGCATCTGCGGTTCTTTCATCTTGTCGATCCAGCGATTACCCGCAAGCGCACGATCTTCGGGCAGGCAGTCAAATCGCAGGCATCCCTCGACATCGTCGATATCGAGCCGCTCGGGAAATGGATGCCGATGTATGACATCACCACGGGCACGGGCGATTTCATTGCGAATGGCGTGGTGTCACACAATTGCTACGCGCGCCCGGCGCACTCGTATCTCAATCTTTCTCCGGGTCTGGATTTTGAGGCCAAGCTCTTCTACAAGGAAAACGCGGCGGAAGTTCTTAGAGAAGAGTTGAGCCGACCGCGCTATGTCTGCAAATCGATCAACCTGGGCGCGAACACCGATCCCTATCAGCCGATCGAGCGCAAGCTCAAGGTCACCCGATCGATTCTCAAAGTCCTGCAGGAGTTTCGTCACCCGGTGACGATCGTCACCAAGGGACATCTCATCGAACGCGACATCGATATTCTCGCGGCGATGGCGCGCGACAATCTCGCCTCCGTATATGTAAGCGTCACCACACTTGACTCAGACCTGAAGCGCATCCTCGAGCCGCGCGCACCCGCCGCAGCGGCGCGGCTGCACGCCATCCGTAGCCTGCATGCAGCGGGCGTCCCGGTCGGTGCGTTGGTGGCGCCCGTCATTCCCGCGATCAACGATCACGAAATTGAACATATTCTCGCAGCGGTTGCACAGGCTGGGGCGCGCACCGCGGCTTATGTGATGCTGCGATTGCCGTATGAGGTCAAGGATCTGTTTCGCGAGTGGCTTGCCGAGCATCACCCGCTGCGTGCGGCGCACGTGATGTCACTTGTCAATGACTTGCGCGGTGGTCGTGACAACGATCCTAACTTCGGTTCGCGAATGCGCGGCACCGGGCCATTCGCGGAGCTCGTGCGCCGCCGCTTCGAGGTGGCATGTCGCAGGCACAATCTGAATACGGTGCGCCGTGTGCCGCTAGATACGCGGCTTTTTCGACCGCCGCCGCCGCCTGCTGCGCAGCTTGATCTAGGCTTCTGATACGCGGCCTCTCGGCACCGCGCGCGCCCGGACGAAATCGGAACCGGCGGGCCGTCCGTGGCATATTATTAAGCTATGGAAGGTGCGCGTCCGACTCCTAATCGTCCCTTGCTCCTAGGCCGCTACTCGCTGCTCGAAAAGCTCGGCGCTGGCGGCCATGGGGAAGTGTGGCGCGCGCACGACACAACGCTCGGTATCGAAGTCGCGCTGAAGCTTCTGAGTCCGGCGCTGGCGCGCAGCGAGACGGCGTGGGAAGCGCTCGAGCATGAGCATGAGATCGCAGGACGACTCGACCATCCATCGATACTTAAAGTCTACAGCCCGCAGCGCGATGCTGAGACTGCGGCGCTGCCTATGGAGTTGGCCCCGGGCGGCGATCTACGTCGCTTGCGCGGCGGCAGTTACCTGCAGCTCATGCCACCGCTCCTTGAGATCGCGGCTGCTCTTAAATATGCGCACGAGCAGGGTGTCATACATCGGGATCTTAAGCCGGGCAATGTCCTATTTGATGCGCGCGGCCGCGCGGTGCTTGCCGATTTCGGCGTGGCCGGTACCGCATTTGCCGAAGGTCGCGACAAGATGCGATCGGGCTTGTCGCCATTCACCTCAAGTCCTGAGCAACTGCGCGGGGAGCCGCCTGCCGTATCCGACGACATCTATGGCTTAGGAGCGCTGCTGTATGAGCTCCTTGCTGGACAGCCTCCGTATTACCCGCACTTCGATGTAGAGCGCGTGCTCGATCTCAATGAGCCCGTGCCTGAGCTGCGTACCGTACAGCCGACGCCACCGCAGCTTGTGGCGATCGTGATGCACATGCTGCAGAAGCTGCCGCGGTCGCGGCCGGAGTCGATGCAAGCGGTGATTGACGACTTTGACGCAACGATGAATGACACGCTGCACTTCGAATTTGACACGGCTCCCGAGCCGCAGACCATACGACGCGAACCACCCAAGCCCGCACCCCGGCCGCCAAGACCTGCTTCCAGCGTCTCCAGGCCGGCGCGCGCGCCACTACCGGCACAAGCGGTGTCCGCATCTGGCCCGAGACTGAAACCGGGTCCGCCGCCGATCAGGGCAGCAGCGGTTGCGGTTGCCCTCGATCCCGCACACGCCGCGCCGTCGCCGAGTGCGGCGCCCAAAGCTGACCCGAGGCCCCCACCGGCGCCGCTGCCTACCAGGCCCGCAGCTCCTGGTGTCGTACGTGAAGCTGACCACGTGCCGTCGCCGCCGAAAGCGGCGCCCGCGGCCGATCCTCCTCCGAAAGACGCCCCGCGGTTCACGCCGTGGGATGATCTTAAGATTGTTCCGATGTCGGGGTTGATGCGGCTCGACCCGATCAGACCACGCCGCTGGCCCTGGGTGGTGCTGGCCGTCTTCGCGGCGAGTGCTGCCGCGGCTTTCTACGCGTTGCCGCGATATGGTGCTGCTGCGCTTGCGATGATTGAGAACGCGCTGCCAGCGACCTTGTTGTCTGCGCAGACGGCGGAGCAGCCGCAGGCGACTCCGAGCGACATCCAGGCCAAAGCACATCTTCTCGATGCGCGCGCCCAATTTGACCGGCAGCTGGCGGCTCTCGAATCACGCGGTGCCGCCGTATGGGGGGGCCTCGAGTTTAATGATGCCAAGATGCGCTCGGCGGAAGCGCTGGGCGCTGACGAAGCCGGCAATCCCGGTTTCGCTACCAAGCGCCTCGCCGAGGCACAAGCGCTTCTCAACGCAGTGGAAAAGCGCGCGCCGTCAGCGCAGGTTGCGCCACAACTTGCTGCGGGAGAGCGGGCGCTCGCCGCGGGGCGGATGCAGGCGGCGAAGCAAGCGTTCGAGGCCGTGCAGAGCATCGATCCGACGAACCGCAAAGCGGCCGAGGGCCTGCAGCGCATTCGCAATCTCGACGCAGTGCGGCCGCTGCTCGCAGACGCCGCGAGCGCCGATGGCGCAGGCGATACGACTCGGGCCGTGGGCGACTATCAGCAAGCCCTGGCGCTCGATCCCAAGAATAGCCAGGCGATTGCGGGCTTGGCGCGCGCGCGTGCCGCATTGGGTGACGACGGGCACGCAAAGGCTTCTGAATCAGGCGCTGCGGCATTGGGCACGCGACGGATCGAGGAGGCGCGCGACTACCGTTCCGAAGCACCTGAAGCGACTGCGGGCACGGCGCCTGTGGACGCGGCGCAGCGCGCGCACGGGTACGAGTCGGTGCGGCAACGCGCAGTCTCGCTCGAGGCGCAGGAGCGTTGGGATGAGGCGTTGAACGAATACGAGACGGCGCTCAAATCAGACCCCTCGCTTGCCTTTGCTCAACAGGGTAAGGTGCGCTCCGCTTCACGCGCGTTCCTCGCGCAGCGCCTGCAGGCGCTGATCGACCGGCCAGAGCAGCTCGCGAGTGCCGCCGCGCGCGCGGATGCCTTAGCGCTTATTGAAAACGCCAATGAGCAGAATCCATCGGGGCCTGTGCTGCGCTCGCAGGTCGCGCGCTTGCAGATTCTATTGCCCGTGTTCGACAAACCGGTGCATTTGGCACTGATGTCGGACGGCGCCACTCGGGTTGCGATACCGAGCATCGGATTCTCCGGTGTTTTCTCGGAGCGTGAAATCCAATTAAAGCCTGGCAAGTACACGGTTGTCGGCACGCGTGACGGCTACCGCGACGTAAGGCGCGATATCACGATCGCTCCCGGGCAGGACGTGCAGACGATCAGTGTGAGCTGCGGCGAACCGATCTGAGGGCAATCTAAAGCGATGTCAGGGTTCTTGCGGCGTGGCTGCGCGGGCGAGGCCCCTGGTGCGCGTGGCCTTCATCATGATCGGCTTCACAAGAGCAGATAGGCAAGATAGGTGAAGGGCGGCCCGGCTAGCGCCCAGCCGAGCGCAGCGTGCACGATGGCGCTCGAAAGCACACTCACAGCATTGATCATTCCTGCTGCGAGGAGCCCGCAAGCCACCGCTGATCGACAGTGGTCGTGGCGCCGCGTGCACCAGGGGTTCACCTAAGCACACGAATGGGAAGGTTGAGGCGCAATGCGAGAGCGATACCAGTGCACAGGATCGTCGACACACCGAGCACCGCAAAGACACCGAGGCCCAACCCAAGCGCCAGGCTGAGCGCGATCTTCTGCGGCGTAATACCCTGGCGCCGGAACGTCGAAATCGGTTCGCGCAACCGCCGCCGGATCAAATCGCGCAGCATCGCACTAATGATGGCATGCGATTGATTGACTCGGGAATCTTGGCGGATGCAGCGCCTGAAGATACTTCCTTCCACCTGTATGGCGCGCATCCAGCGGTCGCGACTATCTCCTGGAAACCTTGAGCCGCATAGGCTTGCTCGCTAAGCTGCCGAGCGCTCATGACAGAAGCCCAATCAAAAGTGGCGCTGCTCGCCGGTGCAACCGGACTGGCGGGCGGAGCCTTGCTCGACATTCTGTTGGAGGCGGGTGATTTCAGCCGCGTCGTCGCAGTTACTCGCCGGCCACTCGCGCGCGAGCATCCGCGATTCGCCAACCGGACGGTGCAATTCGACAAGATCGCCTCGCAGTTGACCGGCTTCACCTGTCATACCGCCTTCTGCTGCCTTGGAACGACCATCCGAGCGGCAGGCTCCGAGCAAGGATTCAGACGGGTGGATGTGGACTATGTGCTTGCTCTTGCACGAGTGGCGCAGGCGGCGCAGGCGCAGCGCTTCATCGTCGTCTCCTCCGCCGGCGCAAACGCGAGCTCGAGGAATTTCTATCTGCGCACCAAAGGTGAGATGGAGGAGACGCTCGTGGCGACGAATTTCGCCGCGCTCGATATCCTGCAGCCCGGCGTACTTCTTGGCTGGCGCCGCGAGCTACGACCGCTCGAGCTTGCCGCCCGTGTACTGATGCCGCTCGTGAATCCGCTCCTCGTCGGGTCATATGCCGTCTATCGCGGCATTTCCGTTTGCACGGTCGCGCTCGCCATGTTGGGCGCGGCGCGCTCCGGCCGACGCGGCGCCAACCGCTACAGCTACACCGGCATCCTCGCGCTGGCGCGGAAAGGTGCGGCGCGCGGCGTGCTGTGATGCGCTTCACGCTTTGGCGCAACAGTTGTCCGCCATAGTTTATCGATAGTTGACGCAACGCTCACCGGACACGGCTGGCAATAGCTTAGATTGACAGGACGACAGCTGCGCGGGAGGCCCATTGATGGGCGAATTGCCGTTTGACAGCCGTATGGGACGGCGAATCGGTTTAGCGCTCGGCCTGTGCGCTGTATTGCCGGTGCTTGTGTTTGCCGCGCTCGCGGCGCGCGACGCTTGGCTAATTTTGACGCTGACACTGGTGCTCGCTCTTGCGGGCGCTGTGCTGGCAAGCGCGTACCTCGTGCGTCGCTATGGGCCGGCGTTGACGGCTTTGGCGGAAGGCTTGAGTGCGCTGCGGGCGCGCCAATTCGCTCGGCTCGACGTGCGCTCAGCGGATGAGGCGCGGCTTCTTATCGATAATTTTAATCGTGCGGCTGCGAGTCTTGATGAGCAGTTCCGCGTGCTCGAGACTCTCGCGCAGATCGATCAGCTCCTGCTGCGTTCCGTCGATCTCGAGCACGTTCTCGACGCCATCATGTCGCGCGTGAAGGAGCTCACTCATTGCCAAAGCGTCGGGATAACGCTGCGCGATGCTGATGCGCCGGGACGCGGTCGCGTATTTCTCGCGGCGAGCGGTCTGACGGACCTGCCCGTGAGCCGCATCGCGCTCGACGACGACATGCTGGAGGCGCTCACGGGGCAGACAAATGGGCTCACCATCGTGCGCTGCGAGGAATCGCGCCACAGCTTCTTGAAGCCGCTCGCCGATACGGGTGCCATGTTTTTCTGGGTATGGCCCGTCATCGTCGGGGAGCGCCTTGAGGCGATTCTCGCTGTGGGTTACCGTGAGGTGCCCGTCGCTGATCCCGTCGTCGCGCACTGCGGCGGCAAGTTCGCCGAGCGTCTGGCGGTCGCGCTGTCGAAGAGCGCGCGCGACGAACGCCTGTACCGGCAGGCGCACTACGATCCTCTTACGGCGCTGCCCAATCGTCTGCTGTTTCGCGATCGGCTCACCCAGGAGCTCGCTAATGCGGCCGCAGGCTTGACCCGCGGAGCGCTTCTGTATATCGATCTGGATCACTTCAAGCGTGTCAATGATTCGGTCGGACACACTGCTGGGGATCAGCTCCTGACAATCGTCGCGCAGCGCCTGCGCTCCTGCATCAAGGACGGCGATACGGTGGCGCGTCTGGGTGGAGATGAGTTCACGGTCATCCTGCGCAATGTCGCCGAGCCAGATGCCGCCGCCGCGGTCGCCGCGCGCATCATTGAATCCCTGCAACTACCGGTGAACATCGCCGGGCGGGACTGCTACGTGTGCGCGAGTATCGGTATCACGCTCTTCCCCGACGATGCGAAGACGATCGAGGATCTGATGCGCAACGCCGATACGGCCATGTACCGCGCCAAGGATCTGGGACGTGGCCGTATGATGTTCTTTGATCTCAACATGACCACAAAGCCCGCAAAGCCGACCGATACCGGTCTGCAGCATGCACTGCGCGGCCGAGAATTCTCACTCTTCTATCAACCGCAGTTCGGCGTCGCCGGCGGCGAACTTGTCGGGGTCGAGGCCCTGCTGCGCTGGCAGACGCCGCGCGATGGCATGCGCTACCCGGGAGAATTCGTGCCGGCGGCTGAGGAGAGCGGCCTTATTGTTGACATCGGCGGGTGGGTGCTCGATGCGGCGTGCGCACAGCTTGCCATCTGGCGCGAACGGCAAATTGCTCCACCGCGGCTGGCGCTCAATGTCTCCGCGCAACAGTTGCAGCACACCGAATTCCCCAAGCTCGTGCGGCGCGCGCTTGAAAAGTACGATTTGCCGGCGGCGCTACTCGAGCTTGAGCTCACCGAAAGCGTGCTCGCGAACGCTGCAGTGGGTGCTGCGCTCGCGCGGCTTGCGCAGCTTGGTGTGCACCTGGCGCTCGACGATTTTGGCACGGGATATTCCTCGTTGAGCTATCTGCGTCAATATCCGATCGACACCGTGAAGATCGACCGCACGTTCCTCGACGAAGTGCCGCAGAATCCCGCGTCGGCGACTCTCGTTGAGACCATCATCGTGATGGCGCATGCGCTCGGCAAGCGCGTCGTCGCCGAAGGCATCGAGACCAATGAACAGCTCGTATTCTTGCGCGAGCGTCGCTGCGATGCTGCGCAGGGCTTCTACTTGGCAAGACCGCTTGCTGCTGCGGCAATGACCGAGCTGCTGCAGGCGCGTACGCTGTTCGCGCAAGACAACATGGCGCGCGCCGCGAGCAATTGATGGATTATGTTGATTGACCCCAATACTTCAGTGATACGCCTGCCAGGTACCGCGTCAAACCCTTGACTCTTTTCGGCGACGCTTCGACACTGCACACCACGTGAACAGGGCAAACCCGTCGAAAGGCGGGGACGCAAAGCCACCGGTCTAATGGACGAGTTCCTACGACGGCGGGGCTGCCACGGTCGCGCTTCGCGCGAACGCTTGCAATCCCCACTGTCGCTATGAGCTGGGCATGACCGGCCGCCGATCGATGCATTGGTTCAGGGAGACACATGACGTTAAAGCCACAGTTGGCAGCCGACGGCGAATCCCATCGGAATGCCGCAGATCGCAGCGCAGCTGCAGTCATTGTCGATACTTTCGTCATCAACTTGTGTTCGTCGACGACGCCGATGGCGCTCGTCCATCCGGACGCACCCGAGCTTAAGCGTTTCAGATTTTTTGTCAGCCGACGGCTCGAGGATGGCCGGGAGCGCTTCCGCTTGCACATGGGGCATTTTGAAACCCTAGAGGAAGCTGAAGACTGGTTGAGTGTTGTGCGCGACATTTATCCCGGCGCATGGGCGGGTGAGACGCCGGGCAAGCGCTTGCGCTCGAGCGCCGCCGCAACGGCGGAGTCGCCGCCATCGGCAGCACCGCCAGAGTCAAAGGGCGCGCCGCCTGAGGAGAGCGTTGCTCACATCGCGCTGCAGCCGCCGGCATTACAACTCCCGCCGGCGCTCACGACGCCTGATGAGTTTGCAGCTCCCGAGGTTGTGTTGCCCAATCGACCGTCGCCCGCGGCTCCGCTCGCGCCATCCCAGAATGTCATCGCTGCCGCGCCAGTAGCGAACAAACAACCGCCGCCCGCGCCAATTGTCGCGCCGCGTCGCGATGCAGCCGCTGCGCTGCGTCCTGCCCGACCCGCGGCGAAGACGCCCTTGTCCAACGTGCGCGAGGTGCTCGCGGCGCTGGATGAGAGGGACACGAGCCCCAATATGCCGACCTCTGCAGCACCCCGTGCTGCAGCGGGCGCGGCGCAGGCTCCACAAACTCTCTCGGATACGCAGGTCATACAGATTCTGGAGGCGCGCCGCGCAGAGGAGCCTGCGCGCGCCGCCTCCGCCGATGTGTCGGGCGGCATTCCCATGCTGCGTCCCGACGATAGTGGCACGCGCCGTGCGTTGAAGGAGGCCGTGCAGGACAACGCTGCCGTCTCTTTTGCGGTACAGCTGCAATGGTCAGTGGAGTCGATGGCGCTCGATAAGGTTCCACCGCTTGCAATCTTCAGCGCCTATACGCTCTATACCGTGGAAGGCAATCGCGAGGGGCGCAAATGGTACGGGCTGCGGCTTGGATTCTTCAGCGACGCGACCGCGGCCAAGCAGGTCGCGCAATACGTGCGCTCGGACTTCGCCTTCGTCGCGGTGGTGCCGGTGAGTCCGCAGGAGCGCGGACGCGCAACCTCCGCAGACCGCAAAACCTCCGCCATGAGCTTTGCCGAAATTCAGCCCGCAACGCATCCCGAGGAAATCAAACTTCTCGACGACGAGAGCCTGGCCGCGCCGCGAACTCCAGTAACTCCCACGGGCGGCGCAAAGACGGGGTCGCCCGCTGCCCGTGCCGCCGCGACTCGCAGCAAAACGCTGCGCAGCAAAGAACCGGGCGCGCAGCGCAAAGGCCCGTATTCGCTGGAAGAAACACTCGAAATCCTGGGTGCTGGAAACCTTGAGATCGACAACGGTCGGGGCGAGCTCATCAACGAAAGCGGCGTGCGCCACATAAAGGTCGAAGTCCGGAAGAACTCGCCGTTTCAACGGCTCGTAGCGCGTTTGACGGAGCGCGTCCGCAAAAGTTGATTTCTCTAGACTGACTCGGGTCAGCTCTTACTGAAGAGCTTCGCAAGGGCGCCTTGAGCCTCGCTGATCGCCGCCGTATTGGGGGGCGTGTAGGCGCCGGCACGCGGCTTGAAATGATCACAGAAGTTGGCGCTGGTCTTATCGCGCACTTCTTCGGCCGTGGGCTCGCGGCAATGCTTAGCAACGCTCGTCGTGTAGTCAACGCACATGCGGCAAACGTGCAGCTCCGCCCGACATTGCGGACATTCGTCAAGGCGGCGCAAGGGCAGGCTCAGAGCCGTGAGACTCGCCCCGCATTTCCAGCAGACAAGATCGTGGGACATCGCCGTGTTCTACAGGGTACGCTCGCGCAGGAATTTGTCGAGCACACGTCCCGTGTGCGAGCCGGCTTTGCGCCGCGCGACCTCTGCGGGCGTTCCGGCGGCGACGATGCGGCCGCCGCGATCGCCGGCTTCAGGACCCATATCGAGGATCCAGTCAGCCTCAGCCATCACATCGAGATTGTGCTCGACGACGACGGCCGTATTGCCGGCGGCAACTAGCCGATGCAGAACCCGCAAGAGCTGCTCCACATCCGCCATGTGAAGCCCGACGGTGGGCTCATCGAGCACATAGAGCGTATGCCGGTGCTTTTGGTTGCGAGCGGCGCGCACGTCGCCACGCACTTTGGCGAGCTCCGTGACAAGCTTGATGCGCTGCGCTTCCCCACCGGAGAGCGTCGGGCTTTGCTGGCCCAAAGTTAGATATCCAAGACCCACATCCTGCAAGAGCTTCAACGCGTGGTGCACGCGCGGGTGGGCACTGAAGAATTCGACGGCATCATCGACGCTCATCGCGAGCACCGCGGCGATGCTAAGTCCGCGCCACTGCACGGTGAGTGTCTCGGAATTGAAGCGCCGTCCGCCGCACACGTCGCACAGAACTTTGACGTCCGGCAGAAAGCTCATCTCTACAGTTTGCACGCCCTGGCCTTCGCAGGCGCTGCAGCGACCCCCGGCAGTGTTGAAGGAGAAGCGGCTGGCGGTGAATCCGCGGATCCGCGCCTCGGTCGTGCCGGCATAGATGCGGCGGATTTCATCCCAGAATCCCACATAGGTTGCCGGGCAGGAGCGCGGCGTCTTGCCGATGGGGCTCTGATCGACTTCGAGCACGCGATCCAGATATTCGACGCCATAGAGCGCGCGGCATCCCAGCAGCTCTTTGTGCGACTTCTTCTTGCCCGGCTCCGCGGCGATGCAATGTTTGAGGTTCGCGTAGAGGACGTCGCGCGCAATTGTCGACTTACCCGATCCCGATACGCCCGTGATGACGACGAGTCGCCCGAGCGGAATGCGCACGTCGGCATCTGCCACGTTGTGCAGCGTGACTCCCGCGATACGCAAGCACGGTGTGCGTGCGGTCACCGCGCGCTGCGGCTCCAAGGAATGTCGCAGCGGCTTGCGCAGATATTGCCCGGTGATCGAGCGCGGATTGCGCATCAGATCCTTCACCGTGCCCGCGCCCACCACTTCGCCGCCTTTCACGCCCGCTGCCGGCCCCAGATCCACTATGTGGTCCGCGCGCCGGATCGTGTCCTCGTCGTGTTCCACAACGACGAGCGTATTTTTGTGGAGCGCGAGCTCCGCGAGCGCATCGAGCAGCACGGCGTTATCGCGTGGATGCAGCCCGATCGTGGGCTCGTCGAGTACATAGCACACGCCCTGCAGGTTTGAGCCCAATTGGGCGGCAAGGCGGATGCGCTGCGCTTCGCCGCCGGAGAGGGTGGGCGCGGAACGATCGAGTGCGAGATATCCCAAACCTACGCGCTCTAAAAACTGCAGGCGTGCGCGGATCTCCGCGAGGAGGTCGTGAGCGATGGCCGCCTCACGCGTGGCAAGCTTCAGCTTCGTAAAGAACCTGCGCACTGCTGCGATGGGCTCGTGCGCAAGCGCCGCGATCGAGCGCTCGCGAAAGCGCACATTGAGCGCCACCGAGTTCAAGCGCGCGCCCGCGCAGGCTCTGCAAGCGGGCGGTTCGCCCTCGTACCACTCGTTCCACCAGATCTCCTCGCCCGTGTGCTCCTCGCTGAACCCGTTCATCGCAAGGCCGGTTCCAAAACAGCTCGCGCACCAGCCGTGTTTGGAGTTAAAGGAGAAGAGGCGCGGATCAAGCTCGGCGAATCCCTTGCCGCAGGAGGGACAGGCGCGGCGTGTCGAAAATACGTCGACGCCTGCGCCCTTGGAGCCGAGCACATGCAGCACGCCCTTGCCGAAGTCGAGCGTGCGCTGCAGTGCCGCGTGCAGCTCGGTGTGGATGTGAGCGCTCACTGCGATGTGCGCGACCGGCAGCTCAATGGTGTGCTCGCGGAAGCGCGACAAGCGCGGCCAACCGGCGGTCGCCAGGTTCGCTCCGTCGACGCGCAGCGTCTTGAATCCCTTCTTCGCGGCCCACTTGGCAAGGTCGGTGTAGTAACCCTTGCGAGCGAGGATGAGCGGCGCGAGCAGAGTGATGCGCTCGCCGCAGTAGTCGCGCAGCAGGCGCGCGGCAATCGCAGCGACGCTTTGCGGCTCGATCGGCACGTCGCAGTCCGGACAGTATTGGGCGCCCAACTTCACGTACAGCAGGCGCAGGAAATGATAGATCTCGGTAAGGGTAGCGACGGTACTCTTCCTGCCGCCGCGGCTTGTGCGCTGCTCGATGGCAACCGTCGGCGGGATGCCGTAGATCGCGTCGACGTCGGGCCGCGAGGCAGGCTGCACGAATTGCCGCGCGTAGGCGTTCAGCGACTCAAGGTAGCGCCGCTGTCCCTCGTTGAAAAGGATGTCAAATGCGAGAGTCGATTTGCCGGAGCCCGAGACGCCGGTGATGACCGTGAAGCGGTCGCGCGGTATCTCGACGTCGATGTTTTTTAGGTTGTGCTCGCGCGCCCTGTGAATGACGATTGCTTTCGTGTCATGGCCGTTACCGCGAGCGTAGGCGGGATGCGCATCGGCGACGGCAGCAATGGCTGGCGGCGCGTTGCCCGAGAGAGCCTCTTCGTAGGATGCGAGCGCAGCTCCCGTAAACGACGCGGGGCAGGCACGCACTTGCGCGGGCGTGCCGACGCACACAATATTGCCGCCGTGCTCACCGCCTTCGGGCCCAAGATCAATAATCCAGTCGGCCGCGCGCACGACATCCAGATTGTGTTCGATGACGAGAATCGAATGCCCCGCCGCGAGAAGCTTGCCGAATGCGCGCAGCAGCTTCGCCACGTCCTCGAAATGCAGGCCGGTCGTCGGCTCATCGAAGAGAAACAGCTTACCCAGGTGAGTCGTGCTCGATGCGACCGATCCGGCTGAGACAAGATGCCCGGCGAGCTTCAGGCGCTGCGCCTCGCCGCCCGAAAGCGTCGGCACCGGCTGGCCCAGCTTCAGGTACTCGAGTCCCACGTCAGCAAGGGGCGCCAAGCGCGAGGTGACCTCGCGTGAGTCAGCAAAGAATGCGCATGCTTGCGTCACAGTCATATCGAGCACTTCGGCGATGTTCGCGCGCCGTCCGTTGACGCCTTCGCGTTTGATGTCGAGCACTTCGCTTCTGTAGCGGCTGCCGGCGCAATCCGGGCAGCGGAGATACACGTCCGAGAGGAATTGCATCTCCACGTGCTCGAAGCCGTTGCCGCCGCAGGTCGGACAGCGCCCGTTGCCGGAATTGAAACTGAAGGTGCCTGCGCTGTACTTGCGCTCCTGCGACGTGGGCTCGGCCGCGAAGAGCTCGCGAATGGCGTCAAAGGCGCCGACGTAGCTTGCCGGATTCGAGCGCGTCGTGCGACCGATCGAGGTTTGATCGACCATTACGACGTCGTCGATGAGATCCGCGCCGCGCAGCTCGTCGAACTCGCCCGGCGCCTCACTCGGGCGCCCCTGATATTTCAATAGGGCGGGGTGGAGCACATCCTCGACGAGCGTCGACTTGCCCGAACAGGAAACGCCCGTCACGCACACCAGACGCTTCAAAGGTATGCGCACGTCGATATTGTGCAGATTGTGAGCGCGCGCGCCACGCAGCTCAAGCCATCTGTTCGGAAGCCACTCGGCGACAGGCTCCGCGGATGCGGCTCGCGGAGTTCGCGGCGCGACTACGAGCTTGCGGCCGCTCAAATATTCGCCGGTCAGTGACTGCGCGCTGCGCCTGATCGCCGCGGGCGTGCCAAAGAACACGATTTCCCCGCCGCGCTCGCCTGCGCCTGGGCCCATGTCGAGGATTCGGTCAGCCTCGAGCATGATCTGCGGGTCATGCTCGACTACGAGCAGAGAATTGCCCGCGTCGCGCAGGCGCTTCATCACCGCGATCACACGCCGCATGTCGCGCGGGTGCAATCCGATCGAGGGCTCATCCAGCACGAAGAGTGTATTGACGAGCGACGTGCCGAGCGCCGTCGTTAGATTGATACGTTGCACTTCACCGCCCGAGAGCGTGCGCGATTGTCGATCAAGCGTGAGATAGCCAAGACCGACGTCAACCAGGTAATTAAAGCGACAGCGAATCTCCCCTAAGAGAAGGTCCGTGGCTGCATCGAGCGGCGGCGGCAACGCGAGGCCGCGAAAGAAGTCGCGCGCGCGTTCGAGCGGCAGCAGCATCAGATCGCGGATCGAAAGTCCAGGCAAAGAGTGCAGGATCTCCTCTGTCCACTGCGCCTCAGGAGGCCGCATGCGCATTCCGCGCGGCAGCACTGCATCAGCCAATTCGCAGTTGCCGATGCGCCACAAAAGCGCATCGGGCTTCAGGCGTGCGCCGCCGCAGGCGGTGCACGGCGTATAGGCGCGGTAGCGAGACAGCAGCACGCGTACGTGCATCTTGTACGCTTTAGTTTCGAGCCACGCGAAAAAACGCCGCGCGCCGTACCAGACGCCCTTGCTCCAGGCGCCTTCGCCTTCAATCACCCAGGAACGCTGCGCTGCGGAGAGTTCACGCCACGGTCGGTCGAGGGGAATGCCGCGCTTCTTTGCGTACTTCACCAGGTCCTGCTGACATTCGGCATTGGACTTCGTCTGCCAAGGGCGAATTGCACCGGCGCGCAGCGACTTGCTCTCATCCGGGATGACAAGTCCGTAATCGATGCCCATCGTGCGGCCGAAGCCGCGGCAGCTCTCGCAGGCGCCGAGCGGTGAATTGAATGAGAAGAGACTCGGAACCGGCTCGCGATACGACAGATCGCACTCGGCGCAGTGCAGCTCGCTCGAATAACGCCAACAATCCAGGCGTTCGGGCGGATCACCGTCGCCGACGATGTGAATGTTGATGCGGCCACGGCCGACACGCAGCGCCGCTTCGAGCGACTCCAGAACGCGCGAGCGCTCGGCGCTGCCGAGGCGCAGCCGGTCCTGGACGACCTCGAGCAGCGCGGGTTTGCGCTCGTGTTTACGGCCGGCAGGGGCATCCTCCAGAAAGCGCGTATAGCCCTGCTTTTGCAGAAGTTCGCGCACTTCGGCTTCCTTGAAATTCTTCGGCACCGGCACGGGGAAGCACACGAGGAGGCGCGGATCGTTGGCTCCTTGCGCACGCCGCAACATGTCGGCGTACATGCTCTCGGGGGTATCGCGGTGCACGGCATGGCCGCAGCGGCGGCAAAATAGGCTTGCAGCCCGCGCAAAGAGCAACTTCACGTGATCGTTGAGCTCGGTCATCGTGCCAACAGTTGAGCGCGAGGTGCGCACCGGATTCGTTTGGTCGATGGCAATGGCGGGCGGAATCCCAGAGATGGAATCGACTTGCGGCTTATCCATCCGATCGAGAAACTGGCGCGCGTACGGCGAGAAGGTCTCGACGTAGCGGCGCTGCCCTTCCGCGTAGAGCGTGTCAAAGACCAACGATGACTTACCGGAACCCGAGACGCCCGTCACTACCACAAGCTCGTTCAACGGGATCGCAAGATCGAGATTCTTGAGGTTGTTCTGCCGCGCGCCACGGACCAGGATGGCGGCGGCGGGGACGTCGGTCATTCCTACAACACCTTAATGGATATACGTAGATACTGCAGGCAAGATATGCCCGCGCGGATCGGTCATTCTATAAGAGCGCTGCCGCATCTGCATGGCATTGCACACGCATCCAGTCGCACGTGCTCGACGTACTTCGGCTCAATGGGTCATCGAAACAGTAGTGCCCAGAATATACGCTGGCGTCTTCCAGTGCAGGGTCTCTCGCGGTCGTGTATTTAATTTCCTAGCGACAGTGTCTAATTGAGCTTGGC
>Ga0182024_10011267_pt1 | contig 18000 bp, 16 predicted proteins | sample P32metaG_FD_120480 | JGI IMG/M metagenome (GOLD analysis project Ga0182024, IMG submission 120480) | Permafrost microbial communities from Stordalen Mire, Sweden - P3-2 metaG (Illumina Assembly) | ecosystem: Environmental > Terrestrial > Soil > Wetlands > Permafrost | place: Sweden: Stordalen... | reverse complement strand
TGGCCGATACGCCGGACTGTCCCTGTCCCGCACCGAGAGCACGAGAGGTGGTAGACGGTGTCAACCGCTTTCACGCCGCCGCAAGGGCGAGAGGTGTGCCCATCATTCATGTCAAAAGCGTCGTGCGACGCGACGGCAGCGACGACGTGAAGGGTATCAAATCGGCCTGGCGTTTCGTTTTTCCGCTCTATGTCGGACCGATACCCAATTCCGATCAGCATGCCATTGCCGGCACCCGGTGGACACAATTCGTCACCGAGATTGTAGAAGGCGATCACGTCGTTGAAACCAAAAAGCGGCTATCGGCCTTTTATCCAACCGATCTGGACTTCCTCCTGCGCAACATGGGCGTGAAGCGGCTGGTGCTGAACGGCTGCATGACCGATTGCTGTATTCTAAACACCGCCTTTGAGGCCAGCAATCTCGGGTATCGCGTTACGGTGGCGCGCGACCTTGTCCGCGGCACCAATCCGGAGATGGAGGATGCGGCGCTGAAAATGATCTCGCTGCATATCGGTCTGGTAGCCGAAAGTCGCGATCTTCTCGATGAATGGCAAAGACAAAGCGACGCCGGTAAAACGCCGGCCGCCAGAATGAGCCAGAAAACCGCGAGCGCCTGATCGGCGCTCGGACGGCCGATCTTGACGGTTTTGCGGCCCGGTCATTCGCGCTTGAGGTTGAACCACAACGTTCGAACTTTTTTTCTGCCGTGATTCCGGAACCGATGTGGGCGGCGCGAGCTGTAGGCGATGAGATCGCCTTGCTCCAATTGATAGGAGGCACCGTCGACCTCAACGGTCAGTTTACCCTCGAGGATGTAACCATACTCGAAGCCGTCATGGGTGACGGCGTTTTCCGCGTTGCCGGTGTGTTGCTCGTATTCGTTGATCGCGACCGATACGCCGCGCGCACCGTCCTCGCGCAGCAGACGTCGCACCACGTGCTGAGCTGTTTCAATGGCATGCTGATCGGATGAGCGCACCACCAGCTTTTCATCGGAGGCCGGCTCGTAAACGATGAGGTCGGACATGGCGACGCGGAGTGCACTCGCGATGACCACCAGCGAACCGATGGACGGCGAAGCACGTCCGCGCTCCACCAGACTGAGCATGGAAGGACTGAGATTGGTCGTGGCGGCGAGCGCCTGCAAGGTCATGCCGCGGGCTTGCCGACGCTCGCGAATGCGCAGTCCGATCGCTGCCAGCGTGCTGGCCGTGGTTTGAGCGGCCTCGCCAGGACAGGACGCTGCAGCGAGGTCGTTTGCGCGTCGCACGTCCGTCTTCCAATCGGCGGCCGTCTCGCCGTCGCGCGTCCGTGGGTTTCGAAGGGTTCGAGGGGGCATCGTTGCGTCACCGGTTGACGTTCGATATTATTAAAAAATATTCAGTGCAACTACAAAGTGACCACCGAGGGTGGTCGCGTGCGGACACCCCGTCCAGCAGCCAATCGTGTTCCTCCTCGTCACGCCACCAGGATGTCCCAATGAAGATCGTCGACCTCAGTCATTTGATGAACGTACATACGCCGGGTTGGGTCGGTTATGCCGGTAATCAAATGTATTACGCGCAGAACCTGCAAACCAAGATGATCGTGGCGCAGCGGATCGATACCGCCCTTCATGTCGGCACCCACATCGACGGCGCCATGCATGGAACGGACGGCATGGGCGACATGGCCTCCTATCCGTTGGATTTCCTGGTCGGACCGGGCGCCGTGGTCGACGTGTCGCAGCACATGGACGATTGGGCCGTCATCACCCCCGAAATGATCGAAGCGGCGCCCGTCGAGGTGAAGGAAGGCGACATCCTGATCATTCACACCGGATGGCAGCGTTATTGGGAAGGCAAGCCTCAGCAAGACCTCGTGCGCTATTTCTGCATGCATCCGGGCGGCAACATCGAGCTACTCGAATGGATGCTCAAAAAGAAGATCAAGTGGTTTGGCATCGATTGCGGCTCCGGCGATCATTCGATGAATACGTCGATTCGCCAGATGCGTCCCGACCTCGCCAAGCGGTTCGAACAAAGGGTCGGCAAAACCTGCGAAGAATTCTTCGGCGACTTCAGCTACGTGCACAAGAAGTCGGGCCGCCATGTCACCGAAAACATGTTTCCCTTCCACAGCTACGCCTTCTCGGAAGGGCTGACGCATGCGGAGAATATCGGCGGAGACGTCGAGAAGGTGCTGAACCAGCGCTTCATCATCGGCGCCTTCCCGTGGCGATACGAAGGTCTCGAGGCGTGCCCGTGCCGTATCCTTTGCCTCTCAGATTGCGGGGATTCGGTCGAGGCCGTTGGCGACGTTGCGAAGGCGATTTTTTCACGTCGTTCCTGAAAAAGCCTGCACGTCCTTCCGGGATCGCTGGCACAATCTGGCCCCGAGGTGCTGACGAAGCTTGAAACCGCAACCGTCCGTGAGGTTTGCGGCAGGCCTCGCACGCCATTATCCTCGGTCGAGCGTAAGCCGGCCGCACGCAGCGGCGACATTCAACCCTCCGCCGAGCCCATGGATCAGGCGTTCGACATCGCGATCCGCCACGCCCGGCTTCGAGGCTTTGGCGACGGGCTTGCCGAGATCGGCATTCGGAACGGCCGCATCGCGGCGGTCGCCGAACGCCTCGACGGGGACAGCGCGACGGAAATCGACGCACGCGGCAATCTGGTGACGGAATCGTACGTCAATCCGCACCTGCACCTGTGCAAGGTGTGGACCCTTCCGATGATGGAGGAGGAAGCACTCAAGTCCTATCAAGGCGAGGGTATGGGCAAAGCGCTGGCCGGAATCGAACTGGCCAGCAAGATCAAGGAAAAATACGCCGAGTCCTGGATCGTCGAAAACGCCCGGCGCGCCGAGGCGCTGGCAGCGTTGAACGGCAAGGCCCGTCTGGAAGGCGTCAAGGCGCTCATTCGCGTTCGCGACGAGTTCCGGGGTATCGTCGACATTCAGGTCGTCGCCTTCGCACAGGATGGCATCGTACGCGAGCCCGGCACCGCGGAATTGATGCACCAGGCCATGGTGCTCAGCGCCGATATTGTCGGCGGTATTCCCTGGATCGAGTTCACCAATGCCGACGCAGCCGCGCATGTGCAGGGCTGCTTCGACCTCGCGCAGGAATTCGGCAAGGACGTCTCGATGCTCCTCGATGATGCCGGCGATCCGGACCTTCGGACGCTGGAAATGATGGCGGTTGAGACGATCAAGCGAGACTGGCACGGTCGCGCGCTGGCGCATCACTGCCGGCCATGAGCCTTTATCCGATGCCCTACGTGCCGCGCCTAGCCGCCGCGATCAACCTCGGCCCTTTTGGATTGTCCCAGGGTTCGCCGGCGCATTTGGTGGTGCTGGACCAGCCGAATGTGGTTGAAGCGCTACGCTTTCATGCGCCGCCGACCCATGTCATCAGCAACGGACGATTGGTCGATACCGCTAGGATGCGCGCGATCGCTGCTGCGCCCGTCCGGCCGGCATGATATGGACGAAGAACGATCAAAGCACCGAAATCCGCGGATAGGAGAGAGATTTTATGCGCACTCACGCCATCGTCATTCTTGCCGGTGCGCTATCTGTGTCGGTGATCGCACCGGCAACGGCGCAGCAGACGATCAAGATCGGCGAGCTCAACAGCTACAAGAGCCAGCCGGCTTTCCTCGAGCCCTACAAGAAGGGCTGGGAAATGGCGGTCGAAGAGATCAACGCCGCCGGCGGGATTTTGGGAAAGAAGCTTGAAATCGTATCCCGCGACGACGGCGCCAATCCGGGCGATGCGGTGCGCGTCGCCGACGAACTAGCCACCGGCGACGGCTTGAACATTCTCTGCGGTACATTCCTCTCCAATGTCGGCCTCGCCGTCACCGAATTCGCCGGCAAGAAGAAAGTGTTCTTCCTCGCCGCCGAGCCACTGACCGACAAGATCACCTGGGCGAACGGCAACCGTTATACGTTCCGTCTGCGGCCCTCGACTTACATGCAGGTCGCGATGCTGTTGCCCGACGCGCTGGCGGCCAAGAAAAAGCGCTGGGCGCTGGTCTACCCGAACTTCGAATACGGGCAGTCCGCCGCCGCTGCCTTCAAGGACATGATGAAGGCCCAGCAACCCGATGTTGAATTTGTCACCGAGCAGGCGTCGCCGCTCGGTAAGATCGATGCCGGGGCCGTGGCGCAGGCGATCGACGACGCCAAGCCCGACGCCATCTTCAGTGCTTTGTTCGGCGGCGATCTGACCAAATTCGTACGCGAGGGGGGTACGCGCGGCACGTTCAAGGATCGCGTCGTGGTCGACCTGCTCGGCGGCGAGCCGGAATACCTCGATCCACTCAAGGACGAAGCGCCGGCCGGCTGGATCGTCACCGGTTATCCCTGGAACGAGGTCAACACGCCGGAGAACAAGGCTTTCGTGGCGGCATATCAGAAACGCTATAACGACTATCCACGGGTCGGCTCGATCGTGGGCTATTTAACCATCAAATCGCTCGCCGCCGGTATTGCCAAGGCGGGTTCGACCGATACCGAGAAGCTCGTCGACGCCTTTGGCGGTTTGAAAGTCGACGGTCCCTTCGGACCGTTTACCTACCGGGCGATTGATCATCAGGCCACGATCGGCGCTTTCGTCGGTAAGCTCGTGCTCAAGGACGGCCACGGCACGATGGTCGATTTCAAATACGTCGACGGTGCGAGCGTGCTGCCATCGGACGCCGAAGTGAAGAAATTGCGGCCCGCGGCGGCGGATTAAAGGCCGCTGGAGGCGCAATGAACTGGGAAGGCCTTGCGTTTCAAGCCCTGGACGGCTTGGCCTCGGCGTCCGGCTTGTTCTTCGTTGCAGCCGGACTTTCACTCATCTTCGGCGTCACGCGGATTATCAACATCGCGCATGGCTCGCTTTACATGCTGGGAACGTACATCGCCGTCACCTTGGTGACGGCGATTGGCGGTCCGGTCGGCTTTTGGGGTGGAATCGTCGCGAGCACGATCATTGTCGGCATCATCGGCGCGGCGATCGAAGTCCTGCTACTGCGCCGCATCTACTCCGCGCCGGAACTGTTCCAGCTTCTCGCCACCTTCGCGCTCCTCCTCGTCATCAACGACGCCACGCTATGGCTGTGGGGACCGGAGGATCTGCTTGGGCCACGCGCTCCGGGCCTGCGCGGCGCCATCGAAGTCCTAGGTCGCCAATTGCCGAGCTACGATGCCTTCCTGATGGCAATTGCGCCGATTGTGCTCGGGGCGCTGTACATCGTATTCGCGCGCACACGTTTCGGCCGCCTGGTGCGCGCGGCAACCGAGGATCGCGAGATGCTCGGCGCGCTCGGTGTCAATCAGTCGGTGCTGTTCACCGCCGTCTTCGCTTTGGGCGCCTTGCTCGCCGGCCTCGGCGGCGCCTTGCAGCTCGCGCGCGAGCCCGCAAATCTCGGCATGGATCTGACTGTGATTACCGATGCGTTCGTAGTGGTCGTCATCGGCGGCATGGGCTCGATCGTCGGATCGTATGTGGCCGCGGTGCTCATCGCCGAAGTCAAGGCTTTGTGCATCGGCCTTGGGCTTATTGCCTTCGGCGGCTATTCCATGAACTTTTCCAAGCTCACGCTGGTGGCCGAGTTTTTGGTCATGGCGATCGTGCTGATCGCTCGGCCGCAGGGTCTGTTTGGACGTGCGCAGGTCGCCGTGCGCGGCATGGGCGAGCCTGACGCGCCGATCCGGCCCGCTTCCCGGCCGCTGGTAATTTTCGGCGGCGCCGTTCTTGCTGTTCTGGTCCTGCTGCCGCTCTTGGCGCGCTCGTCTCCTTATACGCTTGTGCTTGGCATCGACGTCCTGATCGCGGTGCTGTTCGCGACCAGCCTGCATTTCATCATGGGCCCGGGTGGAATGCATTCATTCGGCCACGCCGCCTATTTCGGCCTCGGCGCCTATGGCGCGGCCCTGGCCGTGAAATGGCTCGCCGCGCCCATGGGCGTCGCGCTTGCAGCCGCGCCGCTGGCGGCCGCGCTCGGCGCGTTGCTGTTCGGCTGGTTCGCGGTGCGGCTCTCCGGCGTCTACCTCGCCATGCTGACGCTGGCCTTTGCCCAGATCGTCTGGTCGATCGTTTTCCAATGGCAGGACTTTACCGGCGGCTCGAACGGCGTGCTCGGTATTTGGCCAAGCGTCCCGTTCGATCGGCTCCCTGCGTTCTATCTTCTTACGCTCGCGCCCGTGGTAATCGGGATTTTGTTGCTGCGGCGCATTCTGTTCGCGCCGTTCGGCTACGCTATGCGTGCCGGCCGCGATTCACCGCTGCGCGCGGAAGCGATCGGCATCCACGTCAAACGGGTGCATTGGTTCGCCTTCGCCATCGCCGGGACGGCATGCGGTGTAGCCGGCGGCCTTTTCGCCTTCGCCAAGGGCTCCATCTCGCCGGAAACTATCAGTATCGGCCGCTCCATCGACGGGCTTGTGATGGTGCTTCTCGGCGGCATTCAGACGCTGGCGGGTCCGATCGTCGGCGCTTCGGTCTTTGCCGTCTTGCAGGACTTTGTCATGCAGCAGACCGAATACTGGCACGCTCTTCTCGGCGGCATCATTCTCGTTTTGGTGCTCGCCTTTCCGTCGGGGCTCACTGGCGGTTTTGTGCGGCTCGCCGCGCGGTGGCGTTCCTCATGACCGAGCTGGCGGTCGCTTCATTGTCCAAGAGCTTCCGCGCAGTACGTGCCGTCGACGACGTCAGCTTTTCCGTTGGCAACGGCGAATTCCTGGCGTTGATCGGTCCCAACGGTGCGGGAAAATCGACCTGCTTCAACACCATCAACGGCCAGTTGGCGCCCGATGCCGGAACCATCCGCTTCGACGGCCATGACATCGAAGGACTGCCGCCGCGCGAAATTTGCCGCCGCGGTATCGCACGCACGTTTCAGATCGCCGCCACCTTCGGCTCGATGACCGTTGTCGAGAATGTGCAGATGGCGCTTATCGCGCATGCGCGCGAGACCTACCGGCTGTGGCGCGCGGCGACGTCGTATCATCGGCCGCGAGCTCTTGATCTGCTCGGGCAGGTCGGTATGCGTGAGGCGGCGGATCGGCCTTGCCGCGAACTCGCCTATGGTGATGTCAAGCGTGTGGAGCTTGCGATCGCGCTGGCCAGCGATCCGCGTCTTCTGCTTATGGACGAGCCGACCGCGGGCATGGCGCCGCGCGAACGCAACGAACTCATCGCCCTGGTCAAGTCGCTCGTCGTCGAACGCGGTGTGTCCGTCCTCTTTACTGAGCATTCCATGGATGTTGTCTTCGCGTTTGCCGACCGCATCGTGGTCATGGCGCGCGGCCGGCTGATCGCCGATGGCGACGCCAAATCGATCCGTGACCATCCGCTGGTGCGGCAGGTCTATTTCGGCAGCGGGCGAACGTTCGAGCGGGCAGGGGGTGCTTCGTGATTTCGCCGCCCGCGCTTGAGGTTGAACACCTCAACGCTTGGTACGGCGCCGCGCAGGTTCTCTACGACATCACGTTCACGGTCGGGCGCGGCGAGGTTGTGGCGTTGATGGGAAGGAACGGCGCGGGGAAATCGACGACCATGAAGGCGGTCATGGGGCTCTTGCCGCGGCGAGACGGCACCGTGCGGTTGAACGGCCGCGACATCTCTGCGCTCAAGCCCTACGAGATCGCCCGCCTGGGCGTTGGGTTCACGCCGGAAGACCGCCGCATTTTTTCCGATCTTACAGTCCTGGAAAATCTCGACGCCGGACGCCAGCCGCCGCGCTTGTTCGCCGACGGCACGCCGGCGCCGGCGTGGACGCCGGAGACTTTGTTCAAGCTGTTCCCAAATCTCGCGGAGCTTCGTCATCGTTCCGGTGGGCGTATTAGCGGCGGCGAGCAGCAGATGCTGACGATCGCGCGCACGCTCATGGGCAATCCGCTGATCGTGGTGTTGGACGAGCCATCCGAAGGTATCGCGCCGCTGATCGTCGAGGAGATCGCCGATACCATCGTGGAGCTGAAAAAACGCGGCCTGTCGATCCTGCTCTCCGAGCAAAATGTCGGCTTCGCCGAGATCGTTTCCGACCGCGCCTATCTGCTCGAGAAGGGGCAGATCCGCTGGGCCGGAACCATGGCCGAGCTGGCGGAAAATGTCGAAATTCAGCGGGCCTATTTGACGCTTTGATGCGCCGGCTTGGCGAGCTCGGCGCGCCGCGCCGTTGTCGCGGCGTCATCCACCGCAAGGCTATCGTCCTCGATGCCGCCGATGAACACGACGCCGTAGATGTCACGCGCCTTGCCGATTGACTCATAGCCTTCGAGCACGTCAGTAAGCACCCGCGCCGGATCGCGCGTGAGCGGATCGCCGTAGCCGCCGCCGCTGCTGTCGCGTCCGCGGAGGTGTTGATCCTTCCGGATTTGCATGTTGACGAGGTTTGGCAGCTTCGTGATGCCGCCGTTATGGTCGATGAGATGGGTCGAGCCCGGCGTGCCGTTGTGCCCGCCATTAACGCCGCGCGGTGGCGCGAATTGTCCGTCACAGGGAATGACTACTTGCACTGGATTTTCCAGCGCGGTGTAGGTGACCTCCTGCGCAGGCGCGCCGCGATGCCGGCCGGCACCCGCGGAGTCGGTAACCAAGCCCAGTGACTCCACTCGGAACGGGTGCTTGAGCTCGTCGATCTCGACGCTGTCGCGGTACATCAGGCCGGCGATAACCGGAATTGCGTAATTCACCCAGCCGTCCGCAGTCGGGCTCGCCGGGCCGCCGTTGGTCGATAGCATCATGCGGTTGACGTAACGGCCTTCATTGCGCCGGTGGTCCTTGCCGGACAGCACTGCCATGCCGGCGCCGAGGCCGGTGCCGCCTTCGGCAAGACCGTAACCCTCGCCAAGCTTGGCGAAAGCCGACTGGGTGATATTCACCAAACGCTCCGAGACGTTTGTGGTCGCGGTGGAGCAGCTGTGCGGAAACACCGGCGAAGCGACGACGCTGTTGTCGGCATATTGGAACGAGAACCGGCGGAACGATCCGGCGTTGCGCGGAATGTCCTTGTCGAGGGTGTTGAAGATCGCGCCGACGACCGAGCTCGTCGCCGCGGCGCGCGACGTATTGAGCCCGCAATCGACGCTGGGTGGGTTGTCGCGCAGATCGACGTCGATGATCGCTTTCTTTGGATCGATGTCGATGATGACTTTGAGCGTCAGTCCTTTGGGGAGAATGCCTTCGAGCGGATCGGACTGGCCGGTATTTACGATCCGAGCCTTCGGCAGCTTCCGGATCGACTCGATTGCCCGCCGCTCCGAATAGTCGAACCAGTCCTTGATGAAGGTCTTGATCGTTATCTGCCCGTACTTCCGGCACAGCTCCTTGAGCCGCCGTTCGGCGATGCGTGCCGAGCCGAGCGCAGCCAGCGCGTCGCCGTACCATTGATCCGGCACGCGGATGCGCGCGCGGCACATGCGGATAATGTCCGGCTCGTTCTTGTAACCGCGCTGGATGCGCACGCTCGGGAATACCAGCGCGCCTTCCTCGTAGACGTCGAGCGCCTTGGCGAAATAGCTGGACGGAATGCTGTTGCCGATGTCCGCCATGTGACACTTGGCGACCGTCGTGAACAGGTGCTGTCCGTCGATGAACACCGGCACCAGGAACGTGTGATCGGCCGGATGGGTGTTGCCGCCATAGGGGTCATTGTCCAGATAGGCGTCGCCCTCGCGGATGTCGCGCTTGTGATAAACGCACATGTTCGCGCCCTGCAGGTGGGCGCCGAAGATGTGGACCGGCAGTCCTTCGGCGGAGGCGAGGAGTTGATTGTCGCCGGTGAGGATGCAGCAGGAGAAATCCCGGGCGCTGGAGATCACGGCCGAGCGCGCGGCGCGCAAGAGCGTGTTGGTCATCTCGCGCACGATGCCGTCGAGCCGGTTGGCGATCACGGTCATCACCACCGGATCGAGTGCGTTAGACCGTGGCTTGCGTTTCGTCTTGGCCATCGGACTTCTCGTTACGATTTCAGGATGTAGTGGCCGGACGGGCTGACCGTGGCGCTCATGTCCGGATAGACCACGATGGTCGTCGTCGGCTCCTCGATGATCGCCGGCCCGGTGATGAAGGCGCCGGGCTCAAGTTCGCTGCCGCGGAATACCGGAGTCTTGCGCAGATCGTCAGGCCCGAAATAGGCGGCACGCCGCGCCCAGGGTTTCGGCTTGCGGCGCGTAATCTTCTTGCGCACCGGCATTGCGGGCTTCGACAAGCGGATCGAGATCCGGCCACGCCAGTTGACGCACTCCACCTCGCTCTGCTCGTCGCGCACGGCGTAAACGCGGTCGTGCACGGTATGGAATGCTTCGACCAATGCCGCCACGTCTTTGCGGGTACGGAATCGCTCGACCGGAAGCGGCGTATCGAGTTCCCAGACCTGGGATTTATAGCGTGCCTCGACCAAATATTCCTTGCGGACCTTGGCCCCTTTGGCGCCGTGCAGGTTGCGCCGAAAATCATCGAGCGCCGCATCGATCTCCGACAGCGCCGCATTCACGCCGTCAAGATCGAAGCTGCCCGACATTGTCACCCGGCTTCGCGTCTGCTCGAACACGATGTCCGAATACTGCATCCCGCAGGCGGACATCGCGCTCGCGGTCTTCGGCAGGATCGTGGTCGAACAACCGAGTTCGCGCGCGATCGGCAGGATGTTGAATCCGGCCGCGCCGCCGCCGGCAACGATGACGCTCTCGCGCGGATTGACGCCTTCACTCACGGTGATCTCGTGGATGGCCTTGATCATAAGCTCGTTGGCGATGGTGATGATGGCAAACGCCGTGTCCGGCACGGTGCGCCCGATCTTTTGGGCAAGCTTCCCGACCACGCGGTGTGCCGCGGCGGCGTCGAGCTTCATCCGCCCGCCATTGAAATAATCGGGGTCGAACCAGCCGAGCACCACGCACGCGTCCGTTACCGTAGGCTGATCGCCGCCGGCTCCATAACACGCCGGGCCGGGAACCGCACCCGCGCTCTGGGGACCGACCCGCAGCAGGCCACCGGCGTCAATCCAAGCGATCGATCCGCCGCCTGCGCCGATGCTGCGGACATCGACCGTCGACATCGCCACCATATGGCCGAGCCAACGCCGGCCGAGCCAGCTATCGCGGGTGTAGACAAGCTCGCCGTCGCGCACCAAGCCGACGTCGAACGTGGTGCCGCCGGTGTCGCACACAATCGCGTCGCGGCCGAGGTCCTCGATGGTGATGTATGCTTTGCCGGCGACCGGCGCCATCGCGGGACCTGACTTCAACATCGTCACCGGCCGTCCCACGACCTCGGTCACGTGCTGGCAGCCGCCACCCGAGGTGCCGATCAGCAACTCGCCGGCAAATCCCGCGGCGCGCAGATCGCTCTCCATCTCCTGCAGATGCCGCTGCATCAATGGCTTGAGCGATGCGTCGATCGCGGTCGTCGAAGCGCGGCGATATTCGCGCACGATCGGAATGAGCTCGTGGGAAAGCGTGTAGGGGACGCCCGGCAGTTCGTGCTCGATCAGCCGCCCGATTTCCTTCTCGTGACGGCCGTTGGCGATCGACCACAACAAGCAAACAGCGACCGCCTCGAACTTGCGCTCGGCGAGCGTGCGCAGGACGTCGCGCGCTTGGTTTTGATCGAGCGGCTGGACGACGTTGCCCTGGGCGTCGACCCGCTCGTCGATCTCGAAGGTGTAGCGCCGCGGGATATAAGGGGGAGGATAGTCATAGCTGTAGTCGTGCGGATCGTATTTGCCGCCTTCCTTGAGCACCAGGGTGTCGCGAAAACCGCGTGTGGTCAGGAACGCGGTTTTGGCCGTCGACTTGGTGACGACCGCATTGGTCGCGCGCGTCGTCCCGTAGATCAGCATGTCGCTCTTGCCGAGCAACGCCTCACGGGATAGCCCGATCTCCTGGGCTGCCACCTCGATTGCCGCCCGCATGCCGTCGAAAATTCGGTCGGGTGTCGTCAGCGCTTTGCCGATGGCTCGTATGCCGCCCACGTCGGCGATGACCACGTCCGTAAACGTACCACCGGTATCGACCGAAATCCGAAACGCCATGTCAGGCCGGTTTGTTTTGCGCGACCAATCAAATCCGCACATCGCGAAGCCGTTGTATGGCGTGTGAAGAAATAGTGCCGGTACTGTGCAACGCCCTCCACGGTGCATCAAGCCGAAACTTTTTGCAGGACTGACCGGTTCTGCGCACTGGGGGTGTCAGCGCGGTAGTTCGATGACTTTGGCGACCTTCTCCGCAATGCAGACGATCGGCGCGTCAGTTCCCGGCGCGCCGATCAGCATCACGCCCAATGGCAGTCCGCCCGAGCCGAAGCCGACCGGAATGGAGACGATCGGACCACCGAGCACCGTGAATGGAACGATGAAACGCGGGTCGCCGGTCTTCATGCCCTCTGGCGCCACATCCGGAGCCGCGGGAAAGATGAGTCCATCGAAGTGGAGCGCTGCCGCCCAGAAACGGTCGCGGGCCGCATCAAACGCCGCACACGCATTGCGGTAGGCCAGATCATCGATCAACCGGCCACGCCCGATGGCTTCGCGTAGTCCGGCGCTGACTTCGGGATTGTATTCGAGGTCGGGATGCGCGCGCGCGACTTCGTATTCTATCGCCATCTTGTGCGATCCGACGATGTCGGCAAACGGCACCGGCGATCTGACTCGCTCGACGCGAAAGCCCGAACCGGCAAGCGCGTCGGAAGCGGAGCGGAGCGTGTCCGCGACCGCCGCGCTCGCCGCCGCAGTAATCGGATCGTCGATGAAGCCGATTGTGAGCGGAGAGGGCGGTGATGGAGAACGTTGCAGATAGGGCGGCATCAGCACGCGCGCCGCAGCGACGGCGTCGCGCACACGATGGCCGAACACGCCAACCGTGTCGAAGCTTGGCGCGAATGGAACGAGACCGAAGCTCGACCAAGCCCGCGTACTCGGCTTGAACGCAGCGATGCCGCAATAAGCTGCCGGGCGGCTCACCGACCCCGCGGTCTGGGTGCCGAGACTGAGGGGAACCATGCCGGCGGCGACCACGGCGGCCGGACCGCCGCTCGATCCGCCGGGCGTATGCGCGAGGTTATGTGGATTGCGTGTCGGCGGCGGTCCGTCGAAATAGGCGAACTCCGTGGTGTGCGCCTTGCCCAAAATGATCGCGCCCGCGGCGCGGAGTTGCGCGACGACTTGGGCGTCAATCGTGCTCGGCGCAATGTTCGCGCGCGTGGGGCTGCCGGCGCGCGTCGGAAGACCGGCCACGTCCAGCACATCCTTCACGGCGACCGGGATGCCATGGAGCGGACTGTGTATGCGGCCGGCCTCGGCCTCCTGCCGCAACACCCGCGCCTGCGCTAGCGCGCTGTCGCGATCCAGTAGACGCCAGCCGTGCACCCGATTTTCGACCGCATCGATGCGGCGCAGGCTGGCTTCAACGAGCACGACCGGATCGGCCCGCTGCCTCTCGACAGCGCGCCCGATCTCCTCGACCGATCCCGGATCGGCGGCCAGACTTTGTGCTGTCACGGCAACTCAGTCATTCCGCCGGCCCGTCGTCTCGATATAGGCGAGCACTTCCTCGAGTTCGACGACGTCGGCATAGCGGCGTCCCACATCGCGCAAATTGTCCCGATGCGGGCCTTCCTCGACATCACCGCAACACGGCTCTGGCACGATGACGCGAAAGCCGTAGGAAAACGCATCGTTGATGCTGGCGCGGACGCAGCCCGACGTATTGCATCCCGAGACGATCACAGTGTCGACACCGTCCTTGATGAAATACGACGCGACCGCAGTGTTGAAAAAAATCGATGGCGCCGTCTTGCACACGACCATGTCGTAGGCACGATCATAGATGCGCTCGTCGAGTTCCGTGGAGGGGTGGCCGTGGTGGAATTCATTGACCACCGCCGGGATCTTCCACAACGGAGCGTCGCGCGCGCTCGAGTAGGCGGTATAGCAGCAGGCCACCGGTAATCCGGCCTTGCGCGCCGCCGCGACGAGCTTCGCGGTATTGTTGACCGCGCGTTCCACCATCGGCCGGCCGCCCAGCGGAAAGCGGCTTTCGGTAAAGCCTTTTTGAAAATCGACCACGACGATGCCGGCACGCCTGCCGTAGCCGATCCGGTTGGAGTCAAAGCCGATGTCCCTGTAAGTGTCGCTCATTCCAGTCTCCACGAAATCAGGTCTGCAGGGTGACGCCAAAGCGCGTCGCGAACGCGCGTTCGAGGCGTTCGAAGCAATGGCCGACACGCACCACAGAGAAGTTGCTGAAATCGATGATGGTGCTCGAAAGTCCATCCTTGTGCGCATATTTCGATTGACCATGGTCGAAATGGATGGCGGCAGCTTCGCGGATCGGCGCATCGATGTCGTCGAGGCGGTACTTGCTACCGGTAAGCGACAGGTTGGCTGACGAACCGAACACAGCGGTGCCGCGCGCCACCGAGCCTTCGGCGATGGCGTCGTGAAACTGGCCGGCATTGAGCAACATATCCAGCGTACCGCCCTTCGAGGAGTTCTTCATCACGAAGGGATCGACCGCTGCGAACAACGGGTGATCAGCGCGGAACGGCGCCACCACCGAAAACGGGATTTTTTCCTGCTCGACGATGTCGCGGACCATGGCGTGCCGCCGCTCGTCCATGACATGGATGTCGCGGCTCAACCGCCAATTGCCGAACATGCCGGAGGGCTTGTCGTAGGATCGTCGCTTAGCTTCGAAGATGCGCCGGATGCCGCTCGGCATGGTCGCGACGACGGCATATGCAACGTCAAGCGGTACGATGCCGACGCCGCCAGCAGCGAGCGCATCAAATAGCCGCGCGATATCGGCGCTCAGTTGCTCCGGCGCGACCGGGTCCGACGTCAACCTTGCCGCCCCAACCGCTGCCACCGTCATGAATGCCTCTCCCTTCGCCGTTTCTGAAGCGCGCGTATGACCATAACGCTGGTGGGAAAGATAGTGAATGCTTCGACAAAACTCGATACAATTCGGGTAAAGCCATGATTATTCAGACAGCCCCGGCCGGCGCGCCCCGATTGGCGGTGATGATGTACGAGCATACTGCCCTATGCGGGCAGTTCGCTCGCGCATTCGGCAACGACGCATTCGAGCCGTTGGCGCCACTGGATTTGATGGTCTACGTGATCGCGCATCACGACGCCGGCTGGACGGAGTTCGACCGCGATCCTCTCACCGACGAGGAGACCGGCCTTCCCTACAATCTCATCGAAACGCCCGCGCAACAAATAACGATCACCAGCCGTTTATCGCCCGACTTCAATCAGCGGCAGCACCCGTACTGCGGCCTGATATCGAGCATGCATAGCTGGGGCCTCTATAACGGCCGTTACGGTCTTTCCGATCATGTCCTGATCAAGAAGTTCCCAGAGCAGGAACGGCCGCTGGCCGAGCGCATGCTGGACGGCGAACTTGACCGGCAAAAACGGCTGAAGGAGGAGATCGAAAAAGATTTCCGGCAATCCGGCTGGCTGGACGACAAGAAATTGTTCCAGAACTACAAACAACTCCAATTCCTCGATACGCTTGCCCTCTACTTCAATCGGGTCCATCCCGAAGCGCGCGGATCTCAGACGTTCGAGCATGTGCCCGTGAACACGCAAAACGACACCGCGGTGACGATCAGACCGCAGGGACCGGGCGTGTACGCGCTCTCGCCATTTCCCTTTGCCGCCAGCGGGGCCGAGTTCGCGTTCGGCGGGCGTCACATCAGACCGCATGAGAACGAGGCGAACGGCGGTTGGCCGCAGGTGCTCAAGAAGGCGCCGACGGAATGGGAGCACTTCAAGCTAGTGCGAGCTTAGAAGGCCGGCTTTCTACCGGCGATGGGTCTCGTCGAACTCCGCGATCGCGCGGAAGCCCATCAGTTCGCTGAACTCACTGAACTTGTAGAGCGGAGCATTGCCGCCGACGCTGGAGCCGTGGTCTTTCAGGTAACGGTACACATTTCGCAATGCGTCTCCCGCGGCGAGAAAGCCAAGCGCGGGGAAGATCGCGATCGAATAGCCGATTTCCTCGAGCGTCTTGCGATCCGCCATCGGCGTACGTCCGCCCTCGACCATGTTGGCCATCAGCGGCCGATCGAAGCTTCGCCCGATCGAGCGCATCTCTTCAATGCTCTCGGGGCTTTCGACGAATAGGATATCAGCGCCCGCTTTCGCGTAGGCGTCGGCACGGCGCAGCGCCTCATCCAGTCCGAGCGTGGTTCGGGCGTCGGTGCGCGCGATAATAAGAAAATCGCTGCTGTCGCGGCTCGCCACGGCGACTTTTATCTTGTCGACCATATCCTCGATGGCCACGACGCGGCGGCCCAGCATGTGACCGCATTTCTTGGGAAACTCTTGGTCCTCGAGTTGAATGGCGACCGCGCCTGCCGCCTCATAGCCCCGCACGGTATATTGAACGTTGAGCAGTCCGCCGTAACCGGTATCGCCGTCGGCAATCAGCGGCGTCTCCGTTCCGCCGGCGATAACCGCTACGCGGCCGACCATATCCGTGAACGTGGCGATGCCGGCGTCGGGCAATCCCAAATGCGAAGCCACGGTGCCGTATCCGGTCATATACAGAGCTTCGAATCCCATCTGGTCCGCGATCCGCGCGGAAATTCCGTCGAACACACCCGGAGCGACAAGGAGCTCCTTTTTTGCAAGCCTTGGTCGAAGATTAGCTCGCTTCCCTTCGGTCATACGCGGCGCTCCAATTTGTCCGGCGTGCAGGCGCCGGCGAAAATTCGGTCGAGTGTGCTACGCCTTGAAAAGTGTGTACAGTTTTTTGAAGGCGGAGGTTATCGGTATGAGCGCGAGTGAACGCGACGGACTTGGGGGCAAGACCGTCGAAGAAGTGATAACCAACAGCGGCGTGAAAATTACGCCGCAGGAAGCGGAAGCGGTGGCGCGCTCGCTCGCGCGTATCCACGCCGCGGCTTCAATTCTTCAGCGCTCGCGGTCCTTCGACGATACCGGGGAGCAATACTATCGGCTGCTCGACCGCAATGCAGCCGGGGAAACCGGCACGTGAGCGATCCCACAGCCCTCACGCTGCGAGAAGCGGCGGCCGCGATTGCGCAAGGCGGGTTGCGCGCCGAGGCGCTGGTTGACGCCTGCCTCGATCGCATTCAACGAATACAGCCGGCACTCAACTGTTTCATTCGGGTGACGGCGGACGCGGCCCGTGCGAAAGCCCGCGCGGCAGATGCGACCGTCAAGGCGGGAAGGGCGCTCGGCCTGCTCCATGGCGTGCCGCTCGCCCATAAAGACATGTTCTACCGGGCCGGCGAGGTCTGTACTTGCGGCTCGAAAATCGGCGCCGATTTGGTCCCTGACCACACCGCGACGGTACTCAAACGACTCGATGCGGCAGGCGCGGTCGAACTCGGGAGTCTCAACATGGCGGAATTCGCCATGGGCCCGACTGGCCACAACGACCATTTTGGACGGTGCCGAAACCCCTGGAATCCGGACCACATCACCGGCGGCTCGTCGTCCGGATCCGGTGCTGCGGTAGCCGCACGGCTCGCATTCGGCGCCCTCGGCTCGGATACCGGCGGATCGGTCAGGCTGCCGGCGGCGGCATGCGGCGTGGTCGGAATAAAGCCGACGCTCGGCCGCGTCAGTCGATACGGCACCATGCCGCTATCGCATTCTCTCGATTGCGTCGGCGTGTTGGCGCGGAGCGTTGGCGACTGCGCCCGCCTGTTGTCGGTAATATCCGGACCGGACGAAAACGACGGCATGTCCAGCCGGCGTCCGGCAGCCGACTATGAGCGCGGCCTTGATGAAGCCGCCGACCCGGGTTCGCTCGCCGGGGTGACGGTCGGCGTGCCCGATCGATATTACTTTGATGGCATCGATCTAGAGGTGGCGGAGTTGCTGGCGGCAAGTCGCCGCGTCCTCGAGCAACGAGGCGCAAAAATCGTCGACGTGCCAGTCGGCGATCACGGCGCCATCAACGATCTGTCCAACGCGGTCCTTTGGCCCGAAGCAGCGGGTTTGCATTTGTCGTGGCTGCGGGATCGTCCGCAGG
>Ga0182024_10011266_pt1 | contig 18001 bp, 15 predicted proteins | sample P32metaG_FD_120480 | JGI IMG/M metagenome (GOLD analysis project Ga0182024, IMG submission 120480) | Permafrost microbial communities from Stordalen Mire, Sweden - P3-2 metaG (Illumina Assembly) | ecosystem: Environmental > Terrestrial > Soil > Wetlands > Permafrost | place: Sweden: Stordalen... | reverse complement strand
GTTGTCCCAGCCGCGCCCGCACTCAAAAACCTAGCGGAAGACAGCGGCTATAGAGAGGCGCTCTTGGGCGCCGATGTTGCTATTGCGGACAGCGGCCTGATGGTCATGATCTGGAATTTAGTTCAGAAGGGCCATATCCGGCGTCTGTCCGGACTGAAATATTTGAGGGAATTACTTACAGTTTCGGATATTCGAGCAACCGGTCGATCGCTGTGGATCATGCCCAGCGTCCAAAGCGCATCCACCAACCTCGGATGGCTTCGCCGGCACGGCATCGAAGTATCGTTCGACGATGTGTATCTGGCTCCGGTGTATGGGGAATGTATTGAGGACGAGGTTTTGTTGAGACGCATCCGGGAGCGCCGTCCGACGCATATCATCGTTGCGATAGGAGGCGGTAACCAGGAGAGGCTAGGCTTTTACTTGAAAAATAATCTCTCGCCGGTCCCCGCCATCCACTGCATAGGAGCGGCGATAGCCTTCCTCAGCGGCGACCAGGTGCACATTCCGCATTGGGCCGATCACCTGTATTTGGGCTGGCTATTCCGGTGCATCTCGCACCCAAAACGGTTTGTGCCCCGCTACTGGTCGGCCCGCAAGCTCATTGCATTAATGCTCCGCTATAGGGAAGAGCTCCCGGTGACCAGTTCAAAGTGAGTTCGGCACGCTTCTTAATCCTAACGCACGGCGGTAAACTAGTGCGTGTGAGAATGGCGATGAACAAAAGAACCGGCATATTCCTAGCCGCTTGTTGGGTCACCTTGGCCCTTTCGGGCGTCGTTTTGCGCGCACAGGACACCAGCCGCGTTCCGGATACGAATCCTGACGCTGCAAGTGCCGTGGATGCCTCCGCCCACGCGGATGTCGGGGGAGATACAAAGCTGCCGCCGCAACCTCCTGCGCCGCTCAATAAACGTTCGGCGACCTACAGCAAATGGGGCTTTCCGTCAGCAAACCAGTCTCCCGCCACGCAATTCCGACCTGCGCAGCCAACTTCCGGCCTTGCCGGCCCCACGGCCGAACAGAATCTCTCAACGTTCGGCGGTCCGTCGGGTCGCACCAACTCTACGATCGCGCCGGCAACGGGTGCCAAATCAGCAAAACCCGATCGGCAGTGGAAACCCGATTGGCGATCGGATCCTTTTGGGGTGCCGGGAGCAAAAAGCCGGCACGATCTTTCAACAGGGCATCAACTTCTTGAGACTCAGCTCCAGCCGCTTTCTGCGCAGCCTCAGCCCTCCGGGTTCTCATCGCCATTCCACGGAAATGAGTTCGTGGGACTTGGTACCTCCTCTTTTCCGAACCCATTCCCTAAGACCACCCATTCCTTCAGTCAAGACCAGGCTAAGGCAAAACCACACAAATCGCGCGCGCTAAAATCCGGGGAGAAGGTCCACGCGGATGCCGGCACGGTTTTGCCTGGGGAGCAGGGGAAAAAAGTTCGCTCTCCGTTGACTACCAAACCCGAGTGAGTGCCATCAAGTTCACAGCCTGAAGGAGCTTCTACTTGTCACAACGCGCGTTGATTACCGGTATCACCGGTCAAGATGGCTCGTATCTGGCCGAACTGTTACTCAGCAAGGGCTACGAAGTCCACGGCATCATTCGCCGCGCCAGTACCTTCAACACCGACCGCATCGATCACATTTATCAGGATCCTCACGGCACCGACCGGCGGCTGTACCTCCATCACGGCGATCTTTCCACGGCCGAACAACTCACCGGACTCATTTACAACATGCGCCCGCACGAGATCTATCACCTCGGCGCGCAGAGCCATGTGCGTGTGAGCTTCGACGTCCCGGAGTTCACCGGTGATGTCACCGGCCTCGGCACCACGCGCATCCTCGAAGCCGTCCGCAGCAGCGGCATCAAATGCCGCTTTTATCAGGCAGGATCCTCCGAGATGTTCGGCTCGACGCCGCCGCCGCAAGACGAAAACACGCCATTTCATCCCCGCAGTCCGTACGGCGCCGCAAAGCTCTACGCTCACTGGATGGCCGTGAACTATCGCGAGGCCTATGGGATGTTTGTCTCCAACGGTATTCTCTTCAACCACGAGAGCCCCCGCCGCGGCGAGACCTTCGTCACGCGCAAAATCACCCGCGCCGTCGCTCGCATTCAGGCCGGAAAACAAGACAAACTCTACCTGGGCAATCTCGACGCCCGCCGCGACTGGGGTTATGCCCCTGAGTATGTCGAAGGAATGTGGCGCATTCTCCAGCTCGACGCGCCCTCCGACTACGTTTTGGGCACTGGCGAATCCCACACCGTTCGCGAGTTCCTCGAAGAAGCCTTTGGCTATGTCGATCTCGACTGGCGCACCTACGTCGAACTCGATCCTCGCTATCTTCGTCCCGCCGAAGTGGATTACCTCATGAGCGATTCCGCCCGCGCCCGCAAGGAATTGGCATGGGAGCCCCGCATCAATTTTCAGGAATTGGTCCGCATCATGGTGGACGCTGATGTCGAAGCCATCGGCCTGACGACCAAGGGCGCTGGCCGCCGCATTCTCGAGCAGAAATTCGGCCCGTGGCATCAGTGGACCGGCGCAGTCTCGCAATCCCTGGCTGCTGCCTCCGGAACCGCCGTCGGCCACTAGGGTGCGCACGACTTGATGGCTTGCGGAAAAACTCGAAAATATGTCATTCCGAACCCCGTTCGGTTTTTGAACGAGTGAGGAATCCGCTTTTCCCTTATTTTTCTTGCGCAGCTCAGAATAAACCTCTTTTTGCGGTCCTTTTATGAGACAGCCCCTGGCGAACTGAAGCTTTCCACTATGAATCTCGACGCAAAAATCTACGTTGCCGGTCATCGCGGGCTGGTAGGCTCAGCCATCGTTCGTGCATTGCGCCACGCGGGCTACCACAATCTGCTGCTGCGCCCGCACCAGGAACTCGACCTCACCAACCAATCCCAGGTCGAACGGTTCTTCTCCACCGAGCGCCCCGCCCACGTCTTTCTCGCCGCCGCAAAAGTAGGCGGCATTCTCGCCAACAGCAGCTACCCCGCCGACTTCATCTTTCAAAATCTCCTGATACAAGCAAACATCATCGAGAGCGCCCGCCAATCCGCCGTTGATCGATTGCTCTTCCTCGGCTCCAGCTGCATTTACCCCAAATTGGCCCCGCAGCCCCTGCGCGAAGATTCCCTCCTGACCGGCGCCCTCGAACCCACCAATCGCTCCTACGCCGTCGCCAAGATCGCGGGAATCGAGCTGTGCTCGGCCTACAATCGCCAGTACGCTACGCGCTATCTCGCGGCCATGCCCACCAATCTCTACGGCCCGGGCGATAACTACGATCTCGAAACCTCCCACGTCATCCCCGCGCTCATACACAAAATGCACCAAGCCAAAATGAGCGCCCAGAAAGAAGTAGTCCTCTGGGGCACCGGCGCGGCCCACCGCGAATTCCTCTACAGCGACGACCTCGCCCATGCCTGCCTTTTTCTCATGAATCTCGACCAGCAGACCCTCGACTCCCTGGCGGCAAGCGAAACCTCCCCTCCCCTAATCAACATAGGCAGCGGCCACGATCAAACCATTCGCGAACTCGCCGCCCTAATCGCCGACGCAGTCGGCTTCGGTGGCCGCTTGATCTTCGACGCCAGCAAGCCCGACGGCACTCCGCGCAAGCTGCTCGATAGTTCCCGGCTCTCCGCATTGGGCTGGGCCCCCAAGACAGCCCTGCGCGAAGGCTTGCAGCTCGCCTATCGCGATTTCCTCGAACGCCGCGATGCCGCAACGCTGGAATACAGCAGGACGGTACAGGGCAGCACATGAACGCAACCACGCGATCGCGGTCTAGGAATCACTCCCACCCCATGCGGCACCTTGCCCCCACGAAGTATTCTGATCTCGTGCAGCGTTCTCACAACCTGTGCTAGCGCCGATGCCCAGCTCGTCCACCCTTGAACCATCTGCGCCCGCATCCGCCACGCCGCCTCGCAAGAAACCATCGCGAATCAAGCTTTTGATCCTCACAGCCGCGCCCGCCTTCCTGCTTGCGGAGCTCATTTGCCGCTTTGCGATCGGCCTCGGCCACCCGCCGCTCTACCAGGCCGACGCACAAATCGAATATCTCCTCCAGCCCTCGAAAACGTACTTCCGCTTTCACCACCGCTTCTCCGTAAACGGCTACGCCATGCGTGCCGACGATTTTCCCCCTGAAAAATCCGCTCCCGATGAATTCCGGGTCATCGTCGTCGGAGACAGCATCATCTACGGCGGCGTGCTGATCGATCAGCGCGATATCGACACGGAAATCCTGAAGCGCGATTTGCAGCGCCAGCTCGCCCGCCCGGTGGTCGTCGGCAACGCTTCCGCCAAGAGCTGGGGTCCCCCCAACGAGCTCGCCTACGTGCAGCGCTACGGCACCTTGCATGCCGACGTCGTCATTCTCGAGCTTTCCTCCCACGATTACGCGGACGCACCCACCTTCGTCCCGGTGGTCGGCGTCGCCGCAGCCTATCCCGTCAAAACGCCTCCCCTCGCGCTCTTCGACCTCTTCCAGACCTATATCCTTCCCCGCTACACACACTTCGGCGCCACTCCCGAAGGCATCGACAAGACCATGATCAACGCCGCCGCCTCCCCGCGCGACATCGCTGAGTGCCGCGACGCCGAACGCGAGTTTTTCCGCTACGCCCGCGCCCGCCAGGCCAAGGTCGCTCTGGTCCAGCACCTTTCCCTCTCCGAACTCACGGGCGCCTATCAGCCCGGCTATTACGCCAACCAGGCCGTCGCCAAGGAAGAAAATGTCCCCTGGGTCGACGATGCCGCCGAACTCCGCCTCGCCCTCAAGTCCGGCCAAAATCCCTTCTATCCGGGCAACGACCTCCATCTCGACCGGCCCGGCCAGCCCATCCTCGCGCACACGTTGAAGCAAGGCGTGGATCTGGCGTTAAAGCAGCCTTGATCTTCCGATCGTGCCCACTAGACCGATGACGATCACCATTCAATATGATTACTAGGTGTTTTCAACGTACCTGTTCGCCGGCATCCCGTTTTCGTGGGACCGATGCGCCGCCGAGACCTATGCTGTTTACCAAGCGCCTCTGTCGCCGTTACGAACCCCGCCGGGAATCCTCTAAAGAGATGTTAACCGGACGCTTCAGCTTCAGTTCAAGCTCCAACCCCGTCCGGCGTCGCGGCCGCCAAGTAGCGCCGAATGTAGAGAAAGTAGGGAACGATTGCGAAGAACGCTTGCGCAATAATCGATCCGAATACAACTCCCGGGATGCCGATCCGCCGGGTCAGGTAGATTGAAAGCGTGATGTTGGCCAGGGAGGCCCAGATGGCCACCTTCGCCGCGAACGACAGCAGCGACGCGCCATTAAAGAATGTTGCCAGCGCCATGCTCAAAGAGCTCAAAACGCACCATATCGCCAGGCTGATCAACAGCGTTTGCGAAGGATTGATCTTGTTGCCGACCCATAGATGGATGATGCGCGTTCCGAAGCTAAACAGAATAACGCCCATGGTGACGGAGATGCCGACTGACAACCCAACGGAGCGAAGCAACGTGCGGCGCATCCATTGATGATCCATTCTAGCCAGCGCCTCCCCATAAGCGGGCCACAACGGACCAAGGAGGACCGCAGTCACCGTCGCAACGATGTTGAAGAGTCTCGAGGACACCGAGTACTGCGTGACCGCCTGCGGCCCGAGGATCTGCGCCAAAACGATGTTGTCGGAGGAATAGGAAACCGCTATAGCCAGTTGCAGGATAAAGAATGCGAATCCGGAATGCAGCAGCTCCTTGGAGACCTCCGCCGTGACCCGTGACCATGCCGGCAGCAACCAGCGTCGCTGTACGCCGAAGACGTAGATGCCGTTCAGCAGCTGCGCCAGGAGTGGTGCTCCTGCCATCGCCAGCACCAGCCACTTCAAGGAGCCGTGGAACCGGATTACCAGGAGTACCCCGGCCAGTCCGAACAGGCTCCCCGCCGAAGCCCAGAGATTCGAGGCAAAACCCTCTTGATATCCCAATTGCACCCGGCCAACGATGCCAAACGGGATGTTCAGCAAGAAACACGCAACAAAAACAGCTGCGGCCGGCCCCGCTTCCGCTAGTGCCTGCGGAGAGCTGACGTGAAACACTGCCTGCCACGATATCCAGGGATAAGCGGCGGCGAAACAAATCCCGATCGCCAGCGCCACTCCCGTCAGGAAAAACGCTGCGCTGGAGATATAGCGCCTGGCAAGTTCGCGGTTTTCTCTTCCGTGTGCTGTGGAAATGCCGTTCAACAGGCCATTATTGATGCCCAGGTCCGAGAAGCCCAGGATCACAATCAGCGAACTCATCGTCATCCATAGCCCGTATCGCTCCGTCCCGAGATATTTCAGCGTCAGCGGTACGGTGATTAGAACCGTCAGGATGTTCACCGATCTCGAAAACCCGGAGGCTACCGTTGTAAGAAATGCGCGCCGGTAGCGCTCCTTTGAACGGCCCGTTGGCGTGGATGTTTCGAACGGCCGTAATCGAGCAATCCCCCATATTCTTCTGGCGGCGCTCGCCGAAGCATTCCAGAGGGAAGAGGGCATCAACAGAGTATACGGTTAGCTCCACCACTGTAGCTATGCGCGGTACGCCTCCGTGGTTCCGTGAAGCAAGTCCTTTTCCAGTCTTCATCTCCGCGCAAGAGCTGCGATCTTCTTTGACCAGGGCGACGCCCGAATTGGGATGACGATATCGAGACAAGATTAGGAGGAGCGCAATGGAAGGAAACGCTGGATCGGTCCCCCGCCCTGGGGCAAACTGCGGTATGCCCCTTCAACTCCGATTCCTCAAAACCACCGCCATTAAACACGTCTCCCGCTACGTCTTCTTCTACATGGACAGCGCCATGGAAGCGGCGGGAATCGCTCCCATGCACAACCCCCAAGGAAAGTTCGAAACGATCGTCGCAAAGATACTGTCTAGGCTCCATCTCACCGCCAACTTTAGGCGTAGTTCCAAAGGCCCCATGTTTGTCCCCTGTATGTCGCCTTCCGAAAGTAAGCTGTTTCCCTTTGCGTACTGGACGGAGATCATTCCCTACTGCTTTGATTGCTGGGAGCCGGATTATCCGGCCTGGAGGTCCTTTTTCCTGCGCCACCGCGTTCGCCTGGCATTCTTTTCCGCGCGCCAGTCCGCGCGTCATTTTGCCGGCGTGCTGCCCGCGATGAAATCTCTTTGGCTGCCGGAAGCTACGGACCCTTCCGAGTACCACCCGGAAAGAAGGCTGGCGGACCGGGACATTGATGTCCTCGAGGTTGGCCGGAAATATGACCGATTTCATTCCAGTATTGTCCAAGTCATGGCTGCCAACAAAAGAGTGCACCTCTTCGAGAAGATAAAAGGTGAGATCGTGTTTGCCGACAAAGCTTCTTTCACCGATGGCCTCGGGCGCAGCAAGATTTCCGTTTGTTTCCCCTGCTCACAGACTCATGTCGAACGCTCCGGCTCCATTGAGACCGTCACTCACCGCTATTTCGAGTCGATGGCCTCCAAATGCATTCTCCTCGGTCATTGCCCGGCTGAGCTGGCGGACCTATTCGGTTACAACCCCGTTTTCGAAATCCAGCCCGGCGGGGAAGTGCAGCAGATCGAATCCATCTTGTCGAATCTCGATTCGTTTCAGGCCATCGTAGACCGCAATTACGATCGCCTGCTCCAGGTGGGCACCTGGCGCAGCCGCGCCTCCGTTATCATGGAAACCGCCGAAACACTTTCTGCACGATCCGCTCCACAGCAGGCGCTGAGAGCCCAGGAGCACAAGTGAACGATTTACTCGCAACAGGCCAGTTCAAGCAGAAATACTCGGAAGCCGAAACAACCATCCGGGCAACAGAGGAGACCAAGGGCTACTGGCAAATTCATTAGTGAGAACGCAAAATGCTAACTTTCTTCACGACGGCTAAACCTTTTCAAGGCCACGACGGCGTCATTCAACGCAACGCCCTGCAGTCCTGGAAGCGTCTTCACCCCGACGTGGAAGTCATTCTCTTTGGCGACGATTCGGGCGCCGCCGAAGTCTGCGCCGACTACGGCCTCCGCCACGAGCCCTTCGTCGAACGCCACGATTCTCACCCGAAATATTATCTCGATTACATGTTTGCTCGCGCACAGGCGATTGCTCGCCACCCGTATATCTGCTACTCAAACTGCGACATCATTTTCATGTCTGATTTCTGGACCGCCTATAAAGAAGTCAAACAATGGCGCAAGGCTTTTCTCGCTGTGGGGCGCCGCTGGGATACTGAGGTTACCCAGCCGCTCGATTTCGCAAACACAAACTGGTCCAGCGATTTGCGGAAACTGGCCATCAACACCGGACTTCACCAGAATCACTTTTGGATTGATTTCTTCTTGTTCCCTCGCGGCTTGTACCAGGACATGCCCAAGATGATCGTTGGACACTGTTACTGGGACCACTGGATGGTCTGGAAAGCTCTGTCCTTAAAAACCCCGGTCGTTGATTTCTCCGATGTCACCATCCCAGTGCACCAGAATCATGGCTACGCGGACGGCCGCATCAAAGGTTCAACTAGCCATCCCCTCTCCGTCCGCAATATGCAGGTCATCGGCAATGAGTCGCATCAGCGCAGCATCCGCTACGCCACTCATCGCATGCGTCCTGACGGCAGCATGCGCTACAACTTCCGCCGCCTTGGCCCACCACTGCCGAAACCTCTAAGGAAAGCGGTGCGCTTTGTAATTGATTCCGTTTTGCTCCCTGGTCGGCGATTCATCTCCAGCGTCATCGGTGCCGCCCGGTAAGGCCCAATGTGCTCCTTACGTTTGATTCACGAGGCGAGTCGACCGGCATCTCGGCGGAAAATAGACTGAGGCAGGGGAGATTTTCTATCTCAACCTTTACAAATAAAGAGAATCAGGGCTTGTCATTTTCGATGTTGGCACCCGCCAAAAGAGTCCGCGCAGATCTAAGTCACACGTCGTAAAGTCGCGCTCCGTCGATGTTTTCCACGCAGTGTTCAGCCGTGATATCCTCGAGCTTCGATGCAATTCGAACTCAAAGCGTGGTGCGCGAAGTGGTGGGCCAAGTCGAAGAGGTCGCGCCACTTTCTCCGCAAGGTTCGCGGGGTGATACACGTCGGCGCGAATTCTGGACAGGAGCGCTTGCTCTATAATGAGCTAGGCCTCGAAGTAATCTGGATCGAACCTGTCCCCGCGACCTTTGAGCGGCTTCGCGCAAACCTAGCAGAGTTTCCCAAACAACGCGCCTACCGGTACCTGATAACAGACGAAGACGACCGTAAGTACGTCTTCCACATCTCGAACAATGAAGCAGCGTCCTCGTCGATTTTGCCAATCGCCAAACACAAACAGATGTGGCCGGACGTCGAGTACACCGATGCGATCACGCTGACCAGTAGTACGCTGAATACGTTCGTGAAGCGGGAAAGCGTAAACTTGCAAAAGTTCCAAGCGCTGATTCTGGATACGCAAGGATCGGAATTGCTGATCTTGAGAGGCGCTTCGAAGATTTTGCCGGAGATGCGGTTCGTCAAGGTGGAGGTTCCGGATTTTGAGTCTTACGCCGGTTGCTGCCAGCTCGCGCAGATGAGCGAATTCATGAGCATTGCCGGCTTCCGCGAGCGCCGGCGGGAAGCCTTCATGTCGCTTCAAGACGTCGGCACCTACTACGACGTGACCTACGAATGTCGCTCACGTGCGAAATGACTGTGAGGCGGGTCACAAGGCTTTAAAGTAAAGCTAAAATCGTCAGTGTTTGGATGTTCTAGCGCGACAAATTACGGCGCCGAAGAGTGTCCAAGCCAGAGCGAAGAGAGGAATACTTTAACCGATAAAACAGACGGAACAGCAACCGTTGAATCAGGTTATAACAGCCGGGGTATGTTCGCAAAAAACGCGGAAGGCGCTGCACCGCCGAATCTCGGAGTTTCAGCCCATGCCACGGTAGGGAAATGCTGCCGAAACCTCCGCGTTCGGAAAGAAATACTTTGCCGTCGAAGCCGACGAAAACGTATGGCACGTCGGACTCATCCTCTCGCATCACTTCAAGCGAATTATCGGGAATGTGAAACAGTGAATAGAACACGGAATCAACGAACAGCAGATTGGCCTTGGTTATGGCAATCAGTTCGTAACCTTTTGCTCGACCGAGCTCCACGATTGAAGCGGCGCTGCTGCCTTGATTTATTCGGCTCCGCTTCTCTTGAACGAACCGGACGGCTGTAGCGATTGTGGGGTTGAATTCAATGATCACCAGTTTCGGACGGATGAACTTAGTCGCAGCCCAAGCGTGATAGTCGTTACCATCGATATCGATCGAAAGTAAATCCATATCTCTCGGCACCTCCGGTGGAAGCATCGCATCGAGAGAATCGGCTTCACTGAAGCCTACCCACTCATTCAACAGTATGTTGTTTCCGCCTCCATGAGTGCGTTGGAGGTCGCGGAAACGTTTCGCGTCTCCCTCAATCAACACGCCGCGGTAGTTACGCGAGGTAATCAAATTATACGTGTTGCTTAAATGGCGACCATCCCAGGCACCAAACTCGACGCACCAAGCGTTCTTGCCAGGCAGCAAATCCAGCGCGGCAGAAATAATGCCGTCCTCTCCGAATTGCGATGCAACATCAAAAGCACTTCGCATCAGCCAGCGGCTTTGTTCACGCAATTGAGTCAGCATAGCTTGCTTGCACCACGATCAGATATTGTTGAAATGTGTTCTGGCTCGAACGCGCGCAGCTGAGATGGCTTTACAATAACACGTATTCTCGCCTAAGTGCTGGTAAAGCCGTAAACGGAAAAGTAGTCCAGCTCGCAGCTCGCAAATATCTACCTTCTGTTACTTGACAAAATCTCGGGCTTTTTTTACTGTCGAAGAAGTCGACATTTGCAGGGTTAACATTATCCATCGATCGTTAAGCCATGCTCTACTACCCCACCAGGACGTTCCTATTACAACGAGGGTTTCTTCTTTCCCCGGGATCGAATGACATTGAAATTAAAGAACTTCTTACCGATCTAGTCCCTTACAAAACTGACAAGGAACTAATCAGAATTGGAGGAGACGCGGACGGTGGGTATTTGATCCCGAACGATCTGGAAGGAGTCCGGTATTGTTTTTCTCCGGGCGTGGCGGACAGATCGACGTTCGAGCTTGATTTGGCATCACGGGGAATAAGGTCGTTCTTAGCCGACTATTCTGTGGACGAGCCTCCAATCAAATCCGATATGTTTCACTTCACGAAGAAACACTTGGGTGCCCTGAATAATGCCAAATTTACGACACTTCAAAAGTGGATCGAAAATTCAGTGTCGAGGGATACGAAGGACTTCATCCTTCAGATGGATATCGAAGGGGGCGAATATGAAGTGATCCTCGACACGCCCACGAGCGTGTGGGAGAGGTTTCGCATCGTGGTCGTTGAGTTCCACGACCTACAAGACATTTTTAGCCAATCGGGGATAAAGTTTATCGGGCATTGTTTCTTGAAGTTACTATTATCGTTCCGTGTCGTTCACATTCACCCCAATAATACTTTGCCGATTGCGGGCAGAAATGGTCTGCAAGTTCCAAGCATACTGGAAATTACGTTTCTTCGACGAGACCGCGTCCGGTCGAGCGAGCGCTGTGAGGTTTTTCCCCATCCCTTAGATCAACCCAACTGTGCGGACGGACCAGATATAGTATTGCCCGACTGTTGGTTCCGGTAGATTCTCGGACAGACTGCAAGACTTCCACTCCAATACTCTTCGTTCTATTTTGGGCCGCGACGCACTCGGGAAGTGCAGTCCTCCGCATGTCCGCAGAATCGAGCATGGGGAGACGCCATCTTAGTGATTTGGAATCAATATTTGCTTGCAAAGGTGTAGCTAAACGAATGACGTGAACTTCCTTGAAAGCAACACTTATCTTATTGTTAACCAGATGGAAGGACTTCTGTCAAAAATGCTCGTTCTTGGCTCCGTTCGTCTGTCGCAACTCTTCACCTTGCAGTCTCACGTACCCCAAGGTACGAAAGGTTTACCTTGGAGCGCTCCGACGTAAACGCTTTGCTCTCGCTGGGTTTTAGTCCCTGACGAAATGCTCCGCGGCCTCTTTAACCCAGGCCGTCGTCCTAAGGGTGCACGATCCAAAGCGAGACGGCGGATTGCCCGAGTTCCCTTGCCGGTACGCTCACCGTGCCGCCGGTGGAAGTAGCGGAAAAGCTTTCCACTTTTTGCAGTTGCGCCGCTTGCACCGACGAAGGAAGTTGTCCGGCCGCCACCCAGTAATTAAGGTTGCTGGTCTTGGCGTCAATCACGTACCGGTCCACCGTCACTGGTCCGTTGAACGGAAGGTTCTGAAACGCAACCGTCACACTTTCGTTTTTGGTCAGGTCGGCGTTGCTTTGGTTCCCGAAGACGGTGTTGTAGTTCGCCACAACGACGCTCGCCGAAGCCCCATCCGAACTCGCGAACGCGTTCAGATCGGGCTTCGCCGTATTCACCGATGCGGATTTCCGGGTCCCCGCCATTTGCGTGACCATCGTGAACGCATTCGTGATCGGCTTGGGATACTCGGTACTGTTCTTCACATGGAGCCACGAAGCGAAATACATGTTGGAACTAACGCCGGCTACGTCCGTGCCGGAATTGTCCCGTATCCCCAAAAACGATCCGCCCGTGACCGTTCCCTGCAAGCATTGCAGCAGAAAATGCACGGCCCACGCCGCTCCCTGGTTACTCGCGTTGATCGCCCCGAAATTGCTGTCCCCAGCCCAGTTAGCTCCCCATTCCGTCACCCAGATCTGAACGTTGGAATTTCCGTTCGCATTCAACGCCGTGCGAATGCTCTGCGCAAATTGCGCCAGCCCGACGCCGCCGACTCCATAAGCGTGCAGCGATATGACATCGAATTTCACGTGCTGCGAGTTGTACGTCGGAATCATCTTGTTATTCCACTGCTGAGCATACTGAACCCATTGATACCCTTCAGCCTGCGCCGCGATCCGGATATTCTTGCTGGGATTCTGTTGCGCCACCTGGCTGACCGCATTCGCCCAGTGCCGATAAACCGTGTCATATTGCGCAAAGCGACTGGGGTCACCCTGAGGAACGTTCGGCGAAGGCGTAAGCCATAGATCCTGCGCAGCTTGCGTTATGTCGATCTCGTTCCCGACCTCAAACAGAGCCGCGTTAAACCCGCTTCCCCCATACTGATTCACCACGAAGTTCACGATCGCATACGACAGCGCATCATATTGCGCCCACTGCGAAGTGCCCCATTGCCGCGGATCTCCTGGAATCGAAGTCGGCGCCCATTGCCCGACAATCACGTGCGGCGTCAGATTCTCTGCCTTCACGTGCGCCAGGTTGTCGATTAGCCGGCTGCAACCCGTCAGTTTCCCATTGACCATAGCGCAATCACCTAGTCCATTGATGATTCTCATGCGCGTCATCGTTAATTCCGACGAAATAAGGCTCCAATCCGAAAGGCCACCGTTGGATTCCGGATTAGAAGCACTCGCAAACGTATTCTTCGCCGCAGCTAAGTCATCCCCTCCCGTTTCACTCATCGTCTGACTCGCATCCACGATCACGTCCCCGGTCACCGCCGTAGCCTCGTTCGGACTCGCCGTGATCGGCGCCGTAAACGTGAACGCGTTCGGCACCGCACCCACCTGGCCATCGGATTCTTGAACCGTCACCGTAACCTTGCCGCTAGACGCGATAGGCGTCACCGCCTGAATCTCATTGGAATTGACCACCCGCACCGACTGCGCCGGCAGGCTACCGAATGCCACCATCGCTCCCGAGTCGAAATTGGTACCGCCAATCGTTACAAACGTTCCCCCTTCAGTCGAGCCGCTGTTGGGTGAAACCCCCGAAACCGTTGGGCTCGGTGCGGTTGAAACGTTCAGAGAGAAGTCAGTCGTAGCCGAGTGAGCCTTGGAATCCACAACCTTCGTGGCAAAGGAGAATGATCCCGCTCCCGTCGGCGTTCCCGAAATGGCCCCAGACGCCGAGTTCAGCGAAAGGCCGCCAGGCAGCTTTCCGCCCGTCTGCAACCACATGTAAGGTGGTACCCCACCGGTAGCAACTAGCGTCGTGCCATAGCTGCTCTGCACCGCCCCCACCGGCAAGGCATTGGTCGCGATCCGGAACGACGAAGCGCTTGGCGACGCGGCGTTCAGCGCCGTTGCAGACTTGGAAGGCGCGGAGCCAATGCAACCCGCTACACAGGCGACAGCAATCGGCAGAATCATGACCCAAAGGATACCAACAAGGACACGAGCGCGCGCTGCTTCTGTGGGGAGATTCTCTTGACGCTGGGAAATTCCGTCGCTGGCCGGATAGCCCACTCGAAACTCGTTGCCGCTAACGCTTACATCGTTCGGCTTATCGTTCATCTCGACCTCGTTCAACTTAGTCGTCGCGTCAGCCAAACGCCCCTCGAGTAGAAGCGGTGGAGACCGGTGAATCAGTGTTCAGAGTCTTGCTTACGGGGGAAGCGAAAGCCGCTGGTCCGAGGGCGCAAAATGGTACAGGTGTTCTTATCAAGCAACGACCTGTTCGTTTTCCGCCATCCGGCACCACGAAAGTGCTCACGCCAAGAATGGCCGATAAACGGCAGATCCGCTCAGAGAGACACCCGGGGAGACTGAGCGATCTCAGCTAGAGCCCGCGCAAAAGCCCAGAAATGCTGGGCTAGATAGCTAGAGGCCATGTCCTAAACTCGGAAGTCAACCTCCATGGCATTGCCTATGACATGCAGCGCATAACGTGATGAGGTTGTCCATCGCATCGTCGCCCAGTTGACTTCTCTTAATGAGATGATGGACCTGCAACTCTTTCGATGACCCGCATTCTTGACAGCGCCACCCGTCGCGTCGGAGTACTTGTTCGCGAAGAGAGCCATAACCTTCGAGGCTGAGCTTCAGGCGAGGCCGGTTCTGGTGACGTCGCTGCATGTTTATCAAGGCCCGTCGAGCCTCAAGAGTTTGCGAGCGCTGTGCCATGCGTTAAGTCGAGAATTAGGGTTTCCGATCTTGGGCGTTAGCACCCGCTAGGAAATCCGCACAGATCATTTCCAGACAATAGCCACGGGACTTATCAGTTCCGAGCATGAGGGCCGCGGTTTCGACGGCTTTCTCCACGACGGGCAGCTGACTCTTATAAAGCTTGAAATAGATAATCTCCCAAGGCTCGGTCTCCTTTCCCGTGAGGTGCCGCTCGACCTCACCCTTAAACCCCTCCTTTGGCATTCCCTTCGCCTTGTGCAACCAGGTTGCACAATCGAAGTTTTCTCCGTCTCTCCTCGCTACTTTGACCAATTCCACCGCCTTGCTCCATCCCACCTCTCGGAGCTGGGGCTTTGGAATCCTTGTCAGATTTTCATGGATCGCCATCAGGTAATAAGCCTTTCGCCGCGATTCCGGAAACTTTTTCCCCAGAAATTCCTCAAACGAGCTCAATTTCTCCAATTTCCAATACTGCTTCGATCTCACCTCACACAAATACTCGCCAAGCTCGACAAATTGCACGTCGCGTTCCTTCTCTTTGGTTTTTTCCCAGGTCAAGATCTCGTCGATTCTGCCAAGCACGAATTTGGCCCGACGAGGATCAAGCCCTGGTGTCACGGCCGGTCGCCCGTTAGTCCACAAGCTCGTCAAGCCAATCAAGGTCGCTCGCTCCTGCTTTTCGAATGAGGTTCGCTGCCACGAGCGGCTCGTTGTTTAGACAAAGCCCCAGATGAGAACAGCTCACGCAGCCATTTTGTGGAAAGCGGATACCGCTGTGCGAGTCAAAGTGGCCCGACTCGATCTGGTTTACGGTTGTTTCCACCAGTCGGCCGAATTCCCGCCGCTGTTCTTCCGAAATCGAGGTCCTCAAGTATTGAATCTCGGGCGCTTGCTTTCGCACAAATACGACCAGCGCCACATCCGAAATCCCACTGATCCAGGAATAGCAGATGAGCTGAGGGTCGAGCGAAAGCAGCCCAGTCGGCTCGTCTGGGTAACGACTGGCGGTGGTTTTCCAATCGATTAAGCAGGGGGTGCCATCGATTTCACCGATGGCATCCATGTAGGCTACAAACTCGGCGTCTCCGGGAAGGGATCGTGAGATCTTGATCTGTAGATTTTTACCAGGCTCATGAACGCGAACGCGGTCATCCTGGGCAAACCTTTGGAGCATATGCACACCCTGGTGCACCATACGATCCCAGGTGTCCGCTTTTTTGTATTCAAAGGGAGCGTCTCGATAAGTTCCCCACTCTTTAAACAGCGCAGCACCGCAATCCTCCCCACGAAAGTAAGCGCCAAGTGCGCTCTCAAAACAGCGGCCAAAGGCCATCGCCGCGCGGGTTTCTTTTTCCCTCCAGCCGTCGAGGTAGCGGTAACGATAGCTGCGAGGGCAGCGGAGGTATTGGCTGATTTGTGTGTAGCTATAGACCATCGGCGTCCCTCCGGTCCTCGGCACGATCGGTCGGCGGACAGGGCAGTGCTTCCCACTCGGCAGCCGGAGCGAATGCGTCGAGGTTCTGATAAGAACGCCCGTTCATGGTGGTGTGGGAAGTGCGAACGATCCCTCGCAGGTTCAGCAGGGATTTTTCATCAACTTGGTCATGACTGAGCAGTTCTGTGTCGTACCCGAAGTCGCGAAGAAACCAATTGAGTTTCCAAAGTGCCCGCTCGGTGCAATAGAGGCGTCCCGAGAAGCAGCGCGACGCTGAGGATTCCGGTTCCAGGACGATGAGCTTTATTTCGAGGAAGGACTTCTGTCGGTTCCACCGGTACGCAGCTCCTTCCACGCGTACCAGAAACAGTCCATCGAGACTGCTCTCGGTATCCGGGTGACCCGAATGAAGACCGGGAATGTGCCGTCTCATGGCCTAGCCTCCTGAGGCTGGGAGTAGGAGTTCAGTTTGCAGATCAGGGCATCTCGGTTCTCCTTGGCCGATACTGCCAAGTGAGAAATGAAGGATTCGACCAAATCGCGGCCGGCGCCGCTGAGAGTTTGTGTCCCGCAGAAATTTGCGGCGTAAGCTTTGACTAGCGTCGGATCAAGGTTGTATTGGCGGATCAGCAGGGAGAGCTGATCCCGCAACCGAGGCTGCCCATTAGTCGAGCCATTTCCATGGTGATGTTTTTCGTTATGAGCGGGATCCGGCGCGGATTGTGACGGCCTGGACGAACCGAGTTCTTCGACAGAGCACAGTCCGATCCCGTAGGCCTTTCGCAAAGCCCGATTTACAGCCCTGGTTTCTGCCACGCGCATTTCAGCGCCATGAACAAGAGTCGAACAGTTCGAAGGATCAGCGTCACCGTAGCCAACGAAACCTCGGGAGCCTCGGGACTTATAAACCGTTGCCCGGAATACCCAGCGGCTTAGTGAAGGATCCGAGAAATCCTTTTGCAGAATCGCGTTGATACCAGAACATCGCTTGCGCTGACCTAATCGGACGAGGCCTGCATGGGTGACATACCATCGGCCTTCCAGTAATAGTAGATCGCCCGCAGGGACTGAAAGCCCGTATGTTCCCGTTAACTCGCGTAGGCTCCTGGTTACAAAGCTAGAGAGCGGCCCCCAGAGAGCACGTGCCGCCTTCGCGTTGGACCGAAATGCCTTTATGCCTGATTTCGCCTGCATGATGGAACCTTCCTTTCCGGCAGTGGTAGGTCTTTGTAATACTTACTACTACTAAGTATTACCTATGCTTGCAGGCTTGTCAAGCGGAAGAAATCCGAGGGACAGTTCCTTGAATAAACAGGACTCTTAGGTTGTAATAGCCGCAGACCGCATGAAAGACACGACCATATCTTTAAAGATCGATCGATCCTTGAAGGCCAAACTTGTTTCCATGGCGAAGAGTGAGAATAGATCTCTCTCAAACTACATAGAGAAAGTCCTTAAGGAAGATGTCGCAAAGCACGAATTAAAACATGCGCGAATCAAGGTTGAATAGCTGCCGATGACGCAGGGACGCCATTTGGACTGTCGCGTCCGTGGGCCGGAACTGCGATACTGCGCTCATTCAG
>Ga0182024_10011265_pt1 | contig 18001 bp, 14 predicted proteins | sample P32metaG_FD_120480 | JGI IMG/M metagenome (GOLD analysis project Ga0182024, IMG submission 120480) | Permafrost microbial communities from Stordalen Mire, Sweden - P3-2 metaG (Illumina Assembly) | ecosystem: Environmental > Terrestrial > Soil > Wetlands > Permafrost | place: Sweden: Stordalen... | reverse complement strand
GGGCGTCGGATCGCATCGCTGCCTATCCTGCCACGGCGCCGGTGTCGCCGGAAGACATCGCCGCCACGATCTACCATGCCCTGGGAATCGACCTTGAGACGCCGCTGCGTAATTCCGAGGGTCGCCCGCTGAATCTGTGCACGGGTAGGCCCTTGACTGGGTTGTTCGGCTAACACCGCCCCGCACAGGTGACCGCCACGCCGCGGGGTGAGGTACTCCGAACCCCGCGGGTCGGGAGTGCAGGATCATGATTCTGCACGGGTTACCCGCGGGGTTCGGAGTACCTCACCCCGCGGCGTGGAATTGCCTGAGCTACCGGAGAAATCATGCTGGCCGCCGCGTCGTCTGACCCATCCCTGCCAGCGCCCCCCACGCGCGTCCGCTGGATGATCTTCGGCCTGGCCTGTGCGGCCAGCTGGCTCCTCTACCTGCACCGTTACGCCTGGGGCAGCGTCAAACCACACTTCAAGAACGAGAACCCCGGCTTCGATTATGTCGATCTCGGGTGGCTCGATTCCGCCTTCCTCGCCACCTACGCGCTGGGGCAGGTTCCTGCCGGCCTGGCCGGCGATCGCTTCGGACCGCGCGTCACGCTGAGCCTGTTCACGCTTTTCTGGTCGCTGGCCGTCGGCGGCGTCGGCTGGATGACTGGCTTCTGGCGACTCGTCGGCGCCCGCGCCGCCTTCGGTCTCGCCCAGGCGGGTACCTATCCCGTCCTCAGCAAGATGACGCATACCTGGTTTCCCCTGGCGATTCGCACGTCGGTACAAGGCGTCGTGACGGCCATGGGGCGCATCGGGGCGGCCTGCGCACCAGTGATCGTCGCCACTTTCCTGATGGGCTTGCTCGGACTTTCCTGGCAAATGGCCCTGCTGGTGCTGACCGTGCCCGGCGTGATCCTGGCCGTCGCCTTTTGGCTGCTGATCCGCAACCGTCCGAGCGAACATCCCTGGACGAATACCGCGGAACAGGAACTTCTCGGCGATTCAATGTGGTGCGACGCTCCGCGTCGCGATACGACGCGGAGCGTCGTACCACATTTGCTGCTGACGAAGGGCTCCTTGTTCAGCCTGGGGATGCTGTGTTGCTACATCTTCGTCAGCTCTTTCCAGGATCAGTTTTTTGTCAATTGGATGCCGTTGTTCCTCGTCGATGGCCGAGGCTTCGATGACACCGAAATGGGTCTGTTCGCGCCGCTGCCGCTGCTGGGGGGAGCGTGCGGCGGCATCCTCGGCGGCGTCCTGAACGATGTTCTGCTGCGCCGGCTGGGCAACCGCCGCTGGGCCCGCAGCCTGGTCGGCTTCACCGGCAAGTTCCTGGCCGGCATGCTGGTGATCGTAAGCATCCAAACGCAGGACGGCCGGCTGACGATGATGGTGCTGGTGGCCGCACGCGTCTTCAGCGACTGGAGCATGCCGACGCAATGGGCCGCCTGTACCGACATGGGCGGCCGAGCCGCGGCGACGGTGTTTGGCGTGGTCAACATGGTCGGCGCCGTGGGCGGTTTCGCCGCCGGCCCCGCCATCGGCTACGTCAAGGAACATTACGGCTGGGAGGGCGTATTCTACGGCGTCGCCGCCCTGTGCGTGGCCGCGGCGGTTTGCTGGCTTTTCATTGACTGCACCAAGCGCTTGGTGGAGGATTGAAACGATATGCAGGCCACTCAGATTCAGCGACGGTGCGTGGTCGGCCAGGCAGCAACCGTGCAAATTCGCGCGCCTGTTCCACCGGTCAACTCCGGCTATAATGGAGCGAACGGAGGTAATCTTTTCCATGAGTCTCGCCAAAGCAAAGTCGATCGGGCGCAAACGTTGCCGGCTCGGGCGTCTTTGGCCGATGCCTATTCGGGAGACAGACTTGGGACATATCTACGCCGAACTCACAGTCAGGCCCCTGGCCGGCTCGAGCAAAGCCTGGACTGGACAGGCGCTCGTAGACACCGGGGCAACGGACACATTTCTTCCTGCCAGCGTCCTGCGCAAACTTGGCATAGCGCCCTCTGCACGGCGCTCGTACGAACTCGCTGACGGCACCGAGCAGGAATTGCCGATCGGTTTTGGAGTGATCGAGGTGGAAGGGCTTGCGGCCGGCGGCACCCTGGTCTTTGCCGGCGAAAACGAAGAGCCGCTCCTGGGAGGCACCGTTCTTGAATCCACCGGTTTGTGGCTCGATCCGCAGCACGAACGGCTTATTCGCCGCCCGCCGAAACGCAAGGGAGGCGGCAAGAAGAAAAAGAAGCGATAATGCGAGGAAGCACCAACGAGGTCGCCAACAAGGATTGACCCATGAAAATCAAGCAACTCAACGCCCTGCGTGTCCGTATTCCGCAGAAGCCGCCGATCGCGCCCTACCAAAATCGCTATAACGCCGGCACACACAAGGAGAGCCTGCTCATTCGCCTTGAAACCGACAACGGCCTGGTTGGCTGGGGCGAGACGCCGGACGACTGGATCAACAAGACCTACGAAGGCACGCCCGAAGATCGGTTGCGCACTCAGGTCGTGGGCCGCGATTCGTTCGACATTGAGGCGTGGTACGCGGAAAACACGCTCGGCACCTTCCTGGCCAGCGGCGTCGAGATGGCGATGTGGGACGTCATCGGCAAGGCGACCAACCAGCCTCTCTATCGGCTCCTCGGCGGCGCGGTGCGCAAGCAGATCGAGCTGGCCGCTTGCATGGGCATCAGGCCGTACGAGGAAGCCAAGGCCATCGCCAAACTGTACCTCGAACAGGGCTTCACCACGATGAAGACCAAGGCGGGCCGCCGCCCCGAAGAAGACCTCGAACTGGTCCGCGGCATTCGCGACGGCGTCGGCGATCGGCTCAAGCTGCGCATCGATCCGAACATGGGGTACACGCCGGAAGTTGCCTTCGCCCTGGCCCGCGATCTGGAAAAGTTTAACCTCGAATACTTCGAGCAGCCGATGCCGCAGAGCTGCATCGGCGAGTCGGCCCGGCTCAGGCGTTTGACCCGCACGCCGCTCGGGCTCAACGAATCGGTGACGACGCCCGAGATTACCTTGCAGATCTTGCAGCTCGGCGCCGCCGACGTCCTGCTGCCGGACACTTACCAGTGCGGCGGCATCGTCGGCGTTCGCAAGGTGGCGGTGCTCTGCGAAGCGGCGGGAGTGCCGTGCGTTTTCCACTGCGCCCACGATCTCGGCCTGAAGACCGCGGCCATGCTGCACGTCGTCGCCAGCACGCCGAACTTCCCCCTGGCCAACGATTGTACCTATTATGGACTGGAGGACGATATCATCACGCCGCTGCACAGGATCGAACGCGGCCACATGCCGGTGCCGGAGGGGCCCGGCCTGGGTGTTCAGGTCGATGAGGCGAAGATCGCGAAGTATCGGGTCTAGTTTGACGATGTCAACAAATAACTTCTGGATTTCGCTTGCGGCTTAGCGCTCGCCGAACGTCATGCGAGCGCTAAGCCGCAAGCGAAATCCCGTAAACGCGGAGACACTTCATGACCGCGATGGAACATCTGCGCCTCGCCATGGCCGACGTGGACGCCTACTACAAGAAACAGGGCATTTTTCAGGATCGCTTCGGCTTCGGCACGAAACCGGCGCTGATTGTCATCGACATGGCGTATGGCTGGACCGATCCCAGTTACGCCGCAGGATCAGCGCGGCTCGACCCGGCCATCGCGGCGATTCAGAAACTCCTGCCGGCCGCGCGCAGCAAGGGCATGCCGATCGTCTACACAACCTCTCCCTATTGCGACAAGCCGGCGTTCAAATCGGCCATGGATTTTTCCGCGAACTATCGCAAGTGGGACCAGCGCGCCTGCGAGATCGACGAGCGGGTGCGGCCCTTGCCGGGGGAGCGGGTGCTGAACAAGGATTACGCCAGCGGTTTCGCAGGCACGCCGCTCGTCGGGATTTTGATGGAACACGGCATCGACACGCTCCTCATCACCGGTTGCTCGACGAGCGCCTGCGTGCGCGCGACCGCTACCGATGCCAAGACCTATCATCTGAAACCGATCATCATTCGCGAAGCCGTGCAGGATCGGTCGGAGATCGCGCACGAGTGGACGCTGTTCGACATCCAGGCGCGCTTCGCGGATGTCGTGAGTTTGCAGGAAGTCCTGGTGTACTTGAAGAGCTGACGGAGCGACACCATGCTGATCGGCCATGTAAGCGACGAATACTACGCAGCTCTTGGGGAGGTCTCCGTCGAGCTGCATGGCCCGGGCGGCGTGCACACCCTGGCTCGATCCTGGCCGTCCGGGGCGATCCACAGCGATGTGCCGCCGGGGGAGTATGAAATCTGCCTCGCCAAGACGGGCTACGGCTCGAAACGCGTGACCGCCCGGCTCGGCCCGGATCGACCGGTGCCCTTTCGGCTGCTCTCGGATCGGCTGCTCGGTTACGCCTGGCCCAAATGGTGCCGCGCCGGCGACCGAGTCGAGTTCCGCGTCCATGCCGTTGAGCCGTACAAACTCGGCCTCTGGCGCTACGGCATCCGCAAGCAATTCGTCCGCAACATCGGCTGGTACGACAATCACGGCCCACGCGCCTGCATGCAGACGCTGCCCGATTCCCACTTTGAGCAAACGGGCGTGGCCTGGGATAACGGCCACGGCGTGCACCGGCAGTTCATCACCGCCCCGGAGCCCGGCGGCCTTTACTACTTTCATGCCAAGGCAGAGTCGGGCGAGTTTTTCTCCTTTCCGTTGGTTGTCGCCCCGCGCCAGCCGGCCGCCCAGGTCGCGGTGCTCGCCTCAACCAACACCTGGAACGCCTACAACGCCTTCGGCGGCCGCAGCAACTACATCATGGCCGCCCAGATGATCGACCAGCCGATCGTCAACTCGAAGTCCGATTTGCCGCGCTACAAGCTGAGCGACTATGGCGAATGGCGCAGCGCCCCCGTGTTCGCCCCGCTGTCGTTCGATCGGCCCGAGCCGTACAACGTCGTCCCGCCCGACGTGGAATGTACCGACCCGATCGAGGGGCGGCAGGCGTGCCACCTCGCCCCGGCTGAGTGGCGCCTGCTCGGCTGGCTGGAGCGCGAAGGCGTCGGCCACGACCTCTACGCGGACGCTCACCTCGACGACGGCACGCTCGATCTCAACGCTTACCGCATCCTCATCCTCAACACGCACCCGGAATACTGGTCGGTCCAGGCGTACCAGCGCGTCAAGCGCTGGGTGTTCGAGCGCGGCGGCCGTTTGATGTACCTCGGCGGCAACGGGCTCAATTGTGCGATCGAGTTGCTGGACAACGGCACGGCGATGCGCTGCCTCAACGCCTGGCCCGCCGCCTGCGAGAGCCGATTCCACGCCCAACTCGAGTCCGAGGCGAACTTGCTCGGCGTCGTCTTCACCGACCCCGGCGCCATGACCGTCGCCGCGTATCAGGTGATCGACTCCAAACACTGGATCTTCGCCGGCACCGGACTGCGCCAGGGCGACCTCTTCGGCACCAAAACACTCCATGCCCGCTACGGCCACGGCGCCTCGGGCCACGAAACGGACAAGATCAGCCCCAGCTCCCCGCCCAACGTGCAACTGCTCGCCAAGGGCCTCAATCCCGATGACGGCGGGGCCCACCTCGTCTATTTCGACACACCCGGCGGCGGCGCGGTGTTCTCCGCGGGATCGATCACCTTTCCGACGGCGCTCCTGTGCGACGAATCATGCTCGCGCATAACGGCCAACGTGCTGCGGCGCTTTCTGGAAACTTAGTTGTTGCACGTGCTCCGGGGTTTCGGAGTACCGAAACCCCGGCCACCACTTGCGGCTTTATCCTCGGCAACGTCTGGGAGTTGTGCAGCACGCATTATGGGCCGTACCGCCGTACCCCAGGGACTCGGTGATTGATCCGGGCGATCTCGATAGGAAGCGCGGATTGGCCGTGCGCGGCGGCGGCTGGAGCAACATCGCCGCCGACGTCCGCTGCGCCAGCCGCAACGCCGATCCGCCGCACTTCGGGCACAGCAATCTCGGCTTTCGCGTGGCGATTCGAGTGACGGTGCCCTGAGAATACCTCATGGCGCCCTTTGCTCGCCGTCCTTCTGCAGCTGATCGATCACCCAGCCCATCCAGTCGATCCATTGCTGCCGGGTCCAGACGTCCGGGCTGCCGTGGAAGCAGGGGCTGCCTTCCGGCATCTCGAGCAAATCCGCCTGGGCAATCTTCAGAGCGCCGCGCACGGCTTGCTCAATTTGCCGAACCTTTTCGGGCGGCTCGATCACCTTCCCATGACAGAGCCAGATGCGCTGGCACGCGATCAAACCTTCGCCCTGCTTGCGATAGCGGTTCTGCAAAATCTGGTAGCGGCGCAGGGCCTCCGGAATCTCGTTCTTCATCTCGAAGTAGCACTCGGCCACGCTGAACAGGGCCTTGCGCAGCAGCTTGCGATGCTCCAGCGAGAGAGGCGTCGTCTGGCCCTCCAGATCGTCGGCCAGGCTTTGATGCGTCGCCACGGTTTCTTGCAGCCATTCGTGCCGCTTGCGTTCGTAGAGCTTCTTGACCTCATCGTTCAAGGCATCTTTCATGTTGATCAAGGACTGGTCGGCCAATTTGCGATAGCAATCGGCCAGCTGATCGCGCGTCGCCAAGACGGCCGCGTTGCCGGGATGTTGTCGCGTCGCCTCCTTGAGATAGATGCAGGCCTTGTCGAACTTCTTCTCCTGGAAGAGGAGCGAACCCAGCAAGTACACGACCTTTTCATGCGTTTCGCGATCGATGTCCGAGGGACTCATGCGAATCGTTTCCTCGAGGATGACAACGGCCCGGTCAGCGTGCTTGCGCTCCTTCTCCATCACGGCGAGCTGATAGCGCGCCTTGTAACCGAAGGGAGTATCGCTAAACTCGATGCACTTGTGGTACGTCTCCAGGGCCTTGTCTTTCAGGTGCAACGCGACGTAGGCCTCCGCGAGGGACAGCCAGCCCTCGGCCAATTTCACGGGGTTCTGCTCTGCCTTGACGAATTTCTCCAGATTGCGAGCGGCCTGGGTGAATTGCCGGGCCGACTGGTAGCACGACGCGCTCAGCCAAAGGTAATCAGCTTGCGACTGTCCGGGGGCGAGCTGGGCGACCTGTTCGTAGGCCTGCCCCGCCTTGGCAAACCAGGCTGTCGCGTCGCCGGGCGGAGTCTTTTCGAGCATCTGCCGGGCCAGCGTCTCCGCCGCCTGGGCCAGCAACAGTTCCGCCTTGCCGGGATCGGCCACGCGTTGATAGAGCTCGGCGGCCTGCTCCAGCGCCTGGAAATCCTGGGCTTCCGTTAACTGCCGGCAACCGGCCTCGAACATCTCCCGCAGCTGATCCAGGGAAATGTAAGAGTTGGTGTAATCTCCCACCTTGCGTACACCGGCCAGGGCGTCGGACCACGTCTTCAGAGCGGTGCGGGCGTCGCTGGTCATGCGCGTCTCGCCGATGCGCAGGGCCGCCGCCTGGGCCTCCTCACCGCCCAGGGGCAGCACCTTCTTCCAGTGCTCCAAGGCAATCTCGACATCGCTGCTGTCGTTGTTCCGATAGCACAGGCCCAGCGCGTAAAGCACGTGCGCCTTGCCGCCGGGAACGATGTTCGGCGACGGCAGCAGTTCCTTCCACACCGGGATGGCCCGGCTCCACAGGCCGTCGGTCTCGCAGCAACGGGCTTGCAAATAGCGGGCCTTGAGCCGCAGGTCCTTGGGGGCTGTGCTGCCGATGCGGTCCAGCACTTTGACAGCGTCGTGCCGTTTCCCGGCCTGAAGCAGCACCTCGGCGCGGGCAAGGCGGGCGATGGTCGTTTTCTCTTCATTCTCGCCGCAACGTTCGAGCTGCCGGGCGCTGACCTTCTCGGCCTTGTCGAAGTCGGGCGGGGATTGCTTCAGATAGGCCGCGATCAGGATTTCGTAGGCTCGATCCGGCACGTCGGCGGACTGCTCGACCGCCTGGGAAAGCAACTCGATGGCGCGCGGCAGCTTTTGACCTTGCTGATAAAGGATCATGCCCAGGCGATAGTGCAGCCGGGGTTGATCGCCTTCGGACACGCCCTTGGCCAGGGCCTTTTCGAGATGCTCCTCCGCCTTGGCTCGCAGCGACGATGTTTGTTCGGCAGAGCCCTCTTCGCTCGAGCGCCAGTAGAGCGAGCCGATCACAAAGCAAATTTCGGCGGCGCGGGCCGGGTAACGTTCCGCTTTGGTCAACAGGGTTTGCAATTGGTCGGGCGCCGGCGGCTTGATCTTTTCTTTGGGATTGTCGATGGATTGCCGCCAGGTTGCCAGCTCGCGCTGGAGTTCGACGAGGGCTGGGTCGATGCGAAAGCGCGAATTGGCGGCGACCAGGGAAACAGCGAGCACACCGAGCAAAAACGTGGGCACCTGCCAGAGCTGACCGAAAGGCCGGCTCGGCCGAAAGTTTCGAGTGGGGTTGGTGTTTGTCGTCATGGCCCACGGCGATCCCATTTTCGTGGCGACCGGTTGGCAAGCGGTCCGGCCACGGATTATGCCTGTAAGCCGTGCTTGTGGCAAAAACGGGCCGCAGTGTCAATGTCAACGGCCCACGACGAACCGCACGCTCGCCGGAGGCGAGCGGCTAAACGTTGCCCAATCCCCGCCAAATATCTCATCAACTTTTAATGGGCTTTTTCCCCCATTTCTCCTTCCCTGCCGCTAGCCCAAAGGGTATAGTACCTGAAGAAATCTCCCTCTCACTTTCTGGAGAAGTCCCATGAATCGGCTCTTGTGGTTGTGCTTGTGGGCCTGGTTGGGCCTGGCCGTTGGGGGAGCCGGCATCGCGTCGGCGGATGATCCCAAGCCGTCGGCCCCCGCCAAGACTAAGCGCGGCGTCCCGACCGGCACCCTCTCGACTGAGCAATGGCTCAAGTTTCCCACGACGCCATTGCAGCCCGGCGAGATCGATCGCCTCATCAACGCCGAACTGACCAAGGCGAACATGCGGCCCACGTCGATCATCAGCGACGAACAGTTCGTTCGCCGCGTCTTTATCGATATGACGGGCAAGCTGCCGTCGCCGGCCCAGATCAGCGCATTCCTGAACCAGAAGGACGCCGACAAGAAGGCCCAGCTCATCGACAAGCTGCTGGAGAGTGAAGATTTCAGCAAGCATTGGGCCGTCTACTGGCGCAACGTCTTCACCAGCCGATTGACCGATTTCCGCGGCCAGGCCGTCGCCGGGCACTTCGAACGCTGGCTGCGTGCGGAGTTGCAGAAAAATCGTCCCTGGAGCGAGGTCGTCCGCGAGATGCTCGTGGCCACCGACTCCATCCGCTACGACGACGTTACCAAGAACGGCCAGGCGTTCTTCCTGGTGTCGCGCAGCGGTGTGGATGCAGCCACGGAGCTGGCGGCCGAGACGTCGCGCGTCTTTCTTGGCATCCAGATCCAGTGTGCCCAGTGCCACGATCATCCGAGCGATATCTGGAAACGGCAATCGTTCCACGAATTTGCCGCCTATTTTGCCCGCACCAAGTCGCGCATCATCCGTGAGGAAAAGAAATTCGTCGGCTTGCAGCTGACGTCCGCTCCTTTCGGCGAACACAAGATGCCCGGCAAGGACAATCCGAAGACCGGCACCGTGATCAATCCGCGCTTTCTCGATGGTAAGGCCGCGGGCACCAAGCTGACGGATGCCCAGCGGCGTGCGTCCCTGGCGAGTGCCATCACCTCCCGCGACAATCCCTGGTTCGCCGGGGCCTACGTCAATCGCATTTGGGGCGAGCTCATGGGACAGGCGTTCTGCATGCCGATCGACGACATGGGGCCGTCGAAAGAGGCCGTCATGCCCGAAGTGCTGGCCCGCGTCGCCGGTTCGTTCCGTGGCTCCGATTACGATGTGAAGAAGCTCTTTCGCGAGATCCTCAATAGCCAGGCATATCAGCGGCAGATGAAGCCGGGCGAGAACGGCGAAGGCCATTTGCTGTTCGCCGCCAACAATCCGACGCGCTTGCAAGCCGATGTGCTCTGGCAATCGCTGGTCAACACGCTCGGCCCTATCGGCGGCGGTCTCGGTGTTGCGCCGAAGGGTCCCGCCGGCCCGTTTGGCCGTTTCGGAGGATTGGAACAGCTGTTCAAACGCGAGTTCAGCTTCGATCCCTCGACGAAGCCTGAGGACGTTGAAGGCAGCATTAGCCAGGCCCTCATGCTGATGAACAATCCGCAGATCAATCAAAAGATCCAGGCCAAGGGCGAAAATGTGCTGGCGAAGATCCTGGCCGACAACGCCAACGACGACGAAGCGTTGAAGTTGGTCTATCTGCGCACCCTGGCTCGCCGGCCCAGCGACCGGGAGTTCCAGCGCTGCCGCGATTTCATTCAAAAGGTCGGCAATCGCCCCGAGGCGTTCGAGGACATCCTGTGGACGTTGATTAATTCGACGGAGTATCAAACACGACGGTAAACGTGCTACGCCTCGTTGTTGGGGGAGGCCGACGTGCCGATTTTCCCCGATTGAGGCCAAACGACATTTCCCTGAACATTTCTCCGAAAGCAATTCCCCATGTTCAGGGAGATATTGCGAAGTCGCCGTTTGCGAGCCGTATATTTTCGGAGGTGTATTTTGAATTCGTGCCGTACAGTGCATTCTCGGGGTCAAATTGCCTGGCGATCGCAGAATCGGCTCGGATCCTTGGCCCCCGAGGGCGACTAATTATCCACACCGGCAGCGATGTAAATGTGACGGAAGTTGCGAGCCTCATGCGTGCCAACGGATTTGGATATGTTAGAATCAGGCGCAGAGGTTATACGCGAATTAGCGGCAGGCTTTTGAGGCCAAAATGATTATTCGAGCATATACGCGTTGCAATAGCGGACATTATTACCAGGGGGAATGCTGTCCCTTTGATGGCTGGTCGTCGCGAGCCTCAAAGGAACTTGCATTGGCGCAAAAACGGTTGAACAAGGCAGGTCAACGAGTATCAATTGCAGAGTTGCGCAAGATTGGCGTTTCAGAGTCAACTCTGGCCCGAACGATTGTCATCGAGTTTGGCTCGGACGAATCCGCGTTCGAGGCAATCTCACCCGATCATGTTGTGGCCCACGGTGAAGCGATTTCCCATGAAAATTTAGACGCGAATTTCACATAGGAGAAACCCATGAATTTTCATTCCCTCATGCAAGTGCGAACCAACTCCGACGGCGTCGTCAGTCGCCGAACGTTCATCCGCGGCGTGGCCGGCGGTGCCGCCGCCTTGGGCATGCTCGGCTGGAAGGACGCCGTCGCCCTGCAGGCCCAGGAACTGCGCCGCCGCGGCCTGTCCTGCATCTTGATGTTCATGCGTGGCGGCCCCAGCCAGCTGGAAACGTTCGATCCCAAGCCCGGCACCACCAACGGCGGCGCCACCCAGGCCATCGACACCACGGTGCCCGGCATCCGCATTGCCGCGGACTGGCGCAACGTCGCCCAGCAGATGCGCGACATCACCCTGATCCGCTCCGTGAACAACCGCGAAGGCGAACATCAGCGGGCCGTGCACCAGATGCTCACCGGCTACGTCCCGGTCGGCGGCGTCCGCTTTCCGAGCATCGGCGCCACGGTGGCCAGCGAAATCGCCCCGCGCGAATTCGATTTGCCGCACTTCGTCGCCATCAACGGCAATCGGGCCTCGACGCAGGGTTCGGGGTTCCTCGGCATGACTTATGCCCCCTTCATCGTCGCCAACGCCAACCAGCTGCCAAGCAACGTGCAGATGCCGGGCAACGTGAACGGCGAACGCTTCGAACGCCGGCTTTCCTTGATGCGCGATCTGGAGCAAGACTTCGCCGAGGCGGGCGGCCAGGCGCGCGTGCAGGATCATCGCGATCTTTACACCGGCGCCGCCAACATGGTGCGCAGTCCGCGCATTCGGGCTTTCGATTTATCGCAGGAGCAGGCCGCCGTGCGCGATCGCTATGGCCGGACCCCTTTCGGGCAGGGCTGTTTGCTGGCTCGCCGGCTCGTCGAAACCGGCGTTACCTTCGTGCAGGTCGATTCCAACGGCTGGGACACGCACCAGGACAACTTCGCTCGCACCAAGACGCTGGGCGAGGCGGTGGACCCCGGTTTCGCGGCATTGGTGCATGATCTGAAGGAACGAGGCCGGCTCGATCGGACCTTGGTGATCTGGATGGGCGAGTTCGGCCGCACGCCGCGCATCAACGCCAACACGGGCCGCGACCATTTCCCGCGGGCCTTCAGTGTGGCCCTGGCCGGGGCGGGCATTCGCGGCGGCCAGGTCATCGGCGCCACCAGCGATTCTGGCACCGACATCAGCCGTCGGCCGGTGGGCGTCGCCGATCTGTTTTGCTCGTTCTGCCATGCCCTGGGTATCGATCCGCGCAAGGAGAACATCACGCCCATCGGCCGGCCCATCAAGATCGTCGATGGCGGCGAACGGGTGCGGGAGTTGTTCGCGTGATCGCATCTTCGTTTAGCGTTCGCTTCGCGATTCGGGTGAGGCTTGTCTCACCCGGTTTCCCGAAGCGAACGCTAAACAAAAACGGAATCACGCGTCGCCAATTTCCTTCGCGCCTTGCCAGGGCTCATTTTCCTCCGCCGAGATCGATCAATTCCGCGGCGGCCTTAAGTCAAGATACTTAAGCTCGGCCTGCCCCGCTTGACTCACGTCTGGTATCAGTTAGGATGACGGTATTGAGGGCGTGGCGATGGCTTCAGCGCGAATCGACCTGGTTCATCTGGCCATTCGCTCGGGAATCATGGGGCACATTCAATGGAAACTTGCCGCCGCCGAGTTGGTTCGTGGCGACCCCCTCTTGGCGATGCTTCCGCCCGAACGTATTCGCGCCTTGCTTCGTCAATTTGTTGTCGATGGCAATTCGCTCGACGTGCGAGCGGAAACGAGAGACGAATATCTCAGGGAAGATCCGGACAATCCGTACTGGTATCGCGCGGTGATTCCCATCGCCGAGTTTCCTCAAGGCATCTTTGTTGAGGTGCGACTCATTGATGCTAATCCGCAAGAACCGTGGGTCGAAATTGTCAGTGCTCATCGGCAATCGTGAACAGGTGGCGGCATGCGAGACTTTGCAATAAAATGCGGAAAATGTGGCGAACGAGCCGTTGCTTTGGCGGTCGTGCCCTATACCGTTCAGGTTGACAACGACGGCCGAAAATACGACGTGACCATTCCCGATCTTGAGGCGCCTCGCTGCGCGAATTGCGGCAACATCGTTCTGCACGATGCGGCCAATTGGCGAATCACGGCGGCGTTTCGCAAGGTTGCGGGGCTGTTGACCCCGGAAGAAATTCGATTCCATCGGGAGCGGGTGGGGCTCACGCCGGAAGAGCTGGCCGAGCATCTTGGCGTCACCGTGCTGACTCTTGCCCGCTGGGAAAAGGGCGAATTGATCCAACCCCGATCGCTCGACCGATTTTTGCGTGCGATTTTGGCGATGCCGGAACTGCGCAAGACACTCGCAGACAAACAAGCGCTTGAGCTATCTTCCGCCGGTTGAAAATCACTCCTCACTCCTCGCCGAACTTCGCGAACAAGCGCAGGTGCGTCTCAACGTCCAGCGTCTCCGCCCGCGCGTTGCCGTCGATGCCCATCTCTGCGAGCTGGGCGTCGATTTGCTCCTTGGCGCCCGCCACCCTTGCCCGAGCGGGACACGCCGCCAGGCCCCCGCGCAGGTTCTTGCGGCGATGGGCGTAGAGATCGCGCAGGAAGTTGCGGAACTTGAGCGGATCGGATACTTTCGCCTGCTTCTCCGCCCGCGGCCTGATGCACACGATGGCCGATTCCACCTCCGGCCGCGGCCAGAAAGCCGTCGGCGGCAGCTTGCGAACCAGTTCTACGTCGGCCAAACTCTGCACCAGCACCGACAAGGCCCCAAATTCCCGGCTATCGGGCTCGGCCAGCAACCGCTCGGCCATTTCCCACTGCACCGTCACCACCATGCGCTCCAGCGGCACATCGCACAGCAGAAGATTGGCGATCACCGGCGTCGCCACCACATAGGGCAGATTGGCCACGAGCTTGACGCGGGCGAACTTGCCGGACGTCCAGGCGCTGCGCAGCGAATCCATCACTTCCGGGTTGAGGGTGTTCTTGTTCTTGAGAATGTCGGCATTGATCAGCCGCAGGTGGGTGCGATAGCCCAAGGTCTCCTTGGCGAGCTGAAAGAACGAGGGATCGATTTCGACGCTGAGCACCGCCCCGGCCACGTTGGCGAGCTTCGCGGTCAGGCTGCCGGTGCCGGCGCCGACCTCCAGGACCAGGTCCTCGGGAGTCAACTCCCCAGTGGTGAAGAGTACGTCGAGCAGGTTCAGATCGATGAGGAAATTCTGCCCGAGCTTGTTCTTGGGACGGATCCTGAGCTGGTGGAAGAGGTCGCGCAGGAAGGATTGGGTCTGACGAACGCCGGTCTCGGCCATGTTATGTGTTGCCCGGGGAAAGTGGGAGCTGTTCCAGATACTTTTCAATGTACTTGGCGAACAGGTCCGTTTCCAGGTTGACCGCGTCGCCGGGCCTTTTTATGCCGAGCGTCGTGGCGGCCAGGGTGTGCGGAATCAAGGCGACGCTGAACTTCTCCAGCCCGACATCGACGAGCGTCAGGCTGATGCCATCGACGGTGATCGACCCCTTCGGCACCATCTGCCGGGCGAGCGGGGCAGGGCAGTGGAACCAGATTGTCTCCCACTCGCCCTGCGTCTCGCGGCGATCGATCCGGCCCAGGCCATCGACGTGGCCCTGCACGATATGGCCGCCGAGCCGATCGCCGAGCCGCAATGAGCGCTCCAGGTTGACGCGATCGCCAGGCTGCAGCGTGCCGAGATTGGTCAGACGCAGGGTTTCGGGGCCGACCTGGAACTGGAAGGTATTATGCTTCACGGCGACCACGGTGAGACAGACGCCGTTTATGGCGACGCTGGCCCCGAGGGGAAGATCCTGAGCGATCATCGAATTTTGTACGGTCAAACGAATGCCAGTGTCTTCGGGATGAAGAGCGATGACGGTGCCCAGGGATTCGATGAGACCGGTGAACATGGTTGAATTCGTTTAGCCGCGACGCGACGTACTCGGAGCGGAGCGCTTTCACCACCGCGGGCCCCGCGCTCCGCTCCGAGTACGTCGCGTCGCGGCTAAACGGGGCCTACGCCTGTCCCTCCGGCGTGACCTGGGCCTCGACCGGAGCGCGGAAGTTTTTTGCGGCGAGTTCCCAGATCGGCACCCCGAGCGAGTAGCCCAGGAAGAGGACGAGCAGGGCCACCTCGCGCACGAGCACGACGATGAAGGCCACGAGCAGCACCTGAATGAGATGCCCGACGCTGCGCCGGCCGCGCAGCACCTGCTTGGTCACATGTGGATAGGCGACGCGCGACACCATGAGCAAGGCCACGACCAGGGCCAGCAGGGGGGACACGCTTTGCACGAGATCGTGGATTGTCTCCCGGGTGGACTTTTCTTCCAGGTACGGCAAATAGGTATGGGTCAGCTTGTCGGCGAACTCGCCACGAAAGATGGCCAAAGCGGCAAGGCAACCCGCGGCGCCGGGCGACGGCAGGCCCTTGAAACGCTTATGGCTCGCGGGATCGGGCGTGTTGTCCACGTTGAAACGGGCCAAGCGCAAAACGGTACAGACCATGTAGAGGGCGGCGATCCCGGCCAGGAGTTGGTGCAGCAAGCGGCGAGGCGTCCAATCGGGGCCCATCTTGAGCAGCAGGAAGGCGGGGGCGACGCCGAAGCTGATGGCGTCGCACAGGCTGTCGAGTTCGCCGCCGAACTTGCTGGCGGTGCGCGAAAGCCGGGCGACGTAGCCGTCGAGCATGTCGAAGACCATCGCGAACAGCAGCAGCCAGCCGGCCGAGGCGAACAGATGATCGGTTTCGCTCGGCGTCAGCTCCGTGGTGCCGATCTTGCTGGCAATGGCGATGGCGGCGAAGCCACAGATGCCGTTGCCCAATGTGAGCAGCGTGGGCAGTATCGCGACTTTTCTCATGGTGCAACTCCGTGATTCGCTTATCTCAGATTCTGCCGCGAGAAGTATGATACACCAACGATGGGCGACTTTCCAGTAGGAAGTTTCTCAACGGAAGATGAACGGCCCCGCCAGGTACGTGCCCGCCATGCCGGCCAGGCCCGTCAGGCTGAACGATTCGGGATAGAGCAACAGCGGCACATTGTCGCCGGGCAGGTACTTGCCCGCGCTCGAGTCCATCTGATCCAGCGGCCGGCTCCAGCAATGGTAGGGCAGCATCACCATGTCGTAATAGAAAGCGGCCACGTTCGCGACCGGGGTCAGCACGCCGAGGTCCCAGCCGTAGCGTTCCAGGTTGACCTGTTCGAACAGCAGCCGTTCGTGCACGATGTAGCCATTCGTGACCAGGCAGACGCTCGGGTCATAGCGGCGGGGCCGATAAACCTGGCGTGAATCAACAGTTGGCTCGGGGAAAAAGACCTTGCGTTCGCCGAGGTTCTTGGCTTCCTGCCGCATGCGTTCCTTCCACTGGGCCTCGGATTCGCGGGGCCCATACAGGCGGCCGGGGCCTGGCAGCGCCTCGGGCATGTAGAACTCCTGATCCGCCTCCGATTTGCGCGTGTACTGCGCGGGCAAAATGTCCGCGTGAGGAAAGGTGTTGTGCGGCAGAGCCTCTTTTTGCTTCGGTTGCACGTCTTTTTGGTCGGGCTGGGCGTTTTCCTGCAGTTGAATCTCCACGGGAGCCGCGGGTCTGGCGAAGGCCGGCAGGATTTGCCCGCTGGGTGCGGGATTCATGGCCGCGGGGCCGTTCGAGACGGGAGTGACGTTTTGGGCGACGGCACGATTGCCGACGAACATCAAGTACACCGCGAGGAGCGCGGCGCTACGCCGCCAGCGACGGCTAACCGGCGTCCGTATTGGTGGAATCGCTGCGCGACGAGTAGTTGGGCGCTTCCTGCGTAATGGCGATGTCATGGGGATGACTCTCCTGCACCGAAGCCGACGTCACCTTGATGAAGCGGCTGCGGGTGCGCAAATCCTCGATATTCCTTGTCCCACAATAACCCATGCCGGCCCGCAATCCGCCGACCAGCTGATAAACAAACGGAGCCAGGTGCCCCTTGTACGGCACCCGCCCTTCGACGCCTTCGGGCACCAGCTTGCCGCCCGCTTCCGCCTGGCGATAGCGTTCGCCCGACCCGGCTCCCATCGCTCCCAGGGAGCCCATGCCGCGATAGGTCTTGAAGCTGCGGCCCTTGTAAATGATCGTTTGCCCCGGGCTCTCCGCGAGGCCCGCCAGCAAGCCGCCCAGCATCACCGTGTGGGCCCCCGCGGCAATTGCCTTGGTGATGTCTCCCGAGTAGCGGATGCCGCCATCGGCGATGATCGGCACGCCGCTGCCGGCGATCCCCTGGGCGGCCTGGTAAATCGCGGTGATCTGCGGCACGCCGACACCCGAGATAATCCGCGTCGTGCAGATCGACCCGGGACCGATGCCGACTTTCACCGCGTCGGCCCCCGCATCGACGATCGCCTTGGCCCCTTCGCGCGTGGCCACGTTGCCGGCAATGACGTCGATGGTGTATTGCTTCTTGATCTGCCGCACCATTTCGAGCACATTACTGGTGTGCCCGTGAGCCGAATCGATGACCAGGACATCCGCTCCCGCCCGGATCAGCGATTCCGCCCGTTCGATGTCGTTGACGCCAACCGCCGCCCCCACGCGCAGCCTGCCCCGTTTATCCTTGCACGCGGCCGGGAAGTTGAGCAGCTTGTCGATGTCCTTGATCGTGATCAGGCCTTTCAGTTTATAGTTTTCGTCAACCAGCAGTAATTTCTCGACTTTATTTTCCGTCAAAATCCTTTCAGCCGCTTCAAGCGTTGTATTTTCCGGGGCCGTAACCAGCGTATCTTTCGTCATTACCTCAGCTAGCCGTTGATGATTGTTCGTGATGAAGCGCAGATCGCGCTTGGTGATGATGCCCTTGAGTTGGCCGTGAACGGTGATCGGAATGCCGGAGATGTGCTGATCTTCCATGATCTTGCGCGCGGTTTCGACGGTTTCATCGGGGGTGAGCGTGATCGGATCGGTGATGATGCCGTTCTCGCTGCGTTTGACCTTGTC
>Ga0182024_10011264_pt1 | contig 18003 bp, 15 predicted proteins | sample P32metaG_FD_120480 | JGI IMG/M metagenome (GOLD analysis project Ga0182024, IMG submission 120480) | Permafrost microbial communities from Stordalen Mire, Sweden - P3-2 metaG (Illumina Assembly) | ecosystem: Environmental > Terrestrial > Soil > Wetlands > Permafrost | place: Sweden: Stordalen... | reverse complement strand
CAGCGCCTCGAGGTGGCGCTCGGAGCGCTCGGTCTGGAGAATCGGTCCCTCGTCCCAGTCGAGCTCCAACCAGCGCAGCGCGTCGAGGATCTGCTCGACGTTCTCCGGCGTGGAGCGCTCGCGATCGGTGTCCTCGATGCGCAATACCAGCTTCCCGCCGGCATGACGGGCGAGCAGCCAGTTGAACAAAGCCGTGCGCGCGCCGCCGATATGCAGGGCCCCCGTCGGCGAGGGAGCAAATCTCACACGCATCGATTCCTCTGAGCGGTCGGTCTGAGCGGAGGCGGAAACCATAAGATCGCCGCCATGCTAATCGGAGCACACGTCTCACCCTCCGGCGGCTTGCCGAAAGCGATCGAGCGCGGCGTGCAGCGCGGCGCTCTGGCCATCCAGATCTTCAACCAGTCGCCGCGCATGTGGAAGCCCACGACCTACCGCGAGGAGGATGTCGCCGCGTTCAAGGAGGCGATGTCCGCGAGCCCGATCGACGCGGTCCTGATCCACGCGGTCTACCTGCTCAACTGCGCCAGCGACGATCCAGACATTCGGGCCAAGTCGCTGACCTCCCTCACGCACTCGCTACGCGTCGGCGAGAAGATCGGCGCATGCGGCGTGGTCCTGCATCCCGGCTCGGCGAAGACCGGCGATGTCGGCGAGGCGATCGCCCGGGCTGGGGAGACGATCGCGGAGGCGCTGCAGGAAAGCGAGGGCTGTGAGCTGCACCTGGAGAACACGGCGGGCACCGGCGGCACACTCGGGCGCTCGTTCGACGAGCTCGCGGCGCTGCTGGAGGCATCTGGCGATGGCAAGCGGCTGGGAGTGTGCCTGGACTCCTGTCATCTGCTTGCCTCGGGCTATGACATCCGCACGGCGGCAGGCATGGGCTCGACGCTGCGCGAGGCGACGCGCAAGCTAGGACGCGGCAAGGTTCGCTCACTGCACCTAAACGACTCCCAGACCCCGCTCGGCTCAAACCGCGACCGCCACGCCAACCTCGGCGCCGGCGAGCTCGGCAAGGAGGGCTGCATGGCGTTCCTGTCCGCGCCGGGCCTGCAAAAGCTACCGTGCGTGCTCGAGACCCCCGGCGAGAACCGCGAAGGCCCCGGACGCAAGGAAATCGCCTTGGCAATTGAACTGCACGAGCGAGGCATCGCGGCCCGCAAGAAGTGAGATGGGGGCGTCAGGGTCAGCCGGCCGCAGCGGCCTGGGCCGCTACAGGAGCAAGCGCGTGTTCCAGCTCCGCCAGCAAGGTCGGCGTGTGCTGCACCCGATAGGTCTCACCCAGGCGCACCCGACGGGTGCCGGTGCTCGTGTCGATCTCCAGCACGACCTCGGCGGAGCCTGGGTTTTCCTCGATCAGCTGCTTGCAGTCTTCAATCGCGCTTGCCCCCAGGCAGGACGCATCAATGCGCAGGCGCACCGGATTGGCAAGCGCCGTGGCGGTCCTGGCGGTCGAGTCGGCGTGTGAGCGGGCGCGCTCGATCTCCTCCTGCGAAGGCGAGAAGGACTCGACCGACTGCACCACCAGAGAGGTATTGCCGGCTTCCTTGTGGTCCACGCGGCCGCGCACGAGCACGACCTGATCGACCGCCAGCGCCGCCTCGTGCTCTGCGATCGCCTTGCCGAAGACGATCATCTCGACCGCCCCCGCGAGGTCATCGAGCGTCGCGAACATCATCGGGTCGCCGTTGCGCGTGCGGATCCGCTTGGCCTCGGTAATGATCCCACCGACCGTCACCAGGTCCTTGTCGCGGCGGTCGGCGAGCGCGGACAGCGGACAGTCCACGCGGGCGCGCAACACCTCGCGCAGCGGCTTCAGCGGGTGCGCGGAGACGAACAGCCCGATCGCTTCCTTCTCCACGGCCAGCAGCTCGGCCTGCTCGAACTCCTCCGTCGGGATCGGAGGGTGCATCGGCCTTGCCAGCCCAATCGCAAAGCCGGCCGCGGCCGTGCCCGCCGGCGCCGCGGCCGTGCCCGCGGCGCCGGCGCCGGCGCCGGGCTCGCCGCCCGGTCCCGCCTCTATCCCGAAGGAGGAGCCGCCACCGCGGGCTGAGGCGGCCGGGGTATTCAAGTCGAAGATCGAACCCTGACCGATCAGCGCGTCCTGCTGGGCCTTCTGACCCGCGCCCTGGGCCTGCTCGAGCACCGCGAGCATGCCCTTGCGGGTGGCTCCGGTGGAACCGAAGGCCCCGCACTTGATCAAAGCCTCGATCGCCTTCTTGTTGACCGTGCGGTTGTCCACGCGCTCGCAGAAGTCCCACAGTGAGCTGAAAACTCCACCCTCCCCCCGCGCCTGCTTGATCGCCTCGACCGCCTGGTAGCCGACGCCCTTGACGGCGTCCAAGCCGAAACGGATGTTTCCCTGCACGACCGTGAACTCGTGGTCTGGGAGGTTCACGTCGGGGGGCAGGATCTCGATGCCCATCTCCTCACAGCGCGCAACGAAGAACGGGACCTTGTCCTTCGTGGACATCACCGAAGAGATCAGCGCCGCCATGTACTCGGCCGGGTAATTGGCCTTCAGCCAGGCCGTTCGGTAGGCGATCAGCCCGTAGCAGGCGGCATGACTCTTGTTGAAGGAGTAGTCGGCGGACTTTTCATTCGTCTGCCAAAGCGATTCGGTCACAGCCGAGCTCGTGCCCGAGGCGCGGCAGCCCTCGACGAACTCCGGCTTCAATGCGGCCATCGCCACACGGTTCTTCTTACCGATCGCCTTGCGCAGGTCGTCCGCCTTGGCACCGGAGAAGCCGGCGATCTCCTTGGAGATCTGCATCGCCTGCTCCTGGTAGAGGATCACGCCCTTGGAGGACTCGAGGATGCCCCGCAGGCGCTCGTCCTGGTAGGAGATCGTCTCCGGATTGTGCTTGCCCCTGGCGTAGACGGGGATCTGGTCCATCGCGCCAGGGCGGTAGAGCGCGTTGAGCGCGACGAGATCGTTGAATTCATCCGGGCGGACCTTCTTCAGTGCCTCGCGCATGCCCTCTGACTCGAACTGGAATACGCCCGTGGAGTCTCCGCGGGCGAGCATCTCATAGGTCCGGGGGTCATCGAGCGGAAGCGTGGTCATATCCGGACGACCGACGCCGTTGCCGTCGGCGTCGACGCTGGAGCGCTCGATGATGTCGAGCGCGTCCTCGATCACGTCGAGGTTGCGCAGGCCGAGGAAGTCCATCTTGAGCAGGCCGATGTCCTCGATCGGCTTCATCGAGAACTGGGTGACGGTGCGCCAGACGCGTTCGCCATGCTCATCGGTGCCGCCGTCGGCGAGCTGCAGGGGCACGATGTCGGTCAGCGGCCGATCGGCGATCACGACCGCCGCGGCGTGGATCGAGGAGTTGCGCACGATCCCCTCCAAGCCCTGGGCGACGTCGATGATCTGCTTCGCGGTGGGATCCTCATCACAGGCCTTGCGCAACGGCTCGCCTTGCTTGAGGCAGTCCGCGAAGGACGGCGAGCGGCCCATGATCGGATCGGGGATCAGCTTCGCCAGGCGATCGCCGGCGCCGTAGTCCAAGCCGAGCACGCGCGCCGCGTCGCGCGTGGCGGCGCGGGGAAACATCTTGCCAAAAGTGACGATCTGCGCGACCGACTCGCGCCCGTACTTGTCGGTCACATATTTCATCACTCGCTCGCGCCCGCGCACCGAGAAGTCGATGTCGATATCGGGCATTGACACGCGCTCTGGGTTGAGGAAGCGCTCGAACAGCAGGTCGTAGCGCAGCGGGTCCACGTCGGTGATCGCCAGGCAGTAGGCGACGATCGAGCCGGCGGCCGAGCCGCGGCCGGGGCCGACCGCGATGCCGTTCTCCTTGGCGAACTTGACGAAGTCCCAGACGATCAGGAAGTAGGCGTTGAAGCCCATCCTGTCGATCACATCGAGCTCCATCTCCATGCGCTCGAGCGCCTCGGCCGGCGGCGGATCACCGTAGCGCAGGCGCAATCCCTCCTGCACCCGCGCGCGCAAATACTCCTGCTCGGAGGCTCCCTCGGGTGTCGGATAACTTGGAATCAGCTGCTTGTCCAGCTCGAGCTTGACCGAGCAGCGCTCGGCGATCTCCACGGTGCTCGCGATCGCCTCGGGCCACTCCGCGAAGGCGGCGACCATTTCAGCGGAGTCGCGCAAGTAGAACTCGTTGGTCTCGAAGATCATCTTCGGCGAGGCGAGCGTGCTCTTGGTCTGCACGCAGAGCAGCGCCGTGTGATGCCCGTGGTCCTCGCGGCGCAGATAGTGCACATCGCCGGTTCCCACGAGGCTGCCGCCGACTTCGCTGGCGATGCGGACGATGCCCTCGTTGCACTTGTCCTGGTCGGCGAGCCCGTTCTTCTGCACCTCGAAGTAGACGTTCTCGGCGCCGAAGATTCCAAGCAGCTCGTCGGCGTGCGCCCGCGCATCGTCCTGGCGATCCTCGAGCAGGCGCTGGCAGAAGCGCGATGCCAGGCAGCCGGTGAGCGCGATCACTCCCTCGGAGTGACGCTGGACCTGGGCGAGATCAACCGTCGGCTTGCCGCGGTGCAGGCCTTCGAGAAAACCGGCGGAGGAGAGCTTGACGAGGTTACGGTAGCCGGCGTCGTCGGCGGCGAGCAGCGTCAGGTGGTTGCGCTCGACGCGGGTGGGTGGGTTCCCGATCCTCCCCACGGCGACCGTGTGATCGTCAACGAGATAGATCTCGCAGCCGATGATTGGCTTGACGCCATGCTTGGCGCAGGCCTTGTGGAGCTCGACCGCACCGTTCATCACACCGTGATCTGTCAGGCCGAGCGCGGGCTGAGAAAACTCCGCCGCGCGCGCTGCCAGCGCGTCGATCTTGCACGCACCGTCGAGCAGCGAGTACTCGGAGTGTACGTGCAGGTGGGCGCAGGAAGGAGTGCTCACTGGGCCTGAATCTTAGGCGGCTCGGCGGCGGCTGAGCGGCGCTCGCGCCGCTGTTTGCGTCTTAACCGTGCGCGGGTCAGCAACGACCTGCTGTGCTTGTGCGGCGAGCCCCTCCTGACGGTCACAGCGGAGGGCTGCTCGGGCTCTGACGGATGCGGCGTGAGGGGTACGCCGGTGAGCTCCTCGGACTCCGTCGGACGCCGCGTGGCAGACACATCCGCAAGCCCCTCCGGCTCCGTCGGATGCCCTGTAACGGGTACGTCGTTGAGTTCCTCGGGCTCCATCACGGACTCGGCGCGCGCGCGAAGGCGTTCGACGGCGGCCGCCAAGGCGTCGGCCAGCTCCTCGCGTTGCTCGCCGTGGGCTCCGTGAACACGGGCCACCGGCTGCTCCGGCTCGGTCTCACGTGCCGCTGCGGCCCTCAGCTCGGCCATCATGCCCTTCAACTCGGCGACGAGCTGCTCCATCCGCCGGTAGCCGGCGCGCATCTCCGTTAGCTGACGCTCGGCGTGCTCACGCGCGGCGCGCTCGGAATCGATCTCGCGGCGGATCTCGAGCGTGCGGCGCCCGAGCTCGGCAAGCCGTAGCTGCAATTCTCGCTCGCCGCTCGAGCGCAGATCCGCCAGGGCTGCCGCCGAGCGGAGCTCTGTGAGCTCGGCGGCCGCGTCCTGCTCGGCCTCGTCGAGCTCGCGCTGGGCGCTCTCCAAACGCTCGACCAGCTCACGGGCATGGTGCTCGCTGGCGCCCAGACGGCGTGTGAGGCGGTCGATCTCGGCGCGGCTGTCGCGCTCTGAGTACGTGCGACGGTCCTCGGCCTCGACGCGCAGCTGCTGCTCGGCGTACTCACGCTGCTTGACACGACGCAGCTCGTGCTCACGCTCTGCCACGGCCGCCTGTTCGGCGGTGAGCCGCTCGGCTAAGATCGCTCGCTCCTCGGCGGCTTCGCGCACCCGTTGCTGGAGGCTTGAAAGGTGGGTCTCGAGCGTCTGCACGGTCGCCTCGGCGGCCTCGGCCCGGCGCGTGAGCGCATCCGTAGCGTGGGTGGGATCCAAATCAACCGCGCGACGTGCGCGGCGCTCAGCCAGGAGATCGCGGTCAGTTGGCCGCGGCGGCTCTCCAGGTGTCTCTGATCCCTCAGCCATCACAGTGACCACTCAGGCTATGGGTGAGACCGGACGCGATCTCAGCTGAGCGCGCGGCGCGCGAGCGTCACACCAGCCACCCCGACGGCGACGGTGGCTAGTCCGCTGAGGGCGAGGACACGGATGCTGGGCAGCCGGCGCAGGTAGCGGTGGCGCACGTACCACTTGCCACCCTCCCACACCGCATAGCCCAGGAGCTTCTCGGCGGATCTGTTCATCTGCCCATGCTACCCGTCAGCCCCACGCTTTATGCGCTCACGCGTACGGCCCAACTGTTGCGCAGGCATCCGGCTCCAGTCGTTGTGCAGGCGCCGGGCCTCACTCGTTGTGCAGGCGCCAGGCCATGCGCGACTGCAATGACCACAGCTCGATGAAGCCCGGTGAGGCGGTCTGCGAGAAAAGCCCCCCGGACTCGTCGAAGGAGGCGAGGCTCGCGTCGTAGACGGCGCCCGGCGCCGAGCGCGTGACGACCCGGGCGTGGCCCTTGAAGAGCTTGATCCCGATCGTCCCTGAGACGTGCTCGTTGACGTGCTCCATGTAGGCATCGAGATCGCCGCGCAGCGGCTCCCACCAGAGACCGGCGTAAACGAGGTAAGCCCATTGGCGGTCGAGCTGGGCCTTGAACTGATTCTGATGGATCGTGCACACGAGCCGCTCGAGCTCGCGATGAGCCGGCAAGAGGATCGCCGCGGCGGGCACCTCGTAGATGTCGCGCACCTTCAGGCCGACGATCCGATCCTCGATGTGATCGAGGATCCCCACGCCATGGCGAGCGCCGATCTGGGCCGCGCGTTCGAGCAGATCCACGAGCTCCAGACGCTCGCCGTTCAAGCCGACCGGGACGCCCCGCTCGAACTCGATCTCCAGGACCTCGGCCTTGTCGGGGGCGCGCTCGGGAGGCGTGACGAGCTGGAAGACGTCGTCCTCAGGCGCATGGTCGAGATCCTCGATCCAGCGGCCCTCCGAAGAACGTCCCCAGAGATTGTCGTCGATCGAGTAGGGCGCCTGGCCCTCGCTTCCCTGGGAGGACTTAATAGGGATCCCGTGTTCATGGGCATAGGCGATCTCCTCCTCGCGGCCCATCTGCCAAGAGCGCACCGGCGCGATCACCTTCAGCTCAGGGGCGAGCGTCGCGACGGTCGCCTCGATCCGGACCTGATCGTTGCCCTTTCCGGTGCAGCCATGGGCGATCGTCTCACAACCGGTCTTGCGTGCATAATCGACCGCAAGCTTGGCGATCAAGGGCCGTCCGAGCGCGGTGAACAACGGGTAGTCCCCGTACAGCGCGTTGGCCTTGATTGCCGGGGCGACGTATTCGCGCGCGAACTCCTCGCGCGCGTCAACGACATGGCACTCGGCCGCGCCGAGCTGCAGCGCCTTGCCTTCGATCACCGCATAGTCCTCGCCCGGCTGCCCAAGGTTGACCGTCAGGCAGACGACCTCGGCGTCGTACTCGTCCTGAATCCACTTCAGCATCACGCTGGTATCCAAGCCGCCGGAGTAGAGCAGCAGCACACGGTGCACCTTGGCGGGGTCAGCCTCGTAGGAAGCGGTGCGGGGGGCAGATATGGGGGCAGAATCCTCGGACACGGCGGTGAACCCTAGCTTCAATCCTGCCCGGCAAGGGCCGCGCCCAATCGCCCGAGTGCATCGTCGATCTCGGACTCCTCGACGATCAACGGCGGCAGCAGGCGCACGGTGGTCGGGCCGGTGGCATTTACGATCAGCCGCTCCGAAAGCAGCGCGCGGCGTGTGACCGCCGGCGCCGGGAGGTCGATCTCACAGGCCAGCATCAACCCGCGCCCGCGCACCGAGACGACATGCGGCAGGGCTTCCAAGCCGGCCGCGAGCCTCAGGCCGAGCTCGCGCACGCCGGACAGCAGCTCGGGGTCCTCGGTCACGTCCAGCGCGGCGAGCGCCGCCGCCGCGACAACGGGGCCGCCAGCGAAGGTCGAGCCGTGATCGCCGGGCTCAAGCACGTCCGCCAAGCGCGGGCCGGTGATCAGCGCACCGATCGGCAGTCCGCGGCCGAGCGCCTTCGCGACGGTGATCGCGTCGGGGACGACGCCGGTCTGCTCATAGGCCCATAGCGTGCCGGTCCGCCCCATCCCACACTGAATCTCGTCGAAGATCAGCGCCGCGCCATGCTCGTCGCAGGCGTTGCGTGCCGCCTCGAGCGTCTCCTCGGAGAGCACGTTCACGCCGGTCTCGCCCTGGATCGGCTCGAGGAACACAGCGGCGGTGTGTGCGTCGACCGCGGCGGTGATCGCCGCGGGGGTGGGATCGACCGCACGGAAACCTGGGACGAGCGGCGCGAACGGCGCCTGCTTTGACTCCTGGGGTGTAGCCGAGAGGGCACCGAAGGTGCGGCCGTGGAAGGCGCCGTGGACCGACACGATGTCTCCCGCGGGGCGGGCCTTGCGCGCAAGCTTGATCGCCGCCTCGTTCGCCTCCGCGCCGGAGTTGCAGAAGAACACCTTGCCTTGCAGGCTCGACCGCGACAGGCGCTCGGCCAGGCGCATCGCGGGCTCGGTGTAGAACAGGTTGCTCGTGTGCATCAGCCGCCCGGTCTGCTCACGCACGGCCGCGACCACCCGCGGGTGGCAATGCCCGATGTTCGTGACGGAGATGCCGCAGAGGAAGTCGAGATACTCGTTTCCGTCAACGTCCCACAGGCGGGCGCCCTCCCCGCGCACGAACTCCACGGACTGGCGAGCGTAGGAGTGGATCACGCTCGAATCCTCGAGCGCCTGCAACTCCGCGAGGCTCATGGGGAGCCCTCGATCTTGGTGCCGATGCCGGCGTCGGTAAACAGCTCCAGGAGCAAAGAATGCGGCGTGCGCCCGTCGAGAATGTGCGCGGCACTCACCCCCTGGTGAATCGCATCCAGACATGCCTGCAACTTGGGACGCATACCGCCGTCAAGGCTCGGCAATGCATCCTCGACCTGCTCCGCGGAGGCCTGCCCGATCAGGCTCGAGGGGTCGGCCGGGTCGCGCAGCCAGCCGGGGACATCGGTGAGGAAGATCACCTTCTGCGCGCCCATCGCGCCCGCGACCGCGCCGGCGGCCTCGTCGGCGTTGACGTTGTAGGAGCGCCCATCGCGGTCGGCGCCGACAGAGGCGATCACGGGGATGTAATCGCTCGCGACGTGCTCGATCACGCCCGCGTTCACGCGCTCGATCCGCCCGACGAAGCCGATGTCCTCGCCGCCGGGGCCCTCGCGGCGCACGACCCGGAACAGCGAGCCGTCGTCGCCGCAGAGGCCGACCGCGGGCTGGCCGTGACCGGCGAGGCGCAGCACGATCTCCTTGTTGACCTTGCCGACAAGCACCATCTTCGCGACCTCGACGGTGTCCGCGTCGGATACGCGCAGCCCACCGACGAACTCGACGGGCAGATGCAGGCGCTCCATGTAGGCGGTGATCTCAGGACCGCCGCCGTGGACGACGATCGGGTTCAGCCCGACGTACTTGAGCAGGACGACGTCGCGCGCGAACTCCTCGCGCAGAGCGGGGTCCTCCATCGCGGCGCCGCCGTACTTGATCACGACGGTCTTGCCGTGGAACTCCCTTATGTAGGGGAGCGCCTCTAGCAGTGTGCCTACATCGCGCATGGTGTCCTCACGTTGTGTAATCCGCATTGATGGTCACGTACTCATGGGATAGATCGGAGAAGAAAACCTCGGTCTCGGCGCCATCGCCCGGGAGCGTGATCTCATATTCGACTTCCTTTGCCTTCAGTGCCTGCTCCAGTTCGGCTTCGTCGTAGTCGATCGCGGCGCCGGCAGAGCACACGTGGATGCCCTCCAGCGTGATGTCGACCGCGAGCGGCGCTGTCCCCGGAATTGCGGCGCCGACGGCCTGGACGATCCGACCCCAGTTGGGATCGCCGCTGTGCAGCGCCGCCTTCACGAGCGGCGAGTTGGCGACCGCGCGCGCGACCGCCTCGGCGCCCTCGATGTGACCGCCGCGCACGAGGACCCGCGCGATCCGTGCGGCGCCCTCGCCGTCGGCGACCATCATGATCGCGAGCTGGCGCAGGAGCGCGTCGAGCGCCTCGCCGAAGCGCAGCTCGTCCTCGGACTCCGGTTCGACCCGAACGCCGGAGGCGCCGGAGCACATCAGCACGGCGATGTCGTTCGTCGAGAGCTGACCGTCGACCGAGGCGCGGTCGAACGAGCGCTTGACCGTGACCCCGAGCAGCAGATCGGCGGTCGCGCGCTCCAGCGCGGCGTCGGTCTGGACGAAGCAGAACATCGTCGCGAAGCGCGGCGAGATCATCCCCGCGCCCTTGCACTGGGCGCTCAGGCGGACGGGTCCGCCGGAGAGCTCGACCTCCAGGCAGGCGCGCTTCTCGAACGCGTCGGTCGTCTGGATCGCCTGCTGGAAATCGGCGTCGCCCTCGCGGCGCAGCTCGCCGCCCGCGGCGAGGATGCCCTTCAGCATGGCGTCGAGGGGCAGGTACTGGCTGATGCCGCCGGTCGAGGCGAGCGCGACCGCGGACTCGTCGACCCCGGCGGCGATCGCCGCGGCGCCCTGGGTCTTGGCGGCGTCGTCGATGCCGCGCTTGCCGGTGGCGGCGTTCGCGCAGCCGGCGTTCGCGAGGATCGCGCGCAGCCCGTCCAGCCGGCAGCGCTCCTGGCTGACGAGCACCGGCGCCGCGGGCGTCCCCGAGGAGGTGAAGCGCGCGGCGCTGACGGGGTCATCCGCGTCGCACACGAGCAGCCCGAGGTCGCGGTTGCCGCTCGGCTTGATCCCGCACGCCACCCCGGCCGCGCGGAAGCCATCGGGCAACCCCACATCGGGGCCGAGGTCGCGCACGTGCCCAGGTGCGGGCACCCAGCGTGAATGGAAGAACGGCCGCGGCGGGCCTGCGGCAGCCCGGTCGCCGAAGATGTCTTTGCCGACGCTCACAGCAATCCTTCCGTCTCGGGTAGCCCGAACATCACGTTGAGGTTCTGCACCGCCTGCGAGGACGTCCCCTTCCAGAGGTTGTCGATCGCCGAAAGCACGATCACCTTGCCGCTGTGCGGATCTGCCTTCGCGAACACGCGGCAGAAGTTCGTCGCCTGCACGTCGCGCGTGCCCGGCGGCGCGCCCACCACCTCCACGAACGGCTCGTCGGCGTAGGCGGCGAGAAACAACTCGGCCAGCTCGCCGTCCCCGACCGGGCGCGTCGGCGTCACGTAGCAGTCGGCGAGCTCGCCCTGGTCGAGCGGGACGAGGTGCGCCTGGAACAGCACCGCGACCTCGTCGCTCGCGCCGGCCGCGGCGCGCAGTGGCGAGAGCTGCTCCTCGATCTCCGGCGTGTGGCGGTGTTCTGCGACCTTGTAGGGCAGGATGTTCTCGCCCGCGATCGAGCCGTGCGTGGTCTCGTCGAACGTGCGGCCCGCCCCCGAGAGACCCTGCTTGGCGTCGATCACGACGTCGGCGATCAACCCGGCGCGCGCGAGCGGCGCGAGGCCCAGCAACGAGGCCGTCGGATAGCAGCCCGGGTTGGCGACGATCGCGGCGCTCGCGATCCGCTCGCGATGCAGCTCGGTCAGGCCGTAGACAGCCTGCGGGAGCAGATCCGGGCGCGGGTGCTCGCCGTAGGTGCGTTCGTAGGTGGCGAGCGAGGAGAGCCTGAAGTCGGCGCTCAGGTCGACCACGCGCGCGCCGCGGTCGCGCAGGTCGCCGACCGTCGGCGCGGCCGCCGCGTGGGGATAGGCGACGATCGCCGCGTCGAGCTCGCCGTAGGCGTCGAGCTCGAGTTGCTCGATCTGTAGTGGCACGCGATAGCGCGGATACAGGTCGTCCAGGCGCCGGCCGACCTCCGAGCGCCCGGTCACGGCGACCAACTCGAAGCCCGGGTGGCGCCACAGCAGGTACGCGACGAGCGCGCCAGCGAAGCCCGTCGCGCCGGCGACGAGCACGCGCGGAGAGCCGGCCGCGAAGCTCTGTGGCGCGGGCGCACCGGCCGCGGCACGCGTCGAGTGCAGCTCAGCCACGCAGCTCACCCCCCAGCTCGGCCAGCGCCGCCACGATCTTTGCCCGCGCGGGCGCCACGTCCTCGTCGGTGAGGGTCTGCTCCTGGCCGCGGAACGACAGCGCCAGCGCCAGCGAGCGCCTGCCCTCCCCGACCTGCGGGCCGGTGTAGACGTCGAACACGCTCACGTCGTCGAGCATCTCCCCGCCCGCCTGCTTCACCAGCTCCAGTACCCGCCCCGCGGCGACGTCGTCGGGCAGCACGACCGCGAGATCCTGGCGCAGCGAGGGCACCGACGCGAAGGCCTTGAAGGCCGGCACGGGATGGGACGCCGCGGCGAGCTTGCCGAGATCGATCGCGAACACGGCCGTGCGCCCCAGATCCCACTCCGCGGCGACGAGCGGGTGCACCTCCCCCACGAAGCCGAGCCTGACGAGCTCCGCTCCCTCGCCGTCGGCGAGCACCTCGGCGCTGCGGCCTGGATGCAGGAATGGCCAATCGCCGGCCGGCCGCACCGACCAGGCGACGTGGAACTTGTCGAGCACCCCCTCCAGCAGCGCCTTGACCGCGAAGAAGTCCGCCTCGGCGGGCTCCCCGCGCCAGGATTTGGACGCCCACCCACCCAGCGCGCCGGTCAGCAGGGCTCCGAGCGCGTGGTGTTCCTCGACGGGCATGTCGTTTGCGAGATCGCCCGCGACAACGGCGGACTCGTAGTTTTGCTCGCCCGCAGCACCGGCGCGTGCGGCACGGTAGACAGCCCCGGACTCGAAGATCGCCACGTCCGGGCCGTTGCGCGCGACGTTGTATCGCGCGGCGTCGAGCAACGAGCCGAGCAGCGTCGGGCGCATCGTCGACTGGGTCTCCGACATCGGGTTCTCCAGCCGCACGATCCGCCGCAGCGGGTGCTCGTCTCCCAGGCGCAGCCGGTCGAGTAGACCGGGGTCGGCGAAGCTCCAGCCGACGACCTCGTGCAGGCCGCGACCGACGAGCGCGTCCTCGGCCGCGCGGCGCACTCTCTGGGCGTGGCTCAGCAGGCCCGCGGCGCCGCGGCGGGCGGGGAGCGTGGCGGGCAGCTTCTCCAGGCCATCGATCCGCGCGACCTCCTCGATCAGGTCGATCTCGCGCGTAACATCCGTGCGCCGCAGCGCCGGCACGGTCACGTCGAGGCCGTCGCGTTCGGGCGCCCCCGGATCCGATGCCGCGACCGTCTGAAAGTCGAGCGCCTGCAGAATCTCCGCCTGGCGCTCGCGCGGGACCGGCAGCCCGAGGATCGCCTGCACCCGCGCCTCGCGCAGGCGGATCAGGAGCTCCGGCGCCGGCTCCCAGCCGACGTCGATCGTGCCGGGGGCGACGCGCGCGCCGCAGCACTCGATCAATAGCCTCGTCGCGACGGCCTGCGCGTGTATGCACTGCTCGGGCTGGAGGCCCTTCTCGAAGCGCCCCGAGGCCTCGCTGCGCAGACCCAGATTCCACGACGTGCGGTGGATGTTCGGGCCGCTCCACGTCGCCACCTCCAGCAGCACGCGCGTCGTCTCCGGGCGCACCTCCGAGCGGGCGCCGCCCTTCACGCCCGCGATCGACGTCGGGCCGTCGGCATCGGCGATCACGATCATCTCCGCGTCGAGCGTGCGCGTCTCGCCGTCGAGCGTGTCCACTTGCTCGCCCTCCCCCGCGCGGCGCACCGTCAAACGTTGGCCGGCCACATGGTCGAGGTCGAACGCGTGCAGCGGCTGGCCGGTCAGCAGCATCGCGTAGTTGGTGATGTCGACGACGTTGTTGATCGGTTTCTGCCCGGCCGCCGTCAGGCGAGCCTTCAACCAGAGCGGCGAGGGAGCCACGGTGACGTCCTCGAACACGCGCGCGGTGAAGCGTTGGCATAGATCCGGGCACTCCACGATCACCTCGGCGCCGTCCAACTCGCCGGCCGACCCAGGATCCTCGCTCCACGGCATCGGCGCCAGGGAGGCTCCGGTCGCGGCATGCAACTCGCGCGCGACCCCGTATACCCCCAAACAATCCGGTCGATTCGGGGTGATCTCCAGCTCCAGCACCTCACCGCTGATCGGCAGCACGTCCGCGAGTGGCGTCCCCGGGGCAAGCTCTGCATCGAGCATGAGGTCGTCCAGTACGAGGATGCCCTCCCCACCCGGGGTGGGCGGGCTCAAATCAAGCTCGTTCTCAGCACAGATCATCCCTTCGGAGATCACACCCCTCAGCTTCGCTTGCTTGATCTTCGTTCCATCGGGCATGACCGCCCCCGGCGTCGCGACCGCGACCGTCTGCCCCGCGGCGACGTTTGGCGCGCCGCACACGATCGTCGCCGGTGCGTCGGAATCACCTGTGCCGAGGTCCACCTCGCATACCTTCAACCGATCCGCGTCGGGGTGTTTTTTTACCTCCAACACCCTTCCCACGACGAACTTCTCAACCGCCCCCACCCCGTGGTGATGGATCGCCTCGACCTTCGTCCCGGTCATCGTCAAGCGCTCCTCGATCCCCTTCTCGTCCAGCGCCGGACCGCAGTATTCGCGCAACCAATCCAAAGGGACCCGCATCAGAACTGCTCCAAAAAACGCAAATCATTTTCGTAGTACAGCCTGAGATCCGGAATCCCGTGCTTGAGCATCGCGATCCGCTCCACCCCCATCCCCCAGGCGAAACCCTGCACCTGCTCCGGGTCATACCCAGGTGAGTTTGCCTCCGTAGTGGGAACGTAGGAGTACACATTTGGATCGACCTCGCCCGCGCCGAGCACCTCGAGCCAGCCCTCGCCCTTGCACAGGTAGCAGCGCGCACCGTCCTTCAAGAAGCCCTTCCCCCCGCAATGGAAGCACGACACGTCGACCTCGACGCTCGGCTCGGTGAAGGGGAAGAAATGTGGCCTCAGCCTGACATCGCGCTCATCTCCGAACACCGCCCGCGCGAACGCCAGCAGCGTGCCCTTCAGGTCCGCCAAGGTGATGTCCTCGTCAACCGCCAGGCCCTCGACCTGGTGGAACTGGGGCGTGTGGGTCGCATCGGAGTCGGGGCGGTAAACCCGCCCGGGGATCACCACGTACAACGGTGGCGGATGGGCTTGCATCGCGCGCACCTGCATCGGCGAGGTGTGCGTCCTCAGGACCAATTCCTGTGGGCCGGAGCGCGCCGCCTCGCCGCCGACGCCGGCGGGGTCCTCGACATAGAACGTGTCCGTCCGCGCGCGCGCGGGATGTGTCGGCGAGTGGTTGAGCGCATCGAAGTTGTAATGCACGGTCTCCACCTCGGGTCCCTCCATCACGGTGAAGCCCAACCCGAGGAAGATGTCCTCGAGCTCGCGCATCGTGCTCGTCAGCACGTGCAGCCGGCCGATCGGCTGGGGCGGCGCGCCGGGCAGCGTCACGTCGACCCGGTCGTCCTGCAGGCCGCGTTCGAGCTCCGCGGCGCCCAACTGCGCCGCGCGCGCCTCGATCAACGCCTCCAGCGCCTGCCGCGCCTGGTTGGCGGCCTTGCCGACCGCGCCACGCTCGGCCGGCTCGAGCTTGGCCACGCCGCGCAGCAGCTGTGGCAGCTCGGCCTTGCGTCCGAGATAGCCCACGCGCAACCCCTCCAGCGCCTCGCTGGTGGCGGCCTCGGCGATCTCGCCCTCGGCCTCCGCTCTCAATTGCTCGATCCGCTCGATCATCTCTCGTCCTGACCCTATTTCGCCGCGAGCCTATTTGCTTGCCTGGTCAGCTCGTACAGCGCCACGGTCGCGGCCATCGCCGCGTTCAGCGAGTCGGCGGCGATCGGGATCTGCGCCGTGCGCTCGCACGCCGCCACGATCTCCTCTCCCAGCCCCTCGCGCTCGGCGCCGACGAGCAGCGTGACATCGCCCGCCGAGGAGGTGGGCTCGCCTCGCAACACCTCGCCCTCGTGAGCGACGAGCGCGACGCGCTCGCCCGGCAGCTCCGCCACCGACTCCACCCGCGCGAGCGCCACCGCGAAGATTGCGCCCATGCTCGCCCGCACGGCCTTCGGCCCATACGGATCGGCGCAGCCCGGGCCGAGCGCGACGCCGCTCGCGCCGAACGCCCGCGCCGAACGCAGCACCGCGCCGACGTTCCCCGGGTCGCCGACCCCGTGCAGGTACACGCACAACGGACCCTTCGCGCGCTCCGCCCAGCGCTGCTCGTAGACGCCGACCACGCGCGTGCCCGAGCCCAGCCTCGAGACCGCCGCCAGCGCCGCCTCCTCGACGTCGACGAAGTCCTCCCCGCCGAGCCCCGAACCCGCGAGGCGGTATCCCTCGAGCGCGCGCCATCCCGCCTCGGCGGCCGCGGCAACCAGGTCCTCGCCCTCGGCCGCGAAGCGACCGCTGCGCTCGCGCTCGGGCTTGCGCGCCAGGCGACGCAATTGCTTCAGGGCGGGATTGTGTTGGGAGGTGATTGTCATTGGTTCGTCAGTCAGTCAGGTTCAGTTCGTGCGGCGGGCCGTTCGTCCTTCGGTGGGTCGGGATCGGGTACAAAAAAAGGCGCCGTCCTTTTCAGGAGCGACGCCCGCGGGGCTCTTCTGTGCCGAGTGCTTGCCTAAGCAGCCGACGCCTCGCGGGCTGGCTCCGAGGTGGCCGCGGAGGCCGCAGCCTCGCGGGAGACCTCCACGAATGCTCGGAACGTGTCGGAGTCGCGCACGGCGATGTCCGCGAGCACCTTCCGGTCGAGCTCGACGCCGGCCAGCATCAACCCGTGCATGAAGGTCGAGTAGCTCATCCCGTTCTGCCGCGCCGCGGCGTTGATCCGCGTGATCCACAGCCTGCGGAAGTCGCGCTTGCGGTTGCGCCTGTCCCTGTAGGCGTAGGCGTCCGCCTTCAGCAGGGCCTCCTTCGCGCGCTTGTAGTTCGAATGCGCCTCGCCCCTGAAGCCCTTCGTCTGCTCAAGTACCGCGCGGCGCTTCTTCTTCGCGTGGACCGACCGCTTGACGCGCGTCACTTGCCCACCCCCAGCATCCGCTTGATCCGCGGCGTGTCGTCGTCGGACATGATCTTCGGGCCGCCCAGCGCGCGCTTCTTTTTCGGCGACTTCTTCTCGAGGATGTGGCTCGTGAAGGGATGTCGGCCGCGCACCTTGCCGGTACCGGTAACTTTGAAACGCTTCTTCGCGCCACTGTGGGTCTTCATCTTGGGCATCGCGCGCTGATTATGACACGGCGCCGTCGCCGGCGCCCGCGTGGGCCTAGGCTTGCGGCTCGGGCGACGGCGCGTCCGCGCCGTCCACCGCCGCCGGCTCGGCCCGCGCCGGGGCGGCGCCGTTCTCGGCTGGAGCGTCACTCGTCGTCGCGTCCGTTGCGCCGTCCGCTCCGTTCTCGGCCTGTACCTCCGACACCACGGCCGGGGCATCCTCATCGCCGTGCGCCTCCCCGGCGGCCAGGCCCGCCAGCACCGCTTTCGAGGGCGCCATCATCATCGTCATGTTGCGCCCTTCCTGCATCGGGCGCTGCTCGACCACGCCGATCTCCGCGAGCTCCTCCGCGAGGCGGTCGAGGATCATCGTGCCGCGCTCTGGATGCGTCACCTCGCGTCCGCGGAACATGATCGTGACCTTCACCTTGTCCTTGTGGCGCAGGAACCGCTCGACGTGGTGCTTCTTCGTGTCGTAGTCGTGCTCGGCGATCTTCGGACGAAACTTGATCTCGCGGACGGTGATCTGCTGCTGGTGCTTCTTCGCCTGCTTGACCTTCTGCGCCTGCTCGTACTTGTACTTCGAGTAATCCAACACACGACAGACCGGCGGGCGCGCCTCAGGCGCGACCTCGACCAGGTCCAGGTCGCGCTCCTGCGCGAAGGTCAAGGCGTCGGGCGTCTTCATCACGCCGACCTGGTTGCCCTCGTCGTCGATCACCCTGACCTCGGGCACGCGAATGCGCTCGTTGATCCTCGTCGTGTCCCGCTCGGGCGGGCGCCGGTCGAAGCGGCGGGGAACCGGCACTAGGAGCTGTCTTTACCGCGCGTCAAGCCGAAAAGTTAGGCGCGGTGCTTTGAATTGGTTAGCTTCAACGAAGCCGAGT
>Ga0182024_10011263_pt1 | contig 18003 bp, 14 predicted proteins | sample P32metaG_FD_120480 | JGI IMG/M metagenome (GOLD analysis project Ga0182024, IMG submission 120480) | Permafrost microbial communities from Stordalen Mire, Sweden - P3-2 metaG (Illumina Assembly) | ecosystem: Environmental > Terrestrial > Soil > Wetlands > Permafrost | place: Sweden: Stordalen... | reverse complement strand
TTCACACCTTTTATCGCTGACCGGATCGTCTCCGCAATCGCGTTGCTGCTCATCGTCGCCGACGCCGGACTTTCCTTACACGATCTCGCTCTGATGCTCAAACTGTTCGCCTGAACTCCACCTAAAGAAGTGGGTCAAAGGTCCCGAACTAGACGGACTAGTAGCTCTGCTGGCGAGGCGGGTAGTGGGACGAAGACATTTACAACGGAAAGGAATATCAGAAATGGACCTAGATCTACTACGGGCGGACTCGAGTCGGTGGAGCTCCTAATGCTGAGCGTCCCGCTCACCTCGGACCAGCGCGCAAGCTACCGCTGCCTGTTGGCCCGCGAAAAGGAGTTACTTGCCCTCCGTACCCGCAACTACGTCGGTGCTGACGCGCAGTGATCTTCCTGTCGAGGTAGACGGCAAGCAAATTGTGTTGAACGCCGATCTCATCGAGCGTCTCGAGGCTAGGCCGGAGACGATTATCACGCTGGTGGACGGGACCACATACCTAGTGGCGGAAAGCCTCCAGGAAGTCGTAAACAGGGTTCGGATATTCAAAGCTTCTGTCCTCGTGACCTGCACCGGCCTGGAGAGCCCGAGCCAGCAACAGGTTGCCCTGAGGCTAGTGCCGCGACGACCCTGATCTTCGGGCATTCCTGATTTGCCACGGACCTGGCTTTGCGCGTGACCTGGTTCAAGACCTGGACGCAGGGCCAGAATTCGCTTGACGCGGCCCTCCACGTCTTGCAAAGTCTTGTACACGAGGTGGTGGCGAACGGCCCGGCTCAGCTGACCAGGCCCCGGCGCAGTCCGCACGCGAACGTTATGACGAGGGAGGGACCGCCGGGGCGGGCGTTTGGACCGGGCAGAGCTCGCCCTCGCAGCAGGTGTCCTTCACCGCAGGCCGGGCAGCGCCAGCGGTAACGGGTGGGATCGAAGGACTGGTCGCAGTTCAGGCACTCGACCATGACGTCAGCTCGACCTCGGCACCGGGCCAGCGCTCGGCATTGGCCGGCTCACGAGCTGGGAGGCGCCGGCAGCATTTGAAAGTGGAAGGTCGGGCATCGTCGTATAACGCACCGACGTGAGGTCACAAGCCCGCACGGCCAGAGGTGTGGAGCTTTCCCCGTATCAGTGATTGTCGGTTTGTCGGAACGAGTCGGGAAGCAGATAGGCGGGCAGTGACCGCCGACACCCGCCCGACGTCCTCTATGCCGGGACTTGACATTTATCGTGCCGTTGGCTGTGCGCGCGGTTTGGCGGGTCACTCACGCGCGTCTATCGCGCAGCGACACTGTGAGCCCGTCCCCGAGGAACTCCTGCGAGCGGTCGACAATTGCGGTCACAGAAGCTCAGGCGCTCCGCGGCCGGGGTCGAAAAGGGTCGATAATGAGCCTCCGTTCCCTCGGCTGACGCTCCTCGCGTCGCTCCTGGTCGACCAGGAGCAAAACTCAGGACGGAAATCAACGGCTCATACAGCTGGCCAGGGAGGAGTTTTGGTACGGTCAACGCGTGGGCGATCTGCTCGGGTACGCGAGGGTCTCGACCGGTGACCAGCAATTCCCCCTACGGCGGGTTTCCGGCTTATGTGGGCTGTACCCCTAGAAGCGGGTGGTGACGTCCACGCTGCGCCGATCGGGCACGCTCTCCTCCACCCAATGGGCCAGCCGGTCGCACGTGTCTTCAGCGCCCAGTCTCGACAGTCACCCCCCAACTCATATTTGAAGAGTCAGTGTAATTGCCGACGCCGACGCACGTTCTAGCGGACGAGCATTTCAGAAAGATAGCGCTGAACTCCGGTTGGTTGGGAATGGAAGAGGTATCTACGTCAACGGGCGTCACCAACGCACCCTGCATAAGCTCGGCCATAAGCTGCGTGCCGACCTTGCTGTACCCGCCGATCGCAACACACGAGCCGCCAACAACACACGACACCGAACTTAACCCTGCTGGTTGTCCGACGTCACCATCCGCCGGTATCGGGGCCTCACGTGAAGTCCATAGCCCACCTGAGATGCTCGCGATAAGGGGACTGAACAGGCCCTCGCTGTTATTGTAGCCGCCCACTATTATGCAAGACACCACGCTCCGGCAGGAAGCGGGTGCCGAAACCAGGGGTTCTGGGTCTGAACCAGCGTTCCGAGGTAGTGGTAGTGCGGCTTGGCGCCAAGTACCGTTGGATAAGGTGTCGACGGCCACTTGGGAGGCGTCGGAAGAGTCTCGATAGGCAACGACGTCTATGCAGTTTGCGACTGTTATGCAGGTCTGGAACAGGCTGACGTCTGGGTTTTGGACATCCGCGTCAGAAGGCAACCCCATCGTGGAACCGGCCCATGCACCTCCCACGTTCGTTTCGCTCAGCCCCTGCTCGTACTGGCCGCTGTCAGTGGTGTAGGTACCAGACGCAATGCAACTCCCGCTCTTATCACAGAACGTCGACCCAAGGTCTAACTGGGCATCAGTTCCGGTCGCGGCGTCACGCGGTTCTGGCGCAACTGTCGGTGTCCACTTTCCATTTGCCAAGGTCTCGATCAGGCCCGCGGAGCTGTTCGAGGGTGCGCCGTAACTCCCGACGGCTACGCAGCGGCCTAGCGCGAAGCAGCTCACGCTGGCCAAGTCGTTGTCGGCGGTGCCAGCGGCATTGGGAGGAAGAGGGGCGGCCTGTGGTGTCCAGGCTCCATGTGCCAACTTCTCGATGAGCGGGACGCTACTGGATTCAGTTTCGTAGGAACCAACCGCGATGCATCTGTCGGCGGAGATGCACGACACCCCAGATAGGTAGACGCTTTGATAATCCGAGCCCGCTGGTAGGGGCGCTGTGAGGGCGGTCCACATGCCGTTGCTGTAGGTTGCGATGAGCGCGAGCTGGGTCCCGGAGGAGTTCTGGTAACTGCCCACAGCTACGCACCATGTCGGGGACGGGCACTGGGGCACTGATGAGAACCCGGTTGGGGCAGGGTCCCCGTTTGGATTGGCGCCGGATGGGCGGGGGGCGACCTGCCCGCTGAAGTTTGGCGGTCTCAGCGACCCTTGCGGTGCTGAGGACGCCGTCACGGGGGCGGAGGCTCTGGACGCCGTCACGGGGGCGGAGGCTCTGGACGCCGTCACGGGGGCGGAGGCTCTACTCGTTCTGCAACCCTCCAGAGCGCCAGCCAGAAGCGTGCATACCAACGGAAGAACTACGATCCTTCGAGTCCAGCGCATTGCGACGAGCATACGCGCCACGGGACCGCCGAGACCGAGGCGTGCGACGGCACCCCCCCCGCTACTGTTGAACCCCAGTTCTCCAGAAGCTGTCTCCAGCCGCAAGGTAGAAAGACCCGTTACACACCCAGGGAAACGGTCGATGACAAGGTCGTAGCTCGACGGCGACGGCGACGGCGATGCGAGAGTAGACCTCAAAGCGGGGCAGCGGCGGGCAGCGACAAGGACGAGCGTTTGCATGTTGCCAGCTTGAAGGCGGTCCCTGAGCTGCAGAGCCTGCTGGACCTTGCGCAAAGCGGTGCAGGCGATGCTGCCCCGCACCGACCTGTCCGAGTTGGTGCTGGAGGTGCTGGCCTGGGAGCCGGGGCTCATCGAAGCTTTCACCGCTTCCACGGGCGGTGGCGATTCAGCAACTGAACTCGATTGCATTGTTGACGCCGCCCATTGCCTTTCTCCAGTCGGCTGCGGCTCTCTCGCACTCGCTCTTGGTGACCATGCAGGTGGCGGTGATGCCCGAACCCTCTTGGTCACCGCCGTATTTCGCGCACTTACCTGAGGACAGCGGAAAGATCGGCGAGATGTCATACGTCTTCGCGTCCGCGCTCTGGCAGCCAGTTAACGCAACAGCGATGATCGCCGTCGCGAAGGCAGCGAAAAGTCTAGTCATCATTGGGGCCGCTCGGAGGAACCGGTCAAGATCGTCCTCAGCAGACATTGTCTGTCATCTTTACTGCTTACCGGGAGGCACCGTCGGCGAATTGTCGAGGGTAGCCGTGGGTCTCGATTCCAATGATGGGGCTGGTGTGATCAAAGTCCCAATTGTGTCGCCGCGTTGTCCTGCCAAGCCTCGTGGATCCTCACGTACTGCCCCAGGGTCGCCATCGAGCGGTGCCGGGTCTGGTGCGCTATCGCCCGGTCGCTGGCGCCGCGGAGGTGGGCGTAGGTCACAAAACCGGCCCGGAGCGAATGGGGGGAGTAGGCGAGTGGGTCGATGCCGGCGCGCTCGATGGCCGCCTGCACGAGGAAGTTGACTGCGTTCGCGCTGAGGCGCCGGCCGACGGCCTTGTTGCCCGTCGAGACAGGCCGGAACACTGGGCCTGAGCTGATACCGGCCAGCTCTGCCCAGGTACGCAACGCTCGCACCGGGCAGCGGGTCGCGTTGGGCCCGATGGGCAGGACCACGAGCTCGGGCTCTATGCCCTCCTGGTTTGTCTTGGAGCGCGGGATGGTGACGACGAGGCCCTGGGGGTGGTCGTTCACGCCGTCGAAGTCGATATCGGCATGTTCGAGGCACGACACCGATCCCCAATGACTCGTCCCAGGCGCTTCCATCGACTATTACGATTCTCGGGCGGACTTGGCCCTTCGTGCAAGCCGCCGAGGCGCCTCTACGAGAGCACTCTCTCCATCCTCTTCGTGGCGTCGGCCACCGGGCGCACACGGTGCCGGTAGTGCCGCAAGAGCGTGGCCGGGTGGTCCCCGAGCACGTCGGCAACCTCTTCGAGGTTTGCACCATCATCGAGCATTAAGGATGCCCCCGAATGCCGGAGCACGTACGGCGTCACACCTTGGATGCCCGCGCTCTTGGTCAGGGCGTCAAACGCCTTCCGTAGGTTGCTGGGGTCGACTGGCGTGCCAATGGGCGTCGTGAAAACGTAGTCCTCGTCCCGCCACGCCGGCCCGGCCGCTAACCGCTCCACGGCCTGAGCACTAAGGTGCCGGCGAAGGGCCTCGACCGCGATTGAGGGGAGAGCAAGGGTGCGTCGGCCGGCGGCGGACCGCTTGACGTCCCCGCGGAACAGCGCCCCATTCGTCGTGCGCTTCATGGAGCCCGAAATGCTGACGGTGGGGGAGTGGCCTTCGAGACTCACGTCGCACCACTGGAGGCCGGTGAGCTCGCCCGGTCGCAAGGCGAGGACCAACCCGCAGATGACGAGCGCGCCGAGTCGCCCTCCGCGGGCAACTTCGATCAGCCGGCGGGCTTCGGCCGGCGTGAGCGAGCGCCGCTCTGCCGGCGGCTTGGCCTTTGGGACCACGGCGAGGTTGGCCACGTTCCTCGCCAGTAGACCCCGACGCTCGGCGTGGCGGAGGATCTGGGCCAGCGTCGAGCGCATTCTGCCCACGTAGCTGCGTGAGAGGTGGGAGCGGCTCGCCAGCCACCGGTCCACCATGTCGGCCCGCAATCGGTCCAGGCGCACATTGCCCAGCCCGGGGACCACATGTTGCTCGACGATGCTGCGGTAGTGGTCCAGCGTTATCGGCGAGTCGACCTGCCCTGGCACCACGGCGGAGAGCCACCATTCGGCCAGATCGGCGACCGTGGCTCGGCCGTCGCCGATCACACCGGCTTCCGCGGCACGCTGCGCTTCCCGCAGTCTCCGGAGTGCTTCCCCTTGTGTAGCCCCGCTGATGTACTTGCGCAGGCGCTTGCCCTCGACGACGCCGAGGTCAGCGACGGCACGCCACCGACCGTCAGCGGTTTGGTAGATACTGCCCTCACCGGCACCCCGACGCCGCTGCGCCGGCGTAGGGTTCGAGCTCGGTTGCGGGCTTCGTTCTCGCCGGCCGGGTGCCATGCGCCACCACCTTGCTGCAAGCAGTCGGTTAGGGAGCAGCTCTGCGCTGCGAGGGGTCGGACGAGCCGACCGTCCGAAGCCTAGCTCGGCCCACTGACCGGACTGAGCGGTCATGCGAGCTCTCGCGAAGGTGCCGGACGAGCTGGTCGACGGCGTTCGCCGGGACCCGTGCCGCCCGCCCAAGATGGACCACCTCGAGCTGGCCGCGCGAGATCATGTCGTACACCATCGTGCGGCCCACCCCCAGTGCTTCGGAGACCTGGCCGATGCTCAACAGTAAGGGCCCGGGCAGGGTGGTCTCGTCAGCCTCTGCCTTCGAGCGGGAGGACATCGTTTCCTCCGCTCGGAGCCAGAGCGTGGCCTTCTCGCTGTCGTCGTCCAGCGGGGCCAGGCCAAGGCGCCTGAGCACGCACTCGATCTCGGTCGTTGCCGATCCCAGGACTACAACAGCCCGGCAGCCCCAAGCGGTCACTTGAGTTCCTGTTCGTCGACCGGGCACCCGGCGGCGAATGGAGGATACTCCGGACCGCCGTTCTCCCGGCTGCGAGCCAACCTGCGCAGGTGCCAGAGCGCCCCAATAGCCCCGAGGGGCACCAGGGCGGGGCCCCAGTGCCAGTCAAGCCAGAAGACAGTAACGGTCCAGGCCGCCTTGGAGAGCAGGCCATAGCAGAACAGCTCCCGGGGGGAGTGGGCCAGGCGCCAGGCCGCCACGAGTATTAAAATCCCAGCTAATGCGTCCCAGACGAGCAGGCCAAGGGCATCATTAGTGCCAACAACAGATAGGAGGGAGTGGTGCACATCGTCTCCTTTGAGCCGAGGGTTTGGTTGCACCCTTCCTCCCGGCCACGACAGGCCCGGAACGCAACACGGTTCCTGAAAAAAACCGGTCGCCGCCCGCAACACCTACTCGGGCGGCGGCACGAGTGGCGGTACATAATCGCGCCCATAACAGCAGCGGTCCTGGCTCTCAGCGGTCCCGTACTGCTCGGTGGCGCGGCGGCCGCCCAGTCCCTGAGCGACACCAGTGTCACCGCGATCATCGCCAGCACCGTGCAAAGCGTCTCGTCGCCCGGGATCGCCCTCCATGTCCCTGCTGACGGCAGGTTGAACGGAGACGGGTTCACGGGCGACGTGACCGGTTATCGATTTGCGTACCAGGTCGGGCTGGGGAGCTACGCCCAGCAAGCGCCGCCGGGCCAAGTGCTGGTGGCCTTCGGGGTGACTTGCACCGAGGACACAGTGGGCAACGACAACGACTTCTACGACGGCAATGGCGTCAGGGCAGTGCTCGTTGTCGACGGGACCAGCGAGCCGCTCCCAACGGGTGATTACGCCGAGCCCAGCCCGGCCTACTTCCTCGCCTCGGTCCCATCGGGTTCCAAAGATGTCGGGCTCCAGCTGAGCAACGACGGCTTCTCGCAGGAGTTCTCTTTTACCAAGGGGGAGCGCGAAGGCACCCAGCCAGAAGTGCTCTACGCCAGCGAGGACAATTGGGAGGTCACCGACCAAGTAGACATGGTCTCGGTAATCCGCACTCCGGACCCGCTAGGCCGCATAAAAAACGCCGCCGTCAACATCACGGTGAGGTCGGGCAACCTCACCTACTTCAGCCCCGGCGCCAACCCGAGGACACCCGCTAACCCAACGGAAGCTTGGCTAGTGGTAGACGGTTCCGGCCTGCCACAACCCCCTCCGGGACAGCCGGCGGGCTACAACACGCTCAATTACAAGGGCACCCTGACCGGTAGTGACTTCAGCCTCGCCCGACCCGGTCACCCAACGATCAGCGCAATGATCGGCGACGCCGGTGGTCAAAGCGACGAATCGGGCCAAGGGTTGTTCGGCGGCACGTATTATTTCGGCCCGCTGCCGGCGACTACCCGAACCGCTACGTTGCAGATCGGCATCCCTAACCAGGTCCCTGCCCAGGACAACTTCATGGTCGCAAACGAGGAAGTCCCGGTGAAGAGCCAGCCGCCATTGGTCCACCTAAGTTTCGCCGCGCCGGACCACTCGGCCGCGGTAGTGATCGCTGGAAATCCACCCCCTTATGCACCCAAATCGTCCATCGTCAGTGGCGGCAGCGCTGTGGGCATCGTGGTCGTTGTCGTCGTCATTTGTGCTCTCATTGCTGGCTACTTCGTCCTGATGCAGCGACGCCTCCTGCCGGCGTGGGCAATGCCCACCTCGACCAGCCCGACGCGGAAACGTGCCGCAGCGGCAGAAGCGTGGTTGCCAGGTGGATCGGGAGCCACCGCGCAGGTGTCGATCGCCGACCGCGCGCAGACCGATACCGTCGTCGAGACGCCCCCGGGAGTCTCACCAACCCCACCAGCACCCCCGTCGGTGTCGGCTACAACAAGCCGCATCCTCGTGCCCGTCCCGGAAACGTCTCCACTACCACCGGAGGGCACAATCTGGCTCCTGCTCCTCGGGCCGCCTTCGGCGCTACCAAACAACCTGAAACTGACGCCACCGGAGTTGGAGACCGCCGCCTTCCTCGCCTGCAAGGATGGTAAGACCTTCAGCGGCGAGGCGCTGCGGGCCGCCGTCGGTGTGGGTCGAGACGAAGAGTGGTCGGCGCGTACCGTGGTCACGTACGCGAACGGGCTACGCCGTAAGTTGGGTGCAGCGCACGTACCCGATGCAACCTCTGGTGGTGGGTACCGGCTCGTCGCCGTGAGCACGGATATGGCTTACTTCAACAAGCTTGTGGCGAGCTCCCAAGGAGCGCAGCCGGCTGAAGCCGCTATGCACCTGGCCGAGGCGCTCTCCCTCGTCCGCGGCAGACCGTTCGCCGACGTGCCTCCGGGCACCTACGGCTGGACGCACATGCATGATGATGGCCCCTCTTTGTCGGCGACTATCACCGACAACGTTATTCGTACCTCCATCACGCTGGCCCGTCTAGCGCTCGATGTGGGCGACCACGGTCTTGGGAGTTGGTCCGTCGGTAAAGGCATCCTCGTTGAAGGTGCCAATGTCAACCTGGCCAAACTTCAGCTAGACGCCGTCGCCATCTCGCCTGACCGCTCTGCGCTGGGCCGCACCTGGTCAGATATCAGTGGCCGCTTCGTCGCACACAACGAGCCACTGCCCGAGGAGCTAATTGACTACTACCGGAGTCTTCGAGACCGGTGAGTGGGACGGGCGACCATCACCCCACCAGCCGGAGCGTTGCGGACGTCGTTCCGATTGTCCGGCGCTCTTGAGGCGCACAACCAGGCACGGGATACCGGCACCCAGCGCGGGAGCTCGAGGAAGACCTCAATGAGTTGGTCCTGAGCGCCGCCGCCATATGGCCGAACCGCTCGGCGCTGGCCCGTGGCTGGGCTGCCGTCCAACGGCGCTTTGCCGCCGCGCCCGATGCCGAGGGTCCCCGACCGGCTGGTCGAGCATTATGAGCAGCTGAAGAAGCAGGCTTGCCTCCGTTAGCTATGGCGCCGCGCCTCCGAGCGCTGGCGGGCTGAGGTCCCGTCCTTGTAAGGGGTGCCGTTCCTCCGTACCCTGGCTGAAGTGGTACTCGAAGAGCAGCGCCCAGCGGCCCCTCAGCTTGAGGGCGATGCTCTCGCCGCCGTCCGCCACCGAGGCAGCCACCTCCAGATCATCGCCGGTGCGGGCTCCGGCAAAACCGAGGTCGTCTCCCAGCGCGTCGCCGACCTGCTCGCCGATGGCGCGGCACCGGATTCAGTCGTCGCCTTCACGTTCACTGAGAGGGCGGCCAAGGAGCTGAAGGACAGGGTCGCCGAACGTGTCGAGGGCCGCATGGGGCTCGGTGCCTTGGACCGCCTCAACGGTCTCTTTGTCGGGACGATCCATGCCTACTGCTTCCGGCTTCTGCAGCAGAGGGTGCCGCGTTATGAGACCTACGACGTGCTCGACGACAACCAGCTCACCGCGTTCTTATCACGGGAGGAAAAGCACCTCGGGTTGCGCCAGTTCGACCATGAGCGACCGGAGGAAAAACAACGTGTTTTCGCCGGCATCAGGCAGTTCTTGAAAGGTGTCGGCGTTGCAGAGAACGAGCTGCTCGACCTCGGCACGTTGGAAGAGCCTTTCCGCTCCGTAATCACTGAGTATTACGGCACGCTCGATCGCTACCGGCTCCTTACCTATGGCCAGCAGGTGGTGCGGGCGGTCAGGGAACTGGAGAGCCCTGGGCTGGCGGCCGAGGTCCACGCCAAACTCCAGCATCTGGTCGTGGACGAGTACCAGGACGTAAACCCCGCCCAGGAGCGGCTAATCGAACTGCTGACTGGCCCCGAAGTCGAGCTTTGTATTGTCGGTGACGACCAGCAGGCCATCTACCAGTGGCGGGGGTCCAAGGTCGCCAACATCATGACGTTCGCCACCCGCTTCGCCCCGGTGGCGACCTTCCAGATCACGACGAACCGCCGCAGCCGGCCACAGCTGATAGCTGTAGCCAATGACTTCGCCAAGACCATTCCCGAGCGTGTCGAAAAGACGATGGCGCCCCACCGCCCTCACGCGGTGCCACCGGTACCCGAAGTCGTGGCCTGGGCCACGGCGACCGAGGCGGAGGAAGCCGGATGGGTGGCGAACCTCATACTCGACCTCGTCGATGGCGGCGCCCGTTACCGCGACATCGCCGTCCTGGTCCGGTCCCGCGCCGCGTACCCAAGGCTCCGGGACAGCTTCGCCACTTTCGACATCCCGGTGCAGCCCGGCGGGCGGACCGGCCTGTTCGACCAGCCTGAAGCCGTTCTGCTTGGCAAGACCACCTGCTGGCTCGTCGACTTGGAGTGGAGGGGTAGCTATGGTCGCGGCGAACAGACGACCGATGACGCGCTGTTCGCTCTCTACCAAGAGCTGTTCACGCTGAGCGACGCGGCCCGCAACCTCGTGGCCAAGCTCTTGCGGAGCTGGAAGCTGGCGGCGGGCAAGACAGACCGTCCCGCCGACCTTGTGGGGGAGCTCTACGAGCTCCTCGGTGTGCTCAACGTACGCGCCTGGGACCTCGGCGAGCCGATGCTTGTGAACAAGCTCGGTACTTTGGCCCGTTTTTCCTCCTTGCTGGCCGACTACGAGCTGGTCCGCCGTCGCGCCCGCCCAGACACGGACAATGCCGGTGACCAGGTGGGTGGGCAGGACCGCGGCCGGTGGTACTACCAACACCTCGGCACTTACATACTCAATTATGCCCAAGGCGCTTACGAAGGCTTCGATGGCGAAGAAGGCTTCGACTTGGACGCCGTGGACTTGACCACGGTCCATCAGGCAAAGGGCCTGGAGTGGCCGGCGGTTTTCGTGCCATCGGTGACTGCCAACCGTTTCCCGACCTCGAGGACCGGCCGCCCCGACCACTGGGTGGTACCCCGGGAGCGCTTCGACGCCGCGCGTTATGAGGGCAGCGACGCCGATGAGCGCCGCTTGTTCTACGTAGCCATCACTCGTGCCAGGGACTGGCTCTCGGTGTCGCGCCACGACCGCGTCGAGAAGAACAAGGTCGGCCCGAGCCCCTACCACCGTCACCTGGAGGACTTGGGCATGGGCGCCAGGCCCGAAGAGATCCGGGTCCCTGCATTGGACGTGGCCGAGCGCGCCGGGGATGAGGCCATATCGATCACCTTCAGCGAGCTGGCGGACTTCATCGAGTGTGGCCTTGCCTTCCGGCTCCGGAACCTGGTCGGTTTCAAGCCCCGCCTAGCCAAGGAGCTGGGCTACGGCAAGGCCGTCCACCATGTCATGCGCGCCGTTGCCGAGGCTACGAAGGCATCAGGCCGAGTCCCGTCGGCTCCCGAGATCGACGACATCCTCGACGCCAGTTTCTTCCTCCCCCAGGCCAGCAAACCGGACCATCGCCAGATGAAGGACGCCGCCCGGCGCCTCGTCACTACGTACGCGCAAAAGTACGAAGAAGACCTGCACCGAGTTTGGGAGACCGAGCGCCCCTTCGAGCTGCACCTGGAAGGAATAGTCATTACCGGCCGGGCTGACGTCATTTTGGACCACGAAGGCGGAATCCCCACGGCGTTGGCGATCGTCGACTACAAGGTGGCTACGGACCGGGGGATGCAACACTACGACCTCCAGCTCCAGGTCTATACCGACGCCGGCCGCCGTGAAGGCCTCGACGTGCGTGGGGCGTACGTCCACGACCTGAAGGCGGCTTCCCGAGACCCCGTGCCGGTTAGCCCCGAGGCCATCGGGACTGCCGAGGCCGCCGTCGGCCGCGTGGCCGCCCGCATACGCCAACGTGACTACCGGGCCAACCCGGGCGTCAGATGCCGCACATGTGAAGTGCGCACCATTTGCCCCAGTGCGAAGCCGTGAGCGCGCAGGGCGGCTCTGTACCGTCACTCGTGCCGGGCACAATGGGACTATGTCGGCGCGCGTAGAAGTCAGCGGCCGGCTCCTGGCCTGGGCCCGGGCCCGTTCCGGCATCGAGGCCGCTGACCTGGAGCGTCGCTTCCCAAGCCTTCCCGACTGGGAGAGCGGCGAGCGCTCGCCGACGTTCAAACAGCTCGAGAGCTTCGCCCAGGCCACGCACACACCCGTCGGCTTCCTGTTCCTGGACGAGCCGCCCGAGGAGAAGGTCCCGATCCCGGATTTCCGGACTATCGCCGACACGGGCGTCCGTCACCCAAGCCCGGAACTACTGGACACCATCTTCTCGTGCCAGGCTCGTCAGGAGTGGTACCGACAGTTCGCCCTCTTGAACGGCGAGGCCTCTTTCGGCTATCTGGGATCGGCCAGCCTGAGCACGCCCATAGAGCGAGCAGCGGCCGAAATGAGCACGGCTCTACGGTTTCACGTCAACGAACGCGGCCCCAGTTGGGACGAGACGCTCCGGCTGCTGATCGACCGCGCCGAAGATGCGGGCATCCTCTTGATGGTCAACGGAGTCGTGGGCAACAACACTCATCGGAAGTTGGATCCCGAAGAGTTCCGGGGCTTCGTGCTCGTGGACCCATTGGCGCCTGTCATCTTCATCAACGGTGCCGATACGAAAGCGGCCCAATTGTTCACTCTCGTGCACGAGTTGGCCCACCTTTGGTTGGGTGAGCCTGGCGTTGATGACGCTAACCTCACGACGGCGCCCACGTCCCAGACGGAGCGCTGGTGCAACGCCGTGGCAGCCGAGGTGCTCGTCCCTCTGGCGACGGTGAGGGACGAGTTCGACGATCTTCAGCCGCTGACAGCTGAACTGGAACGCCTAGCCAGAAGGTACAAGGTCAGCACGCTGGTGGTGCTGCGCCGGCTCTATGACGCTCAGCTCGCTGGAGACTGGGCTACTTACCGCTCTGCATACGACGTCGAGTTGCACCGAGTCCTTGAATTTCTTGCGACGGCAGGTAGCGGTGGCAATTTCTACAACACCCAACCCCTCAGGGTAAGCAGGCGTTTCAGCCGGGCGGTCATATCGAGCACCCTGGAAGGCCAGACCCTTTACAATGAGGCGTTCCAACTGCTCGGCTTCAAGAGCACTGCCACCTTCCACCAGTTGGCCGAGCAGCTCGGCGTCGCCTGATGGCGTACCTGCTCGATTCCGACGTCTTCATACAAGCGAAGAACTTGCACTACGGCTTCGACTTCTGCCCCGCGTTCTGGGACTGGATCGACCGGGCCAGTTCAACTGGTACCGTGACCAGCATTGAGAACGTCCTCATTGAACTGCTAGCGGGCAATGACGAGCTGTCCATATGGGCGGGCCAGCGGCGAGGGTCACTGTTCAGGGGAATAGATGCCACCGTCACCCCCAGCCTTCGTGCCACCAGCTCGTGGGCAACGACCAGTGGGTACGATACCGGAGCCATCTCGCTCTTTCTCCAGGTAGCCGACTACTATCTGGTCGCCTGTGCGCACGCTCTCGGGCACGTGGTGGTCACCCATGAGCGGCCTAGCACCTCGACCAGGAAAATAAAAATTCCAGATGCGTGTTTAGGTTTAGGGGTCCGCTTCATGAGCCCTTTTGAGATGCTCCGGTCCGAGCAGGCGCGGTTTGTCCTTTCATCGTAAAAGAGGGCACTCGCCAGTAGAGAGTTCAAACATGATCACACGGCGAATATCTTCATCACTTCGTCACCATAGTCGTTGATCACCTTGACGGCTATCTTCCCACTCTCGGGCTTCGGGAACGGCCTCGACTCCGTCTTGTTCAAGCTCGCCCAGGCCTCCTCATCAATGTCGGCCTTGAGAGCCCGCTTGAGGCGGGCATATGGGTCCTGGCCACCGGTGAAGTAGCACTGGCGCACGAAGAACGACTCCTCGTTGTAGGCGGTGTCGATCATCCACAAAGCCACTTGGTCGACGTCGTTGCTCCGGACCTGGCCGGTATTGGGGTCGTACACGTCCACGCCTTTCAGCACGACGCGCAGGTCATCGCCCTCTTGAACGACCTCGATGTCAGGTTCGCCAAAGACTGTGAACAAGTTCCCGGCACCCGTCTTCTTTAGCTCCTCTCCCATAACAAGATCGGCGTTCATCCGCACCAGAAGGACCGGGACGCGTCCTAGCTGTCGTTCGGCGGCGACGTTAGCGAAGCCCTCCTCGGACGTGCGGTATTCGTCCCCTGTCCCCACCACTTGCGGCTCGAAGGCGAAAGCAAGCACACAGAGCAGGTCAAGGTCGGTGGCGTGGATGGCCTCGCGTGCAGCATCCTTGATGAAACTCGGTCCAACGGTCCCGTACTGCGGACCGATTGTGACCCCGACCCGCTTCGGCGCTCCGTCGGTGGCATCCGCCCGCTCGCCCATCCATTGAATGTGCGGGGAGGCGTAGGGTTCAATGGTGTCGAAGGTCAGTCGTTCGCCACGCCGACCGTTCTGGATGCCGGCAATGCGCAGGTTGGCGATCACTGTGTCATCGAAGGAGCTGTCCTTGCCGAGGGCAACCCGGCGTTCCGAGCTCACTTCGGTAGCTTGATCCAAGGCGCTGCCGACAAACGCAAGCGAGCGATGCGGGGAAAGGCTCTCGACGGTAAATGGACCAGACACCCGGACCTTCTTTGAATCCTCGTAAGGCTTGTCGTAAATAAGCTCGCACTCGGCGTGCCGCCGGATGGCGGTGTCGATCTGTTCCCTGCTCATCCCGTCCCGGATGTCCGGATTGTTGGCGATCGCCTTTAAGGTGACGTGCTGTACCCGCTCGTACACAAAACCATGCCGCACATCGCCCGTCACCTCCAATGGAGGAAACTGCTGCCCTGTCAATTCGCTCTCCTTCTGCCTCCCTTCCGCTGAGTCCGCAAGCAGGTACCAGGGAAATCTAGCCCCCATAAGTCGCTGCCTCGCAAGGGCGAGCGCCACACGTGACGTGTCAACCGTAATCCACCGCCGGCCCCATTGTTCTGACACGTAGGCCGTTGTACCCGACCCGCACGTTGGGTCGAGCACGAGGTCACCGGGATCTGTACTCATCAGTAGGCACCGTTCAATTACTTTTTTGTTCGTCTGCACGATGTAGAGTTTCTCGTCACCAAAACCCGCAATGGTGGTATCATCCCACGAGTTCGTAATTGGAAAGGCGGGAAAATCGTCTATGAACCGGACATATGACAATGTGTTCCCCGCGACCCCGAGGCGGTGTGCGTACATAAGCCGTGCGATGCCTTCGCGATGCGTCTTCCACTCGCCCTTCGCCGGCAAGAACGTCCTTCCGTCGAACTCAATTGGATAGTAGCCGGTTCGAGCGGTGCGAACTCGTGGCGATGTCAGATTATCGAGCCGGTATGGGCGCGCCCCTGTCGGTATCGAAGTCGGGTCGTTTCGCTCCTCAATGCTCATACGCCGACGAGAGCCATCCGTCAGTTGCAGCTGGCTGTACGCCTCGGCGCCCTCGCCTCCAGCTACCTTCGACCGAAAAATATGCCGGTACTTCATGGCAGCAATGTCCTTGCCGTACCATAATATGAAACTCGTCGTCGCCGGGAGAAATTGACCCGTCGTCGTTGTTGTCGTCGAAAATGTGATGAGGCTCACGAAATTGGTGAGACCGAGAACTTCGTCCAAAAGGCATCTAACGAGATGGACGTTCTCATCGCCGATCTGGACGAAGATCGAACCACCTTCCGTGAGCAGGTCCTTCGCGACTATGAGCCGTTCACGTAGGTAAGTGAGGTAGGAATTGATGCCGAGCTCCCAGGTGTCCCGAAAAGCTTTGATCTGTTCGACCTCTCGCGAAATGTCCTCTACCTTGCCGTCCCTGACATCCCGTCTGCGCGCTGAGACCTGCCAGTTACTGCCGAACTTGATGCCGTAGGGTGGGTCGATGTAGATCATCTGGACCTTGCCACGCAATGCCTCACGCTCCGCCAGGCTCGCCATGACGTTGAGCGAGTCGCCCAAGATGATGCGGTTGGACCAATTGGCCTGGTGGCGGTAGAAGTCGACGATCTCCATCTCGTCGAGCCCATCGAAGCTCTCGAACAGCCGCAGCGGCTCGGTCGCCGGGCGGCCGACGCTCTTGCGCAGGTCGTCGATTATCACCCTGGGGTCGATCTTTTCTTGGATGTAGATCGGCGGTGCCTCAGCGACTAGGTCCTCGGAATCCTGAGCGTCCTTGCCCTTCCAAACGAGCTGAGGGTCGAGCGAAGGGTCCCGTGGGTAGCGAACTTCCCTCGGCCTCTCGACTTCGGGCACCACGAACTCGTAGGCGTCCGCCGTCGGCAGGTTGGCTCTCTTGTCGGCGTGGGTGATGGCGTCCACCGGGATCCCCGTCGCGGACGGTTTGGGCTTAGCGGGTGGCATCGAACATCTCCTCGGTGCCCGTCGGCAGCCCGGTTATCGGGTTGTCGGCGTAGAGGTTGTCTATGGCTTTGCTCAATAGGTCGATTGCTTGAGGGTACGAGGGGTTACCGATCTGGACGTAGCCCCAGCGCCCGTGCTCGCCCCAATGGTTGACGGCGGCGCACCACTGGTTCCGGGCCGTCGTCGCTTTTGCCTCCGTGGGGCCGGGGGACTTGCGTGTCCCTGAGACCTCGACGATCAGGGTGCGCTCCACATCGGCCGGTTCGGTCACGAGCCGCACTAGGAAGTCAGGCACATACTCGTGGCTTCGCCCTTCGTGGACGTAAGGTATGGCGAACCCCAGCCGCTCGTTCTTCACGTATGACAGCACGCGGGGGTCGGCTTCGAGGGACTGGGCGAGAGCCTCCTCCCAGGTGTTCCCCCGTAGCCCGTCGAGGACGACATGGTTCAGTTGGGATTTGGTCGGGGGCGGCTCCATCACTACCTTTCGGGTGAGGAAATGGACCTCATCGGTGGAGCCCATCGAGTCGAAACGTCTGATGACTGGCATCAGGACCGGTGCCCGGTTCTCCGGGTAGTGGACTATGGAGCCGAACACCTTCTCGGCAGCCAAGGCGCCGGGTTGGGCGAGAAGAAGGTGCCCCTTGGTCACGCCAGGGCTGGCGCTGAAGCACTGGTCGAGCCAGCGCCGGCAGATGTCGATCAGTTGCGGGAACAGCCATGGGCGCTCGGCTCCCCCAAGGGCCACCATCTCTGGCCGGGCTATGAGGGCCTTCGCCAGGTGGAAGGCCACGGTCTGGTCCCGGGCGTTACGGATGTTGTCGAGCTCCACATCCTCTGGCTTGCCCACCAGCCACTGGCTCTGCGCCCACAGAGGCGGTAGGTCCTCGGGCTTGAGGTTCAGGCTCGACGACTCGTCGAAAACGGCGTGGAGGTCCTCGTCTGGCAGCTCTACCCGGTAGCCGTCAAGCTTGGGGAACCGGATGGCGAGGTGCCAGCGCTCGGGCAACGCCCTTACCTCTATTGCAGGCCGAGGCAGTTTGGGGTTACCACGCGGCGGCTCGCCAGGGATGAATGCGAACGGCACACCGTACACGTCGGCGTACTCGGGTTCGAACATCCCCGTCTCGGGGCTCGCAACATAGCTTCGCCGGCGTAGCCCCCGCCCGACTACCTGCTCGCACAGGAGCTGGCTGCGGAACGGGCGCAGGCCAAGGATATGCGTCACGGTGTTGGCGTCCCAGCCCTCGGTGAGCATGGCGACGGATACCACGCAGCGGATGTTCTCGCCCAGCTTGCCCTTCTTGCCGATCGTGTTCATCGCCTCACGCAGGAGTTCCGCGTCCTTCAGCTGCTCGACGTCCCGACCAGGTTCGCGGACGCGCAGAGCCTGCTTGAACGCATCGATCTCGCGGGCAGCGTACTTGCGGAACTCGTCGGTGAGAGGCTTGTCCGACTCCAGCTGCTCCGAGTCGACCAGGATGGTGCGCTGCCGGGTCGTCCAGGTACCGTCTTCCACGTTGGAG
>Ga0182024_10011262_pt1 | contig 18003 bp, 19 predicted proteins | sample P32metaG_FD_120480 | JGI IMG/M metagenome (GOLD analysis project Ga0182024, IMG submission 120480) | Permafrost microbial communities from Stordalen Mire, Sweden - P3-2 metaG (Illumina Assembly) | ecosystem: Environmental > Terrestrial > Soil > Wetlands > Permafrost | place: Sweden: Stordalen... | reverse complement strand
CACCTCATCGAAGCACCTTGCGATCGGCGGCCGCTCCGCCGGCGGCATCACCGTCGGGCGCGCCATGACCGAACGGCCCGAGCTGTTTGCCGCGGTGATCGACGGTGTCGGCTGGTCGAACCCCCTGCGCTATGTGGTCGAGCAGGACGGCTATGGCGAAGAACCGGAATGGGGAGCCATCTCCGATCCTAACGGCTACAAAGCCCTCAAGAGCATCGACAGTTATCAATCGGTGAAGGACGGCACGCCCTACCCCGCGGTGCTCTTGACCACCGGCGTCACCGACCCGCGGGTCGCGCCCTTTCACTTGGGAAAAATGGCGGCGCGATTGCAGGCGGCAACGACCTCCGGCAAACCCATCCTGCTGCGCGTCGATTACGACGCGGGCCACGGCATCGGCTCGACGCGCGCGCAACAGGATCGCGAAGCGGCCGACACGTATGCGTTTCTGCTGTGGCAGCTCAATTCAATCGCTTGATCGCCATGACGTTGAGCTGAACGCTGCGAACGGACGCGCATCCTCGGGAGCTGCTTCAGGCGCGTTGGGCTCAACATACGACGCAGTCTGCTTCGTGATGACGAGAGCCACGCGCAATGGACCCGGCGGTTGGGGCGACGCGCGATACGTCGCGGTGCATCCAATCGGTGCCGCTTCACGGGGCGCCAGCCGTCGCGCGTGATACTTTGGAAAGCGGTCTGTGATGGGATTGAGTTTTGCGTCGAACAATATGAAGTGTTGCTGGGCTGGACTCGAGTCGTATTTTAAATTGGCGTCAATGCTTTGGTTCGGGCTCGTGTTTGTGGCGTAGACGATGAAACTCTTGTCGTTTGCCGCAAATCCTGCGCAGGACTCGCGGCTGACCTCGACCTTGATTTCGTCGATTGCGGCGGCGTTCGTGTGAGAAAACGTCAGCAAGGTCGCCGGCATCAACGCCCACGCGGTAAACTCGGATCCGTTTCGCTGCTTCACGCCGAATGCGCTCCCCAAATCAAATCTCCGTCCAATCCTTAAGGAGTCCGTGGTAGTGCGCAGTCAAGCGTACCAGCGAATCGGAATCCGCGCAGGTTGTAGTCAGGCGCTGGATGGTGCCGTCGAGCTCGAAGAGCTGTGCTCGCCGAACATCGTCGCGAATCAGGCTTTGAATCCAGAACACGCTCGCGAGCCGCTGCCCGCGCGTGACTTCGTTCACGTGATGGCGCAATGTTGAGGAGTACACGATCATGTCGCCGGCCGCCAATTTTGCGCTCTGGTTGCCGAAGTCGCTTTCGACGACGAGTTCGCCGCCGCCGTAGTCTTGCGGAGCGGATAGGAACAGGGTCGCCGACAGGTCCGTGCGCAGCTTTTGGTTACTGCCGGGGATCATGCGCACGGTCCCGTCCACATGCGTGCCAAAATGCATGCCCTCGCCGTAGCGATTGAACATCGGCGGATACACCTTGTTGGGCAAAACCGCACTGATGAACAGCGCACTGCGCTCCAATTGCGTGAGAATGAAATTGCCAAGCTCGCGAGCCATGGGGCTGGCTTCGTCGAGTTGACTGTTGTTCTTCACCGCGGCGCCCTGGAATCCCGCGGTGACGCGGCCGTCGACCCATGGCGCCGTCTCGCCATTGAGCGAGGCGCGAACCGTCGCCAGCTGTTCCTCGTTCAAAACTTTCGGGATGCGGACGAACACGGTCAAGAACTCGCGGGCGTCAAACGCCCCGTCTTGAGATGGGCGGCGAGACCTTGAAGCGCTCGCGGCGCGCCGGCGCGAGCAATCAATTCCGCGACGGCGCGGCGCACCGCCGCCGTGCCGCCCACCGCCGCGCGCTCGAACCAGACAGCAGCTTCCTCGAAACGGCCTGCCTTGAGCAGCATGCCGGCCCAATTGTACTGGCCGCGGAAATATCCGGCCTCGGCAGAGCGTCGATACCAATCGGCGGCGGCGTCTAGGTTTCGCGGCGTTCCCCAGCCCTCTTCCAAGCATCGGCCCACCAAATTCATGGCCCGGTCGTGCTGCTGCTCGGCTGCCTTTGAATAGTAGAGGTACGCGAGCTTTCGATCGCGCGTCAGACCGCGGCCGTCCAGGTACATGTGGCCCAAGTTGTACTGCGCCCACGCATGGCCCGCGTCAGCGGCGCGCCGGAAATGTTCCGCAGCCGCCGCCGGATCCTCGGGCGTGCCCCAACCTTGATCGAGGCAGCGCCCGACCATGTTGAGGGCATCGATATCGCCGCTCGAGGCTGCTCTGCGAAACCACTTGAGCGCCTGAACAGGGTCCTTATCGAGTCCGGTCCCTTCGAGCAGCATGCGGCCGTAACACACCTGCGCCTGCGGCAGGCCTTCAATCGCGGCGACGAACACCCAGTCGGCCGCGCGGCGCGCGTCTTGCGCAAACAACGCCCTTAAGCGACGCGTGCTCATTTGACCCATCAGCGATGTGATCGATAGGCAATCCATGACGGTGCATCGTCTAGAAGCGATAACTCGCGGTACCGATGAGCGTGCGCCCCGCGGCGGGCAGCGCATGATTTTCGGCAATATCCACGTAATAGATGCTGGTGAAATACAGCTTATTCGTCACGTTGTTGAGATTGAGCTGCAGCTTGAAATGTTGATTGACCGAGTACGAGGTCATGGCATTGAATACCACGTAGGCCGGAACACCCGCGGTGTTCTCCGTATCAGCGAAGCGATGGCTGACCGCCGTGAAGCCGCCGCCGATGGTCCAGGCCGCGGTCGGTTCCAGCGTGCTCCAAAAATTTGCCGCATCGTGCGGCGTATTGGGCGCGTCCATACCCTGCGACAAAGGATCGGTGGTCGCGGTGATCTTGTCGCTCAAGTGAGTGTAGTTCGCAGTAATCTCCCAAATATCCGTGATATAGCCGTTGATGCCGACTTCGACTCCCTGCACGTGTTGATCAAAGGGCATCTGCTGCACCGTCGGATCGTCCGGATCCGAGATGCGCGCGTTGTAGACCCGCGTGTCGAATAAGGCGCCGGTCAACTGCGCCTCACCGTTGAGAATTTTTACCTTGCCTCCGAGCTCCAGCGTATTGTTCTTTTCCGGCGAGAGACTTTCGTTGGACGGCGCGACGATGAGGTACTCGATCACCGGATTTTGCGACGTGCCGTACGACAGATAGTAGCTCTGCGCCGTATCGGGCTTGTAAATCACCGCGGCGCGCGGGCTCACAAAGGTGTCCGTGCGCTCAAACCCGGTGCCCGAGAAAACCTCGCTGAAGCTCGACTTGAATCGATCCCAGCGCAGTCCTGCATCCACGTCCCACTGCGGCCCCAAGGCGATGCTGTCCACTGCATACAGGCTCACATCGTTGCCCCGCCCTTTCGGGTTGGAATAGGTCGTCAAGGGAGTCGGCGGCAAGAAAGGTACGGGATTCGAGAGGGGGGTCGGCGGAATATCATCGAGACCGTTCTGAAAGCGGTTGACGTTCGACCACTCCTTGCTCAACTCCAGTCCGCCGGTAAGTGTGTTCTGAAACCCGCCGACCTCGAACTTATCGGTCAAGTCGGTGCGATTGATCGCCAAGCTCGTAGTCCCAGCGCTGCTTGGCTGGTCGTGGGAAATATCGATGTCGGCATACGGCGTACCCGGCGGCGGCGGCGCCAAGTCGTTGCCGAGAAACGGACCGCTGACCAAGTACTCGAATCCATAGTTTGCGTAGCGCACGCTATCGCTCAAGGTGATGCCTCCTAAGAAATCATGTTCGAAACGGATGGTACCGATGTCGGTGTTGGTGCGCGTGCGGTCGTAGTTGGCCAGCCCGTAATAGTTGCTGCGCTCGACATGCGCGGGCGCCCCGTCGATGAACGGAATACCGTAGTCGGGAAGATCGTTTTCCTCTTCCTTGAAGTAGCTGAAGGTCAAACGCGTCGGCGTGTCGATCCCAAGGCTTAAGGTCGGCGCCACGCCATAACGTTGGTAGTGAACTTGATCGCGCTCTACCACGCCATTGCTCTGGTCCATCACCGTGATGCGCGCGGCGGCCGTGTCGCTCAAGGGCAAATTGAAATCCCCTGTGCCGCGCCAGTAATCGATCTGGCCGCCCGAGACGCTGAAAGCCGCGAGCGGAGTGAGTATGGGCTGCTTGCTCACGCTGTTGATGACGCCGGAGGTCGAGCCGCGTCCAAACAGCGCCGAGGCCGGCCCTAAGAGCACCGCAATGGAATCTGTATTGAAAGTGTCGCGTTGGTACTGGCCGATATCGCGCACGCCGTCCAAGAAGAAACTGTCGGGAATCGACAACCCGCGCAAGTTGACCGAATCGCCGTGAGAACCGCCCTCGCCGGAGTTCAGCGTGATTCCCGGCACGTTGCGCAATGCGTCCTGGACCAAAGAGAGGTTTTGCTCCGCCAGCTCCTTCTTGTCGACGGTGTCCGTGGACTGTGAAATGTCCTGGGCGGTGTGGATGGCCGTGCCCGTGACCTCGATGCTTTGCAGCCTGTCCTCATCGATCGGGGCCCCACCGTCCGCATTAGCGTGGGCGGAGACCAAGGCGGTGATGGCGGCGCCCACCGCGCTGAAGCGGCTGGTGGCAGCCGCGACCGGGCTCGCGGCGGGTGTCGCGGCGCCTGAGGCGCCATTCGATGAGGTGCGGAATTGAGGCATCTGCTGATCCCTAAACTGACTGTCGACTTAATGCTAACACGAATCATTATTATTTACATTGCAGTTACGTGTCGCATTGCGCGCCGCAGTTTCGTGGATATCGGCCTATCGGGTGCCAATTAGGGCGATTTAGGATTGCTTGCGCAGGCCGGCTGGAATCAGCACTACCCCTAAGATCTCGAAGACGCCGTAGGCGATGAGGGCCATGAGGGCCGCTGGAATGGCGCCGGTCAGGATGGTGGGCACGTCATTCAACGACAGTCCGGACACGATGGGGGCGCCATAGCCCCCTGCTCCCACCAAGGCCGCGAGCGTCGCGGTACCGATACTGACAATGGTGGCGGTCTTGATGCCGGCGAGCACGGTCGGGCTCGCCAACGGCAGCACGATGCGCAGCAGAATTTGCCTGCCCGTCAAACCAAACGCGCGCGCGTTTTCCACATGCTTAGGGTCAATGGTGCGGACGCCGGTGAAGGTGTTGAGCACCACCGGCAACAAGCTGTACATGCACAACGCCGCCAGCGCCGGTTTCATGCCGACGCCGAACAGCGGAATCAGAAAACACAGCAGCGCGAGGGACGGCACGGTTTGAATCAGCGCGCTGAAGATGAGGATGGCTTGTCCTGCGGCGTGAAAGCGCACGGCAATCAACCCTAACGGGATGCCGACGAGAACGGAAAACAGCAGCGCTATGCCCACCAGCCATAAATGCTCGCGCGTGCGCTGCAGAATATTGCTCTTCAAGCTTTGCGAACGCGGCGCCTCGGAACCCAAATGCTGTGCGGCAATTTTCGCGAAGCTCAGGTGCTGAATGTCGGCCTGTGCGTTCATGTTGATCATGGCCTGCTCGCTGATCGAACCCTGCAGATTGAGCAGCGCCTGCCATTCGCGCGGGTGTTTCTCGGTAAAGGCTTTGCGTGCCACCCAGACCGCTTGGTACACCGGGAAATAGCCGCGATCGTCCTTGAGCACCCTCAAGCGCGACTTCTCGATCTTGGCATCGGTGGAATACAGGTCGATCAAGTCGACCGCGCCGTCATCGATCGCCTGGTACGTGAGGCTATGCTCCATACGGTTCACGTTTTTCGGCGCGAAGTGCAGATGATAGCTCGCGGCCATCCCCTGAAACCCGTCCTTGCGGTCCATGAATTCGTAGCTGAATGCGGCGCGGACTTTGGTCTCGGCGCCGGCTAAATCGCTGATGGAATGCAGATGGTGCTGCTCGGCGAAGGACTCCTTGACGGCCAGCGCATAAGTGTCATCGAATCCCAGAGGCCCGGACATCACCAGATCCACCGCGAGCAATGCCTGCTGAATGGCGCCGATGGATTTTAAGTCCGGGCGCTTGAGGATGGCTTCCGTGAGCGTGCCGGTGTAATCCGCATACACATCGATCGCGCCGCTCTTCAAGGCCTCGAACAATATCCCGGTGCTGCCCATGCCGAGTTTTCGCGTCACCGGCACCGTTGTTGCGGACTCGATGGTCTGTGCCGCGATCTCGCCCAGCACATAGCCTTCGGTAAATGCCTTTGAACCGATGACGATGGCATCGGCGGCAACGACGCCCGCCGCACTTAAGCTGAGCATGGCGGCGAAACACCCCGCCAGCACCGCGCTGTTCACGCGACTTCCGCCGCGTCGGGCAAGGTGCGCTGCGCATTGATGAACTGCGTCACGAAGGGATCGGCTGGATGCTTGAGCAATTCCCGATAGGCGCCGCTTTGCACGACCCTGCCCGCGTGCAGCAGCGTGATGGTTTCGGCCAGATAGACCGCCTCGCCGAGATCATGAGTGACCAAGAGCACGGTTTTGCCCAAGCGCTGGAAAATGGATTTCAATTCCCGCTGCAGGCTGCGCCGAATGAGGGGATCCAGCGCCGCCATCGGTTCATCGAGCAGCATCACGGCAGGATCCATCATCGCTGCGCGCATGATGGCGACGCGTTGTTGTTGGCCGCCGCTCATTTCAAACGGAAAACTGCCCAAGACCGCCGGATCCAGATCGACCAGCTTGCGCAGTTCCTCGACCCGGTCCGCGATCTTTTGTGTCCCCCAACCCCGCAGCGTCGCAACCAACGACACGTTGCGAAAACCCGTGATGTGCGGGAAGAGGCCGCCATCCTGGGGTACATAGCCGATTCGATCGGCCCATTGCACCGGCGTGAATGACAACAACGCCTGATCATCGATCTTCACGTAGCCTCTGTCGAAGGGAATCAAACCCAAGGTAATCCGCAGCAGCGTGGTTTTCCCCGAGCCGCTCGATCCGATCAAGGCGTGCGTGGCGCCTTGGGGAACCGTGAGATTCACATCGGACAGCACCGGCTTGCCCTCAAAGCTTTTATCGATGTTTTGCAGCTTCAGCATGGGGCGCGGCGCGTGAATGCGATGCGCGGTCCGTTTTGATTTTGCTCAGGTGGCACTTATAAACCCTTCCGCCGGTTGCGTGATTGCTGCATACGGCTATACGATCCTAAGCGCTTCATTGCAAGTTTTTAGGGGAAACCTCATGGATTTAGGCATTCGCGGGCGAACCGCCATCGTCTGCGCATCAAGCCAGGGTTTGGGAAAAGGCTGCGCGCAAGCGCTTGCCGAAGCCGGCGTCGCGCTGGTGATCAACGGACGCAATCAATCGCTGCTCGAGCAAACCGCCCAGGAGATTCGTCAAGCCTGGGGCGTTGCGGTGACGCCGGTTCTCGGAGATGTCTCCAGCGCCGAAGGCCAGGCCGCACTGCTCCGTGCCTGCCCCACCCCCGATATCCTCATCAACAACAACGGCGGACCGCCGGTGCGCAATTTTCGCGAGCTGGACCGCAAGGCCTTGCTCGACGGCGTCACCTCGAACATGGTGACGCCCATCGAACTCATTCAAAAGGTCATCGATTCCATGTCGGCGCGCGGCTTCGGCCGGATCGTCAATATCACCTCGATGAGCGTCAAAATGCCCATAACCGGACTCGACCTGTCGAGCGGCGCGCGAGCGGGTCTCACCGCGTTCATGGCGGGCGTCGCGCGCAGCGTCGCCGACAAGAACGTGACCATCAATAACTTATTGCCGGGGAGTTTCGACACCGCGCGCCTGCGCAACAACTTGAGTTTGGCCGCCAAGCGAAATCAGGTGAGTGACACGGAAGCCGTGGCGCGCTCCATGGCGGTCATCCCTGCGAAACGATTCGGTACTCCGGCGGAATTCGGCCAGACCTGCGCCTTTCTGTGCAGCGTGCACGCCGGATTTATCACCGGTCAGAACATCTTGCTGGATGGCGGCGCATACCCGGCCGCGTTCTAGAGAGCGGCGCTGAATTCGCGCATGCGCGATTGCAGGTCTTTGCGAAATCGCCGGCTCAAACGCAATTTCTGGCCGCTGTCGAGGATCACCTCGTGTTCTCCCGCGGCGTCGACCTTCAGGGCACTGACCTTACGCAGATTGACGATGGTCGAACGATGAATGCGGCAAAAGATGCGCGGATCCAGCTCCTGCTCCAATTCAGCCATGCTCTTGCGCAACAAATGCGATTTGGCACCCACGTGTAGACACACATAGTAGTCCGCCGCCTCCACCCAATCGATGTCCGGAATCTGAACATACGCTACCTTGCCGGCGCTGCGCACCTCGAGGCGCGGCGTTTCTTGCGGCGGCAATTCCCTGGCAGCGACGTTTTGCTTGGCGCGCTGCATCGCCAAATGAAAGCGGGAATCATCGAAAGGCTTCAACAGATAATCCAGCGCGCCGGCGTCGAAGGCGCGCAGCGCATACTCGTCATAGGCGGTCACGAACACAATGACGGGCAGCGACTCATCGCCTTTAAGGAGTTCGAGAACCTCAAATCCACCGCACTCCGGCATCTGAACATCGAGAAAAACCAAGTCCGGCCGCGTAGCTCGAATCTGCGCCACGGCTTCGGTGCCGGATCCGCATTCCTGTATCGATTCGACATCGCCATCCTGCCGCAGCAGCACCTTCAGATTGCTGCGCGCCAGAGGCTCGTCATCGACAATGAGCGCGCGAATTTTTTGCGGGCGCTCGCTCATCACGTCTCGCAGTAGGGCAACGCCAGGGAGACTTGAACGCCGGTGATTCCGTAGTTTTCCAGCCGCAGCTCATAATCGCTGCCGTAGAGAAGCTTGAGGCGCGTGCGCAAATTCGACAGCCCGATGCCGTCTTTGACCGCACGCCCGTCTCGATCCAGCAACGGACCGTCGTTATAGACGGTCAGGTGAAGCATGCCGTCCGACCGTGACGCGGCGACACGCACTTCTCCTCCCTGCGCTCGCCTGGCAATCCCATGCTTGATGGCGTTCTCAGCCAGTGGCTGCAGGATGAGGCTCGGGATGCGCGCCTCGCGCAGCTCCGCTGGGACTTGCAAGTCCAAGGTAAGACGCCCCGCAAAACGCGCTTCTTGAATCTGCAGGTACTTTTCGAGGAACTCCACCTCCTGCGCAAGTCGCACCCGGGCCTCATTGGTGCTGCCCGCGACCCGCCTTAGGAAATCACTCAAGGCCACGATCATCTTCACCGCGGCATCGTTCCTGCTCTCGCGCACCAAGCCTGCAATGGAATTGAGCGTGTTGAAAATGAAATGCGGTTCGATCTGGCGCTGCAGGGCATTTAACTGGGCGTACGAAAGCTGCTCGTTGAGACGCGCCGTGTCGGTTTGTTGCGCGGCCGCCTTCGCTCTGGAATCGAGCACATACGTGACCGCCAGAATGACGCCGTACAGAATGAATGCGGGGAGCAGACCGCCGGAGAACTTCAGCGGCCAAGTCACGAAAAAAGAATGCGATTCGAAATCCGGCATCCACGGCTGCAGAAGCACTTCGAGCGCGGTTGCCCAAGCGGAAGCCACCAAGTTAATGGCGATGACGGCGCCCAGATGGATCAACCACCACCGCAGCGGCTTCCAGGTGAAAGGATATTTGCGGCCCAGATGAATCACGACGGGAGTCGCCAGGACCCAGGGCAGCCAGGCGAACGCCAGGCAGAAAAACAGCCTCAGCCACGAGTGATGCATCCCCTCGTGGCGCATCGCGAACACGTTCTGCGTGGCGTCCAAGATAGCGAGGCCCGCCCACAGACTCCCGATCCAGAACCAGTTATACGACCTGCCGCTGTACGATCCGCCGCCATTCATTCTCGTTGCCATACTGTTGCGGATCGTACTCCACTTGAGTTTGCGCCTAAGACCACAATGCAGCGAATCGTCGGATGCGTGCAGCCAACGGACTGGCCGGAGAAAAAGACGCCGATCATACTGGCGTCATGAAAACCAAAACCATTGCGCTGACAACTGCGCTGACTCTCGTGTGCTCAATTGCCTTGAGCGACTCCACCGGCACGCCGATACGCGGTCCGGTCTACACCGACGACGGCCGCCTCACGCTGCCGGAAGACTATCGGGAGTGGGTGTACTTGAGCTCCGGATTTGACATGGCCTACAGCCCGATGGCGATGGGTCACCATATGTTCGACAATGTCTTTGTCGAGCCGGGCGCGTACAAAGCATTCCTGGCAACCGGCACATGGCCTGACAAGACCATGCTGGTGCTGGAAGTGCGCGGCGCGCAGGACAAGGGTTCGATCAACAAAAGCGGCCACTATCAAGGCACCGAGGTCATGGGACGCGAAGTCCATGTCAAGGACACCGCGCATTTGGAAGGCTGGGCGTTCTTCGGATTTGACGGCAATAAGCCCGCGAAAATGACGCCGCGGACGGCCGATTGCTATTCCTGTCACCGGGATCACGCCGCGGTCGACAACACCTTCGTGCAGTTCTATCCGACTCTATTGCCCATTGCCACCGCCAAGGGCACGCTATCGGCCGCGTACAAGGCAGAAGAGGCAGCACGGAACTGACGCCGCACTTAAGAGCAAGCAGGGCTCGGAAGGCGCGCCGTCGCCATCGCACGCCCTTGGGATGGTTTGGGCTGTCTCGAAGGTCTTGCAAAATATCCTGGGTAAGGAAATAGTGGATCGGCGTTAACTAGAAAAACGAGCATCCCCATGACAGCCACTCAATCACTCATCCCTGTGCGCGCTGCTCTTTGTATCGTTGCATTGTTCGTTGGAACGGGTGTGCAGGCCGCCCGGGCAGCCGATGCGCTCTCTGCGGACAACGCCTACCTCGATGGGCTTCAGGGAGAATGGGAAATGACGGGGACGCTGCTGGGAAAACCGGTGAAATACCACGCCAAAGGGGAACGGGTACTGCAGGGCGGATTTCTGCGCTTGCATCTGGTCGATTTGGGAGCTGCACCGGACTACGAGGCAGAATTATTCCTAGGATTCGACGCCCTTGCCGGCGACTATGTGGTTCATTGGCTGGATCGTTTCGGCGCCGCCGGGTCGCGGGTGGTTGCGACCGGAAAGCGGATCGGTGAAACGCTGGTGGTCCAATTTCCCTACGCTGAGGGAGCATTTAGAGATACCTATAAGTTCGATCCGAAATCCCACAGCTGGTCCCTGATCATCGAATCGCAGGCGGCCGGCGGAGCCTGGTCAAACTTCGCAACCTACACACTGGTGCGTCCAAAAGCTTAAGCAATATTCCCCAAGACAGACTCAAGCGGCACCGGTAGCATTTTTGGATGAAGCTAGCATCCATCCCGGACGTGATATTCGCGCGGCGCGTCAGTGTCCGCATCTACGGTTTAGCGGCAGTCGCGCTCGGGCTTCTCGGTCTGGTCTGGGGAGATTTCGCGGAAGTTTGGCAGCCGGTCCCAAAAGATCTTCCCGGACGAACCGCGCTGGCGTATGCCGTGGCAATCGCCTTCCTGATTGCAGGCTTGGCAATGCAATGGCGGCGGAGCGCCGGACTCGGTGCTTTGGCACTCACCGCGCTCTACACGCTGGGAGTCATACTCCTTCACGTGCCGCGTGTGATTGCGCACCCATCCGTGTTCGTCAACTGGTCGGGGGTCGCCGAGCAGTTGGCAATCGCGGCAGGCGGACTGGTCGCGTACGCCTACTGCGCGCAACTCGAAGCAGCCAAGCCTAAGCGCCTCTCCCGGATTGGCCGCCTCATCTTCGGCGTATGCCTGATTGTGTTTGGACTGGCTCACTTATTTTATCTTGCGCCCACGGCCGAACTGGTTCCCAAGTGGCTCCCGCCGGGACAAACATTCTGGGCCTACGTCACAGCGGCGGGTCACTTTGCGGCCGGGATCGCGATTCTCTCCGGCATTCTCGCGCGCATAGCGGCCATGTTGTTGACGGCGATGTTCGTCGTGTTCGGCATCCTGGTGCATGCACCCACGCTCTTCATCGATCCCCACACCCACTTCAACTGGGCGGCGAATGCGATCAACTTCGCGTTGATCGGATCTGCCTGGGTCATCGCGGCCTCGATCGCGGTCGGGAAATCCAAGCCCTAAAGTTTGACCGGGACGCCACCCCGTGATATCCGTGCTCGATATAACAAGCGGATACCGTTGAACGGCGGAAATAACAAATGCATCCACTCCTGCGGTTCCTGCTCATATCGATTATTTTCACCGAGGGCTCCATGATGTCACCCGTCAGCGCGGCGCCTGCCGCCTATCTCGATTCATCGGGCCGTGACGACGTCCTCTCGGGCGGCGTCAAGATGATCAAGATCCAAACACCGAAAGGCGCTTTCCGCGTCTGGACCAAGCGCGTCGGCAACAATCCGGCCATCAAGGTTCTGCTGCTGCATGGTGGGCCGGGCGCAACTCATGAATATTTCGAGGCCTTCGACAGCTACTTTCCCAACGCCGGGATCGAGTACTACTACTACGATCAACTGGGATCTGCGTACAGCGACCAACCGGACGAGCCGGCGCTCTGGGACCTGCCGCGCTTCGTTGAAGAAGTTGAACAGGTGCGCAAAGCGCTCAAACTCGACAAGAGCAACTTTTATCTTTACGGCCAATCCTGGGGCGGCATCTTGGCGCTCGAGTACGCGCTTAAGTACCAGCAGAACCTAAAGGCGCTCGTGATTTCAAATATGGTCGCCAGCATTCCGGCGTACAACCGCTATGCGACCAACGTACTCATGCCGGCCATGGATCAGAAGGCGCTCGCTGAAATCAAAAACCTGGAAGCGAAGGGCCAATACGACGACCCGCGCTATGAGGAACTGTTGATGAAGCATTTCTACGTCGATCACATCCTGCGCATGCCGCAGGATCAGTGGCCCGACCCTGTGTTGCGCGCCTTCAACAAGATCAACAAGAAGATCTACGTTCCCATGCAGGGCCCCAGCGAAATGGGCGCCAGCGGAAAACTCGTGGATTGGGATCGGACGGCGGACCTGCCCAAGATCACCGTGCCCACGCTTGCCATCGGTGCCCGCTACGACACCATGGAGCCTGCGCAGATGGAGAAAATCGCGAAGTCGGTCAGGAAGGGACGCTATTTGTACTGTCCGAAGGGTAGCCACCTGGCCATTTACGACGATCAGCAGGTTTACATGGCCGGCCTGACCCAGTTCATTCTTGATGTCAACGCGGGCCGCTTCTAAGCAATCACAAGGCTGCCCTGTTGTCGGCGACCCAATGACTCGTCCACACGCATGCCGGGTTCTCATCGTTCTGCCGCAGCGTGACTTCGATCCGAGCGAGGCGGCCGTCACCTGGAGAATCCTCACCGACGAGGGGCATCGAGTCGGCTTTGCGACCCCTGAGGCGCGGCCGGCAAGCGCGGATCCGTTGATGCTCGCCGGTGAGGGCTTGGATTTATGGGGCCGAATTCCGGTCTTGCGCAAGATCAAACTCCTCGGGCTGTTACTGCGTGCCAATAGTGACGCGCGGCGCGCTTATGCGCAGATGCAGGAGAGCTCTGCCTTTCTTCACCCAGTGGCTTATTTGAACTTGGCGGTGGCCGATTACGACGCTCTGGTGTTGCCGGGCGGGCATTGGGCGCGCGGCATGCGTCAGTACCTCGAGGATCCTTTTCTGCAACGATTCGTTGCCGATTTTTTTGACGCTGACAAGCCGGTTGCCGCCATCTGCCATGGCGTCGTGCTCGCAGCGCGGAGCATATCGGTCCGCACCGGAAAGTCCGCGCTGTCCGGCCGAAAGACCACGGCTCTGACATGGACACTGGAGAAAGCCGCGTGGTCCACCATGAAGTTCTTTGGGCGTGTCTGGGATCCCGGCTACTATCGTACTTACATGGAATCGAGCTCGGAACCGGCCGGCTATCGTAGCGTTCAAGCTGAGGTCACTCGCGCGCTGGCATCGCCCGCGGATTTCCGCGACGTTCCAGAAGATGCCGCCGATCATTTCAGAAAGGCGAGCGGCCTGTTCCGAGACAGCAGCCAGGATGATCGTCCCGCCTGGGTCATTCGCGACGGCCGCTACGTATCGGCGCGCTGGCCAGGGGATGTACACAGTTTTGCGGCCACATTCGCCGCCGTCCTGGCCGAGGGCGGATGCGCGGATTCAGCCACCGGATAAAGGCCAACCACATGAAACAAACCGCAATCTTTGTCCCCTTCTTCTTAGTGATGCTCTTGACGCTCGTCGTTTGGTTTTACATGTATGCCAAGCGCATACCGTTCCTTCAGAAAAGCAAAACAAATCTAAATCGCCTTACACCGGCCGAGCTGGCGCGAATCTCACCGCCGTCCGTGGCCAATCCATCGGACAATCTCAAGAATCTCCTCGAGCTTCCGACGCTCTTTTATGGCGTCGTTCTGTACCTCTTCGTCACCACCGGCGTCGACCGGGGCTACTGGGTTGCTGCCTGGATTTTCGCTGTCTTTCGAATCTTCCACAGCGCTGTGCATTGCACCGTCAATATCGTCATTGTTAGATTCTGGCTTTACTTCATCTCCACCCTGGCGCTGTGGTTCATGCTCATTCGCGCAGCGGTGGGCGCTTTAGGTACCGGTTGACGATGAAATCACCGCAGGTAGGCCCGCGCGAAAAAAAGCAGCGTGATGCCCACCGAGAGCAGTAGCGTGCCGACCCGCATGACGCCGGCGGGCGCGCGGCGGCCGATGTTTGCCCCGCAATAGCCGCCGAGAATGGCACCGACGAGCATGGCCAGCGCCTCGCGCCACCTCACGGCGTTCGCCGCGATGAAAATAAATACGGCCACCGTGTTAGCCGCACAGACCATTAAGGTGCGCGGCGCATTGAAGCTCTTTAGAGAGCGGTCGCCGAGCAGACTCCACACGGCCATCATCATGATGCCGACGCCGCCGCCAAAGTAGCCGCCATAGATGCCGAGGCCGAATTGCACCACCACCACCAGCGGCGCGCTGATGCGCCATCGACGCCGCCAAACTTCCCCGAGTTGACGTCCGAATACCAGCGTCAGGGTGGCGATCGCCAGCAGCCAGGGCAGGATGACGTCGAACGCCCTGATGGGCGTGCGCAGCAGCAGTAGCGCGCCGATCACCCCGCCGAAGAATGTGGCCAGCAGCAAACTTCGCAGCGAGAGCTCACCTAAAGGACCTAAGCCGTCGCGGTACGTCCACGCACTGGTGAGTTGCCCCGGAAACAGCGCCACGGTGCTGGTTGTATTCGCCGTCACCGAGGGCACACCCACGGCAATCAATGCCGGCAGGGTGACGAAGGAGCCGCCGCCGGCGAGCGCATTCATCATGCCCGCCATCACGCCGGCACCGGCAATGAGCAGCAGTGGACTCACTGCCGCGATAGTCCGGTATTTTAAGGGCGGGCGCCAGTGGCCGCTAATCCGAAGTCAGCGCTCCAAATGCGTTGACCGGCCCGAGATATCCGTACAGGACGGCAAGCTCATGGCTCTTCGCCTCGAGCTGCACCAGTAGTACCGGCGCTCTTTTTGAATAACCCTCGAGCTCGTCCGCAGTCAGGTGTCTTGCAGGCAGTTTCACGAATAGAACATTGTCGCCGGTGTGCTGGAATGTCGCGTGGACCTGCGACTGAAACGATTGCACGACGGATTCGGCCAGAGGATCCTCGGCGTTCTTGATGCTGATGCCCGTGCCGACCAGAACCACATGATCGTCCTTGCGAACGATGAACCCGTCGTGGATTTGCGCCCCGGCTACGCGGGCGGTTGAGGTCTTGAAGAAGCACACCTCATCAAATTCGTTGGCATCCAAGATGGGCTGGCAGCTCAATTGCTGCAGGGAAGGATTCTGTTTGCTTTCGCCCCAAGAGCCGCCGAGCTGGATGCCCAGCATGCCGCCCGGCAAGAATGCCGCCGGTGTTTGCGGCGCCAAATCCTCGACGCGGGGCGCGCCGGCAGAGAACGAGGCACCTGACATCAGCAGTGCCGCCAGCGTGGTGGCGCTCAACCAGCGATTCGAAGCCTGCCCAAGCTGTTGCACTCAAATTCCTCCAATAAGGACGGTCCTACAAATGACAGGCCCAATTAAGCGGCTCGATGTAGTCTAGGCATCTTCCAACGGTTGCAGCAGGTAAAGCGTGAGCGAAGTCATATTGCAATCAATCATCACCTGCCCGGTGTGTGACCAAAGTCGCGAGGAGACCATGCCCGGTGAGCGAATCCATGCTTGATCCAATGATTACTTTTGAATTGCAGGAACTGGAAAGCGCGGCGCAGCTGGTATATCGCGTGATGCCGCCAACACCCTTGTACGCGTGGCCAAAGCTGAAACGTCGCGCGGGATGCAGCGTATTCGTGAAGCATGAGAATCACACGCCCACCGGTGCGTTCAAGGTTCGGGGTGGCATCGTGTACTTGGACCGACTCTGCCGCTCGTTGCCCAAGGTTGCGGGTGTGATAACCGCGACGCGGGGTAATCACGGTCAATCCATCGCGTTCGCCGCGGCGCGCGCCGGAATTCCCGCGACGATCTATGTGCCGGCCGGCAATTCTCCCGATCAGAATTCGGCGATCTCGGGGTTCGGCGCGAAGCTGGTGGAATTCGGACGCGACTTCGACGAGGCCAAGCACGAAGCATTCCGTGTGTCCGGTGTCGAGGACTTACATTTTGTGCCGTCCTTTCATCGGGATCTCGTCGCCGGCGTCGCCAGCTATGCGCTGGAGCTATTCCGTGGCGGCGGCAAATTGGACGCGGTGTACGTGGGTGTGGGCATGGGCTCGGGAATTTGCGGACTGATTACCGTGCGCGATTTGCTGGGGCTCAAGACCGACATCATCGGCGTGAGTCCCGTCAAAGCGCCGGCGACGGCGCTTTCCTTCGCCGCCGGACAACCGGTGATGTTCCCCTCAGCCCATACTTTCGCCGACGGGCTCGCCACTCGAGAACCCAATGCGCAGGCGATCGCGACGATTTGTCGTGGCGTGGCGCGCTGGGTGCAAGTGAGCGAGGACGAGATCGCGGAGGCGATGCGGATTTATTTCGATGACACCCACCAGATCGCCGAGGGCGCCGCCGGCGCTCCGCTTGCCGCACTGCTGCAAGATGGGCAGCGCATGAAAAACAAAAACGTTGCGTTGGTCTTGAGCGGCGGAAATATCGAGCGCGCCCGCTATTTACAGGTGCTCAAGGGTGAAACGCCGCGGACGGGAGATTGAAGGGAGGCGGTGTAGGCGGTGTGAATCTTACCAGCCGGTCGGATCAGATCGGCGATATGGCTTGGCATTACTGGCCAGCCGTACCTCATCAGCCGCCGCGCCTAATTTGACGCTGCCATCGGCTAGCGGCACGGTGATGGGCGCCACTTCTACCTTTGTTACACCCTCACGTGGGGTGATTCCAATCTCCCGAGCCGTGGCAGGCGACAGATCGACGATGCGTCCCTCGACGTACGGGCCGCGATCTTCGATCTTGACCACCGCACTCTTCCCGGTTTTCAAGTTTGTCACCTTGGCGGTGGTCCCCAACGGCAGCGTTCTGCTCGCCGCATTGCTATCCTGCGGATCCATCCTGTTGCCGTTGGCCATTTTTCTGCCGGCAAACATACGCGCATAAAACGAAGCCTTGCCGATGCGCCGTTTGCCCGAACGGTCCAGTTGCGGATGTGCAATCACGGCCAGTCTTGCCGGGGATTGCGGCTCGGGCGGCGTGAGCTGATCGAGTGCGGCTGCCTGAGTTTTCATTCCGAAAGTGGCCGCTTCTAATACTGCGGCGACTGCAAGCATGGCAAGATTGCTGCATCGCGAGGTAATTGTCATATCTTAAGCTTCTATATAAAGAATGTGCAGTCATCATCACGTATGGCGGCCGCCACGGCATTCGGCCATCGGCTGGGTTTGCTGTCAGATTGCGCGCTGTTGCAACCAGCCGGGCGCCCGTTTGGCGATTTTCGAATGATGCTGCGAAGGCTTGCGCTATAGGTGCTGCAGCGCCGCGGCATAATCCTCATCGAGTGCTTGCATGAACAATTGCAACTGTTTGACGCGCCCTTCGAGTTCGGCCGCCGACAGCAGCAATGCCTGAATGTCGCCGGGTGACAGTTCCTTGGGGTCCTTGCGGTTCTTCACGATGAGCAATGGCGCGGCCGCCTTT
>Ga0182024_10011261_pt1 | contig 18004 bp, 25 predicted proteins | sample P32metaG_FD_120480 | JGI IMG/M metagenome (GOLD analysis project Ga0182024, IMG submission 120480) | Permafrost microbial communities from Stordalen Mire, Sweden - P3-2 metaG (Illumina Assembly) | ecosystem: Environmental > Terrestrial > Soil > Wetlands > Permafrost | place: Sweden: Stordalen... | reverse complement strand
TAATGGGGTTGGAGTTCAACATAAAATCCGCAAAACTCACAATAACCATCTCGATTGTAGTTTGTCATTTGATAATCTCCTTAAATATAATATATCATAGATTGAGAGAAAAGTACATTAAAATGAGGCTAGAGAATGATTAAAGGAAAAGGTATAGTTTATTTAAAAAGAGTTAAGTAACTAATTCTTTAGTTGACTACTTAAGTCTCAATTACGACAAAAGTAGTGTTCCACATGAAACAATCGTTCTAATCCCATTTTAATGTACTTATAATGCCGGCGTGTTATTATGTATAGAGAGCGCGCGATTGTGTTGCGCCAAGCGAAGGAGACGACAATGAAAAAGTTTTACGACGCTTCGATATGCTGCGACTGCTTGCAAGCGGAGGCTAACGGGCTTGACTCATTTGAGCACGATGCCGACTTCGCTGCGCGGTTCGCTAACAACCCTGAGGCACAGGCGGGCGCGGTGTTGCTGCTTGGTCATCGACATACAATCAAAGAGTGTGGGCGCGAGGTAGTCAACGGCGGCGCCGATTGTCCGTTCGAGGAGGGTTCATTCTCGTGGTCGTCGTGCGACTGGTGCTGCAGTAAGTTAGGCGGAGACCGCTATCCTGCGTCGATTTCACGGCGCGCGCCTTAGAGAGGTGTTTCATGTGAAACACGTCGTTCTAACCCCGTTCTAATGTGCATGTGCGACCGGCGTGTTATTATATGTATAGACCGGTCGCATGTGCGGTCGGCTGCTAGGAGGGTTGGACCATGACCGTATCTCAGGACGTACTCACCGCTGCCGGCATCGTAGCCAAGCAGGTGTACACGGACACGCTCGTTCGCACCAATGGCGACAGCTATATCGCAGCCAGCTGTGCCGATGAAGCGCGACGTACCTACATCTCTACGCACCGCGGCTACTAGCTGCCGCCGGCCTTGCCGGCACCCTGGCTCTGCCGGCACCCTGGCTCTGCCGGCACCCCGGTGGGCCCCTTATACTTACACATGACACATGCGGATGCATACCGTAAATATGGGCATACATTGTTTTAAGATTACCTTTAATAGCCAGATCGCTATGTAACTATTAACACGACAAAAGTCGCAAGGCCAACTTTCCCCAGAAATTGTGACGTTCCCTAGAGGTTTTAGTTTCCTTTGATACCGTATTTTAAGAATACCGATAATGTTGCATTATCTCACTCCGAAGCCTCTAGTCCACCACTTACATGCTATCAGCGATTCTGGGCGACGATATACGAGCGTCAATCTATCTGGCATAAGCGTTTCGTCCTAAAATTGCCTCCTCCTTGGACCTCGGACCCTTTATTTCAGAAATACTCCTTTACTAATATTTATAGGGAGCTCGATCGTGGAACAATCTACTACAAAGACAGGATTCTTCGACCTCTACTCTGTGAATCTGATCCTGCTACAACCCTTGTCGGTACAATTGCATATAGGTTTTTTAACAGAGTCGACACTTGGGATTCCTGCTTGTATGATTTCGGCCGAATAGGTTGGGACCCAAACCTCTATCGGACACGACTAAAAACAACAAACGCTAAAAGGTCGGTGTTTTCGATTTGTACGAGAATGGGATCCTGGCAAACGGGGGTGGGGTCTGACCTAGTAGAGCGCATTGTCGACACAATTGACTATCTGTACAAGAACAAAGATTCCTTACTAGAAGAACTGATGTCTTCGGCCAGTCCCCGTGAGGCGTTTAATGTTCTTTGCTCTTTTCCGGAGGTCGGTACCTTTCTAGCGTGGGAGATTTACTCCGATCTGCTCTATGCAGAGGGAGAATTCTTCCCCTGGACCGAGAACGATTGGGCCTACGCCGGGCCAGGGGCTCAGATCGGATTAGAGATGATCTGGAAACGTCAGCATCCGATCCCGTGGATGAGTCTGGACTGGTATTTAGAGGGTCTCCGGGCACTCCAGGACGATCAGAAGGATTCAATGCGGAAACTAGGCCTCGATTTCTCTTCTGTGTGCTTAGAGGGCAAAGAAACACTCAGTTTAAGGAATCTTGAACACTGGTGCTGTGAATTTCAAAAATACGAGCACGGTCGGACCCGGAGGAAGTTTAAATGCCAAGTAACCGTCTAAAGATCTTAGCAGGTTACTGGGCAATGATAGGTCTGATCTGTCTAGCGGTCCTCTTCGGTAATATTCATGATTTCTTGGGCTCCCTAAAAAGAAAATTTCTGGTATAATACATGAGTGAATATATCAGATCAACATAGTTTAACTCTTTTCTTCTCGGGACTGATCATCGGGTCTCTTGTTTGGATGACTGTCTGTGGGATTAAAAACGCCATTTATACTCGGAATAAGTGGAAGGACAGCGGAAGAATCATTTAATGCGTGACATTGTTCTTTTCGATTTGGACGGCACCTTAGCAAACATTTCTCATCGGCGTCATTTAGTGGAGAACGGAGCGAAGCAATGGAGAGAGTTCTATGCTGCCTGTCCTGGAGATACGGTGAACGAGCCTGTCGTAGCTATGTGGCATGCCTTAGGCGAATGGGGAGATTATGATCGCTGGATAGTATCTGGCAGGTCAGACGAGGTAAAGTCAGAAACAATACTTTGGTTAGCCGAGAACGGCATCTACCCAGACAAGCTAATTATGCGCCAGGCTAATGACCATCAGCCAGACGATAAGTTAAAGCGTCAGTGGTTAAACGACGGCACGATTCCAAAGGATCGAGTCCTCTGCGTCTTCGACGACAGGACAAAGGTCGTAAACATGTGGCGTGAAGAGGGTCTAACCTGCTTCCAAGTAGCACCAGGGGACTTCTAATGCGTAATTTCTTGTTTCCCGAAGACCTTATTGTAGCATTTTTAGCTTTGATCATGGGGCTACTCATTGCGGGCGTGTTCTATTCGATAGGATTTCAGGATGGCCTTAATGTTCCACGTCAATCTTCGGCGGTAGACTGTTCGGTCGGTTGTATTCCATGATCACATGTGACGCTTGTTGGGGTCGAGGTTGGATCTCAGTTATTTCATCCACAGACTACGGTGGAGGTATTGGTACTACATCTATTTATAACAAAGGTTGTCCAGGATGCAACGGTCAAGGACATGTATGGCCCCTACCAGATGATATTTGGCTATAGGGGTTTACAAGAGCCTCCAAATCTGGTATAGTAATCGAGTCGTCTTTGCTGGCGACTTTCAATAGGGAACCTCCAAACTGGACGTCGGCTCTCCAGCAACAAAACCGACATCAGAGTTACGAGTTCGCGATAACCTCTCGTTTCTGGTCATGGCGCCGACGGGCGCACTAAGGCACAGTGAAACGTGAAAATCGCTTAAGAATTCCGAGTACTTAACAGTCTAACAAACAGTACGCTCGTGACACGAGGCCTGAGAACCTCCGAAGCGACGGACAAGTGGATCCATAGCAAAGACTTATCAGGTCGCTTGGTCCCTTCTATCTGGCCAGGCTCCTACTCAGGGAGAGTTACTGGTCATTTAGATGAACTCCTGAAATAAATTTCTCCTGGTCTGGGGAAAGTTTCGGACCGATCATACATAAGGGCGGAAAACCGCTACTGGTCAATGGGATTCGGACAAGACCGAAATGAGTAGGGTTTGGCGCAGTCGCCCGGGAGAGAGACTGTGGACCAGGAAGAATCTCTCCCATAAAGAACTATGAAAGTAAAAATACACAAAGACTCAGGCCCAGGTTGGCTTGTAACCGTTACTCATCCAACTATGGATTATTGTTTTAATGGACAGTGGATAACGGCGCGGTTTGAGAAAAAGAAGGACGCCAAGCAGGCTAAGTGGCTTTTAAAGAAATTGATAAAAGGTCCACAAAAGGCAAAAGAACTTGATCCGTTTAAAACTGTAAAATGGTCGTGGACAGGCAATTGAATATTAGTAACCACTAATCTCAAATAAAGGGTTACATAGATTAAAGAAACCTGATATAATAGTATCAAGATTTGTTAACCAAGCCTTCTACTAATGTTATACAATTGTTGAGGTATCATCATGGCTGCCACATTACAGAATTTTACGTATCTTGATACCCAAGCATATATGAACGGCAACCTTGACGAGCTTGAATACGCTCTTCGTCCTAAGTCTGCCTACCTGCAGACGACAGCCGTCGCGAATAGGGTCATGAGAGAATTCTCCCCGTACGCGCCTGGCTACTAAAGAACAGCGCCGAAGGTCCAACTAGGTCAGTAAATAGTGGTATAATGTGCTCGAGGTCAAGTAATGTCAAACGTCACTCCGTGGACTTACTATGAGATTAAACCTTCTTGGCCAATGATACATGCTTCGGCCTATATCATCCGAGATGGCTCTGGCAATAAGGTAGCAGAAGTCTACAAAGAGTCCGACGCCAAATTAATCATATCATCGGTGAGTCTATGCGCGATTATAGCGAATTAATAAACAAAAAAGTTTGGTTTGGTCCTAAGATTTGGAAATTCTTGCCTCCGTTTCTTGCCCATCTGAAGTGGTGCATGGAAGCCCACGTAGAAAAGAAAAATAAATGTTAGCTGTTATGTTAGCCGCTGCTCTGTTCTCTGCCCCTTGGATTATAGCCGTAGTCGAGATGCTCGCGATTGTGTGTTTCATCGCAGCGGTGTGTTATTATATTCTCGTCTTTCTCAATGTCCCTGCCCCGTTTCCTAAATTTGTCTGGGCCGCAGCCTTTATCTATATTCTGATCTGGTTCCTCAAGGGTGGCAGTCCTTTCTAAACAAGAAGGTGATAAATGAACCTTAAATCTGAGGTTCATTTCCTTAGTATCAATGGCAGGATAGGTTCAGAGCGTCTTAATTTAGATCTTTTAAAACAAGCGCTTCCCTCTCAAGAGGTAGAAGCTTTGTTTTGGTTATACGGTGACTATCCCGTAGTAGCGACTAAAAAGCATCCCATGATTCCCGGAATATCGTATATCGAAGGCTTCTATAAGTAAAGGTTAAATGCGCGTCGAATTAAACCACCTGCCAGCGCAAAGTGAATACTTTAACGCAACCGAAGATACAGTAGCATTCGTGGGCGGGCTCGGTTGTGGTAAGACGGTTATTGGTTCTGATGACATTCTCCGGGTAGCCGCGCTTTATCCGAAATGCGGAAAAGGTAAAGAGACTCCCGGTATAGCAATATTCTCAAATACCTATGCACAGTTAATTGATGGCACAATGTCGTCATTTTTTGAAGCCTGTGACAAATGGGGACTTTCCTACAAAGATAACATTCTCCAAAAACATAAAGTTTATCTACCTGATCTCGGCGCCAATATAGGAGTCTGGTCAGTTGACAATCCAATCAACTTCAAGTCTCTCGAACTTTGTTACGTTTGGATAGATGAAGCTCAAGCGTGGGATCGTTTTGCCTACAACCACGTTATCGGTCGGCGTCGTGGTACGGCTCAACAAAGACGGCTCTATCCAGAAATGCCGCTTCGTACGCGCATTACCGCGAATCCCCCTCACACTCTCGACCATTGGCTCGTTGACCTCTGCACGAAACCGGGCTTTGACGGAACGCCTCCAGCACGACTCATTACAGCTAGTATCTGGGACAACCCGTTCATACCGCAGAGTAACATCGACATGCTCCGCGCTTCATACGATCCGGAGTTGGCGGAAATCGAGCTTGGAGGAAAGTTTGGAGAGATCGGTAAGGGCAGGATTTGGCGAATGTTCTCCCGCGGGAAGCACGTCTGGTCTGAAAAACAAGCTCTTGAACGAAGGCTTCCGCCGCTTAAATATGACCCGAGTCTCCCGCTCTGCTGGTCGCACGACTTCAATATCGACCCCCTCTGCTCAGTACTCTTTCAGTGGCGACGCGTCAATGTGGACGGTTTCCAGCGAGACGTAATGTACGTCATCGAGGAACTACAGATCAGACATTCGGTCATTACGATGGCCGTTCAAGAATTTCTCAATCATCCAGAGGCGGTTGAATGTGCTCGGAGATCAGGAATCATACTATACGGTGACGCCTCTGGTAACGCGGGTAACAGACAAACAGGTGCAAGCGATTGGTCAGCGCTTCGTGCAGAGCTTGTTAGACACGGCCTTTTCGGCTCCTCTCGTATACCTAATGCCAACCCTCCGCTAGAATTGCGCTGGGTCAGTGGAAACACAATGCTGGAAAACAGCAAAGGTGATATCGGCGTTATAATCCATGAACGTTGTACGAATTTGGTTCTCGATCTTGAACGCGCGTTTTATCGCCCTGGAACTAGGATACAGGAATTTCCAAAATATAAAGACGGGAAAGCTCTCAAACTATTAGGTCATCTTGGAGATAGTTGGTCATATCCAATCTCTAAAGAGTACGGAGTGCTCGAGACGGGCACCGGTGCTGTACCGACGACGGTACGATAGGAAAATATGTCTGAACAAGTAGCCAATGAACAACATCCGCTCATTAAAAAAATTGCCGAGTACTGCAAGGTTCTCAGCGTAAAAGTCCAGCAGATTCAACAGATCAGCTTAGGCGAGACAGAAGGTTCAACACCTCAGTATTACTGGACTGTTACGCTGCCGGACTTGAAGGTGTTCGCGTTCAAAGACATCGGCGACGTGGCTACAGCTCTTAATATGATATTGGTTTATCAAGAGTTGAGCAATAAGGACAAGGCAGCTGATACGTTCACAACTCGTGGAGTACAGATTATCGAAAAGAAAGTTCTTGAAATCAGTGGTGAGGCAGAGACGCTAGAACAGATAGCCGACGAGACCGAAGATGAAGAGCCTCCAGCTTTTGCCCCTGTAGAGTTACCTCCAACTGCTGTCAAGTTAGATCGTCCTGAAGACGCGCCGCCTGCTGAGCCGGTACAATTAGCCGGTACAGGTGGATCGCAGTTCGCAGAACGTCAAAAAGCAAGAGCGCAAGCAGCTACTCATCCATCTTTGATCAAACAACAAAGGTCAAGCGGAGCCAAAAACCCGATTGTAGTCGGCTCTCGTACATTAGTCTAGTCTGGAGTTATTATGATTCAGCCACTTAAAACAAATGTCGATGTAGCAATTGATACTGAGATTACTCGTGCGAAAGCTCGTGTTGATAAGTGGCGTGCCTATGCGGCTGATGTTCCTCCGATCGCCTCGCGGGATATTGTTCACGCGATCGACGACGTGTTAGAAGTTATTGAGTTTGCAAAGCTGGCAAAAGCTCAGTCTAACGTAGATGTCAAAAATAAGGCTCTCGTTCGTATTAAAGCAAAGAACGATCTATTGAACCCGTCTGACGTTAAGTATGCTGATGCTTTCGACCCAGATTATACTGGCGCAGGCAACAGAGATCAGACCTATTGGCAGAAGACTCCCGCTAAACCAGAGGCGATCGAAGTTAATCCAGGTCCCAAACCTGTAGCTTTTCCGTAGTGGACGAAGATGAATTAGATGTATGTCCCAATCCTCATACGCATAGATGCGGGGCTTGTTTAGCATACGTCTGTGACCAACCATTCTGCTCTAATCATGTTCCATTATGTAAAATCGTAGAAGACCAACGCAAATGGTATAAATCTTAAGGAGATAACAAGTGGCCGCATTTCCTATAACCAGAGGTACCGTTATTGGCACTGCTGGCACTGAGTCTTCTGGCTTGAGTGGATCGCCTGGGCTAGCAGGTGGATCGCTTGGGTCTCCTCAAATTGGATATCCAACTCGTTTGACTGTTGCCGCATGGGCGACCGGTTCGACTACCGTGACATTCCAGGTGTCGTACGACGGGGTTAAATGGGTTACCGCCAATGTTCTAGGTACTTCCACTGCGGCATCAATGGTTCTCAACGGCTCTGGAATGGCTTTAGATATTACTCCGGCGCCTTACGTTCAAATAACAAACGGTACGTCTACTGAAGTTTGGTTCTACGCATACACCTCTTAGGAGTAAAAAGTGGAGCGTCGATGCCCTACATGTGAAAAAGTCGTTATCGGACGTAAGAACAAAGTTTATTGTTCAAATCGCTGTTGGGAGATAAAGAACAAACCCAAATACAATACAATTTATGAATATAGAAAACGCAAGCCTATACTTGTTTTAAATTGTCCTGTTTGTGGATTAGATTTGTCCAGTTCAAAGCGAAGTGATGTAAAAACCTGCGGAAGTAAAAAATGTAAGTATGCTTCTACTCCACTATATAGAGAAAAAGCCTATAATAGATTCGTCTTGAGAAAAGATGAAATAAATACAATAAGACGATCTTCTTATCAACGCGATCCAAGTAATAGAAAAACACGCGCTCATAACTATAGGGCTTTAAGACTTGGCGCACGGGGTTCGTATACTCAAGAAGATTGGAAAGAAATTCTAAACAATCAGAAGGGCCTGTGTAAAATGTGTGGTCTAAAGACGAGATTAACAGTAGACCACATTGTTCCTCTTAGTAGAAATGGGAGTAATTTTGCCTCAAACATACAAGGACTATGTCTTTCTTGTAATTGCAGGAAGAGTAACAAACTTCCCTCTGAAATAATCATCGGAGGGTAGGAAAATCGACTTTATCTCCTATAGAGAAGTTCTAGCCAGAATACAGTCGTCTCGTTTTACCCCGCGTCAGAGACGACTTAACGCGTTGTCGCGTGTCCTCCATCGTAAGCAATATTCCCACATTGGTAACGCTTTTTCTCAGGAGCGTCAGGGAAATAACGCCACTGGCAAAAGAATTCTCCTCGATGATCGACGTCCGTCCGTTCAGGATCCGTTGGCTATTGAGTTAGTAAGGGACCAGTGCGGTTTACTTTTCGGCGAAGATCATCGGCCGATTATTCTTGCACGGGAAGAAGACGACACTACAAAGTGGATGTCTGCGTTTATCAAGGACACGAAGTTCTGGTTAACCTTAACCGATGCGCTGTGGAAGGGTTCTCCAGGATCCTGTGCTATAGTCTTGAGGGTATTGGGTAAAGAAAAAGAATACACAATACCGGCTCAGCCTGAATCAGGCCAAGAAGAAATCATAGAAAAACGCCCCGATGGACCGGGGCGTTACTATTTCGAGGTTTGGGCAGGCGAAGAATGCCGTCCGATCTTCGATCGTAACGCACCTGATACTCTTCTAGAGTTAGACCGTCGATACTTCATTGGCGAAGACGCTTTAAAGTCTCAGGGTTACGACTACGAAGGTCTCACTAAATACTGGGACACGAAGTCTGCTGCTTGGAGACAGGGTGCCAAGAGAATCTTTCAGCGCGCAGGTGGAGATCTTGTCAATGATTGGGTCGTTCGGCTAACTCTTAAGACTGACGAAGAAGTCTGGTATCTCCCCATTCCAAAGTTCATTTATGAACGTAAAGATTGGGACGACTCTCAGTGGGTTATAGACAAAGAACGTTCTTCAGTTCATGACTTCGGCCAGGTTACCGCTGAATGGGTTCGGCCTTTACCGGTCGACGCCGACGAATACTATCCTGACGGCGCATGTATCTTTGAACCGGTCATTGACTTCCAATACCGTATAGACCGTACCCTCTCTCAGACCGGTCGTGCTTTTGACTACGCTGGCGATCCTCAGATGGCTCGGATTCATTCGAACAATTCTGGTGGACTTCCTGGTGGAGCATTCGGCACAGGTACTGCGATGGGTGGTTCAGCCTCAGACGTAATTGAGGTTGATGAAAAAGGCGAAGTTAAGTTCGTCGAAATCACTGGCGAAGGATTACGGATTGCGATCGAAACCTATGTCTCTGCTCTCGAAGATATTGCGAAGAGAGCCGGAGCAATGTCGAGAATCATTCCAGAGTCTTCCACAGGAGCTTCGGCAGAGCTATCTTCGGTCGCGATGCGGCTGCTTAATACCGCTCAACTCACACTGTCGGGAATCCTTAGGATCACATGCGGCGAAATGCCGGGGACACCTTTACTAAAGCTCGCCATGAAAATGTGGAACGAGCTTGACGTTGAGCTTCCTTCCCTTAAGAAGGACAAGGTCGATCCGAATCCTGATGCTGCGCTTGAATGGCAGTGGCCAGACTACTATGAACCCATCGGCCAGGAAAAACTAGCTGAGGTTCAAGCAGTCAATGCTGCATTCGATGATGGCGGTATCTCGAAAGAAACTCAAGTAGCCAATCTTGCACCTCTCTTCGATGTCACTTCGACGAACGACGAGAAAGCGAAGATTGAGACAGACCAAGCAGATCAAATGACCCAACGAGTGGCAGAGGCTAACGAGATGGGCAAGATCGACGCAAAATATGCACCTAAACCCGCGACGGGTTCCAAAAATGGAGCGACTCCAAAGAAAAATGTTAAAAAGTAACGAACTACCCGAATATATGATGTTCCTCTTCGACGGGGAAGATGATACGCCAGACGATACACCAGATGATACGCCTGACGACAAACCCGACGATAAGCCGGATGATAAACCTGAAGACAAGCCTGATAACAAGCCTGACGATAAACCAGACAAGGTCGACAAAAAGGTCGTCATTCCTAATCAGAAGACTGGTGAAACTGATGCTCAATACGGAAAACGTATTCGCGAGTTAGAAGATGCCAACAGGGCTAAGAACGATGAAAACGCTACTCGTCGGCGTGAGAACAACGCTCTCAAGCTACAAGTCGACACGGTAAACCGTCGACTGATCGTGGCAGACGTTAAGACTACTCTCGTAGAAGCTGGAGCCATTAGCAAGCGCGCAGCGGAGCTGTTTCTTTCCGACCACGCCGAAGACGTTAAGATTGATCCGAAGACTGGCAACACCACCGGACTCGACAAGGTCGCAGAGTGGAAGAAGGCCAATCCTGAGTTCTTCAAAGCGAACGACGACAAGAAAGACGACAAGAAGGACGATAAGGACGATAAGAAAGATAAGAAGGGCAATTCTTCTGCTAAAGGCGGAAGCCAGGGTGCCGGTGCCGGCCTAGACAATGACTCTAAGGACGGTCTGCCAGATCTTTCTATACTAAAGAATTCTAAGGAACGCGAAGCAGCCGTTCGCGGTTATATGCAGAGCCTCAAGGGTTCTGGTTCCGGTTACGGCTACGGTAAGGCCTCATCTAAGAAATAAGCACAAATTGTCACATTATTATATATAAAAACGTGACAATAAACTAGCCATTAAGTCACCTTAACAGTGACAATTTGACTGCCAATACTCTCACAAAAGCCATGAAAACAGGGGACTTTGTGCAACTAGTCGCGTGATGCGACACAATTAAGATTTCTGCCCCAACATCAGCGAGACGCAGTGAGGGGTGTAAGTAGACAGTCCGTGACGGACGTTGAAAGTCTGCTCTATCACTCACTCTCCTAACGAAAAGGGCACATACGCTGATGTTTACGCATAAGCAAACTAAAGAGGTTGTGCTGCCGGCATACCGCATGGCAATTTTTGACATCGCGGATTTGCCTTCTCAGCTCCAACCAATGTTGCAGCAAAACTATCTGCAGACCTCGTTCGAAGATTATCTCACGGCCCACAACGGTTACTGGGAAGGTGTCGACAACGAGTCGTTCACCGAAACGATCTTCGATAAGAACCGTGGTGTCACCATCACGCGTACTCGTCCGGGCCTCAAAGCTCCGGTCGTGGTTGCAGCCAATCCTACTGCTGCGCAGACTCCTCCGAATGACGGCGTTACTCCGTCTGACTTCGACATTGAGCAATACACGTTTGCTCCCTTCGAACTCACCGACGGTATCGACCTCGATCTCATTGGCACGAACTTTGCGATCGTCGATCGGTTCACGCACGACGTCAAGACCTCATATCATCAGGCGACGCAGTCTATGGACTTGCTCGCTCGCGATACCTATATTGCCGGTTACGCTGCAGCTTATACGCTGATCAATCAGGCTCCGACAGGCGATGTAGTTCACGTTGATGATATTCGCGGCTTCTCCACAGTGATCACGGTTGGCGCTGGTTCGACGAACGGTGTTCTTACGCCTGTATCCTCGACCTACACGCTTCCGGTATTCATCTACGTTCAGGGTTCTCCGACTGTCGTTAAGACGGCAGTGGTCAATGCCGCAGTTCCCGATACGGTCAATATCTCAGACTACGTCCTCTACGGCACTCCGTATGGCACCCAGGGTGCTCCGACGGCTGCTCGCGGCAACGGCGTTTCTGGTCTCTTGACTCTCGCATCAATCTCTGGTGGTTACACCCTCCAGAACGGCGACGTCCTCGTTGCCGGCGATGCACCGATTCAGCTCTTCGCAGGTGGTGCGGTTCACTTCTCGCAGGTTACCTCTGGTATCACGCAGGCTCTCCTGCTCGATGCTTGTGGTTATCTTGAGAACAATGCTGTCATGCCTTCGAATAATATGGACGGGTTCGATGAAGGCACGTACATCTGCCATATCGCACCGTCTATCTCTCGTCAGCTCTTCAACGATCCTGACTTCAAGCAAGCTAATCAGACTCTCGGTCAGTCCGAAGTCTATCAGCAAGGCAAAGTAAGTCAGTACGTTGGAGTGACGTTCCTCAAGAACACGAACGCCCCGCGTATTCCTCTTGCCGCCTATGGTGGCACTGGTTACGCCTACCTGACTCTCGTAACTGGTCAGGGCGCATTGATTGATGCGTGGTACGAAGGTCTCGTCGATTGGGTCGAGTCCGGTTTCAATCCGGGTCTCGTTGAACTCAATCGTGGCGTCGCTCAAATCCTGATGCCTGCATATCTCGACCGTCAAGGTCGTCAGATGCACATCGACTGGCTGACGATCCGCGACATGGTCTGCCCGACTGACGTGACTCGTTCGTCTGTCGTGCTCACCGGTACTGGTGGTCGCCGCGCTCGCGCGGTTGCTATCTGGAGCTGGTCGGCAAGTTAGTCTTAGTTAGAAGACAGCTCGGACCGGGAAGATACTTGGTCATTCTCTCTTCCCGGTCCTCTTCCTGAAGGCTTAACATGACTCCACCTTTTGTAGTCCTTGTTCTACCTATTGTAGACCAGGGCACAGACATCATAACGTATTATCCTCCTTCGATCATTCCTCAGCAGACCGAAGGATTGGACATTATTGTTCTGACGAGCAATTCGCCTAGTGGTGGCGGTGGATTCGACATGACTGGCTACACGGCGACATTATTGTTGTCGTTAGAAGGTCAGATTACTCCAGTAATTATAGAACTTCCTTTAACAGTAGAACCCTACGGCACATCGGCCGTCTATACTACTGTCGGAGGAGAATTCCCCAAACCAGGATATTACGACGCACAGTTAAAAATTGTTGCATCTGAAGTGCTTCTCTATAGTTTAACAGCTCTTAAGCAGTTGAAAGTAGAAGCAGTCCAAGGCTAAGAAAGGTTAATCCGTGACGGATCAGAAACCGGCCGCGACGGCCAAAGTAAACATTCCAGTCGGTCATCAACCAGTACCGACAAAACAGACTCCTAGAGCAGTGGTAGACATCGAACAAGAGATTTCTATTCAATCTGTCTATTCTACTGTGACGTTCAAACCGAATCAAGTTATCAAAGATGCTCGTCTTCTCCAGCTTGCAAAAGATCATGGGATTCCAATCCGCTATAAGTAGGTAATTGTGGCAAACACGATAACGAAGGTTCAGGTAGACGAGGTCGCCCGTATATTAGGGTTCCCAAATCTATCGCCGATGTCTTCGTTGTCAGTGGAATATCCGTACTTCTCGTCTCAGCTAGCACTGTGGCAGCCGTACGCGATAATGAATATTCGCCTCTCACAGGCCTCGCCTAGTGATGAGGTTCAGTACTTCGGCGCTGAGAGTCCTCAGTTCGGGACCTTCTATGCTCCGTCGACTGCCGCAATTACGTTCTCTACTCCGAGTACTGTAGCGGTAGGAGTAGTAGTAAATCTTAACGCCGGTGGCACTGTTCTGACGTATACGACGGTCACTGGCGACACTCCTGATTCAATCTGCGAGCAGTTCGCTACTCAGATCAATCAGAACCCGAACGTTAATCCGACGTTTCTTGCGAACTTCGTTGGTCCAGTACTAAATATTTACTACATCACGACGATCGGTACTGACGGCAATGGCATTCAGTGCATGGTAACGTCCAGTGATCCGTCGCTCCTATCGACGTTCTCCGTTCTGAGTGCCCCGTCTCAGTTTTCGTTCGGCGCCACGTTCGGCGGCACGACTCCTCCTGGACCTCAGTTCACACCGATTGGCACGGACAATGTAGTGTTCGGCTATGTACCGATCATTCATCTGCTTGAATCAGACCTTATTAATGCGAGAATAAACCTCGATACGTTAAAAGCTGATGTATGGCAACCGAGGCAAGATGAACTTAAGGTTCGATACTCTCTACTCTGGTACTACAGAAAAGAACTCGCAGACAGAATCAGCGTCCCAATTGACCCAGATCTGACGGGGAATGCCAACCAAATCACGCAACGTATAGTCTAGGAGGATTCGTGAATGCCTGCGAATCCAACAAGAATTCAATATATAGATAGCAAGATTCAATATGGCAGAGGCAAAGCAGCCTCTGTACTTGGTCAACCGTACGACGTATATCGTCTAACTCCGAACACGCAAAACTCAATGATGGCTACTCAGCCTTACTATGGAAACTTTCCTATACGGTTTCGCAGAACCTCCAAGAAGATTGCTATCGAAGATCAGACATTCGAACTCCTTGTGTTCGTTGGGCTCTGCGATAATCTCAAGTTAAAGATTGGCGATCTAGTCCAAGAAGTAGGTTACGAAGCCGAAGAAGCTAATATCTTTACATTCGTCCAGGCTAGACCGACTCGTGAATCACTATTCATTCGTTGCGAATGCGCATCCTTTATAACCAGACCTTATCCGTCTGCAGGTGCAGCGAATCAATTACCTCCTAGTGGTCCAGTTGAGGTTTTTGGTTGGGGCGGTTATCAAAAAGCTACTGAGCAGATTCTAACTCTAGTCAACGGTCAGTACGGGTTTACTTCAGATCCTGGGTCTACTCCTGCGGCTGCGGTTCAAGTCGGACTTCAGCAAATGTCACATATTAGAGACTCAAACGCGCCGAAGTTCCCAACCACTGCATTCCGTGAACGGTTCCAAATGTATATTCCTCCTACTCCAGGAGAAGAATTGAACGAGCTAGACATAGTGAATTCTGGAAACGGTGACAGGTATCAGATCTCGACGATTCTAAACACTCCAGACGCGGGAGTTGCTGGATGGATTACAATCGGCGAGCGTATGGCCGTGTGAAAGAACAGCCTGTTTGATGTTATCATTCTTGCTATTGTATGGTGACTCCTGTTTAAGAAAGTTATAATGATACGAGTAGTCATAGCTGACGACAGTCCTCGGCCGAGAGATTATCTTCACAGGGTGTTGACTCGTGCTGGATACGAAGTCGTCGCTGAGTGCAATGATGGCGGACCTGCAGTGCAGGAATGCGGCAGATTAAAACCAGACGTCGTAGTCCTAGATATTCTAATGAAGAAGAAGTCTGGCGCAGAGGCAGCCCTAGAGATCAGGAAGCTTTATCCGAACATAAAGGTAGTTTTGGCATCTTCGGCCGCTCAACATTCCATCTCTGGACCTCTCATCGCTGCTGGATGCTTATTCATTGCTAAGCCGTACAACGATGGAGCTTTTCTGATTCGCTTGAAAGAGGCCTTAAACGATGTCGGAGTACCTCAATCCTAGCGAACCAGTAATCCAGTCTAGGTTGTTTGACGTGCTCAAGACGATGCGTCACACGATTCAGCTATCTCTAGCGGCTTGTACTCCAGCAATCACAGATTCTATCATGGTTCTGATAGGTTATCCTACCTGGACAGAAGGTGCGAAGGTTTGGGGTCAACCAGTAGACCCGGGATTCGTTACTGTCGATGCTCTTCCAGATGCTAGGTTCGTCACGAGATACAGACCTGAGTTCGGATTAGTCGGTCCTCTTACTACGGGGTTCTCTCTGTTAAACCCAGCGCCGACTGGTGCATCTTTTCAGGCTACTGGACAAACAGTTACTGGTACGAACTTTCATACGTTCTTCTCGGCTAACGGTTCTCTCTTTGACGCTCAGTATACCGCGATAGTTACTGACACGCCTGACACCGTAGCTGCAGCTGTAGCTTCGTCAGTAATGAACGAGGACGTTCCAGGAGTTGTCTGTACGGCATCAGGAGACTCAATCTCCATCACGGGTGGTTCGATCGTCCAGATAAACATTGGCGGCGTAGGTCAAGCTCACATGGAAGTAGCTCGTGTTGCGAGGACTATTCAAGTCAGTGTTTGGGTCTCTTCGCCGTATGCTCGGTTCCAAATCCATGACGCGATTACTTCTACTCTTGGTCAGGTTAATCAGCCTTGGCTTACTCTTGCTGATGGCGGTCGAGCACTAGTCAGACCTCGAGGCGAAAAGTTCATCGACGAGTCACAACTTTCTTACAATCTATACGAAGTTCATCTGAGTTACTATGTCGAATACGGAGTAATTCAGAGAGCCGTAGCGACTCAAATCGGCGATTTGACTTTAGAAACGATCGCCAAATCAGAAAATCCGTACGGAAACACGATCACTAATACAAAACTAATCGCATAAGGAGTCATCGCATGAGATGGGTCGTAGTTCATAAACCTGTCGAGATCGACGGACAAACTTTTCTTCCTCGTCGTGAGGGACTAAGTTTTATCCCAAGGGAACTCGAATCCAAGATGACCGCTAACGTGCGTAAGTCTTGTGTTCAAGTGCCAGATAAATTTTATCCAGTGGGTGATACGGTTGCTCCCGTGTTCACTCCTCCCGGAAAGTTGGAGGTTTAAGAAATGGGAGTTTCATTAGGCGTAGGTTTCTATCTCCCGTCTCCCACGGCAGACGGCGTTTATCCATATCTAATCCCTGTTGAAGGCGGCGGTCCGCCACTTCAGACTCTTAATTTAATCGGTAGGACCGGCACGGGAAATTGGGGTCCTTTAAATACTCCAGTCTTCTACAATAATCTTTCTCAAGCGATTTATCTGTGGGGCGCTGATGCGACCCTGCTCAACGCTGCTCCGACTGGGGCACCGAATAACTCTTCGTTGGTCGGTGCTACTCAATACGCTGCGCCTGAAGCTACGTCCTTCTGCGACGTTCGAGTTGCCCACAGTGATGCAGCTTTCGCAACTGGATCTATCCTCGATGGCAGCGCGGCTGCTATTGCGAACCTTTCGGCGTTCTACACGGGTACCGACGGAAACAACATCACAGTCACGGTCGCCCTCGCTAACGGTACTAACTACGTGGCAGGTCCATGTCAGGTCCAGGTCACGGTGCAGATGTTGAATCGTGCCACTTGGGTCTCGCCAATATTCTCTGCTGGTGCTAGCGGTTACGTCAAGCCTACGTTCTTGGCCAATCTTCAAGCGGCGATTCTCGGTGCTACTGGTAGTGTACCGTGTCCGTACATTACATATGTCAGTGCAGGTTCGTCAGCGATTCATCCAGCAGCTACGGCAAACACATTCTCAGGTGGCAACTCTGGTATCGACGTCACGGAAGCCGACCTTATCGGCTCACCGTTGACTGGTGACAACACTGGTATCTACGCCTTGCAGGGTACTGGAATCAATCTCCTGCACGTTGTAGGTCTTACCACGATGTCGTACGCCTCAGTTCTCGCTGCATTTGCTCAGGCCAATACGTGCTTCGCATTCATCTCTCTGCCGTCTGGCACGAGTACTGCAACGGGCATTACGTCTAAGAACGCTAATAATGCTTCGTCTCCATGGCTCAGCGTGACGAATGACTTCACTCTAGCTACGGACGTCGTAGACGCTACGGGGTCTCAATACGAAGATCCTTCAGTTAAGATCGCCGGTATCGTCTCTCAGCTGTCTCCGTACCAGGACCCGTCTAACAAACCGTACATCGGTTGTCAGAACCTGATCGGCACGATTAGAACTGGCACTCCGTACTCTCAGGCAGAACTCGGACTTCTCCAAGCGGCCGGTATTCTCATCATCAATCGTCCAATGAATCGTGGAAACTTCTTCGGTCTGCCACATGGCATGACCTCCGACGGTATTACCCCGATTGCAGACACGCGAATGCTCAACTTCATCGCAAATGCAGTCACGGCTATTCTCGG
>Ga0182024_10011260_pt1 | contig 18004 bp, 19 predicted proteins | sample P32metaG_FD_120480 | JGI IMG/M metagenome (GOLD analysis project Ga0182024, IMG submission 120480) | Permafrost microbial communities from Stordalen Mire, Sweden - P3-2 metaG (Illumina Assembly) | ecosystem: Environmental > Terrestrial > Soil > Wetlands > Permafrost | place: Sweden: Stordalen... | reverse complement strand
CTGCTGATAAATCACCTCGCCGCGCCCGCGGCACATCGGACAGGTGACCAGCCCGTCCTCGGGCTCGGCTCCTTTTCCGTGGCAGCGCCCGCATTCTTCCATGCGCGGAACCTGGATGTCGACGGACAGCCCACGCAGCGAGTCTTCAAACCCGATTTCGAGGTCGTAGCGGACATCTTCGCCGCGCTGCGCCCGGGTGCGCCGCTGCCGCGATCCGCCGAAGATATCCGAAAATCCGAATACGTCGCTTAGAATGTCGCCCAGATCCGGAAAACCCGAATTGTCGAACCCGCCCGCGGCCGCCGCGACCCCCGGATGCCCGAAGCGGTCATACGCCGCGCGCTTTTGCGGATCGCTCAGCACGCTATAGGCTTCGTTGGCTTCTTTGAATTTGTCTTCCGCGGCGTGATCCTCGGGATTCAGATCGGGATGATACTGGCGGGCGAGCTTCTTGTACGCGGTCTTCAACCCCTGATCGTCGCACTCGCGCCCGACCCCGAGGACTTCGTAATAATCGCGTTTGGTCACGCTCACTTCGACGCCGGCTGGACGGCCACCTTCACCATGGCGGGCCGCAGAAGCCGGCCCTTAAAGTTGTACCCTCGCCGATACTCTTCGAGAATCGTGTGATCCGGCGCCGCATCCGTCTCCGTCATATCCACCGCGTGATGGACCTGCGGATCGAAGGGCTGGCCCTTCGAATCCGTCGGTTCCAGGCCCAGTTTCTTGAGGGCCTCGGCGAAACGGCTGTAAATCAGCTCGATTCCCGCCGCGTACTCTTTATCGGCCGTTTCCACCTGTAGCGCGCGCTCGAAATCGTCCAGCACCGGCAGCAGCGTACGCACCGCCTCCATGCTGGCATACTCGATCCGGTCCAGCCGCTCGCGTTCCACCCGCCTCTTGAAATTCTGGAATTCGGCTTCGCTGCGCAGCCATCGATCCTGCAACTCGGCCTTTTCGGCCGCCAGCTGGTCGCGCTCTGCCGCCGCGTCGGCCGCCGCATTGCCCGTTTCCGGGCCGTCCTGTTCGATTTTCTCGACTGACACTTCTACCACCCCGCAAAGTCAAATTATCAACTCAGGTTCTCAAATGAACATGTGTGCGACGGCGGGCGTGAGCCATGTCTCGCTCCGAGCGGCGGCGCGTCCCGCCAATTGACGCGCTTCAAGCGTCCCTGAACACCCACCCCACGTTCTGCACGGCCGACATTACCCGAACATAATTCATCCGCATCGGTCCCAGCACCGCGATCACCGCCGAAATCCCGTTCGGCAGGATCACCGGCAGCCCGATCAGCGACAGCTCGCCCATCGAGGGATGCATTTCCGAAAGTCCCACCTGCACGCCGATCTCGCCGGCTGGTCTTTCAAGGAAACGGTCCAGCAGGTCGAGCACGCGCTTTTTTTCCTCCAGCGCCCGGAACAGCTCCCGCATTTTTTCACGCGTCAGATGCAGATCGATCCCCATCAGGTTGCTGGCGCCTTCCATGTGGATCTCCGGCTCGCCCGCGTCGAGCAGCCCCTTGGCATAGAGCAGCGTCAGCTTCCGTAGCATCTCGTCATAAGCCACGCTCGCATGATCCAGCCTGAGCGCAAGCTCGCGCCGCACGCGTTCGAGCGTCCATCCTGAAAAATTCCGGTTGATGTAGTTGCGGATGGAGGCGAGCTCGTCCGGCGTCACGGCTTCATCCAGCGTGACCACGCGATTGCGCACCTGGCGATCACGCGTCACCACCACCATCACCACCCGCTTCTCCGGCAGCGCCACCAGCTCGATGCGGTCGAGCGCCGGGCTCGCCTTGGTAATCGCCGCCGCAATCCCCACGCCTTGCGTCATCGCGGTGAGTCTGCGCGAGGTGTGTTCGACGCGCGCCTCCACCGTGTCGAGCCGCCCGAACTCCGCGCGCAGCCGTTCGATCTCCTGCACCGCGAGCCTGCGTAGCGTCAGCGACTGCACGTAGCTCTCAAACGCCTTGCCCGTGGGAACGCGGCCCGCTGAAGTGTGCGGCTGCGAAAGATAGCCTTCGTCGGCGAGATCGGCCATGGCGTTGCGAATGGATGCGGCGCTCGAGGCTCCCCGGCGTGCGCCCATCCGGCGCGCGATTGAGCGCGAGGCGATGGGCTCGCCGCTCTCGATGTGAGCTTCGACGATCTCGTGCAGAATTTCACGATTGCGCGGCGTCATTCCAGATCCCTTGATTTGATTCTACGGATCGATGATGCGTGCGGTCAACTTGGTCTTTCGCGCGTCCCGGCGTGCGCGACCGGTGAAACCGCCTCCGAACCACGCTTCTCGCGCTTGTTGGGGAGTGCCGGACCGTCATCCAGCCCGGCACCTGATTGGTGGAACTTACCAGCGATTTCCGCGCTGTCCGCCCCGGCCGCGACCACCGCCGCCGCCTCCTCCGCCGCCGCCAAACGCCCGATCCGGCTTCGGACGAGCCTCATTCACATTCAACGCGCGCCCGTCAAGTTCTTTTCCGTTGAGCGCGGTAATCGCGCGATCGGCATCGGCGTTCACGCTCATCTCGACGAATCCGAATCCCCGGGCCTGCCCGGTATCGCGATCCGTGATCAGATTCACGCGTTCAACCGTTCCGTACTGCTCAAACAGCGATCGAATCGCGTCCTCGGTCGTGCCGAAGCTCAAGTTACCAACAAAAATGTTCTTCATTTACCTTTTATCTCCTGGATGGAGTCATTTGCTCTTTGGGTTTGTTCGTGGATCGGGGCAGGATCGGACAACGCGGGCTCGCTTTAGGCGTTTCGGACCAGACAGTTGAGGGACAATGCCATCTCTGCGCTCCTTAGCACAGTTTTGCTACATTTTTACGATACCACACAAATCGGTTTTGGCAATACTGAAAATAGCCCCGTGCAGCTAAGGCGCCGGCGGCAGGTTAAGGCGCTTTTCAACCAATGAGATGCGGGCCTCGATCGAGTCCAAGCGGGCTTGAACATCGAGATCAGCATACGACCGCCTCAACGCTTGATGGTTGAGCTCGGTGTAGTAGGAAAAGGCAGCAATGATCCGCGCCTCGCTCTCGTGGAGCATGCGGCCGAACTCGTCAGTGAACCGCCGCAGTACATGTAGTGAGTGGAAATCAACTCAATCTCCTTGACGCCGGGTCCGCGTTTTACACTGAAGCGCCCCGCGCCTGGTTTGACTCCCGAACCCACAGGAGCGAGATGATCTCAATCCACGATTAGCTCCAGATGCTCGTCTACCTCCGACTGAGAATAGATTGTCCATGCCCCGTTGTCCCAAAAGACATCATAAACGCTCCCGCCATCGGCGGAAACATGGTTGAATCGCGAGATTGTTCCGAATGAGCCTGCAGGGACCTTGCGCTCGCAATCGTCCTCATCACGGTCCACGTCCGGCTTGAGCGACCTTATCCGGCGGCCCACTAGGTCGTCGTTACTGTCTGCCATATGCCCCCTCCTTGGTTTTCCTAAAGATCCGGCTGCGATGATAAGTGAAAAAGCTAGGGTCAGGCGAAAACCGCTCAGGGCACAACAGAGGCTGCCCTTCTCGGCTAGCGAATTCCGATTCGATCGCGTCGTTTGGCAGATAGCTTCTTAATACTGGACTTAGAATCAATCGGCCACCCCCGTCAACGCTGATTAAACCGCGATCGAACGCCCGATCAAAATGGGCAACAAGGCAGAGCCCGTTTCGTGGATTCAGCCTTTCCGCAGGGAAATCCCCCCAGGGCAATATGTGGCTGGCTACTAACAAATCCCGAACAGGAGTTCCAGTGATACAACACCTTGAGTCATACGCTGCCAATACGACCTTCCGGAAGAAGCTCTGCATGATTCGGACCTTCACGATTCTCTCACTTTCCGTGGGCGCGCCTTCCATGTTGAGGGCGACCGCAGGGCTAACGATCACCCTTCCGACCAGCTTCGCGCGCAAACGCTGTAGAGCAGCCTCGCTGAGGACGGTCATATGGTCCCAATCATTGGCGAAATCGCTCCAGACCGTCGCATCAGCCCGGCTGTGGCCAGCAAGGCCTCGAATCCCGCGCGCCCTTTGTGCAGGGTCTAGCGACGCGAAATTTACCAGCTTCATAGCGACACTTGAGGGAGTCCGCCCGAGAAGGTCAGCAACCGCGATGATCGTGGGATTTCGCGAATGCATTTTTCCGAACGGCAACGTGAAGTACAATCCACAAACGACAACGAGTTCGTCGCGCGACCACGGCACCCGGATGGCCTGTGTCATGCGTCCTCCACATCAAAGCCTACCATCGTGCCGAGCTCCCGAACGCTGCCCTGAACGGTCAAAAACTAGCCTTCCAAATCTTACAAAACCGCCTCCTCAATGGCCTCGACTTTCAGGGATATGTACGGCGCAGGCCTGCGACTAGGCGATTGAGCCGGGAGGAGTTGCAGCGCGCGCGGTATTGCATGTCGCGTATCAAGGGCAGAGACACTGTTCCCGAGATTCTTCTGCGAACGACGTTGTGGTCTATGGGGCGTCGTTACAGGATCAAGTCATGCTTGCCTGGTCGCCCAGACATCGTTTTTCCCAGGGCAAGACTAGCGGTCTTTGTCGATGGCTGCCAGTGGCATTGTTGCCCCAAACATTGGGCTCGACCTAAATCGAACACAACCTTCTGGGATAAGAAATTTGCATCGAACCGCAAGCGGGATCGTACGGTGAACAGAACTCTAAAGGCGGAGGGCTGGAAGGTTCTCCGGTTTTGGGAGCATGCTGTCAAAACGGATTGCGCTTCTGCTGTAGCCAAGATCGCGAAGCACCTTGATCGGTCCAGTGAGTGAACGTCGGGGCGCTGGTGGGATTGATTGCCCGATATAGCCCGACGAGCCAGGGGACACCCGTACGCTGATGGAAACAGGGGGAGTTTGGGGCGGCTGGTGGGATTTGAACCCACGACATCCAGAACCACAATCTGGCGCTACTACCAACTGAGCTACAGCCGCCACATGTTACCCAAGTTTATCACGCCGATTTTTTTTGCCGCGCGCCGTCACTTCAATCCCGCGCGCTTCCACATCTCATCCACCCTCCGGCGAACCTCTTCCGACATCTTAATCACCCCCGGCCACGGCCTCGTAAATCCCTCCTCCGGCCACTTTCGCGTCGCGTCCACGCCCATCTTTGACCCGTAGTTCGCCAACCGGCTCGCGTGATCGAGCGAATCCACCGGCCCCATCACGAATTGAATGTCGCGCTCCGGATCGATGTTGTTCAGCGCCTTCCACGCCACTTCGCTCGTGTTCTGCACATCCACGTCTTCATCCACCACCACGATGCATTTTGAAAACATCGCCTGCCCCAACCCCCAGATCGCGTGCATCACTTTGCGCGCATGCCCCGGATACGATTTCCGGATCGCCACCAGAATCAGGTTGTGAAAAATTCCCTCGGCGGGCATCGCGATGTCGCGCACCTCCGGCAATTGCAGGCGCATCAGCGGCAGAAAAATCCGCTCGATCGCCCTGCCCATGTAGAAATCCTCCATCGGCGGCGGACCGACGATCGTCGTCGCATAGATCGGATTCTTGCGATGCGTTACGCACGTGACGTGGAACACCGGATAGTCGTCTTCGAGCGAATAGAATCCCGTGTGATCGCCGAACGGCCCCTCGCGCCGCAGCTCGCCCAACTCGACGTATCCTTCGAGCACGATCTCCGCCTGCGCCGGCACCTCGATATCGACGGTCTCGCATTTCACCATCTCGACCGGCTTCTGGCGGAGAAATCCCGCGATCATCATTTCATCCAGATCCGGCGGCAGCGGCAGAATCGCCGAATACATCGTCGCCGGATCGGCCCCGATCGCGACCGCGACGTCCATGCGCTTCACCTGTGCATTTCCGGAGTCGCCTTCGCCTCGCGCGCGCATCCGGCGATAATGCTCGGCGCCCTGTTTGTGCGTCTGCCAATGCATGCCCGTCGTCCGCTCGTCGAAAACCTGTAGCCGGTAGCAACCGCAGTTGCGCTTGCCCGTATCGGGGTTCTTCGAGAAAACCATCGGCAGCGTGATGAATCGCCCGCCGTCTTCCGGCCAGCATTTGAGAATCGGAAAATAGTCCAGCGAAAAATGTTCGCGCCGGATCACATCCTTGCACGGCCCGCTCGATACGACCTTCGGAAAGAACGCGCCCATCTCGGCGAGCTTCGGCAGCATCTTCAGTTTCCCGATAATTCCTTCCGGCATCCGCATTTCGAGAAACTCCGAAATGCGCCGCGCCACGTCGTCGACCGCGTCGACTTCGAGCGCAATCTGCATCCGCCGCTCGCTCGCGAATGCGTTGATCAGCACCGGAATCGTGCTGCCCTTAGGTTTCTCAAACAGCAGCGCCGGGCCTCCCGACTTGACGCTGCGGTCGGCGAACTCGGTGATCTCAAGCACCGGATCGACTTCGAACGGAACGCGCTTCAGCTCTTTGTGTTTTTCGAGCGCGTGCACGAACTCGCGCAGGTCGGTGTAAGCCATAATCTAAATCATGACAAACAGGACGGCACTGGTCACGGGCGCGAGCCGCGGCATCGGTCTCGCGTGCGCCCGTGCGCTCGCCGAAGCCGGAGCGAAAGTGATCCTCGCCGCCCGCGACGCGACGAAACTCGAGCAGGCCGCCCGCGAGATCGACCGCGCCGCTTGGGTGGAGCTGGATCTCTCGTCGCAGGATTCCATCAAGCGGGCGTTTTCACAGGCGGGAAAGATCGACATCCTGGTCAACAACGCCGCGATCACCAAAGACGGCCTCGCGCTGCGCATGAAGAAGGACGATTGGGACGCCGTGCTCGCGACCAATCTCACCGGCGCGTTCCTCGCGATTCAGCAGGTTTTGCAAGGAATGATGAAGGAGCGCTGGGGCCGCATCATCAATATTTCTTCGGTGGTCGGCGAGGCCGGCAATCCCGGACAGGCGAATTATGTCGCATCGAAAGCGGGTTTGATCGGGCTGACCAAATCGCTCGCGCAGGAGATGGGGAGCCGCAACATCACCGTCAACGCCATCGCGCCCGGTTTCATCGAAACCGACATGACCGCCGGGCTCGGTGAGGAGCTGAAGGCGTCCATGCTCGCCCACATTCCGCTGAAGCGCTTCGGCCGCGCGGAAGACGTCGCCGCCGCCGTGCGATTTCTCGCGAGCGACGATGCCGCCTACATCACTGGTCACGTCCTCGACGTCAACGGCGGAATGTATATGTAGGGGCAGATAATGAGCAGGCGCGTTTACAAGTTCCTGTCCGCACCGTATGCACTCGAAAACATCGAGAAGCATCGAGTGAAAATCGCGACCATCGATGATCTAAACGATCCGTCCGACCTCGCCGGTGTCGACATATCGCACTCCGCGGAGGCCTAAGCAGGATGTATATGTAGCTATTCCGCTACCGCCGCCACGCAGCCGATCGAGATCAGCAATCCCCTTGGCAGCGTCACCTGCATGGTCATCCGGGCCGGCGGATCTTTTGGAAAAAATTCCGCGAAGAGTCGATTTACGATCGGGAAGCACACGATATCCGTCACCAATACCGTCGTGTTGATCACCAGGTCCATGCGGCTTCCGCCCGCGCGCAACACCATTTCCAGGTTCATGAATACCCGCCGCGCCTGCACATCGAACTCGGCGGGCGCGAGCCCCGTTACCGGATACACTCCCGGTTGCCCTGAGACGAACAGCAATCCACCGGCTCGCACCGCCTGTGAATACGGGCCGATGGTCGTAATGCCCGGGACTTCAATCACCTGTTTGGTCGTCATTCCTGCTTCTCCTATTCGAAATTGGCGCAAGTCTATCATGCGCGATCACGATTTTTTTCGCGCGCCTAACTGCCGCGCTGTCGATCGCTTGCCGCTTCACCTGACGCGCGATTTCCCGCACTCCTCCTAAGCTTGCAGTCGAGAGGTTGGCGTCCCGATCGGGTCCAATCCACCGGAGCGGCGGCAGTCCTAGGAAACTCCGTTCGACCAACGTTAAACGATCGGCAGTGAGGCGCCTCCAGGAATTTTTCGCGCGACGAGTGCTGGCCGTCGAAGGCGGCCCTTAAGGGCACGGGCCTAAAAGCGTCGTCGCGCCCTTTCAATCGCGCGGCGGACGTGTGTCTCGACATCGGGGTCTTCCCCGCGGATCACCGTGCCCAATGGACGCCACCGCGCGAAGAACCGATCGCTCACCGCGCCCGCGAAAATCGAGATCACCGGCACTCCGCAGGCCGACGCCACGTGTCCGCCCGCCGAATCATAACCCACGTATAACTTCGATCGCGCGATCTCCGCCGCGAACGGAGCGAACGCGCCTGCATGCGTGTCGATCGCGCCGGGCTTCACCACACTCAGCGCTCGATCGACCCGGTCGCGCTCTTCCGCGCTTCCGCCCTTGTCGATCAACACTCGCGCGCCCGTTTCCGCCAGCGCGCCGATCAGCTCGCGCTCGAACTCATCCCCCAACCGCTTTGCCGCGTTCTCGCCGACTCCCAGGCTCACCGTGATATCCGCAGCCTCGCCGCTCACCACTCGCGGAGCGATATACGGCCGCGCATCCTCGACGCCCAACACCTCGCGCGCCCATCGCGCCGCCAGTTCCGGCAGCCGCTGATCTCCCTCGCCGCCGTACGACCGGCTCTCGAAAAAAAAGTAGCGATGCTCATCGCACACCGAAATCAGCCCGAGCTGCGACAACCGCGAATCCGGATCGATCACGATTCCGTCGTTGATCCACAGGTTTCGCGTGCAGCGCAGCCGCTCAAACAGCGGTCCTCCGCGCACGTACGGCGCACCGAATACCTGAACGCGCGGATCGGCTGCGAACAGCTCGGCCGATTTTTCCGGCGCGACAAACACAACCTGCGCCTCCGGATACCGTTTCTTCGCCGCATCCAGCATTACGCTGGTCACCGCGATATCCGCGCCGAGCGTCACGCGCGACAACACGTATACACAATCGATGGTCGCGGGCGGCATCGGCGGTTGCGGGATCGACGCGCGTTTGCGCAGCCGCGGCCGCAGCTCCGGGTCGACGCGCTCGACAACTTGAGTGAACAGCCGCTCGTAAATTTCGCACAGGCGCGGCTCGAATAGATCGCCCAATCGCTCGACGACGATCGACAGCAGTGCGCGTCCCTGGTCTTCCGCGATCGCGCGGTCCAGCATTTCGCTCGACCACTCGCCGCCGCGCAAACAAATCTCGAGAAGCTCGCTACAGGTACTTTCCAACCAGGATCTCCAGCTTTTTGCGCGTCGCATCCGGAATCGCCTGGCGATCCGTGATCAGCGCGTGCGCGAGCGCCGATCCGCATTTGCACTCGCGCGATTCCGGCATCGCACGCACCGCCGCTTCCACCACTTTGCACGCATTTCCCGCGTTTTTCGTAAGATTTTCGAGGATGCTCTCGACCGTCACCGCGTCATGCTCTTCATGCCAGCAGTCGTAATCGGTGACCATCGCGATGGTCACGTAACACATCTCCGCTTCGCGCGCGAGCTTGGCTTCCTGCAAATTGGTCATGCCGATTACGTCCATGCCCCAGCTTCGATACAGCTTCGATTCCGCGAGCGTCGAAAACGCGGGACCCTCCATGCACACATACGTTCCGCCCGATTTCGCCGTAACCTTGGATTCCGCGCATGCCGCCGCCGCCACGCGCGCAAGCTGCGGACATATAGGATGAGCGAAACTGATGTGCGCGACCAGCCCCTCGCCGAAAAATGTCGACACCCGCCCGCGCGTCCGGTCGACAAACTGATCCGGAATCACGAAATCGAGCGGCTTGTGCTCTTCCTTTAATGACCCGACCGCGCTTAGCGAAATAATCCGCTCGACTCCCAGCGATTTGAAGCCGTAAATGTTCGCGCGAAAGTTCAGCTCGGACGGTGAAATCCGGTGCCCGGTCCCATGCCGCGACAGAAACGCGACCTCCTTGCCCGCGAGCGACCCGACCACGTACTCATCCGACGGCGCGCCCCACGGCGTCCCGATCGCGACCTTTTGATGCGCTTCAAATCCCGGCATCGAGTACAACCCGCTGCCGCCGATCACTCCAATGTGTGCTTTCATTCCTGAGGTTTATTCCTGAATAAGCTCGAGCAAGACGCCGCCGGTCGCCGAGGGATGCACGAACACGTAGCGATGGCCGCCCGCGCCCGCGCGCGGTTCATTCAACAATCGTGCGCCCGCTGCGCGAAGCCGCTCGACCGATCCTTCAAGATCCGGCACCCGAATCGCAATGTGATGCAACCCGCCGCCGCGCTTTTCCAAAAATTTTCCGATCACCGAATCTTCGCCAACCGGCTCCAGGAGTTCGATTCTCGGCTCGCCCAATGGCAGCATCGCGACGTTCACGTTTTCCGCGGCGACCGTTTCGCGCGTCGAAACCTCCAGGCCGAGCTGATCGCGATAAAACTTCAGCGCCTCGTCGAGCGACCGCACGGCAATCCCTAAATGATCAATTTTCATTCGTGTCTATTCGTGTTCATTCGCGGCCGTCTTAGGTTTTCCCAACCACTCATGCAAGATCGAATACGGATCGCGCCTGTGCTCGGCGACCTCGCGTCCGGCTGCCAAAAAATCCGCGGCCGGAAAGCCATCGAGCACGCGCTCTCTCAGCATTTCGCGAAGCCGCGACGCCCAGATTTCCGCGCCGCGGGCCCGGCTCTCACCTCGCGCATGATACTCGCGCGCGGCACCGAGCGTTTCCTCGATCCCCGCGCCGCCGCCCGTCGAATTCGCCACCGTGTGCACGATCGGGGGCGTCCATCCATCCGGCCGGTGCGAAAGCGACAGGTAACTTTTCAGTTCGCGCTCGAGCTTTTCCGCGCCTGGAAGATCGCTCTTGTTGATCACGAACACGTCGGCGATTTCAATGATACCGGCTTTGATCGCCTGGACGTCGTCGCCCATGCCCGGCACCATCACCACCAGCGTCACATCCGCCAGCCGCGCGATTTCCACCTCATCCTGCCCGACGCCGACCGTTTCGACCAGCACCACATCGAACCCCGCCGCGTCGAGCAGCATGGTCATTTCGGTGGTCGCCGCAGCCAGCCCTCCCAGCCATCCGCGCGTCGCCATCGAGCGGATGAACACGCCCGCGTCGGCGTGATGCTGCTGCATGCGAATGCGATCGCCCAGAATTGCGCCGCCGGTGTAGGGGCTGGTCGGGTCGACCGCGATGACGCCGACCGTCTTTCCTTCACGGCGAAGCACGCGCATCATTTGATCGCACAGCGTGCTCTTTCCGGCGCCGGGCGCGCCGGTGACGCCCAGGATCAGCGCGCGTCCGGTTTTTGGAAACAGTTCGCGAAGCAGCGGCTCGGCTTCCGGCCGGCGATTTTCGATCCAGGTCGCCGCGCGGGCAAGCGAGCGAATATCGCCCGCCAGGATCTTCTCCGTCAGCATGACGTCTTAAGCAATTGCCGCGCGATCACCAGCCGTTGGATTTCGCTGGTTCCCTCGCCGATGGTGCACAGCTTGACGTCGCGATAGAATTTTTCGACCGGGTAATCCTTGATGAACCCATAGCCGCCGTGCACTTGCAGCGCGCTGTCGGCGGCCCGCACCGCGATCTCGGACGCAAACAGCTTCGCCATCGCCGATTCCTTGTTGACGCCCTGCCCGTTGTCCTTGAGCCACGCCGCGCGCAAAGTCAGCAGCCGCGCCGCGTCGATTTCGGTGGCCATATCCGCTAATTTATGCTGTATCGCTTGAAATTCTGAAATAAATCTGCCAAATTGTTTGCGGTGTTTGGAGTATTTGAGCGCCGCTTCATAGGCCCCCTGCGCGAGCCCCACCGCGAGCGACGCGATCGAAATCCGCCCCCCGTCGAGAATCCTCAAGCTGTCGACGAAGCCCTCCCCGCGCTTGCCGCAGAGCTGCGTCGCGGGCAGCCGGCAATCCGTGAACAGAACTTCACCGGTCGGCGAGCAGCGCATTCCGAGCTTGTTCTCTTTTTTCCCCGTACGAAATCCCGTGGCGCCCGCTTCGATGATGAACGCCGAGATCCCGTGCGAGGAAGCCGCGCGATCCGTTACCGCCATCGCTACGCACACTTGGGCGATGTGCGCGTTGGTCGTGAACGTCTTTCCGCCGTTCAATACCCACCAGCCGTCGTCGGCGACCGCGGTGGTCCGCGTGCCCCCCGCGTCCGATCCGGCCTCCGGCTCGGTCAGCGACCAGCATCCGATCCATTCGCCGGAGGCGAGTTTCGGAATGTAGCGTTCATGCTGCTCGCGCGATCCAGCGAGAAAAATATGATTGGTGCACAGCGACACGTGCGCGGCCAGACTCAGCGCGATCGACGGATCGACCCGCGCGATTTCTTCGACGATGATCGAATAGTCGATGTAGCTGTAGCCTGCGCCGCCTAAATCCTCCGGAAAAACCGCGCCCAGCATGCCCAGCCGCCCCATCTCGCGAAACACGTCGAGCGGGAAATGCTGCGATTCGTCCCACTCCATCACGTGCGGCCGGATCTCCGCTTCGGCGAATGCCCGAATGGTCGCGCGAAGCTGGTTTTGCTCCGGGGTGTATCCGAAATCCATCGTCCTTAAACGATCTCCTCGCGCGTCCGGTCCCAGCGCAGCGTGCGGCCGAGGCGATAGCTGTCGACCGCCATTCGCGAGGCGATCGACACGCGGAAGCCTACCTCGAAGGGGCAATTCGGATCGGTGCGGTCCCGAATGCAGTCGAAGAAATTCTGCATGTGAGCCTGCGGCGTGTGCGTCGCGCGTCCGGTCATCTCGTTTCCATCCGGACGATTGATCTTCTGCGGCGCATACCGGACCTGGCTGTCGCGCGAGATGGTTCCGCGGTCGCCCAACACCTGTTCGGTAACGCCGGGTTGGTGGTTGCCGAAGCCTGAAACCCAGCTGATCAGCATTTCCTCGGGCTGTTCGAGCGAGACGCTCATGGTGTCGGGAACTTCGCGGCCGTCTTTCCAAAGATAGATTCCGCCGGTCATGCTCGCCGCCCTGGGAATCTGGAGATCGAGCGTTTTATACCAGAAACTCAACTGATGACACATGTTTTCGTAAACGTTTCCGCCCGAATAATCCCAGAAATAACGCCAATTCATATAACGATTCGCATCGAATTCGCGATTCGGCGCTTCGCCCAGAAAGGACTTCCACTGCACGTTTTCCGGATTCACCTCCGCCGTGATCCGCGCCGTACGGGACCATTGCGGCTTCAAATGCGGAGTGTTGCGGAACATGCGCATGTCGATCGCCGTGATCTTGCCCATCCGGTCAGGGTCTGAGAGGAACTGCCGCACGTCCGCCGCCTGACCGAACGAGCAGCACTGATGCCCGATCTGGACCACGTGCCTGGCGCCGTCTTTCTCAAACGCCGCGCGCATCCGCTTGGCGTCGGCGACCGTGAACGCCATGGTCTTTTCCTGATACACGTGCTTGGCGGCATCGAGCGATGCGCAGAAATGTTCGGCGTGGAGATGCTGCGGCGTCGAGACGACGACGGCATCGATCGACGGGTCCTCGAGCATTTGCCGGTGATCGCGATAGACGGCCGCTCCGGGCGCAAAACTTCGGGCGCGGTCGAGCTGTTTGCTGTAAACGTCCGAGAACGCGACGGCTTCGCCGTTGGTCGACGCGCGCACGTGATTCAGCAGTTCCGTCGCGCGGTCGCCGAAGCCGACGAACCCCACGCGGATTCGATCGTTTGAGCCCAGAACCCGCCCCTGAGTGGCTGCGAGCGTGCCGAGTCCGGTCGCAACTTTGCCGAGAAAGTTCCGCCGGGAATCCATATTAGGAGTGTAGCAGCCGGACACGCGGCAAGCCGTCCGCCTCTAGACCATTTTCAGAGTTCTTGTAGACCAATGTGGGGCGGACGCCCTCGTCCGCAGCCCGCCCCCTGGCCGGTCTCATGGCGCGACCAGGGCGTCGCGCGCGGGTCAGGGGACCCGCCCCACCTGGGCCGCTGGTCTAAAAGATCGAGTCCTGTTTCTTGAGCGATCCGAACGTGCCGATATTTGAAATCGAGAACGCCGCCTCGATCTGCGTGTCGTCGCGGGTCCCCACCGCAATCCGCCGGTACTGCACGCTGAACCCGCAGCAGTCGGTGTTCTTGGTCACCTGCAAGTCCCAGAACAGCAACTGGGCCGCGCGGAAATCGTAATTGAGATTGAACCCGTAGTTCCAGCCGCGGGCGTTCGGGTTCCCGTAGCCGACTTGCATGCCGACCTGGTTCGCCGAGGGCGTCAGCACCGGGTCCGTGTGCACATCGGCGTGGTGAACGCTCCAGAAGTACTTCTGGATGCGTCCGTCGACGCCCACGCTGCTGTTCACGATCTGGTGACGCAGCGGATCGTAATCCGTACGCCATTCGAAGTTGATCGGCAGCGTCCCCGGTTGAATGCGGAACACGCTCACCACCGGCGAATAATTCCGCGGCCCGTCGATGAACGCGAAGCCGCTGAGATCGATCGAGCTATCGATCACGTAGCGCTGCGCCACCTGCCCCGGCAGCGGATTCTGGACCGCTCCGCCGAAGGTGGGATCGAAATACCGGGCGTAGCGCAACTGCCAGGTCACGAAATCGCTGACGGTGCCGTTCTTGTCCTTGGAAAGCAGCCGGTTGGTGAGGGAAAACTCGACCTGATTGGTGTCGGTAATCAGGTCGTTTTCATCGAAGCGGATGATCTCGTTGAAATTGTCAACCCCGTCCACATACTTGTATTCGATGCGCGGCTCGATCACGTGCTTGAGCTTGGCGCCCATCCATTTGGGAGGCTTGTCGTAAACCCGTTCCAATCCCGGCAGCACGATGTCGACAGTGAGGTCGCGCGTGCTGCGCAGCAGATTTTGGCCCGTCACCGCTCCCTGCGGAGCGCTTCCCGGACCGTTCGGTAGGAAGCTCTCTCCGTACTCGGTTTCGCGGACGCCGAAGGTCGGGATGATTTGGATCGCGCCCCACCGGAACGCCGTGGTGATGTGCGGCGCGAAATCCAGACGCTGGACAAACTGGCGCGTTTCAAACAGCAGTTGGCTGCGATCGAGCAGGCCCGCGCTCGCGTTGAACGAGTACCAGAACGGCAATCCCTCAAAATCGATTTCATGCTCCCGCTTGATCAAATCGACCTCCGGCAGCTTCCGGATCTCGACGATATCGCCCGGCATCGTGCTCTGAAAGTTCACGTCACGCTGCGCCACGAAATCGACTCCGAAATCCGACACGTGCTTGGTGACGAACCCGACCGAATTGGTCTCCGAGGAAACCGCTTCGATGAAGGATTGCGCGAAATCCTGAAGGAACGCGAAATTCGATAGATAGTCGACATTGCCGCGCGCTTCCCATCCGTTCCCCAAATCCGATCTCGCCCGCAGCGTGATGCGCACGCCGCTATCGTCGGGAACCACCTTCTGCGTGTCCTTGATACCGAATACGGTCAGATCGAAGTCGGTTTTAGGGCTGAGTTTGCCGCGCAGCTCGGCGTGATGCGCAAGCCCCGCCATGCTGTAGTAGAGGCCGCGATAGGTCAGGTCGAAGCTGCGGTTGATCGCCCAGAAGTAGCCCAGCCCGACGTCCTTGCCGTGCAGGGAGCTGTTGCCGAAATTGGGGACCAGGAATCCGCTCTTCCGGGGCTTCTTCTGGAGCGATTTATAGAAGTACGGCGTGTAGAACAACGGCACGCCCCGCAGATAAAACCACGAATGCCTCGCGATGGCGTGATCTTCCGGGATCACGTCGAACCTGGGGCCCTTCAAAATCCACCAGGGGCGGGGAATCAGGCAATCCGTGATAAAGCCGTCGTAGAGGATGTAATGTCCGTTTAACCGCTCTGCCCATTTCCCCTGAAAGTAAAACGGATTTTGCGTCGTCAGCAGGCCCTTGCGAGCAACCACCTGGTAGGGCGCCGATCCGGTGACGTTATAAAACTTGCCCTCCTCGGATTGCTCGTTGTACTCGGCGCGATCGCAATCGATCTTTTCGCCCCGCGCAAAATGCTCGAAGTGGACGTGGCCTCGGGCTTCAAACGCGCCGGTTTCCTCGTTGTAGTCGATTTCGTCGGCCTTAAGCAGCATGTCCGTGGACTCGACGCGCACCGCTCCCCGCAGGTAGTGCACGTGCCCGACGACCTCCTGCTCGACCGAGTCGATCAGGTAGTAGTCCTTGTCGGGCTTGTTCGGCCGTGGCGGCGAAACCTTATGGTTGGGATTGGCGGGAACAGTCGTCGTGGTCGCATCCGGCTCCGGAGAAGATAAAGGAGGACGGAAGATCTGCGCGTTTAAGTCCAGAGATATAAGGAGTAGGAGGATTACGGGGACACAAGAAAGTTCGTGACAAAAGCGCTTAAGTATGATAAGAAAGAATGAAACGTTAGTACCATGGACCGGCCCAGAACTAAGGTTCCGGCCCATGGAAGATCGAGAACGGGGGCGGCTTTCCGCGTCCCGGCGGTTCAAGCGGAGCTTCAATCGAGAACCGTAGCAGAGCACTGTTGCACCAGTCAAGCGGAGGCGCAGAGACCATGCAATGCCGGTATTGTCGGGCCTGGAACGAAGAGGACGAAAGACGCTGCATTCGCTGCGGGCGGCGGATGCACGTCTCGGCGCGTCCCGCGCCGGATACGTTTCCCCTTTCGACCTCGACTGCTCCCGCGCTCGAGATGCTTCCCGGGCGCGATCCCGCGCTGGCACCGCCCCAAACCGCGAACGCCAAGCCCGATGAGCAAGTGACCTATCAACCATCGTTATTCCGAGACGTATCGAACGGCCCCAAGGTAATCCCAATTCCGACGCTCAGCCCGGTGCGTCCGCGAGAAAATCCGGAATGGGAACGTGAGGACCGGGCGCGTGAAGAATCGGCACAGCGAAAGCGGGCGTCGCGTCCGTCGTACGACTCGGCTTCGCGTGCCGGCGCAAACCGCGGATCGAAATCCCAACAGTCGCTCGACTTCTACGGAGCTCATGGCGGAGCTAACGGCGGCTCGCCCGGCCTCGGCGTCGAGGTCGAAGCCGTCATTTACTGCGACGCGCCGGTGGCGATGCCGCTCCATCGCATGATCGCGGCGGCGTTCGACGCGGCCATGGTGATGCTCGCCCTCGGCCTGTTCCTGGTGGTTTTCACGATCGCCGGCGGCGCGATCTCCCTCACCCCTGCAAACGCGATCTTCTTCCTCGGCGTCGCGGGGCTGCTGGCTCTGTTCTATCGCTTCCTATGGTGCATCGCCAACGGCGATTCACCCGGCATGCGCTTCGCCGGTTTGCGCCTGGTCGATTTCGACGGCCGCGTGCCGGATCGCGAGCGCCGCGGCATGCGCCAGGTGGCAGGGGTGCTGAGCGTCATCTCAGCCGGACTCGGTTTGGTTTGGGCCCTGGTCGATGAAGAGAATCTGACCTGGCACGATCACATCTCGAAGACGTTTCCCACCGCGTCCTAACAGGCCCACATTAACGATTCGGCGGATACTCCTGGATCCAGTGGAAGCCGCGATTCACCAGTAGAAGCTTGTCGCGGTCGACCCGTTGAAGCCGCATGTGAACCTTATATACGTCGATCGCGCCGTAATTTCGCGAGACGCGAAAACTCCGGCGCAAGCAACGGTGCGCCGGAGCGGCCATTGACGACCTCTTCAAAAATGACGACCTCTCCAAAAACTTTCCCGGTACTATATCACAGGGCTTCCATTTTTCGCGCCGCCGGTGGTAGTCTAAAAAATGTGACTGGCCCGGTCGCGCGCTACAGTTCGTCGGTTCGATGCTACTGGTTTTCGTTCGGCGTCCTGACGTCCGCGTTGGTCGCGGCATGGATCGCTTTGCGATTCCCGGCGGTGAGTTTCGCCGCCGCGGTGCTGGTCTTCTTAGGCATCGCGATCCTCGGCGTGGCGCGCCTGCCCGCGATTGAGATCCGCGAGACCAACCTCATGGTCGGACGCCGCGCGGTCGGCTGGAATGAGATCCGCCGCGTCGATCAGACCCGATGGATCGCGCCCCTGGCCGTGAATCTCACGCTCGCCGATGGCCGCCGCATGCTGCTGGTTCACGCCGGCGGACGCGAATCCTCGG
>Ga0182024_10011259_pt1 | contig 18004 bp, 20 predicted proteins | sample P32metaG_FD_120480 | JGI IMG/M metagenome (GOLD analysis project Ga0182024, IMG submission 120480) | Permafrost microbial communities from Stordalen Mire, Sweden - P3-2 metaG (Illumina Assembly) | ecosystem: Environmental > Terrestrial > Soil > Wetlands > Permafrost | place: Sweden: Stordalen... | reverse complement strand
CGGCTCGGAATATCCTGATCGGGTCCAGGTGTCGGACCTCCGTAAGCGGGAACAAGTCATCGTACTCGCTGATTCCGCCGCGCAGCGCCTATCGCGTTCGCGAGGCAGGGATGGAATCAGCGAGGACGGCGGCATGAGTACCGGATTCTCTGCCGGAGCACCTCTTAGCCATGCGCACTTTTTTCTGGTTTTTGGGACTCCTCGTGGCGGCTTTCGCCGCGATGGCGCTCTTCGCCTACCCCGCGTGGCTGCTATTGCATCCGCATTTCGACTTTCCCTTTCATCGCATCGCAAGCCGCGTCGGCATGCTTGCGCTCCTAATCGGATTCGTGAGCGTGGCGCGCCGACTCGGTCTTGCCGACCGAGTGAGCCTCGGCTACGGGATTCCGCGGCGCGTGTTTCTGCGCGAGTTCCTCCGCGCGCTCGCGCTCGGGGTGGGGCTCATGCTGATGGTGGTTGCCGTGATGCTCGGCATGGGGTTAAGAACCTGGCAGCCGGGCCTTGAGCTGCACGCACCGGTCCTGACGCTTCTTGCGGTGAAAACGCTCTTGAGCGCGCTGGCAGTCGCCTTCATTGAAGAAACCTTCCTGCGCGGCGCCATGTTCAGCGGCATCGCGCGTGAATCCGGCACGCGAGCGGCGATCGTGCTGACCGCGCTTATATATGCGGCCGCGCACTTCATCGCTCGCTACCACATCCCGGCGGAACTCGTCGTCCCGACGAGCGGACTTGCGATGGTCGAAGGCTCGCTGCAGGCATTCGCGGACCCGCTCGCAATATGCGATGCATTTCTCGCGCTCTTTGCGGTCGGCGTGCTGCTGGCCGCCGTCCGCGCGGCCACCGGCCACATCGCCGCCTGCATCGGACTGCACGCCGGGTGGGTGTGGATCATGCTCCTCGTGCGCGAGACTTCCCTTCCTGATACGACACGCCGCATGAGTTTTCTCTTGAGCGGCTTTGATGGCTTCGTCGGTTGGCTCGTGCTCGCCTGGACCATTGTGATCGGATGGCCCCTCTATCAGTTCTACGTCCGCCGCACGACGCCTATTCGGCGCGCTGGATGAGCGGGCTCAAGCGTGCCAGGCGCGCGAGCGGGTCATCGAGCTCAAGACAGTACTGCTTGTCCGAAAGACTCAGAGGCAGAATCTCGGCCAGCCGGTAGCCAACCCACGCACAATCCTCGAAGTGCTTGGTGACGCCTTCATAGAAATCGCCGAGCTCCGGCAAAACCTTGCGCAGCAGCTGCCCGAGATGCTGATACTCGCCGGGTAACTCGATCTCGCGCTCTGCGGCGAGCCAGTCAACCTCGCCCAAGTTCAGCCCGTCGCTCTGCACGCGACGGCCGCGCAACTGAAACTTGCGTATGCCCAAACACGTGACTCCGAGCAGGCCATCAGGCAGCGAATAGAAGTCGGCGATCCGGGCAGTAGTGCCGACCGCGGCGGTGGCTGCGACTGCGCCGGTCTCGCTCCCGCCTTCTACGAGCACTACGCCGAAGGCCGTCTGCGCGCGCAGGCTGCGCCGCACCATGTCTATGTAGCGCGGCTCGAAGATTCGCAGCGGCAATGGGCCGCCGGGAAAGAGCACGGTGTGCAGCGGGAAGAGCGCAATCTCGTCGGCCGCAGACACGAGATCAGGCATCCGCGGCGCGCGTGCGGCGCGCCTGCAGCGCCGCGAGGAGCCGCCCATGCAAGCCTCCGAAGCTGCCATTGCTCATCACGAGCACGTGATCTCCCGGGCGCAATGCCCCAACGAGATCCGCGCTGAGCGAGTCCAAGTCGCGCCGCAGGTGGCCGCGCTCGCCGAGCGAGGTGATGGCGGCCTGCACATCCCACCCCAGATCGGGAGGCGAATAGATCCACACCTCGTCGGCCGCGGCGAACGCCGGCGCCAGCGCATCGCGATGCACACCCATGCGCATGGTTTGCGAGCGCGGCTCGAGGACGGCAATGATGCGCGCGCCTTTGACGCGAGCGCGCAAGCCGGCGAGCGTCGTCTGAATCGCGGTGGGATGATGGGCGAAATCGTCATAGATGACGATGCCGCCCGCTTCACCGCGCACCTGCATACGACGTGCGACCCCCTTGAAGGAGCGCAGCGCCTCAATCCCCTGCGCCACAGGAACCCCTGCGTGGCGCGCGGCCGCGAGGGCGGCAAGCGCATTGTCGACATTGTGAGCGCCGATGAGCGACCACTGCACCCGACCGTGCAGCGTCGCGCCCTCGAGCACCTCAAACGACGAGCCGTCGGTCACACCGGGCGCCGGGCGGCTTGTCCACAGCGCATCCACCGCATGCGGCCAACCCGCGAAGCCCTCGCACGGCGTCCAGCAGCCCATGGCGAGGGTGCGCGCGAGACGCGCATCTGCAGCGTTCCAGAGGATGCGCCCGCTCCCGGGCACCGTGCGGACCAGGTGATGAAACTGGCGCTCGATAGCCGCGACGTTCTCGTAGATGTCGGCGTGGTCGAACTCAAGATTGTTGAGGACGAGCGTGCGCGGACGGTAGTGGACAAACTTTGCTCGCTTGTCAAAAAAAGCGGTGTCGTATTCGTCCGCCTCAATGACAAAGAAGGGCGCTCGACCCAGACGCGCGCTAGCCTCAAAGTTGGCCGGGGCGCCACCGATCAGAAATCCGGGTGCGCATCCCGCATGCTCGAGAATCCAGGCGAGGAGAGATGCAGTCGTCGTCTTGCCGTGCGTGCCCGCAACCGCCAACACCCAGCGCCCCTTCAGTATCTCGCGTGAGAGCCATTCCGGGCCGGAAGATTGCGGGATGTCGCTCTCGAGGAGCGCCTCGATGACCGGTTGGCCGCGCGTCATGACGTTGCCGACCACGACCACATCGGGCCGCGGCGTCAGCTGGGAGGCCTCGAAGCCCTCGATGAGCTCGATGCCCAGAGCCTGCAACTGCGTGCTCATCGGCGGGTACACGTTCTGGTCGGAACCGGTGACGCGATGACCCGCCGCCTTCGCAAGGGCTGCAACCCCGGCCATGAATGTACCGGCAATGCCGAGAATGTGGACGTGCATAGGGGCCTTTCAGAGCATGCCGGAAAACAAATACAAGAGCAGGATCTGCCCCGCAAGGTACTGCAGAATTACGAGTGCGACGCAGGCAGGCGTCCCCCATTCAAGGGCCGCCTTGAGCACGCGCGCGTTGGCAGCCACCGTCCAAACGACGATCGCAAGTCCGAGCATCGAGATCGGCAAGCGCCACGTGTCATCATCGGCGAATTGCCGAACGAGCCAAACGGCGGAAATCCACAAGGGCGCCAACACGGCTTGATACCCAAACACCGCCGTGGTGGTCTGCAGGAAGCGCTCTGGGCGATGAAGGATCTTCAGCAGCAACGCATACCATACGAAGGTGAATATGGCCTCCACCACGAGTTGGCCGAGCCAGTGCCCCGGGATCGGTGGCAGCGCGGCACTGACGAGGCAATTGATGATGAAGAAGGCCGCCGCGGTGGCCGCCAGCAATGCAGCCGACGCCGGCAGATCCTGCGGACCCTTGCGCATGAGCGCGATTTGAACAAACAGACGGACCAGCTCCTTCATTTCGGTCAGGTCCGCGATGTCTATTCCGATAAGCTAACGGAAGCCCGATTGTACAGATCATCGTTAAACGCGTTGCAGACCATCGTCACCACCCAACAGGACCTCACGGAGCTTGCCGCTCACCTGGCGGCGGCGGACGCCTTCGCTGTCGACACTGAATTTCTGCGCGAGCGCACCTATCGGGCGGAGCTGTGTCTGATCCAGGTCGCAACGAGCGATGCAGCCGCATGCGTCGATCCACTGCTGCTGCACGATCTTTCCGCTCTGGCGCGGCCCCTTACCCTGGGGTCCGCGGTAAAGGTCATGCACGCCTGCCGGCAGGACCTCGAAGTGCTCTACCCCGTCGCCGGTGTCGTAGGCCCTGTGTTCGATACGCAAATCGCGGCCTCGCTCACCGGAGCACCAGCTCAAGTCGGCTATGCCGACCTCGTACGCCGGCTCCTCGATTGCGACTTGGCGAAAGCTCACACGCGAACTGATTGGTCAGTCCGACCTCTGTCGCCGGAGCAGATCGAGTATGCGCTCGACGATGTTCGCTACCTCCTGCCGCTCAAGATTCATCTTGAGCGGCAGATCGAACGGCTGGGTCGAACTGCCTGGCTCGCGGAGGAGCTGGCGGCGCTCGCGAGCGCAGGCAACTTTTCCGTCGATCCGCAGCAGGCGTGGCTGCGTGTGAAAGGCTTGCACGGGCTCGATGTCTCGCGCGCGCTCCTGCTGCAGAAACTCGCGGCATGGCGCGAGCTGCGCGCGATCGATCGCAATCGGCCGCGCGGCTGGATACTCGAGGAAGCCGCGTTGCGCGAAATCGTGCTGCGCGTTCCGCGCACGTACGCGGAGCTTGCCGGTATTACAGATCTGCCGGCCAGCACCCTGAAGCATTGCGGGGAGGAGATTCTCGCCTGTGTGCAGGCGGCCGGTATTCTCGATCCGCCGCCGCCGCTTGATCCGCGGGTGCGACCCGATCCGGCAAGAACCGCGCTCGTGCGCAAGCTCGCCGACCTCAATCACTCGATCGCGCTCGAACTTGCCATGAGCCCCGAGGTTCTGACGACGCGGCGCGAGCTTGAGCAGCTTGTGGATGGTCGCCGCGACGTCCCAGTCCTGCACGGCTGGAGGCGAAGCGTGGTGGGTGATCATTTGGTTGCGGGTTTGTAGTGGAATCCTCTCGAGCGCGCGCGCGTGCGGCCGGGCGGGTGCTAGAGTAGGCGGCTGTGGACGAGAACAGCGATCCGGACGATCTGCTCGCGAGCGAACGCGCTGCGCGCATCGAAGCTGAGCGCGCGAGCCATTTGAAGGACGAATTCCTGGCGACGCTCGGTCATGAGCTGCGCAATCCGCTGAATGCGATTCTCGGATGGGCGCGTCTTCTCGAGCTCGGCCGCCTGTCCCCGGAAGAAGCTCACGGCGGCGCACAAACGATCGTGCGCAACGTGCGGGCGCTCTCGCAGATTGTCAACGACGTGCTCGACGTGAGCGGCATGGTGAGCGGCAAGACGCGCATCGACCCCGAAGAAACGGACGTGTGCGAGGTCATCGAAGCGGCGCTTGAGAATTTGAAGCCGACAGTGCAAGCAAAGGGCATAGAGCTGCACAAGCACCTCGGCGCTGCGACGTGTCTCGTGTTTGGAGATCCGCACCGACTGCAGCAGATCATGTGGAATTTATTGAGCAACGCGGTGAAATTCACGCCGCGCCGGGGCCGCGTGACGGTGAATCTGGAATGCACGGGCGCCACTTGCAGGATCGCCGTAAGCGACACGGGCGCTGGCATCCCTCAGGAGCTTCTGCCTTTCGTATTCGATCGCTTTCGCCAAGCGCAGGTTGCGAAGACAGCACCTAACCGCGGGCTCGGACTCGGACTTGCCATCGTCAAACAGCTGGTCGAGCTGCACGGCGGCAACGTGGCCGTCGAGAGCTGCGGAGTGGGTCATGGCGCCACATTCACAGTGCTGCTCCCGCGCCTTGCATCCCTCGAGGAGACATCCGGTTCGGTGCCTGCAGAGTCGAATGGAGCGTTCGCGGCCGGCTCGACCCGTTAATCCGCGCCGCGAGGCGCGCTAACGCGAACGCTTGGGCGTGCTGCGATTGCGCGCCCGCGGCGCGCTCAAGGCCCCAGCGGGCGGCCGGTGACGGCGCGCGACTGCAGCTCGTTTGGAAATCCCCAGTGCCGCATCCAGTCGTTTGGCGACCTCAATAACGCTTCCCTCGGCCTTAATCGCGCGCAGCAGCCCCTGCCCGCGGTAGAACTCCACCAATGGCTTGGTTTTCTCTTCATAGACTTTGAGCCGTTCGGCGACGGTATGCTCGTTGTCGTCGGGACGCTGGAAGAGCCGATGCGGGCCACCCTCTTTCGGACAGGCCTCGTCTGGGGCGCCGCTGCCCCCTGCCGTGCTTACATTGAAGACGCGCCCACAGTCGCGACAGGTCCGCCGGCCGGAGATGCGCCGCGCAAGCTCCGTACGATCAACCTCCATCAGCACGACGGCGTCGAGCGGTTGTCCGAGCTTGGCGAGCATGGCATCAAGGGCCGTCGCCTGTTCGATATTGCGCGGAAAGCCATCGAGAACGAACCCCTGACGCACATCGGCCGCGCCAAGACGCTCGGCGATGATGCCGAGGACGATTGCATCCTCCACGAGACGGCCTGCATCCATGGCGGCCTTGGCCCGCGTGCCGAGGGGGGTGCCGGCCGCAACCGCGGCGCGCAGCAGATCACCGGTGGAGATCTGCGGCATGCCCCGTTCTTGCGCCAGACGCTGCGCCTGGGTGCCCTTGCCAGAGCCCGGCGCACCCAGGAGAACGATTCTCATAATCGACGAGACCGGCCCAAGTGGGGACAGAAGGGCCGCCACGTTACCGGCGCCTTCCCGCGAGGTCAAACGACCGCGTGCACTCGTGCCGCCGCCAGCCCTGCTGCGCTATTCTTGGGATTATGAAAAAACCCGCACCAAAAAATGCGTTCTACGCCCAGTCGGGCGGCGTATCGGCCGTCATTAATGCCTCCGCCTGCGGCGTTATCGAGACCGCAAAACGACATCAAAAGCACATTCGCAAGCTCTTCGCGGGACGCGACGGCATCGTCGGCGCACTCACCGAGAACCTCATCGATGTGAGCCGCGAGAGTCCCGCGACCATCCGGGGACTCAAGCACACCCCCGCGGGCGCCTTTGGGTCGGCGCGCTTCAAATTGAAGAGCCTGGAGCAGAACCGCGCCGAGTACGAGCGTCTCATTGACGTCTTCCGCGCGCATGACATCGGCTATTTCTTCTACAACGGCGGCAACGACTCCATGGACACCGCGCTGAAGGTGTCGCAGATCGGCCATTCGCTCGGTTATCCGATCACTTGCCTGGGCGTGCCGAAAACAGTCGACAACGATCTGCCGCACACCGACTGCTGCCCAGGATTCGGCTCGGTGGCGAAATACGTCGCCGTCTCAACTCTCGAGGCGGGCCTCGATGTTGCCTCCATGGCGCGCACCTCGACCAAGGTCTTTGTGCTGGAGGTGATGGGACGGCATGCGGGTTGGATCGCCGCGGCGGGCGGCCTGGCAGGCGCGAAGCCCGCGCAGCCGCCTCACATCATCCTGTTTCCGGAGATTCCATTCGTACCCCAGGCGTTTCTCGACCGGGTGAAACAATGCGTCAGCCGCTACGGGTATTGCGTCGTCGTCGTCTCCGAGGGTTCAGCTTACGCGGACGGCAAGTTCGTCGCCGACGCGGGCACGAAGGATGCCTTCGGTCACACGCAGCTCGGCGGAGTCGCGCCGGTCATCGCCAACATGATCCGCGAAGCGCACGGCTACAAGTATCACTGGGCGGTCGCCGACTACCTGCAAAGAGCCGCGCGCCACATCGCCTCGCGAGTGGATGTCGAGCAGGCCTATGCAGTCGGCAAAGCCGCCGTGGAGCTTGCCGTCCAGGGCGTGAATGCGGTCATGCCCACCATTGTTCGCCGTTCATCGCGTCCCTACAGGTGGACCATTGGCCATGTGCCGCTCGCGCAAGTCGCGAACCTGGAAAAGAAACTGCCGCGCTCGTTCATCACCGCGGACGGCTTCGGCATCACCGCCGCCTGCCGCCGCTATCTTGAGCCGCTCATTGGGGGCGAGGCGCCTCCGCCCTACCGCAATGGCCTTCCCGAATATGTGCGAATCAAGGGTGTCGCGGTGCGGCGCAAGCTTACGGCCAAATTCGAGGTCTGACCCGCGGCGGCCGCGGCGGCCATGCTATAGTGCGCAGCCGCGTGGCGGCCGGACGGGCGTCAGAATGGACCGGGCTCGCCGAAAGAACACCAACTAAATGAATTTCCTGGAGGATTGCTGATGGATCCCACGACATGGCTGTGGCTCGCAATCGGCGCGGGCGTGCTCGCCGTACTCTACGGCGTCTTCTCGACCTTATCCATCCTGCGCCTGCCCGCGGGCAACGCGCGCATGCAGGAGATCGCGGCAGCCATTCAAGCGGGCGCCAACGCCTACCTCAATCGTCAATATTCGACGATCTTCATTGTTGGGATCGTGCTCTTCATCGCGATCGGCTTTGCGCTCAAGAGCTGGGCAACCGCTGGAGGTTTCGCGGTAGGCGCCATCTTCTCCGGGCTCACCGGCTACATCGGTATGAATATATCCGTGCGCGCCAACGTGCGCACCGCGCAAGCAGCCAACAATGGACTCAACGCCGCGCTCAGTGTCGCATTTCGCGGGGGCGCGATCACCGGCATGCTGGTCGTGGGCCTAGGTCTCATCGGCGTCGCCGGCTACTTCGCCATTCTGCGCCCGCAGATTGGCGATGCTGCTGCGCTGCACGCGCTCGTGGGCCTCGCCTTTGGCGGCTCGCTCATCTCAATATTTGCGCGCCTGGGCGGCGGCATCTTCACCAAAGGGGCGGATGTCGGCGCGGATCTGGTCGGCAAGGTCGAGGCCGGCATACCCGAGGATGACCCGCGCAACCCCGCCGTGATCGCCGACAACGTCGGCGACAATGTCGGCGACTGCGCCGGCATGGCCGCGGATTTGTTTGAGACTTATGCGGTGACGCTCATCGCGACCATGTTGCTCGGCGGTCTGCTCTTCGCGCAGCAAGGCGAGCAGGCGGCACTCGCCGCCGTCCTCTACCCGCTCGCGCTCGGCGCGGCCTCCATCGTGTCTTCGATTATCGGCACGTTTTTTGTTTCCACGCGTGATGGCGGGAAGATCATGAATGCGCTCTACAAGGGCGTCGTCGTCTCCGGAGTGGTATCGGCGGTATTGTTCTACTTCATCACGCAAAAGCTGATGCCCGAACAAGCGTCCGCGCTCTTCGGCTGCGCGCTCATTGGGCTCGCCTTGACCGCCGCACTCATGATGATCACGGAGTACTACACCGCGACTGAGTACTCACCGGTGCGCGGAATCGCCGCGGCATCGCAGACCGGCCACGCGACCAACATCATTGCGGGCTTGGGGATCTCCATGAAGTCGACGGCACTTCCGGTCATTGCGGTGTGCTTCGCTATTTGGGGGGCCTACCGCTTCGGTGCACCGCAGGGCATCGGTTTGTATGGCATCGCTATTGCCGCCACGGCGATGCTGTCGATGACCGGCATGATCGTGGCTCTGGATGCCTATGGGCCCATCACCGACAACGCCGGTGGAATCGCCGAGATGGCGGGCCTGCCCAAACAAGTGCGCGACATCACCGACCCCCTGGATGCGGTGGGCAATACGACGAAAGCGGTCACCAAAGGCTACGCCATCGGCTCGGCGGCGCTGGCTGCACTCGTGCTGTTCGCCGATTACACACACAACCTGCAAGCCGCAGGCAAGCTCGTGGATTTCTCGCTGTCGGATCCGGCCGTGATCATCGGGCTCTTCATCGGCGGTCTCGTGCCCTATCTCTTCGCCGCCATGGCCATGGAGGCCGTCGGCCGCGCCGCGGGTGCCGTCGTCAACGAAGTGCGCCGCCAGTTCCGCGACATCAAGGGAATCATGGACGGCACCGGCAAGCCCGATTATTCCCGGGCCGTGGATTTACTGACGCGCGCGGCCATCCGCGAAATGATCATACCCTCGCTCTTGCCCATTCTCGTGCCCATCGTTCTCGTGTTCCTGCTCAATGCAATGATGGGCCCCGGCGCGGGCGTCAAAGCGCTCGGCGGCCTGCTCATCGGGACGATCGTCACGGGATTCTTCGTCGCGATCTCCATGACGACTGGCGGCGGCGCCTGGGACAACGCGAAGAAATACATTGAGGAAGGCAACTTCGGTGGCAAAGGCTCGGATGCGCACAAGGCGGCCGTGACTGGCGATACGGTCGGCGATCCCTACAAGGATACGGCCGGCCCCGCCATCAACCCGCTGATCAAGATCATCAATATCGTGGCACTCCTGTTGGTGCCCCTACTCTAGGGCGAGTGCATCAGCCTCGCCCTGCGCGGGTTTCGGTCAGCATCGCGCTCACCAGGCTATTCAACCGCTGGCAGAACTCGGCGACCGGTGCATCCGCCGCGGCCTGCTTGTCAGCAAGCGCCGAGCTGATCTCGGTGAGCCTGCGCTCGATACGATCGTCCACCGTCATGGTGTGGGTCAGCAGCGCACTCACGCACGAAGTGATTTCCGCATCGAGCGCGCGTGCGTCCGTGCCGGCGATTTCAACGCCGGTGAGTTCATGGGGATAGCCAGCTTCCAGGTGCTGGCGCCACAATCGCGCAAGCTGCATACCGTAGTATCCTTGGGCTGTTATTATTCGTTATTCCGGCGACCTTATTACCACGCTCGCCGTGCAACTGCACTGCCGCGATATACTGCGATCGCCCCCGATCTGACACCCAATGTGAGGGTAATAAGCCTCAGTCTGCCGAAGTGGGTCGCGTAGGATGCAATAAGTAACTGATTGTCCAGGGCCTTTATCCGAGTCAACCCTGTTGTTTCTTAGACTCATGCCGCCCCTCGTGCGCGGTGGGTGGATGCATCGGAAGACAACTTAGACGATTCTTAAGGAGCCCTAGATGAATTCGAAGACTGTCATGCTTGCGGCCGCGGTCGGCAGCCTATTTGCCGTGGCCGCGCCTTCAATCCTGGCGGCCGACGACCCCACGACTGAAAAGTGCTACGGCGTAGCAAAGGCCGGCAAGAATGACTGCGCCGGTCCGGGACATGTGTGCTCGGGACTGGCGAAGACGGACGGCAACCCCGATGAGTACGTCAATCTTCCCAAGGGAACTTGCGAGCGCATCGTCGGCGGGATCCTTAAAGGCGCCGCGACCTGATGTCATGAGAGCGGAAGCTCACTGCAGCGGAATCGGCCTTCGCTCGCAGCACCATGCCGAATTCCTCGAGCGCCGCCCGCCAGTCGGCTGGGTGGAGGTGCACAGCGAGAACTATTTCGCTCGCGGCGGGGTGCAGCGCGACGTTCTCGCTGAGGTCCGTGCTCATTACCCGCTCAGTCTGCACGGAGTGGGCCTCTCGATCGGGTCGACCGATCCGCTCGATAGAGCGCACCTGGCGGAGCTTGCGCGCCTGGAGCGCGACTTCAACCCCGTACTTGTGTCTGAGCATCTCGCGTGGGGATCGGACGACGGGCGCTTCATGAATGATTTGCTCCCGCTGCCCTATACGGAAGAGGCTCTGCGCCACACGGCCGCCCGCGTGCGCGAAGTCCAGGACGTCCTCGGCCGTCAAATCCTGATCGAGAACGTATCAAGCTACCTTGAATTCAAAGACTCCGCGATGGCGGAGTGGGAGTTCTTGGTCGCACTCACTGCCGAATCCGGCTGCGCCATCCTCTTCGACGTCAATAACCTTTACGTGAATGCGATCAATCATGGCTTCGACCCATGCGTCTATTTGAATTCCATCCCGCCGCCCGCGGTGCAGGAGATCCATCTCGCCGGCCACAGCGTCAAGCGGTTGGGAACGCGCGAGCTCCTGATCGACACTCACGCGGCGCCGGTGTGCAGCGCCGTTTGGCAGCTGTATGGCGCGGCGCTCGAGCGTTTCGGACCGGTGCGCACGCTCATTGAGTGGGATGCGGATCTACCAGCGCTCGATGTGCTGATCGCCGAAGCGAGGACGATCGATCAGATGCTGCAGGTGTGCCGTGCCGACGCTGCGTGAGTTGCAGCGCCGCTTCGCTGCGGCACTCTTTGCCGACGCCTACGAGCCGCTCAGCGCAGATCTGCGCGTTAGCGGCAGCGACGGCCGCGCAAGGCTCGGCGTCTACCGCAATCAACTGCACGCCGCCTTTGCGCGCACGCTCGCGCTCGAATTCCCGGTCATCGAGCGCCTCGTGGGCGGCGAATATTTCCAACGACTGGGACGTGAGTTCCAGGCCGTCCATCCCTCGCGCGCCGGCAATCTGCACCACATCGGCGCGCCGTTTGCCGCCTTCCTGAAGCAGCGCTTCAGCGGCGGCCCGTACGACTACTTGCCGGATGTGGCTGAATTGGAGTGGGCGTTGCAGGAATGCACGGTCGCCCCCGAGGCGCCGGCATTCGATCTCCACGCCCTGCAGAGCGTAGATCCGGCCAACTACGCCGATCTGCACTTCGAGTTTCACCCGGCATGCCGGCTCGTACGCTCGCGGTATCCGACGCTCGATATTTGGCGAGCCAATCAAATCGGATCCACTGCAGCCGAGATCATCGATCTTGCCAGCGGGGAGACGCGCGTGCTGGCGCAGCGCAGCGCGCAGGGCGTCGTATTTCATGTTTTGAGCGCGCCTGAGTTCGCCTTTCTGGTAAAAATCGCCCGGGATTTTAGCCTGGGCGCGGCACTTGCGGCCGCGCAGAGAAAAGATGCGGCCTTTGACCTAGGAGCGGCGCTGCGCCGCTGTGTCGCTTTGAATGCAGTCACGGCCGTAAAGCTGCATCAAATATCCAGCAATGGGATGTCGTGATCGCGCCGCGAGCGATGCAACGAAGTAGGAGGCGCAATGCCGCGAAGATCGGGACTCACTGCAAGATCGAAAGTTTCCGCAGCGGACGAGTTTCATGTGAAATCCTGCAGGACAGGGCAGCCCGCCGCGCTCCGCCGGACCGGCGCAACGCCGTAACCGACGCAAGTTGCGGCCGGTGCATGTTCTAATTCGCCGTTCGCGGTGAGCACGGCGAAATAACCGCCGCACCGCCGCGGTCTCCTTAGGCACGGATGCCATCTCGCTGCGCTCACGGGAGCTCTATGGACCAACTGACCGTACCGCGATCGGACTTCGTGGATCAGGACAACGCGCTCTCACGCGAGTGGCTGGTGACGAACGGCCTGGGAGGATTTGCCTGCGGTACGGTTGCGCAGGCCAACACGCGCCGCTATCACGGTCTCTTGGTGGCCGCCCTTGCCCCACCCGGCGAGCGCACGGTCATGGTCGCCAAACTCGATGCCACGGTGAGCTACCAGGAAAGGCAATTCGAGCTTGCGTGCAATGAGTACGCCGACGGAACGATTGCGCCGCACGGCTTTGCGTATTTGTCTGCATTTTGCCTTGAGGACGGGATACCGGTATGGACCTATGCGCTCGCCGATGCGCGGCTCGAAGAGCGCATCTGGATGGCGCATGGCCGCAACACGACCTACGTCAGCTTCACGCTGCGGCACGCCACCCAGGCACTTGATCTTTCGCTGTTGCCGCTGTGCACCTATCGCGGTTATCACGCGCACACCCAAGGTGGCTGGTCTTTGGATGTTGCCAGTGCAGCACGTGGCTGCCGCATCAGCGCGTTCACCGGTGCTCGTGACTATCGCCTGCTTATCGATCGCGGCAGGTTCCTGGCAGGTGCCGATTGGTATTGGCATTTCCTTCATCGCATCGAAGCGGAGCGCGGTCTCGATGCACTTGAGGATCTGTTCCGACCCGGGACTTTTCATGCGCGACTTGCGCCAAATGAAACGGTAACCTGGATCGCGACCGCTGAGAGCGAGGCGCCGACGCCTGCGCCGGCGGCGCTTGCCGAGGAAGTGAATCGCCGCCAGGCGCTCGTCACGCACGTGGCTGGCACGGTCCCGTCGTGGATCCGCGAGCTCACCTTTGCCGCCGATCAATTTGTAGTGACGCGTTCTGCGGCCGACGATAAGGCCTCCGGTACCACGGTCATCGCAGGCTACCCGTGGTTCAGCGACTGGGGACGCGACACGATGATAGCGCTACCCGGTCTTGTGCTCGCGACGCAGCGCAACGCCGAAGCAGCTTCCATCCTGCGCACTTTTGCCGCCTACGCAAGCGAAGGCATGCTGCCGAACCGCTTTCCCGACCGAGGCGAAGCCCCTGAATACAACACAGTGGACGCAACGTTGTGGTATTTCCACGCCCTGAACGGCTACGTCGAAGCGAGCGGCGATCTGGAACTGCTGCGCGACCTGTTTCCAGCGCTGCTCGACATCGTCGAGTGGCATCGGCGCGGCACACGCTTCGGGATCAAGGTAGACGCGGAGGATGGCTTGCTGCGCGCCGGCGAGCCGGGAGTGCAACTCACCTGGATGGATGCCAAGGTCGGCAATCGGGTAATCACCCCGCGCATCGGCAAACCGGTCGAGGTCAATGCGCTTTGGCATTTTGCACTCGCGAGCATGGCGAGGTGGGCGCAGACGCTTCGCGAGCAACGTCTTGCAAAGCAATTCGAGCGCAACGCTGCGCAGGTCGCGCGCAGCTTTGCCCGTGCTTTCTGGTGCGAAGCGCGCGGTTATCTCTACGACGTCGTTGACGCTACGGAGGGCGCGCTCGACGCGCGCGGGCGGTTTGTAGACGCAAGCCTGCGCGCCAACCAGATATTCGCAGTATCGCTTGGAACAAAACTGCTCGACGCGCGCCGCGCGCGTGCCGTCGTCGATGTCTGCGGCCGCGAACTGCTGACCCCCGTCGGTCTGCGCTCCCTTGCGGCAGGTGATCCACAATATGTTGGCGTGTATCAGGGCGGCCCCGCAGAGCGCGATGCCGCCTACCACCAGGGAACGGTTTGGGCCTGGCTCCTCGGTCCCTTCGCCCTGGCCCACCATCGCGTTTATCAGGACGTCAACTATGCCTTGAGTCTCCTCGCAGGCCTCGCGCCGCATCTGGCCGAAGGTTGCCTCGGAACAATTGGCGAAATATTTGACGGTAATGTGCCACATGCGCCGCGCGGCTGTTTCGCGCAGGCCTGGAGCGTCTCGCAGACGCTATTCGCCTGGCATGCGCTCACGCGCCGCGCGGCGGCGCCCGGCGTCGAATGATGAAGTTGAGCGCGGAGCACGCACGTCTCTCCGAGCAAGGCGCAGGCTGGAAGAAATGGGGCCCGCCGACAGCTCGCTGTCAACATTGTGGCGCGGCTCAAGGGTAAGCCCACACTTCCCTTTCGCTACCGCCCCAAGGGACAGCTCTCCTCCATTGAACATAACAACGCGGTGGCGGAAATTTTTGGCATCAACCTTTCAGGCTTCGTTGCCTGGCTCATGTGGCGCGGCGTCTACCTGCTGCGTGTCCCGACCTTTGCGCGCAAAACGCGCCTGTGCCTCGAATGGAACTGGGCCATGTTTTTTCCCCCGGATATTTCCCACCTAGGCTACCGGCGCACTCAACGGCGCGGGCCGGCGCCCCCGAGCGCGCCTGGTCCCCACGTTGAGCCTGCACAAAGCCGTGGAGGCAGCGCCGCTTGACAACGTTGCAATTCGCGTATGGCTCTCTGGTGTCATTAGAAAAGCTCAAGATGCAGCTCAGGCCAAGCACGGATGCTTCACGGCCGGGAATTTATTCAGCGCCTTGATTGAGATTCAGCCCAACGACCCGATGACGGGATACGATGGGCAACGCACGCGCCTCAGGAGTAACACCATGCCGCTAAAACCACCGTCAGAAATGGATTCGAAGCGCGTCGAAAAGTCAGACGAGGAGTGGCAGCGTGCGCTCACGCCCGAGCAATACCGCATATTGCGCGCTCACGGCACCGAACGAGCCGGCACGAGCTCTCTCAATGCCGAGCATCGAGCGGGCATGTTCCGCTGCGCTGCTTGCGGGCAGCCGCTGTTCCAATCAGACACGAAGTTCGACAGCGGCACGGGTTGGCCCAGCTTTTACCAACCGCTCGAAGGGGCGATCGGTACTTCGAACGACGGCGCTCACAACATGCAACGGACCGAGGTGCATTGCTCACGGTGCCGCGGCCATCTCGGTCACGTATTTCCCGATGGCCCGAAGCCCAGTGGCGAGCGCTATTGCATGAACGGCGCGGCTTTGGATTTCGCGCCCGCGTCCGGGGGCTCGAATGCCGGCAAGAAAGAATAGGGCGATTCTCGGCATCTCGCCGGTAAGGAAGGAGACCGAGTCCGTCCTGCGCTCATACAGCAGCAGGAGCGCCAAGCCATGAGCGAACTCAACACGCTGTCTGTGAACGCCAAGTATGCGGGGGATCAATGAGTCACGTACGCGCAACCTTGCAGCCGCGCGGCGCCCGGGATTCCCGTTGTGCACTCAGGCTGCCCGCCGCTCCGGTGGAGGGACGGCGCGTCAACCTCAGGCGAGAGCCGACCGGTACAACGCCACGAGTTTGGCCCACGCGCGCTCTGCGTCGGGCTTACTGTAAATCGGCTCACCATTCTGCGCCGGCATGTCCGGCACACACCATCCATGCTTGGTACCTGGATAAACCTCGATTTCCGCTGGCACTTTCGCGGCGGCGAAGGCCTCCCGTAGCTGGTCTTTCGCATCCGGCTGGCGCGTATCGTCATTCGCCGCGATCGCGATATACATCCGCGCTTTTATTCTCGGCGCGAGCAGATGCGGGCTGTCCGGCTTGTCGGTGACCAGACCCCCACCATGAAATGACGCGCCTGCGCCTATCAGATCGGGCACGGTTGCAGCCGTGCGCACTACTAAAGGTCCGCCCATGCAGTATCCCTGCGTTCCGATCTTCTTCGACTTGTTCACGTGTTTCTGCGCGCCCAGAAACCCGATATAGGACTTGGCATCTGTTTCCGCTGCTCCAGCTGCGGTCACCGGACCCATAAATTCCTTCATCTTCGCCCTCACTGCGTCGTCCTGGAAATTGAACGACGAGATGTCACCGTATACGGGAGCTTTGGCCGTACGATAGAAAGGATTTGGCACCAGTACCGAGTAACCGTCCGCGGCAAGGCGCTTGCCGAATTCGCGGAATGCAGGCCGCAACCCGAAGGCATCAGTCCAAATCAGTACGCCGGGGTAAGAACCCGTCGCCGGATGAATGAATGCTGCGTCACAGATACCATCAGGCGTCCTGATCTCGACGTCTTCCTCGACGACTTTCAACTGCGCGGCAGATATAGATCCCGTCGCCGCAGCGAGCCCCGCGGCCGCGGACAGGGCCACAAAATCACGTCTCGACTGATCATGCAAAGCGTCAGTGCGCTCGGGATCCTTGTCATCGATTGTCATTTGCATAAACCTCTTGGTTCGAAGGCGTTTGTCTGTGCTCGTCGTCCGCACCCGCGGCGGCCGGCAAAGAAGAAACAAGGACGTTTCGACCCACCTGTGAATTGCGAAACACAGTGGAGCAAGAACGCCAGTGAAGAGTGATAATACTCTCATGCTGCCCTCGTTCACGCGCACTCTTCGCTTGAAGATTTGCTCCGAAGCCTATGCATGGCTCAATGCTGCGGCAATGGAAGTGAATGATGTCTTCAACTACTGCAATGAGACGAGCTACAAGGCCGCCACCCGCACGGATTTGAAGCGCAAGTGGCTCTCCGGCTTTGACCTGTGCAATCTAACGGCCGGCGCCACGCAGTACTTTGAGAGAATCGGCGCCGATACGATTCAGTCGGTGTGCACTCACTATGCCCAGAAGCGCAAGGCCGCGAGGCACCTGAAGCTGCGCTGACGCGTGAGTCGTGGCGCCCGGCGTTCGCTGGGGTGGATACCGTTTAAGGCGGCAAGTCTCAAGCGCAAAGGCAGAGGTGTGCGTTTTGCCGGCAAGTGCATGCGGGTGTTCGAGCGGGGACGTCTGGAGGGGGTGAAGTGGCAGGGCGGCGTCTTCGCGCAGGATGCGGTCGGGGACTGGTGGCTTTGTTTGCCGGTGAAGGTGAAGGCGGAGTGCACGATCGCCCCGCAGGAGGAGGTCGGCATTGATCTGGGGATTAAATGTATTGCGGCCACGAGCGATGGCGACCGCCTGGAAGCGGGTCGTTGGACGCGCCGCTATGCCGAAAAGCTCGCCTCAGCCCAGCGCCGTGGCCACAAGCGCCAGGCCAAGCGCATTCATCGTAAGGCCGCACGCTGCCGCTCGGATGCCTTGCACAAGTTTTCGCGCAAGATGGTGGATCGATATCAGCAAATCATCGTGGGTGACGTGAGCAGTGTGCAGCTCGCCCGGACGCGGATGGCGAAATCCGTGCTGGATTCGGGCTGATGGCATGGACGCCCCTGCTCGGCACGGCATCGATGTGCCAAAGTGGAAGCGTGTGTTCAACCACTTAAACCGGCAGGAGCGTCCACGATGAACATTACGCAAGTTGGGCTGGATTTG
>Ga0182024_10011258_pt1 | contig 18006 bp, 12 predicted proteins | sample P32metaG_FD_120480 | JGI IMG/M metagenome (GOLD analysis project Ga0182024, IMG submission 120480) | Permafrost microbial communities from Stordalen Mire, Sweden - P3-2 metaG (Illumina Assembly) | ecosystem: Environmental > Terrestrial > Soil > Wetlands > Permafrost | place: Sweden: Stordalen... | reverse complement strand
CACGAGCTATATGTTCATCACGGGTCCGGACGTCGTCAAGGCAGTCACGCACGAAGAGGTTACGAAGGAGAATTTAGGTGGCGCGACGGCCCACGCGACCAAGAGTGGTGTCTGTCACCTGACATCCCCCGACGACAAAACCTGCATCGCGCAGATCCGGCGCCTTCTCTCGTACTTGCCTTCCAACAACCAGGAGGATCCGCCGTTCTTGCCATCCGGCGATCCGCCCACGCGCAGCGTGCCTGAGCTCGATACGATGGTTCCGGATCAGTCGAACAAGCCGTACGACGTGCGTGACGTGATCCGCGCGATCGTCGACGACGCGGACCTCTTCGAAATCGCAGAGAGGTACGCGCCGAACATCGTCATCGGCTTCGCGAGGATCGGCGGCCGCGTCATTGGCCTCGTCGCGAACCAACCGCAGGTGCTCGCCGGGGTACTCGACATCGCCGCGTCGATGAAGGCCGCGCGATTCGTGCGTTTCTGTGATTGCTTCAATATCCCGCTCATCACGCTCGTCGATGTGCCCGGCTTTCTCCCAGGAACCGACCAGGAGTACGGCGGCATTATCAAGCACGGAGCAAAGCTCCTTTTCGCATTCGCCGAAGCAACCGTCCCGAAAATAACGGTCATTCTCCGGAAGGCGTACGGCGGCGCGTATGACGTGATGGCGAGCAAGCACATCCGTGCCGACGTCAACCTAGCATTCCCGACTGCCGAGATCGCCGTGATGGGCCCAGAAGGAGCGGTGAACATCGTGCACAGAGCCGAGATCGCCAAGGCGGCCGATCCAGCGAGAGCGCGAGCCGAGTTCGTCGCCGATTATCGCGAAAAGTTCGCGAACCCGTACAGGGCTGCCGAGCTCGGATTCATTGACGAAGTCATCTACCCGAGGACCCTCCGCGCCCATCTTCACCGGTCGCTCGAGATGCTCAGAGACAAGCGGGACACGAACCCGCCAAAGAAACACTCGAATATCCCGCTCTGACGGGAGATCATCCCGCCGCCATCGCCGGGCCCAGTTCCTCGTCACTCTCTTCCAGAACGAATCGCCGACGGTTCGCGAGTTCCATGATGGGCGTGAGCCGGGCATCACTATCGAAGAACGCAAGTAGCCCCTTCGCGAGAGTCTGATACCGTGACCGGTCATACACGCCACGAAGCAGCTCGACGCGGAGAAAGATTCCCGCGGTTTGCGCAACGTCGCATAGGCAGTAAGCGTTCACCTCGTCGAGCCGTCCCGAATGAACCATCGGTGCGACCTGCGACCCGTCGATCCCAACCTTGCCCGGAAACCCGGCGAGCTTCGCGTACGCGTCGAGGCGCGCGCTCTTAGCGGCGCCGAAGTCAGCGAGGAAATCCATTAAGTCGAAATGCCCCTCCGGCGTGTATCGGTATCGCGTGTTGCGATCCGAGTACCACCACGGCATCGGGATCCCGTGTCGAAACGTGCGGCTCGTAATGACGGGCATGTCGAAGCCGCGACCGTTCCAAGTTACGATCGTGGGGCGCGTCTTGCTGAGCCATTTCGCAAATTCCGTGAGCATCGCTCGCTCGCTCTTGCCCTCACCGACGACACCAAGCTTCTTGGGAACGTAGTCCTCGAGAAGGAGGCAGCCGATCGTGACGATCTGATTGAATGGAGGCGGCGGCACCTTGTCGGAGTCATCGTGTCGCGGCAGCTCCGGATCTGGGATGGTCTCGATATCGAGAACGAGATGGTTGCCCATGCGCCAAGTGTAGACGACACGACTGCGGCGCGTCCGGGCACAACGGCGTCGGACGCCTCGTTCCGTGCCACGAGCCGGCGCGCGATCGAAAACTTGGCCCGACGCGCCCCAATTCTCTATCGCGGAGAGCACTGACTCTACGCATGACGGCCGTCCCGTCGCGCGCCTTGGAGGATCCATGAGCGTCGAGAACGATACCGTGTCGAAGGAACCCGAAGGCGAGGAGCGCAGAGAGCCAAATGGCCAGCGCATCCCGTACGAAGGACTCGTCGAGTTGGGTGGCGCCCTCGGGCCCTCCTTCGAGGCGCAGTCGGTCGACGTCTCACGCGGCGGCATGCACCTTCGCACCGCGTATCTGCCCGAAGTCGGTCAACCGCTTACTTGCCGATTCGACGCGGGCACGGGCGAAGTGCTCGCATCGGGCGAGGTCGTGTGGCGCCACGAGGAAGAACGGGGCGGCGAGTTTGCGATACGCTTCGGCCAATTGGACGCGGAGAGCGCGGCCACGATCGGGCAGATCGTGGGGCCGGTCGAACCGTGCGAGCCAAAGGAGCCAGGTACCCGGGTGAGGCTACACATCGATGGCCTCGGATCGCCCATGCGAGCCCGCGTGAAGGGCTCGTGCGCGTCGGAGCTTACGGTCGGAAGCGATCTCGGCTTTTTGCAGGTGGGAAAACACCTGGAACTCGAGGACGCAACGACCGGCGGCAAGCGCCCGGCGCGCATCGATCGTGTCGAGGTCGAGATCAACGAGGTCTCGAGAATACCGCAGCTCGTCGTGACGCTACGCTACGAGGACGAGCCGCATGTCGCGGGAGCCCCCGTTCGCGCCGGGAGCAAGCACGATGGAACGCCCGAGCCGAGCGTGATCGACGAAGAGGAGAAGGCTGCCGTCGCGACAGCCGGCGACGACGCCGACGCTCTGGAGCAAATGCAGAAAGGGGTGAAGGGCGCATTCGCGCGTGGAGCGGCACAAGTCGGTCCGGCGATGAGTAAGCTCTTCAAACGCGCAAGAACAACAGTAAGCCTTCTTGCCACGCGCACCAGGACCCCCGATGAAACGACCGCGCCGGCGCGAAGGACGACTGCGCCTGCGCCAAGTGGCGGGCTGCACGCGACCGGGCGGCGCGTCGTCCGAAGCGAGCCCGTGGTCGAAGTAGGCGGCACGGTTCCGGCTACCCTCCGCGGAGGGCGTCGGATCGCCGTCGCCGGCGCCGTGCTCGGCGTCGCGCTGATCGCTTTTCTGACCCTGCGTAAGCCGTCGACATCGCTCACCAGCGCGGCGACCGCGGACTCGTCGGCGCCCCAAGGAACTGTTCCGCCGTCCCTGCCTGCCAGCACTGCGTCCGCACCGTTAGACATGGGCACGACGCCCACTCTCGCCGCACAGCCACCAAGCGACCTGCAAGGGGAGCCGGCGTCGGTCGCCGCGCCCACAGCGGCCGAGGAGTCGGAGCACGGACACCGCAAGCCCGGTCACGTCACCCCTTTCGGCAGTGGCGCAGTCACTCACGGCAACATCCTTCGCATCAAGATGGATGGCGTGATCGAGAAGATCGAAGGCGCAAGTTTGCCCACGGGCTTTACGGTCGTCGTTCCGAATCGCCGCTCGCTCGAGGCCGCCGCGCCACTCGCCTCGCGCGACTCACGCATTGGATCGATCCGCGTCGCGAACGAGGCGCACGGCGCCGAGCTCACGGTCGTGTTCAAAGACGGCGTGCCCAACTACCAGGTACGCGCCAAAGGGGACACCCTCGAACTCGTACTCGCATCCACGGGACGAGTGGTCGAGACCGAGGCTGCTCACGAGTTGAACAGGCCGGTCGCAAAGAAACCGCATCGACTTACGCACGACAAGAACTGACGGGCGGCGCAGTGTGGCCCTTGCTCAGCGAGGGCCCCTTCCTTTTCGTGTGTTGCGTGGAAGGACGGTCGCGCTCGTCGCGACGAGATCCCACCCGTCACCCGCTTCGTAGCGAGCGCGGGTCGCTCCGGCATAGGCGATCATCGCGGCGTTGTCGGTGCAGCTCGCCGGAGATGGCAAATGAGCGGCAATCCCACGTTCCGCGGCCAGATCGGTAACGCGGGCTCGGAGCTCCCGATTCGCGGCGACGCCCCCTCCCAGCACGACAGACCCGACGTTCTCGCGCAGCGCAGCGCGAAGAAGCTTCTCTGCAAGGGTCGACGTGACGACAGACTGAAACGACGCGCACACATCGGCGAGCCGTCGTCCGGCTGGGGCTCCCTCGCGCCCGAGGTACGCGGCCACGCTCGTCTTCAGCCCCGAGAAGCTGAACTCGAGGGACCCGTCGTGCCGCATCGGACGAGGGAAGGAGACCGCGCTTGCATCACCCTGAGAAGCAAGCGCGTCGATCTGGGGTCCGCCGGGATAGCCTAGACCGAGCAGCTTGCCGACCTTGTCGAAGGCCTCGCCCGCGGCGTCGTCCCGCGTAGCGCCCAGCTCGACGATCCGGGACGAGTGCGGGGCGTCCACTCTGTAAAGCGCGGTATGTCCGCCCGAAGCGATAAGGCACACGAATGGAAATTTTGGGCGCGGGGAAGGACGGTCCTCCGCGCGGCGTAAGAATACCGAGAGTAGGTGCCCCACGAGGTGGTCGACGCCGTAAAGCGGTTTGCCTGCAGCCCACGCGATCCCCTTGGCCGCTTGGACACCGACCAGGAGCGCGCCCACGAGACCAGGACGGTGAGTAACCGCTACGGCGTCGATCTCGTGCAAGGTAATCCGGGCGACGGCCAGCGCATCACGAACGACGGGTCCCAGATTTCGAAGATGATCGCGCGACGCGAGCTCCGGAACGACGCCTCCGAACGGAGTGTGGACGTCCACCTGACTCTGAACGACATCGCTCAGCACTATTCCGTCGTCACGAACGACAGCCGCCCCCGTCTCGTCGCACGAGGACTCGATTCCGAGGAAGAGAGACACGTACGCGCCGTTTAGAACGAACAGGAACCCGAAGAACGGCTGAGTGCGAAAACACCAAAAACATTCGTAGGACCCGCTGGATTTTCGTTCTCCCCCGACGCGACGGGCGCGCCGCGGAGCAATCGCACCTCGATGTCACCCGACACCATCAACGAGAGGACCACCACGACGTCGCCGGCCGGGCCCGCGTCGCTCGCCGCGCCCCGCGCGACATAGAGCATGTTCTTGATGCGCCCTTCGCCGAAATTGAATGTCGAGAGAGGATCCTGCCAGAGCTGTGGAACGGGGCGAAGGCTCGTCGCTCGCAAGAACCCGTCGTCGGTTGAGATCGTCCCCGGCGAGTCTTCGAGGTGATCGGTGTAGAGGAGTAGACACATCTTGTCCGTGGCCCCGAGCCCCGTCCGCACGAAACTCGCGCCAACGATGGATCCCTCGTAGTGCCCTCCCGACGCCGTGGAGAACCCGTCGAGATCACGGCAAGCCATCAACGGGATGCATAGGAACGAGCACGCAACGACGGCCGAGGAACACCCGACGCGAATCACTTAAGTGCCCTCGAAGATATCGCACGCGCAGTTTCCCTAACGCGGGGCTCCGGATCCGTGGCCGCGAGTTGCACCGCTACCTTCTGGCCGCCGGAGGTATCGAAGCTCGCCAGTGCGTTGAGAGCCGCCTCACGGACAAGCGCGTAATCATCGTGCGTCGCGGAACTACTGAGGACCCGCGAAACCTCCTCGCCACCGCCCGCGGCACCGAACCTACCCAGCGCCTTTGCCGCCAGGACCCGAATCGCCCAACTGTCATGGTGCTCCAGCGCCCGTGTAACGACTTGAATGGCCTCAACCGACGGGTGTGCTCCAATCGCCGCAAATGCGAATCGTTGCACAGCTTCGCTAGCGTCACGAGTCGCTTGAACGACGGCGGACGCGGACGCGTCGCTCGAGGATCGAGAGAGCATGACGACGGCCTTCATACGAACCGTCGGATCGAAGTGATGTGTGAGCTCGAGGATGCTTGGTTCGAGCGCACGTGCGATGTCACTCGCCTTTCCACGTGCATCCGCAAAATCATCGTGCGGTCCAACGAACGGCTCCATCGTACCGGTTCCTTCGCTCAAAGCGTCGAGCACGGCGAGTGCCCCATCGCCGGACGTCTCCATCGCTGCAACCGCCGAATGCTCCAGAGCATCCCCGAATCTGGTGAGAGCGAGAGCGCGTTCCTTGGCTGAGAAGTCGTCCGGCACGAGGTGCTCCAGCTCCGATTCGACATCAAGCGCTCCCTCCGGCGGAAGAAGAGCATCTACGGCCGCCCGCGCCGCACGGTCCCTCCCCGAGGCGAGAAGCATCAGGGCGTGGCTTCCCGCTCGTTGAATCGCGAGAGCGTTCGCCCGAGATCGTCCACCGCTCGGATCGCCGCTCGCGAAAACGGCGTCCGTCATCGCACCGAGCGCGGCACGGCCCCCGGGCAGCTCCGCTCGACCCGCGCCGAGCCGCGCGAGAGCAATGAGCGCCATCTGCCTCGGCAGCGCGTCCGCACTCTCAGCCAGAGCGATCAGCGTCGCAACCTCGGACTCAGCACCGAACTCCCCCAGCGCGTACGCGGCAGCCGCGCGCGCGAGGTTCCCCGCGTCGATCGCTTTCGCGATCTGCGCGACCTCTGGAATCGCGTCACGAGCGTGCACGAGCGAGAGGCCGAGCACGGCAATCGCCCGCTCCTCGGGACTGCCATGCCTAGACAACGCACGGAGAAGAGGGATCGCCTGCCGATCGGCCATGCGTGCAACGCCCCAGCTCGCAGCGATTGCAACCGAATCGGCTCTTGGCGCGTCCGGCCCGGCCTCTTCGTCCTTTGGGAAGAGAAAAGCCTGATAGCGCGGCAACAGGTCCGGCGCCCTTAGTGACCCGCAGGCGATCATCGCCTCCACTCGAAGCGGGGTTCCGGCAGTTCCCGTGGCAAACGAAAAGAGGGCCGGTGCAGCGTTCCTGTTCTCCACGTATCCAAGAACGTCGATTGCGACGCGCTGCTGGCCAGCATCCCCGTCGGCAAGAGCGTCGAGAAGCGGCTTCACCGCGCGCTGTCCAACTCGCGAGAGCGCGGCGCGTGCCTGAGCTGCGTCCGCGACCGTTCCATGACGAAGACGTTGCACGAGCCCGAACGTGAGGCTTTCGTAGATCTCCACAAGAAGTCGCCGATAGATCGTCTTTTGAGGGTTGCCGATGGCAAGCGGAAGCAGATCCAGCTCGAGCGACTCGAGCGTGCCTTTGCCGAGGTTAATCTGCATGGAAAGCCGCGCTGCCTGCGCCACGAGGTCCTCGTCCGGTGCTCCACGAACGACACGGCGGAAGAGTTGATCGGCTTCGTCCACTTCACCTTTGGAGAGGAGCAAGTCCGCGAGCTCGAAGTAGACGAGGTACGCGCTCGTTTTTCAGGATCGCGGCGCGGAACTCTCCGATAGCCTGCTCGACGTTCTGCCTTGAGCGATACATCTCGGCGAGACGCCTGTGCCCCTCGGCGTCCTCGGGGTTCAGTTCCACCGCGCGCGCCGCGTACTTGATGGCATCGTCGTCTTTGTAGATCTGGAGCGCGTACTGGGCCATCCGCTGATAAATTTCTCTCGCTCGCTTCGGTTCGATCGCGACGAGCCTCTCGAGAGCGAAGACAGCTTCGTCAAGCTTGCCCTCCTGAACGAGAACACGCTCGAGGGCGAGATAACTCTCGACATCACCTGGTGCCAACAGAAGCACGCGACGGAGGGTTGCCTCCGTTTCGGGAAGCCTCCGCAGGTGCACGAGCACTTCGGCGAGAGTTCGCCCTGCATCGAGGTCGGGTGGCTGGCCTTGGAATGCGACACGGAGCGGGCTCACCTCCGGCTCGAGGGCATGTTCGAGACCCCACAAGGTCACACTGTGCGTGCGCGCCTCGCGCGCGAGCGACACGTCTCCCTTTTCCTTGGCCTTTGCCGCGAGGTCACGCCAGTAGAAGTGCGCTTCACGGTAATTCTTCGAGTGCTCGAGCGCGCTCGCGAGCGCCTTTTCGTAGCCGACGTTACTGGCATCGAGCTGCACCGCTTCGCGAAGCGCAACGATCGCGTCGGCGGCCATCTCATGCTCGAGGTAGACATCGCCGAGCGCGGCGAGCGCGCGGGCTCGCGGCGACACCGTGGACAGGATGCGCTTCCACGTCGACACGGCGAGGGCGGTATTCCCCCCCTGGTAATAATGGTCACCTAGGTCGACCAAGTGAGAAGGATCGCTCGCACCAATCTCAGCGAGCAGAGTCAACACGTGGAGGGAACGATCGCCTTCGCCGATTCGAGCATAGAACTCGCCAAGCCTTCCCAACACCTCTTCGTCTCCGGCGGCGCGCGCTTCGATCTCTTTCAACAGCCGCAGCGCCCGCGCGCGATCGCCGCGCTGGATGAGCGCGTCGCACATCTCAAAGACGAACTGCGCGTTGTTGGGCGCCGAACGGACAAGCGCTTCGTACTCTTCGATGGCCCTGTCGAGCTCGCCTCGTGCCTGTAGGAGACGAACCATTTTGAGACGGAGGTCGATCTGACGTGGATTCGCCGCGAGCGCCTTCCGATAGGTCGCCACGGCGCGCGCCGCGTCGCCGGTCTCCTCGTACAAGGACCCGAGAAGTGCGAGTCGGGCAAAATCACTCACGTGCTCGTCCTCGAGCTCTTTCACGAAGAGCGGAAGTTGCTCTTCGGCGCGGTATACTTCGGTGATCGCCTGATAGATCTCAGCGCGCACCGCAGCCTCCGCACCGGCGGCCGATAGAGCACGCTTCAACGAAGCAAGCGCGTCCGTGTTCTCGTGAGCCTTCGCCTGAGCTCTTCCGAGATCCTTCAGGGCGGGCGCCACCGCGCGGTTGTCGCCAGCCGCCGCAACCACGAGCTCCTTGAGCTCCACCTCAGCGCGCACGTACTCGCCTCGAGTCAGAAGCTCGCGCCCGAGCTCGCCCTTCGCAAAAAAGCTCGACGGCTCGAGGCGAACGATCTGCAGATGGGCTGCCTTTGCGGCGTCGTAGTCCTTGGCGTCGAGCGCGAGTTCCATCAAGGTACGGAGAGTCTGCCCGCGGTCGACCGCGGCCTTCTGCAACGCGAGCACCTGCTCGAACCGCGTTCTCGCCGCGGCCACGTCACCTCGGTCTTGAAGCAAATGCGCGAGCGCCATGACCGCGCTGGGATCGTCCTGCTTCAACGAGATTGCCCGCTCATACATTTTCGCGGCGTCTTCGAGGCGTCCATCGAGCTTATCGACTCCGGCGAGCCCGACCGCGGCTCCGTATTGGTCGGGGCCCGGATCGCTTGCGCGTTTCTGGAGGTCGGCGACGAGCGCGCGGAGATTGCCGTCGCGGTCGCGGTAAAGCTGGGCAAGTCGTTGGAGTGGGAACGGCGCTCCTGGCTGAGCGATTACGATCTTGGTGTATCGATCCAAAAGTACTGCGGGAGTCGATCCTTCTGTTGAGTGCGGTGCGCTAGCTGCCGCACGAGGTGCCGGAGAAGCGGCGGGACGATGCCGACCCCCCGGATCGAAGTCTTGCGCCGGTACGGAGCTCGCGACCAACAGAATGGTCGCAGCCAACGCCAGACTGGAAGACGTGGAACCCACGCTTCAAAGCTTAGACGCGAACGACGTTCCAAGCACTGTCCACTCGAAACGCTACGCCGCTCTCCAGCTGAGCAACGCCGCCAGTAGCGCAAATCCGAGCAGGGCCACGAGGAGCCCAATCCCCACACTGAGCGCGTTGACGGGGGGCTCGATGGCGCCGCTGTCCTCGTCTATCACGTCGGAAAGCGCGAGAAGTCGCTTGGATCGCACAACGGCCCGCAAGACGAGCAGCGTCTCTAGCGCGGCGGCGACACCGAGCGCCCCGAGCGCGATGGCAAGGCCGCGCCGATGACGAGAGCCGTCTGCCCGCCTCTTTGCGGGAACGCCGTCCAAGACGACGAATCGCGAAAAATGAGGTTGGGGCGAGTGGGTAAGGGAGAATCCGAGGGACGTGCGATCTACCGCGGGATCCGCAACGAGGAACGGGCGGGCCAACGCGGCGCCCTCGAGACTCTCTGCGCCTCGCGGGTCTCCGGCAGTGACGAGCCAGTACTTGCCGGGCTCGAGTGGGGGGACGGTGAGGGCAGCGCGCGAGTGCTCCACCGGGAGTGACGTGGCAAACGCCCGACCCTCGCCATCATCCACCTCGGCGTACACGCGTCGCAGCACGGTAGGAACGAGCACGTCGAACGCATGAGCCTCTCTGGGCGCGAGGGTGAGTGGCATCGCGACGAAGGACGCGCCCGGAGCCACGGGGATTGCCCCAAACCAGACACCACTTTTTCGTGCTGGACCGCTCCCTGCCGAGGCACGTAGGCCGAGCGCCACCACATGAATCTCGGCGTTCGCCGCGAGTTCCGCGCTGCCCGTCGAGTTGGTGGTCACGTGATCCGGTTGAACGGCCAAGCCCGGCTCTGGATCTGCGTCGATCCGCGCACCGACGAACGGCGCGCCGGTAGATTTGTCGGTCACTCGAACCCAGAGACTAGAGGCAAACCCCGGCGCGAGGCGCCCCCCGTAGACGGCAACATCCATCACGAGGTCACCGTCTTGCCTGGACGATCGAACGAAAGCCGGTGGGGCGGACCTTCCGCGATGGAGCTCCTCGGGCCACGACGCCAAACCAACAGCAAGAGGTGATGCCTCACCGGCAGTCCTCACTTCGATCTGGACGGAATCGCCGACTACGACACCCGGAAGATCAAGCCATACCTCGGCCACGCCATCCGCGTTCGTGCTACCCTCCCAGCGCGACTCTGAGCCGCGAGCGCGGGCATAGACCGAGACGTGAGCGAGCTCGATGGCCTCGCGTACCCCGCGATCGTCGACGATCGTGACGATCTGCCACGCGAGGCCCCTATGTCCGGCGGCCGGGGGCGCGCCATACACAATTGCAGCGCGCAGCGCAGGCGATGCCCCAATGCGCAAACCCGCGGCCAGCGTGGCCACGGCCACGAGCGGCGTAAGGACCATCGCCCCCCGATCCCAACGCATCATGACTCGAGACTACCGCATGACTGCGCGAGCAAACCGCACGGAGGTACGTTCGCGCGACGAGGACTAGTGCTTGTCAATACCGGCCCAGTAGCCCTACACCGCATTGATGTCCTCCGCGGTCGCTCGATCCCGCAGCTCCGTCAGTACCTTCGTCCGAGGTCGCCTCGCCTCGGTCCTGGCAGTAGCGCCGCTCGGCGCATGGACGATCGTTCATCTCTGGCACAACCTCGCCGCGTTTCAAGGACCCGCGGCGTGGCAGTCCGCGGTCACAGGATACCCGCACCCAGTCGCGCAGCTTCTCACGTTACTCCTCGTGCTTGTTCCGCTCGCTCTCCATGCAGGGTGGGGCATCACTCGCCTCGCAAGCTTCCGACCGAACAACCTTCGTTACGGCTTCTACGCAAATCTGAAGTACGCCCTGCAGCGCCTGTCGGCCGTGGGGGTCCTCTTTTTCTTGGGCGCCCACCTTTGGTTGGCCATGCTGCAGCCTCGCCTCGTGGAAGGCCATGCGGAGCCTTTCGCCGATATCGCCCACGAGATGCGTTTTCATAGACCGACCCTCGTCGTGTACGCGCTCGGCACAGTTGGCGTGGCATACCACTTCGCAAACGGGCTCCAGTCCTTCGCGTTGGGATGGGGTCTAGTAGCTAGCCGGCAGGGCGCGAAGCGACTCGAATGGGCGACAGCGTTCGCATTCATTGCCCTTCTCGCCATGAGCTGGGGCGCGATCTATGCCCTATTCGCCGCAGCGGCGTAGCGCCGGATCGGCACGTGAGCAAGAGTTACTCCGCCTTCGGTCCCTCGTTGTACCCGCGAGGCCGGTACTTCGGATCGACCCCATGGTGGTCCTCGCCGTTCTCGACGGTATCACGCTCTATGTACTCAAGCCACGATCCAGGGTGCTTGTCGGCGATCGAGGCGAGCTCCGCACGGATGGCGGAGTCTTCTTCGAGCGCCTTCTCGTCCCAGAGACATTGAATCCCCAACGAGACGAGATTTACGTCATTCGGCGCCAGATCGAATCCGTGCGAATAGTAAGGCCACGCCTCGCCTACACGATGAAGACGGCAGAGGGTGTCACCCATGTAGACGCTGGCCATCGGCCATTCTGGCGCGAGGTCGAGTGCGGTCCGATTCGAAGCAAGACGAATCTCAAGATTGCCGCGCGCACCTTGCATCACGGAATAGTTGAGATGCGCCTTCGCGCTTCGCGGGACCGCCCGGCGAGTGGCATCCCAGAAGGTTAGGTCATTCGTATAGTCGATGGCGTGGCGCCTCGCGGAAGAGCACTGGAACCCGAGAAAGGCCACGAACAGCCCAACCGCAGCGGCGAAGAGGTTGTGACGACGGCACCGCGCGAAGATCGCTCGAAATGAGATAGCGAGAACGAGGCTCGACCCAATTGCGGGGAAATACCAGAACCGCTCAGCCCGCACGGTAGGGAGGAGTACAGGGATGTTCGAGACGGGGAAGTAGGACACGACGATCCATACGATCGCGGCCCCGACGACAGGGCGGAGATCTGGCACGCCCTGCTCGAGCGTGTGTTGGCGCTTTTTCGATTCGAGCCATGCAACCAGCCCCAACAGCGGGCCGAGGACCAGCGGCCCGACCGCAAAGAGTGCGCCCAGAACGCTTTCAGGGAAAAGGAGTTTTGGCGGGATGGGCTCCTGCGGCGCCGAGTAGTCGCCCGAGAGCGTGCGTGGAAAGACGACTTGCGACAGACCGCGAACGTAAACACGGAGCGCGCCCGCGACTCGATAGGGGGTTGATGCGTCGATGAGCGGATTGTTCAGCGGGTCACGGGGCAGCGTCGGCTGCGCGTACCAGCGGAGCACGGCCGCGAAGAAGCGCGCAACGGCCGGCTTGTACCGGTTGGCCTCGACCGAGAGGTCGGGCTGAATCGGCGCGGGGAAGAAGCGCTTCCTCGCCTCTACGTACAAGACGAATGCGGCCACCGTCGCAACTGCGGCGACGCTCGCACGGACCCAACGCATGGGTGCCCGTGGGTGAATGAGCTGCGAAGCCATGAGCGAGCAAAACGGCACGAGCGGGACGCAAACGAGCGCGCTCTCTTTCGAAAAAAGCCCGAAGAGCACCGCGGCAAACACGGCGATGGGCATCCACTTGAGAGGCAACGCGAGCGCCTCCAACGCGAGAAGAACGCCAAGCGCGCCGAGGACATCGGCGATTCCCACTACCCCGCTCACGGCTTCCGTCAGGACGGCGCAGGCGACGAAGATCCCGCCCGACAGCCACGCGGTCAGGCGGTCCTTCGTCAGCCGGAATGCAATCAAGGTGACGATCGCTCCGTTGACCCCATGAAGCAGAACGTTGACCCAGTGATGGAGGAATGGAGACTGATCGCGTGCCCCAATGCCCCAGAGAATCCTCCATACAATATCGGGGATAGGACGATAGGAACCGATGCTGCGATCCGGAGGTAGCCCCCAGAAATCGCGCCGAAACGCATCTATCCAGTGCAGCTTCGATAGTGGGTCGGCGATGGATCGGACGTAAGGATTCGCGAGGAGCGCCTCTTGCTCGTCGAAGATGAAGTTAGTCTTGAACGGATGCCGCGTGAACAGGAGCATAGACAGGAAGCAGCACGGCACAATCGCCACCGAAAAGGTCGGGGCGTCACCCAGAAAATAGTCTCGAATCGAGTCGAGGAACCCTGGAACGTAAGGCTCCTCGATGTCGAGAGTCTCTAGTTGCCGCGACTCGGCGCCTTGCGGCTTGGACTGGCTCGGATCCTTCGCGCTTTCGTCTTGAGGCATGGCTCAGAACGCTGGAAGCCCTAGAGCTTTGGGAGCGGTTGTGAGCTCGCGCTCCGCACGGCCTCTCGCGCTAGTTCGTCGGCGCGCTCGTTCATGGGAACTCCCGCATGACCCGGAACATAGACGAGACGCAAGTTGCGGCCCGCAAGCGCCTCTCGAGTCTGTCGAATGAGCGTTTGATTGGCTTTCGCTTTCCAGCCGAGAGTCAGAACCCCGATCGCATACTTGCTGTCGGTATGGATCGCGACCGTACGGGCAGCGCGCGGAATGGCCTCCACTCCGCGGAGGATCGCAGTGATCTCGGCAACGTTGTTCGTGGCGGGCCCCAAGTACTCGTAACCCTCATGGATTTTGCCGCCCGGCGCGATGACGACCATGCCGGAGCCTGCGGGTCCAGGGTTCCCGGAACAAGCGCCATCCGTATAGGCAATCCATTCGGCGTCGACACGTGGGCTCGCCACGGAAAGGTCCCCTTGCCTCTTGGCGCGGGATTTTTCGGTGGGCGAACTTCGCACTTCGAGGCGCGCTGCATCGGGGTGCACAGCCGCCCCGGGAGCAATCGCGAGGTTGGTGACCCCAGCGCGGTAAGCCTTGCTGTCGCTTAGCCGATAAACAATTTCCACTCGGCCGCCGGAAGCATCTAGCGCGCCGTCCGCCTTCGTCCGCGCAAGCACCTTTTGGCCCCGAAGGGTCGCCTCGACCCACGGCATCTCCATGAGCTAGCACGAGCCGCGCCACCCGCGGGGAGAATGAGCTATGGTCAACCGACATGTCGCGCCTACGCCCTCTCGTCCTCATGATCCTCGACGGCTTCGGCGAGCGCGCCGAGGTAAACGACAACGCCGTTCGCCTAGCAAAGACGCCGACACTCGACACACTCTACGAGAGGTATCCCTCCACGACGATCGGGACGAGCGGACCTGACGTGGGGCTTCCCCCGGGTCAAATGGGCAATAGCGAGGTCGGGCACCTGAACTTCGGTGCCGGTCGCATCGCGATGATGGACATCACACAGATCGACGAAGTCGTTAGAAGCGGCGCGCTAGCCCGAACCCCGGTCATCCGCGACATACTGAAGGCCGCCCAAAGGAAAGGCGGCAAGCTTCATCTGCTGGGCCTCCTCTCGGACGGAGGTGTCCACAGCTCGCTCGAACACCTCTCCGCGCTCATCGACGTCGCGCACGCCCACGAAGTGGAAGTCGTGGTTCACGCGTTTCTCGACGGCCGAGACGTCCAGCCAGGCACCGCGCCTGCCTTCGTCGAACGCGTCGAAGCCCACCTGGTCGACAAGGGCAGGATCGGGACGGTCTCGGGGCGCTATTGGGCAATGGATCGCGACAACCGGTGGGAGCGCGTCCAGCGCGCCTACGCGGCAATCGTTGACGCCAACGGGCCCCACGCAGAAAGCGCCGGCACGGGGATCCGTGAATCGATCGAACGCGGAAAGACCGACGAGTTCGTCGAGCCTTTCGTCGTCGCCGGGTATTCGGGCGTGGCCGTCGGCAAGGACGCCGCGCTTCATTTCAACTTCCGCCCCGACCGAGCACGAGAACTCACCCGCGCTCTGGCGTCGGAAAAATTCGACGGCTTTCCACGCGCAGTTCAACCGCCGTTTTCCGACTATGCCTGCATGACCACGTATGACAAAAGCCTCGCGCTCCCGGTGGCTTTTGCAAAGGAAACGCTCGCGGACATTTTCCCAGAAGTGATCTCTCGCGCCGGGCTCACTCAACTTCGTTGCGCGGAGACAGAGAAGTACGCGCACGTAACCTACTTCTTCAATGGCGGCGTCGAGCAGCCCGTCCCTGGAGAAGAGCGCAAGATGGTCCCTTCGCCGCGCGATGTTGCAACTTACGACGAGAAGCCTCAGATGAGCGCAGCGGCAGTGGCGGATACCGTAGTAGTTGGGATCGAGAGCGGAAAGTATGACTTCGTCCTCGTCAACTTCGCCAACCCCGATATGGTCGGACACACGGGAGTGCTCGACGCCGCAGTCCGCGCAGTCGAAGCGGTCGATGACGGGATCCGCCGCATCGTCGACGCGACACTGGCAAAGCGTGGCGCCCTGATCATTACCGCCGACCACGGCAACTGCGAGCTGATGAAGGATCCGGCAACAGGGGCTCCACACACCGCGCACACCACGAACCGTGTGCCTCTCCTTTACGTCAATGACGCGGACCGCACGGCCACCCTCTTCTCAGGCGGGCGCATATGCGATGTGGCGCCGACCATGCTCGAACTCCTCGGAATCCCGCTTCCGCCAGCGATGACGGGCCATTCGCTTCTCTCGCGCGCAGCTCCGTCGGAGTAGTGCGTTGTGATCGAGCGGTTCGGTAGTTACCGCGTGATCGAGGAGCTCGGGTCGGGAGCGCTCTCTACCGTGTACAAGGCGATCCAGGAGCCGCTGGGTCGGACGGTCGCGATTAAGGCGCTCAAGCCTACGATCGCCACGACGTCTCCCTTCGCAGCGAACCTCGAGCGCGAAGCCCGCTTGCTCGGTGACTTGGGTCACGCGAACGTAGTCCTCCTCTTCGATTTCGTGAAGACCGACCTCCAAATGTACCTTGTCCTCGAATATGTGGACGGGGCCACCCTCGAGGATCTATTCGCCAATCGGGGAACACTTCGCCCCGAGATGGTCGCCGCCATCGGCGCGGAAGCCGCACGCGGACTTGCTCACGCGCACTCCCGTGGGATCGTTCACCGCGACGTCAAGCCGGCAAACATTCTCCTGTCCAAGATCGGAGAGGTAAAGCTTGTCGACTTTGGAATCGGGCAGCGCGATCGAATGCCCAGCCTGGACGAGCCGCTCGGACATAGCGATACCGCCGCTTTTGGCACGCCCGCGTACATGTCCCCGGAGCAGATCTTGGGAGAAGTGGTGGATGAACGCAGTGACCTTTTTTCGCTCGGGGTCGTGCTCTACCAAATGCTCTCCGGTACAAGGCCGTTCGACGGGGACGATCCGAACGACAGGCGCGCAGCCGCTCAACGCATTCGCCGCGATCCACCAAAGCCGCTTCGATCGCGCGTTCCCGACATCCCGCGGACCCTGGATCGGATCGTCATGCGGGCGATTGAGAAGCTGCCCATAGACCGATTCAACTCCGCCGGAGCCCTTGCCGATGAACTCGAGGAGTTCGTTCGCGAGACATGGCGTGGACCGCCGCGTGCCCTCATCGTCCGCGCGCTCAAAGACGCGGGGTTTACGAAGATCGCAACCCCGTTTGGTACCAAGCGCGATGCCGCGGCAACAGCAACACGCTCCCTGGGTCCAGCCATGGCAGGCTTCGGCGCGCTGTTCGGCATCCTTGCGATCGGGGGAGGGGCCATCCAATGGAGCTCGCACGAAGGAGGGATGGTGGCTACATCGAGCGAGGACCGCCTGGAGCTCGCGCCTGCCGAAGGGGCGACGCTTCGCGTCGTGGCTACACCTTGGGCGGACGTGTCGGTCGACGGCCGCTTCGTCGATACGACGCCGTTCGCAAGAACGATTCCACTTTCCGCAGGCACCCACTACGTAAAACTCTCTCACCCTGACGCTGAGCCAGAGACCCGAGTCCTCGTGCTGGCCCACGGACAAGCGGCACATCTAGAAGTCGCGCTGCGGATGAAGGGGGCACTGGACGCGCAGGTTCCGTCAGATTCGTCGCCGCCCCAAGCAGGCGCGGACAACGACATGCCAGCGTCGAGGCTCCCATGACAGCGAGAACAGCACTCGCGAGGCGAACCGGCCGGCTCCTCGTCCTTGCCCTGTCGGCGTCTGCGAGGTCTGCGGATGCGTTCACTCACGTCGTCGAACCGAGCGAGACGCTCGCGCAGATCGCCGCGCGAGTATATGGCGATGCGCGGAAGGAATCGCTCCTCGCAGGTGCAAACGCGCTAGACGCAGAAGGAGGCAGCGTCATCGTGCCTGGAATGCGACTCGAGATCCCATCTCCCACCTACCACAAGGTCGTAGCCGGCGAGACGTGGGCGAGCCTGTCTCTAACGTGGCTCGGCGACGCGCGGCGGGCGGAAGTCCTCGCCAGAGCAAATCACGATGTGTCCTGGGTCCAGCCCGTGGATGGACTCGAAATCGAAATCCCGGCAGTGGTCGCGCATATCGTGTCGTCTGGGGAGAGCTCAATGTCACTCGCGACTCGGTATTGGGGCGACGGAAACCGCGGCTGGGAGCTGAACGCATTTAACGGGCGCCCGGAGACCGTTATGCATCGAGGCGAGATCATTCTGATCCCTCTCGAGGGGCTATCGCTAACCGATGCAGGAAGACTGGAGGCGAAACGCTCCCTGGATCGAACCGTCGGAGAAACGGATGTCGCTCGCATCGCCGCACAACGGCGCGCGGACGCCGAGATCCCACAGATCCTCGCCGACCTCCACAAGGGGCAATACGTCGAGGTGGTTGCTCGTGCCAATCGTATCCTAGGGACGGAGGAGCTCACGCACCCGCAACTGGCCGCCGTCTACCGCGGGCTACTCGAAGCCTACGT
>Ga0182024_10011257_pt1 | contig 18006 bp, 14 predicted proteins | sample P32metaG_FD_120480 | JGI IMG/M metagenome (GOLD analysis project Ga0182024, IMG submission 120480) | Permafrost microbial communities from Stordalen Mire, Sweden - P3-2 metaG (Illumina Assembly) | ecosystem: Environmental > Terrestrial > Soil > Wetlands > Permafrost | place: Sweden: Stordalen... | reverse complement strand
CGTCGGATCTTCCACCATGGTCTTCACGATCAGCCACTGCTCGCCGTCTGGTTCCCTCACCAGGTCGTAGTATTCGGTCACCGTGGTCTTGTCGCTGTAGGGGATGCCGTTCTTGCGCAGATATCCGCCACTCAGGTGGTTGGTCACCACGTGCAGCGAGCCACCGTTCTGCGGCGTCGCTCCCGGCTGTCCCTGGCCGCCCCGGCCGAATCGGCCTCCGAGCGCGAGTTGCCAATTGGCCACGGAATAGCCCTGCAATGAGTTCCCGGCTGGCGGCTGCGATGCGCCAAAGTGCAAGATGCGAGTCTGCGTTCCGGCATCCGCCTCGATCTTCAGATTGTTGTCGTCTTGCCAGGTGATGTGAAAGCGGCTGGGAACGCGCATCAGCGCAGCGGCGCCGTATCCCTTGCAGGCATTGCCCGCGGCAGTGTCCTTTTCCGGGTCCCAGGCATCCACAATTTTCTGGCCTTCGGGTTTCAAAATGCCCGGTCCAAATGCGGGCCCAAAACCGGAGATGTCGCCCTTGGGTGGGGTCACCATGCGGAAGCGCCAGTCTTCTGTCACCACCGAGACCCAATACCCGGTCAACTCGATAACCGCGGCCTGCTTAGCCGGCCTGGGTGGACCGCCGCGTCCGGGAAACTGGCCATACAGGAACACCGGCGTCAGTAAAAGAGCCGCTCCAGCGGCCGCGAGCAGGGCCACGCGCTTGCTAAGGAATAACGATTTCATTGTTCTCTCGCCTACTTTTTCTGACTGAGGCTTTTGTACGCAGCCTCCACGAACATGTCGGTGGTCCAGAAACCGGCGCTCGTCCCGTACAGCGGATCGTAGTCCTGCGTCGGCCTTGCGGCCTTCACCTGCTCCAGAGTCATCCCCTTCTTGATCATGTCCACAATCCGGTCGCGTATGATCGTGACCATCTCACGATAGTTAAGCAGGTCGCCGGTGTCGCACAGGCGGCCATGGCCGGGCACGATCAGTGTGCCGCCGTCCTGCCCATACACGGTAATGGTCAGGTCGAGAATCCGGTTCACCGCATCGAGAAGTCCCTGATAGCTGCCGCCGCCGGCCAGGTCGATGATGGGATAGGTGGTCATGGTGAAGATGTCACCCGTCGCGATCACATCGGACTTGCGGAAGAAAACGATGCTGTCGCCGTCGGTGTGGGCGTGCTCCACGGGGTGCATGATGGCGATCCCTTCGTTGTTGAACCAGAGTTTCTTTTCATCGCTGAGATAGGTCGAGGTCGGCCATCCGCCCGGCGGAGTGGGAGACGCGGTTCCAGTAGGAGCACTCATCCGATCCAAAACATTGTTGTGCGCGATGATGGCCGCGCCTTCGCTGGCCGCCGCTCCCAGATCGCCTTGAACATTGCCGCCCGCGATGGTGCTTCCGGCCTTGCGCAGGTTCTCATTACCGCTGGTATGGTCCGCATGATAGTGCGTGTTGATGATGTAGTGTATCGGCCCATCGGAGACGGTCCGGATGGCGGCGAGGATCTTGTCCGACAACTGCGCGTATTCGGTGTCCACCAGCAACACGCCGTCTTTACCCACCTGCATGGTGATGTTGCCGCCCGCGCCCACCAGCATGTAGACATTGCCCTGCACGGGCAGCACGTGGATCTGAACGTTGTCAAAGTTCTGCTGTGGGGCGCGATTCTGCGGAGCGCGGTTCTGGTTCTGGGCATAAGCTGTCGCGAGGCAGGCCGCCGCGACAAGCAGTTGGAATAGTTTCTTTCTCATGGATGACTCTTGGGTCTTACTTCTTGGCGGCCGCGCGCTGCTCGGCGATTTCCTTGGACCGGTATTCCGGATACAGGGTTTCCGCCCCGCCCATGGCTCCGTCCGCGGGTATCCCGTGCTTCTCCTGATACTCCTTCAGAAACGTGTTCGTGCCTGGCAGGTGGTGTGGGATTATGCCCTTGGCGCGGATGATCTCCTCCACGCTCTCACAAGGATACGGCGCAATCTGCCCGGCCAAGCTGAAAGTGTAATCGCGCGAGCGGATCATGGTTTCCGTGAGGTAAGTCGGGTCCTTGATCACCGTGACCCACGTCAGATCGTTGCCGTGGCGGATGAAGTGTTCGGTCACCACGGCCCGGTCGCTGCGGGGGACACCGTTGCGCCGGATCCATCCTTCTTTCAAGTGGTCGGTGGTGACCGTCAGAATGTCTCCATCCCATTTCCCGGTGGAGAAGCCCATAGAGGTGTGCAGTGCGTAGTCCGGCGGATGCGGGCGGCCATCCATCCAGATGGTTCGCTCGGTGCCCCAGGCGAAGTGGTGGATATGGATCGCCACCAAGCTCTGGGTGTCCTTGTCGATGTCTTCCCAGACTCGGATATCGGCGAAACTCGGTGCGTAGTCGGAGGGGTGCACGCGGCACTGGTATTCCGGCAGGGTGATGAGAGATGCATCCCAGGCCATCGCACGGAAACGGGCGGCGGCGTTCAGCGGTATGCCGGTGTAGTCGCCCAGCTCGGGACCGGGCAGCCGATCCGGCTCGTCCTCATCCGTGATGCGGTTCTGCCAAACACCGGACAACTCGATCTGCGCTAATGCCGGAAAGCTACCTAGCGTCAGAATCAGCAGGAAGAAACCGGCTTTCCTGCTTTGACGGACACGGTCCATACAAACTCCTTAGAAGATGTGACTGATGAGTGCGTAACAACCCAACGTACTGTTATACCTGACAGGGGTTTGCTTTGTCGATTCATGGCCAACAAGCACCGCTCTTAGAACTGAAAGTAGACGAATGGAATCGATTGGTCGGTTACGCCGAAGACCTCGACGGCCGCCAGCACTAGGGCTACGCCTAAGGCATGCACCCAAACCGGAGCCGAGCCTAAGCGGGCCAGCACCTGACGCTTCTCCTCCCAAATCGCCAGCACCAGCGTGATGGCGATGAAAGCCAGGTGCCTGTGCTCCAGCAGAAACGCTCCTTTCTCGAACACGAACATGCGGTGGAGCGTCAGCAGGCTGTCGCCCAAGGTCCGCGCGCGGAAGAAGACCCAGCCGATCGACACCAGTAGGAACGTTAACAAGGTTCGCGCGGGGCGCAGATGAGTAGCCGGCTCTTCTTCCCTATTAATACCTAATAGACGTTCCGCCGCCAGGATCGTCCCGTGGTAGCCGCCCCAGATGACGAAGTTCCAACTCGCGCCGTGCCAGAATCCGCCGATCAGCATCGTCAGAATCAGGTTCCGATAGGTGAGCAAGGCGCCCAACCGGTTGCCACCCAGCGGAATATAGACGTAGTTCCGCAGCCAGCGCGAGAGCGACATGTGCCACCGCCGCCAGAAATCGCTCATGCTATGAGCCAGATACGGCCGGCGAAAATTCACCGGAAAATGAAACCCGAATAGCAGAGCGCACCCAATCGCGATATCCGTGTAGCCGCTGAAATCGAAGAAGATCTGCATGGCGAAGGCGATGGTTCCGCTCCATGCCGCGGCTGTGCCAGGCGTGCGCGCCACGGCGTTGAAGTAGCTGTCGGCGACTCCGGCGAACTGATCGGCCAGCACGATTTTCTTCACCAGCCCGGTGAGAATCATGACCGCGCCGCGCTGCACTTCTTCGGCCCAGGGCGGGCGCCAGTGGTATAGGTCTGGGAAAAACTCGCGGGCGCGCACGATTGGCCCGGCTACCAGTTGCGGGAAGAAAGCGATGAATAGCGCGTAGTCGATCGGGTCAGTGATCGCCTTCTGCTCATTGCGGTAGACGTCGACGACATACGAGATGCTTTGGAAGGTGTGGAAACTGATCCCCAGGGGCAGAAGGATCGCCAGATGATGCCCGGCCGACGGCACTCCCGCAAGCCAGGCCAGGTTGTCGATCAGAAAGTTGGTGTACTTGAAGAAGCCGAGGAATCCCAGGTTGGCGGCGAGGCTGATCCATAGCGCCCAAATGCGCCGGGGGCCGACGGTCTTCTGAATCCACAGCCCAGCCCAGTAGTCGATGGCGGTCAGAGTGAGCAACAGGGCAATGAACTTTGGGTTCCATGCCATGTAGAAGAAGTAGCTGGAGAGCAGCAGGATGTAGCGGCGCAGGCGTAAGGGCGAGGTGTAGAAGAGGACCAGTACGACCGCCAGAAAGACCGCGAAATTGACCGTATGGAAGAGAATGGCTAGCGCGCTCTCTTTCCGGCCAGCGGTTCCACTTCGTGGGCCAGCATGCGGGAAAACCGATTGCGGCCGGTGGTGTTCATGTGCAGGCTATCCCAGAAGTTTTCCGGCCTCTCCAGGGGCTGGAAGGTCTCCACGGGCAATACCGTAACGTTGGGGCGGGAGGCGTACTGCCAGATCGTACTCGGTTCATCCGGGGAATCGAACGAGGGGTTGACCGCTGGCCCGCGCGGCGGGCGAATAAAGATGATGCGCGCGCCCGAGGACCGATAGCGATCTAGAATCCGTCCGAACCAGCGCTGCCGGTACAGGGCCTGCATTCCGGTGTACGGAGCGCGCTTCCGCAGAACCGCCTCGCGCACGCGTTGTTGGAGATCGGCTGGCACACCTGGCGGAAAATCGATCGACCTGCTGGCCCAGTCCACACTCATTCCCGCCAGGCTCTCGTGGTGGCCCTCATAGTTATAGATCGATTCGGCATACCCTTTCTGGAAGAGCGCCACTCGTTCCAGCCGCTTCGAAGGCGCTTCCAGAAATGCCTGCAGGTCGCTCTTGAAAATGTATCCCTTTAAGAGCACGCCGCGGAGAGCTTCAAACCGGAGGCGGGCATCGCGGTACGAGAAGGCAAAATCCAGTGCGTCGGCGGGTGTCAGTTGCCCGTCGATGATGTGCAGGTCCGCGATGTAGTCGGCCATGGGAGCTGCGCCGTCCTCGTCCGAGTACTCTTCGGCCTGCAGGACGATAGCAGCATAGCGGCGGGCGTCGGGATCGGCGGCGCGGAGTTCGTAAAACCAACTGCGCGGCTGGCTGGCGGGGACGGCGAGATTGGCAAACCGTACACGTCCGCCGGCCTCCTCGTCCGCGGTCTTGGCCGAGAATCCTTCGGCAAACATGGAGTTGCCGATCACGGCGACCAGCGGAACGGGCAGCCGCGGCCGGTTCCACTCCATCTGCAAAGTGAGCTGAATGCGGCCGGCCAGCGAGTCGGGATCGAGAAACCGCAGATACCAGCCGGAATCGAAAACCGCCTGCTCCGCGATTACGTAAAGGAGAATGCCCACGCACACCCCAAAGGCACTCTTGAGAAGGGTTCCCTTACTGCTGGATGGCACTGAATTGGCATGATAGCAAAGGTGGGGCATGCTTTAGCTTGCCCACGAATTCTGTTGACTGGCGCGCGAATAGGACTGGCTGCTGGAGCACCAACTGGGCAAGCTAAAGCATGCCCCACGTGCTACTGTCGGAATTATGGGCAAGTTTTTGCTCGGCCTGATCACCGGCGTTCTGCTGGTCTTCCTCACCATCGTGCTCCTGTTCTTTGCTGCCCTGCGATTCCGCGAAAGGCCGCCGGAAATGGCCGCCAACTCGGTGTTGGTGCTCCGCCTGAGTGGCGATATCCCCGAACGGTCCGCGGTTCAGATTCCGTTCCTGAGTGAGGGGCCGAGCCTGACGGTCGCCAATGTTTGGATGACGCTGCGCAAGGCGGCCGCCGATTCCAATATCAGGGCTATCGTTTTGGAGCCGGACGGGCTGAGCGCTGGCTGGGGCAAGCTGGAAGAGCTGCGGTCCGACGTCGAACAGTTCCGTAAATCGGGGAAGCCGGTGTATGCATTTTTGCGGACTCCCACCGCGCGGGAATATTATGTCGCTACCGCCGCCGACCGCATCTATCTGGGGCCGGCCGACCAGATGTACCTGAAAGGCTTGCGCGCGGAAGTGATGTACCTGAAAAAGACGCTCGACAAGGTGGGCGTCACGGTGGACGTGGAGCATGCGGGCAAGTACAAAGACTTTGGCGACACGTTCACGCGCAGTGACATGAGTCCGGAAACGCGGGAAGTGATTACATCGGTAGTCGACGATCTGTATGGCAACTTAGTCGCCCGCATAGCTGCGGCGCGAAAAATGACTCCTGCGCATGTCGGCGAACTTATCGACGCGGGCCTCTTCATCGCCCCCGAGGTGCAAAAAGCCGGGCTGGTTGACGAGCTGCGCTTCGAAGACCAGGTTTGGGGTGAGCTGAATTCCCGGCTCCAGGTTAAGGACGTTAAGAAGGTTCGCGCGGAAACCTACCTGCGGGTGCCCCCCGAATCGGTGGGGTTGCAGGGAAAGAGCCGGGTGGCGCTGGTCATTGGCGAAGGCGACATCGTCCAGGGAAGTCCCGACAATGCGGCTGAAGATGAGGGCGGCCTGACCGCTGCGGGGTTCAACCGGTTGCTGCGGGAGGTGGGCAACGATTCCTCGATTCGAGGTGTCATCGTACGCATCGATTCCCCCGGCGGAGAGGTAACGGCGTCCGACGATATCTGGCGCGAGATGAACCTGCTGAGCAAGAAGAAGCCGATGGTGATCTCCATGTCGGACCTGGCGGCCTCGGGCGGATATTACATGGCCATGACCGGCGATCCGATCGTGGCGTATCCGGGGACCGAGACCGGCTCCATCGGCGTGGTCTTCGGCAAGCCCAACCTGCACGGCCTTTACGACAAAATCGGGATTACTAAAGATTTCGTCCAGCGCGGCAAGTACGCCGGCATCGATTCCGACTATAATTCGCTCACGCTCGAGGAACGGGCCAAGCTGCGCACGGGCATCGACGCCAGCTACCAGGATTTCGTGACCAAAGTGGCCAACGCGCGCCACCGGCCGTTCAACGAAATCGAGCCGGTGGCGCAAGGCCGCGTGTGGCTGGGCTCGCAGGCTAAGTCGCGGGGGTTAGTGGATGAGCTGGGTGGCCTGGATACCGCCATCGACCTGGTGAAGAAGAAGGCGAACATTCCCGCGGGAGAGCGGGTGACGGTGATCACATATCCGCCGCCCCGCAGCCTGCTAGAGTTGCTGACGCGCAGGACTTCCCAGGACGATATGCTGGACGTCCAGTTGCGGCGGGTGTTCGGCGGAATGCCGTACCGGGCGTGGATGAAAGGCGGGTTGTTGCGGCTGATGCCGTACTGGATCGCGGTGCGGTAACGTGGGGCAGGCCTTCCGGCCTGCCGCCGCCTTTCAGGCGGCGCGCCGCGCAGAAGCGCGGCGGCAGGCCGGAAGGGCTGGCCCCACTTTTTCTGCTTGCGGGTTCGCGCGCGGATGAGCCATAGTGGAAATGGCGTCAAGATAAAGCCGTGTAAAGCGTACTAGTTAGGTCTAAGTCGGAAGCTTCTCCCGTACGCGTGCGAGCGATGTGGTGGCGCCGGGTGGCTTTCGATGCTGGACAATTTCCTATTCTTCACGGAGCTGACATCGCTTCCGGTGAACGACGTCAAGGGACGCCGCATCGGCCGCGTGAAGGACGCCGCCCTGGTTCCGCTGGTAAACCCCTCCCGCATCGACCGCTACCTGGTGGGGGCGGGCGCTGCATGGCTCACCGTCCGCTTCGATCAGATCCAATCCATCAGCCTGGACCAAGGAATTTTCCTCACCGACGAACACCTGACTCCCTATCACGACGACGAATACATGATGCGACTGGGGCGCGATCTCCTGGACCAGCAGATCATCGATGTGAATGGGCGGAAGGTGGTCCGGGTCACCGATCTGACGTTCGAAATCCGCAACGACGGGCTGCGGGATACGCTTACCATCCGCGACGTGGATATCGGAATCCGCAGCATCCTGCGGCGGCTTTTGCAAGGGGTGGTGCCGCCGCGCTGGATTCGCCGGCTGCAGCAACCGATCCCGCCCAATTCCATCGCCTGGGAATTCTGTAACGTGGTGGAACCCGATCCGCAGCGGCGGCTGCGGCTGAATCTTTCGTACCAGAAACTGGAAGAAATGCACCCCGCCGACCTGGCCGACATCGTCGAGGATCTGGCGCCGGCCGAACGCGAGGCCATCTTCGAGACCATCGACAGCGAAGTGGCCGCGGACGCGCTCTCCGAAATCGATCCCAAGATGCAGGCCAGCATCCTGGAGTCGCTCGAACCCGAGAAGGCCGCCGACATTGTCGAGGAAATGTCGCCGGATGAAGCCGCCGACGCGCTCTCCGAGCTGGAGGACGAAACCTCCGAGGAAATCCTGGACGAGATGGATTCGGAGCCGAAGACCGAAGTTCAGGAGCTGCTGGAATTCGAAGAAGACACCGCCGGCGGTCTGATGAACACCGAGTACGTGGTTTTGCCGGACGACGCTACCGTTAACGATGCCATGAAAGCGCTCCAGGAAAACGAGGAGCTGCTGGAGAACCTGAATACCATCTTTTTGATTGACGACGAAGGCCGGCTCTCGGCCTCGATTCCGCTGGCCCGGCTCTTCCTGGCAGCGGAAGGTGTGCGCTTGAAGACGCTGGGCTCCGAATCGCTCATCCACGTGACGGTGGAGGAACACCAGGACCGCGTCCTCGAACTCTTTGACAAATACAACCTGCTCACCCTGCCCGTGGTGGATGACAGCGGCAAGCTCGCCGGCGTGATCACTGCCGACGACGTAATCTCGGTGCTGAGGCAAAAGTGACGGATGCTGAAAACCCTGAAGCGGTTCCGCTACCACCTGGCGGTTTTCTTTGCGGTCATCGGCCCGGGCTTCATCACCGCCAACGTCGATAACGATTCCGGCGGTATTTTCACCTACTCTGCGGCTGGCGCGCGCTATGGATATCTGCCGCTGTGGACCCTCCTGCCCATCACCCTGGTGTTGATCATCACCCAGGAGATGTGCTCCCGCATGGGAGCGGCTACCGGCAAAGGCCTCTCCGACCTGATCCGCGAGGAGTTCGGGCTGCGCATCACCTTCCTCATGATGGCGCTGCTGGTGCTGGTGAACCTGACTAACGTAATGGCGGAGTTCGCCGGCGTAGCCAGCTCGCTCGAGCTGTTTCGCGTGAGCCGCTACATTTCGGTGCCCCTGGCGGCCGTGGGAGTTTGGTTCCTGGCGGTGAAAGGCAATTACAAAAGCGTCGAGAAGATCTTTCTGTTCGGGTGCTTCCTGTATGTTACGTACATCATTTCCGGATTCCTGGTGAAGCCCGACTGGAAAACAGCCGCCATCTATAGCGTTAAGCCGGTATTGATGCTGGAACCCGGCTACATCTACATGCTGATCGGTATGGTCGGGACCACCATCGCTCCCTGGATGCAGTTCTATCTGCAATCCGCGGTGGTGGAGAAGGGAATCACGGCCAAGGAGTACGCGGCCTCGCGGGTTGAGGTGATCGTGGGCTGCATTGTTACGGACGTAGTCGCATTCTTCATCATCGTGGCCTGCGCGGGGGCGATCTACAGCGTCAAGCCCACGGACATTCAAGATGCGGCGGAGGCTGCGGTGGCGCTCAAGCCTTTCGGACAATACGCCTTCCTGCTGTTTAGCGCCGGCCTGCTCAACGCTTCCGTCTTCGCGGCCTGTGTGCTGCCGCTCTCCACCGCCTATTCTGTTTGCGAAGGTCTCGGGTTCGAGTCCGGCGTGAATCGGCGCATGGGTGAAGCGCCCGTCTTTTATGGCCTGTATACGCTGTTGATCGCGGTGGGCGCGGGCGTGACTCTCATTCCGAGCTTTCCCCTGGTCACCATGATTCTGCTCTCCCAGGTGCTGAACGGAATGCTCCTGCCGTTCGTTCTCATCCCCATGATCCTGCTGATTAACAAGCATGACCTGATGGGCGAATTCGTGAACCCGCGCTGGTTCAACCTGATTGCCTGGATCACGGTGGTGATCATCATCGGGGTGAGTATGGCGTATATCGGTTTCATCTTGCGTGGCGTGCATTAGGCGAGCGCTCGGCTAAAGTGGCCAACCCACCGGCGGCAAGACCGCCGGCGTTACGTAGCGCTGGCGATCTTGTCGCCGGCATGGCAGCGCGTGGCGCGGCGCTCGGCTTGAGCCGCTGCGCTACAATAGCGTTGCGCTATGCAGGTGCTCCAAGCCGGCCAGCACAAGCTGATCTATCTCGAGGTGGAACCCGATATGGTCACCAGTATTGCGCGTCAGGCCGGTTTTGACACCAAAGCCAGGGATGGCCAGCGGAGCATGACTCTCGATCTCAGCTTCCCCGGCCGCCATTCGCCACTGCTACTTTTCGACGCCGCGGACCCCGCCAACCTGGGTTGGTTCTCGCGCTGTCAATTCTACGTGGATGGGCGCACCGGTTTGGTGATGCAGACGCCTATCAGCCTTGCCAATAAACGCGATCGCGGCGGGCGAACGCAACGCAATGCCGTGCGCCTGTTGATCTCCAAGGAATTGCCGGCGACCTTTCGGCTACCGGGCAAACAACCGCTTACCGAACAAGTGTTCTACCACCTGCTGTTCGATTTCCTGAACGCCCTGGCGAAGACTGGCGTGGCCGTGTGCGGGGGAGGGGTTGTACAACCCCTGGCCGGACGCACGGAGCCGGTTGTCACTCCAAATTGATCGTATCTTCTTGAACAAACCCTGGGGCCGGCTAGATAAACCACGCGGCCAGGCCAGTGAAACGGATCGGTTCTTTGCCGAATCCAAAATAGTGAAGGCTCTGGCTGAAAGACGTTCGGGGGGAATGTCCTTCGGCTACGTTGCTTTTGCCGGCTCTACGGAGCCGGCTTTTTTTCTGTGCGGCGGCCAAGGCTCGCGCCGCAAACCGCACATGCTACATTTGAGCCAAATGAAGCGCACCATCCAAGTCCGGATCTTCCGCGGCGAGCGACAGTATGTCGCTGAATGCCTGGACTTGCCCGTGGTGACCGAAGCCTCGACTCTGGACGAGCTAACCGCCAATATCCAGGAAGCCATCTCATTACATTTGGAGGGGGAGAACCTGGAAGAGTTGGGTTTTGCAGCCAATCCCACTATCCTCGCTACCATGGAGTTACAGGCTGTTGCCTGATGCCGAAACTGCGGACTCTTTCGGTAAAGATCTCCTTCGGACCTTCGCAGGCTTTTGGTTCAGCCCTTACTCGAAAAAGAGGCAGCCAGATAAAACTGCGCCGCGGTGTACCGCGGAATGGTTTACAAAGACCGCTCCCTTTGGTCACGGCTCGGTAAGCAAGCGTTTCCGAGCCGCGACCACAGGGAGCGGTTGTTGTCGACAGGTACGGGGGACGGCACACTAGGGAATCGCGATTCCACCGCAATGCTAAGATCGGATCAGAATGAAGGCCGCTGAGCGACAGTTCACCACCATCAGCGGTGTGCCCATCGAGCCGGTTTATGGGCCCGAACAGCTAGCCGGTCTCGACCCGCAGCGGGACCTGGGCCAGCCCGGAGAGTTTCCTTATACCCGCGGCATCCATCGCGACATGTACCGCGGCAGGCTCTGGACCATGCGCCAGTTCTCGGGATTCGCCACGCCCGAGGAGACCAACCGGCGCTACCACTATCTGCTCGAACAGGGACAGACTGGGCTCTCGGTCGCCTTCGACCTGCCTACTCTGATGGGTTACGATCCGGACCACGCGCTGAGCGAAGGCGAAGTGGGCAAATGCGGGGCTCCGGTCTGCTCGCTTGAAGATATGGAAATCCTGTTCCGCGGGATTCCGCTGGGCGACGTCACCGTGTCGATGACCATCAATTCGCCGGCGTCAGTGCTGTGGGCCATGTATCTGGCGGTCGCCGAGCAGCAGGGTGTCGATTGGGCGCGACTGTCGGGGACGCTCCAGAACGACATTCTGAAAGAGTACATCGCGCAAAAGGAGTACATTTTTCCGCCACGGCCCTCCATGCGCCTGGTGACGGATACCATCGAATTCGGCGCGCGCCACACCCCCAAGTTCAATCCCATTTCGATCAGCGGCTATCACATCCGCGAGGCCGGGTCGACGGCGGTGCAAGAGCTGGCGTTTACCCTCCGCGACGGCATCGAGTACGTGGATTGGGCGCTCGAACGCGGTCTGGCCATTGACGAATTCGCGCCCCGGCTGAGCTTCTTCTTCAATGCTCACAGCGACTTTTTCGAGGAGATCGCCAAGTACCGGGCGGCGCGCAAGATTTGGGCCCATGTGATGCGCGACCGCTACGGCGCGCAGCTCGAGCGCAGCCACAAGCTCCGCTTTCACGCGCAGACGGCCGGCTGCTCGCTCACCTGGCAGCAGCCCTACAACAACGTGGTGCGCACCGCGTTGCAGGCCATGGCGGCGGTCCTCGGCGGGGCGCAGTCGCTCCACACCAATTCGCTGGATGAAGCCTATGCGCTGCCTAGTGAGCACGCCGTAACCATCGCGCTGCGGACGCAGCAGGTGCTGGCCTACGAAACCGGCGTAACGGGCACGCCCGATCCCCTGGGCGGCAGCTACTTTCTGGAGAGGCTGACGCTCGAAACCGAGCGTGCCGCCCAGGACTACATCGACCGGATCGACGGTATGGGCGGCATGATCCCGGCCATCGACTCCGGTTTCCCCCAGAGCGAGATTGCCGCCGCCAGCTACCGCTACCAGCGCGAGGTGGAATCCGGGGAGCGGGTGATTGTGGGGGTGAACCGCTTCCAGTCCGACGACCAGCCCATCGAGCTGCTGCAAATCGACGAGACGGCGGGAAGCCATCAGTGCGCCAAGCTGGCGGCCCTGCGGAAACGCCGCGACCAGTCCCGCGTTCAGAAGAGTCTCGACGCCTTGAAGCTCGCTGCCGAAGGCACCGAGAACACCATGCCCCGGATTTTGGATGCGGTGCGCGCCTATGCCACCCTGGGTGAGATCTGTGACGCCCTGCGCGGAGTGTTCGGGTCTTACCAGGAAAAGGCGCACATCTAGGGACTCACGGCTACCATGCGAAAACACCGCTCCTTACAGTCGCGGCTCAGTAAGGCCCCCGGCAGTGCGGCCAAGCTGCTTGCGGTGAAATAGATGCCCACACCCATTCGAGTGCTGGTGGCCAAGCCCGGTTTGGACGGCCACGACCGGGGGGCCAAAGTGATCGCCCGCGCCTTGCGCGACGCCGGAATGGAAGTGATCTACACCGGCCTGCGCCAGACCCCCGAGATGATCGTAAACGCCGCCTTGCAGGAGGACGTGCAGGTGATCGGGCTTTCCATCCTCTCCGGCGCCCACAATGCCATCGTGCCGCGCGTTCTGGAACTGCTCCGCGAGAAAGATATGGGCGACGTAAAAGTGATCATCGGTGGGATTGTGCCCGACGAAGACGCCGAGGCGCTTAAAAAACAAGGGGTAGCAGCGGTGTTTCAGCCGGGCGCGTCGCTCGATTCGATCGTCGAGTTCATCCGGTCGGCGGTCGCCGCCTGACGTGTGACGGCGCTTCACACTGTAGCCCCTGCCGCTCGTTGTTGATACCCGGAAGATTCGCTAAAATAACAGCTTAGCCCCTTGGCAACCAAGCTGTAGCGGGAGAAACGCGCTTTCCCGTGAAGTTGATTTTTTTCGCACTGCGCAGAGTGGAAAGGTATGTTCCGATGAACCTTCTCAGGCGGATTCGCCTGTTCGTGGTGTTTGCCATCTGCGCATGGACAGTGCTCCCTCTGGCTGCGCAGCAGGCGCCGCCGGCCCAGCCTGCGCAGCCGCCACCCGCCCAGCCCACGCAGCCGCCCACGCAACCCCCGGCCCGCGGTCAGAACCCGTTTGAGAACGTGCCGCAAGAGGCGCCGCCTGCGCCCGCGCCGCAACCGCCTGCAGCGCCTCCTGTACAGGGCCAGCCTCAGTTGGAAGTGCCGAAAACGCCCGAGGCACCCATCCAGCCCTCCGGGGAGATCGTCGAGAGCATCGGATTCCGCGGCGCCCGCCGGGTTCCGCAGGATACTTTGAAGGCTCTCATCTTCACCAAATCTGGCGACGTCTACAACGAAGAAGTTCTGCGCCGCGATCTACTGACCTTGTGGAACACGGGCCGCTTCGACGACATCAAGGTCGAGACGGAAATGGGCCGCACGGGAATGATCGTGACATTCGTGGTGGCCGAACGGCGCGTGGTGCGTTCCATCGAATACCCGGGGGTCAAGTCCGTAACCGTGTCCGAAATCCTGGACCGCTTCAAGGAGCGGCACGTGGGACTGACCGTTGAATCGCAGTACGATCCCAACAAGGTGCAGCGCGCGGCCGTGGTCCTGAAGGAGTTTCTGGCGGAACGCGGCCGGCAATATGCCACGGTGAATCCGGTCGTCGAGCAGATTCCGCCATCCTCGCTCAAGGTCAGCTTCAACGTGGATGAAGGGCCGAAAGTGAAGGTGGGAAAGATCGAAATTGAGGGGAACCAGTCTATCAGCCAGCTTGTTATCGTACGGGCCATGTCGGACACCAAGCCGATCGGGATTCCCTACTCGATCGTACTGGAGGACCTGTTTGCCAAGACGTACGACGCCGAGAAGCTGGAGAACGACAAGGAACGGATCCGGACACTTTATCAGGACCGGGGTTACTTCACCGCTAAGGCGCTGGATCAGACCGTGACCATGCGGCTGCAAGGCGGGCAGGGCTGGCGGTTTCCTATAATCAAACCCAACCACATCGGCATCGTGGCGGATATCAAGCTCCCCGTGGAAGAAGGCCGCCTGTATCACCTGAACAACATGAACTTCGTCGGGGTGAAGCTATTCCGCGCGCCGGAGAGCCTGGTACAGCCGCTGTTCAAGATGGGCCATGAGGATGTCTTTTCGACCGCTAAGCTGCGGGACGGCCTGAAGAACATGCGCGACCTGTATGGCCAGTTCGGCTACATCGATTTCGTGCCGGAACCTTCTTTCGACCTCCAGCCCAACTCCGATCAAATCGACCTGACGATCACGGCCGACGAAGGGAAGCAGTTCTTCGTCCGGCGCCTGGACTTTTCGGGCAACACGACGACGCGGGACAAAGTGATCCGCCGCGAAATTTTGATCGACGAGGGCGACATCTTCAATTCGCGGTTGTGGGAAGTGAGTCTGCTGCGCCTCAACCAGCTGGGCTACTTCGAGCCTTTGAAGAAGGAAGAAGCCGCCACCATCAACCGCAACCCCCAGTCCAACACGGTGGACATTACGCTCAAAGTGAAGGAGCGCGGCAAGAACACGATCGGCTTGAATGGCGGGGTCTCGGCAATCGCCGGCAGCTTCGTGGGACTCAACTACAGAACCAACAACTTCCTGGGTTTGGGCGACACGCTGTCGCTCGAGACGCAGCTCGGAACGATCATGCGGTCGGCGACTATCGGATTCACCGAGCCTTACTTTCTGGACAAGCCCATCCAGGTTGGTGTCAACTTCTACCTGACGCGCTACGACTTTAACCAGGGCCAACAGGCCTCCATTCTGGCGGGACAGAATCTGTCTCCCATCTACGCCCAGTTGGGCACGCAGAACCTGCTGAACTATGTGCAGAACGGCCACGGGTTTTCGGTTTCCTCCAGCTACCAGTTGCGGCGCAGTTTTGCGCGCGTCGGGATCACCTACCGGGACGACTGGTCCAGCATCAGTACGCTGACGACGGCTTCCACTAATTATTTCGAGTACATCAATTTCAGCGGCGTGTCCGGCCCGAACTCCTTACAGGGCATCCACACCAGCCACATTATTCCGTCGTATACGTACAATACGGTCAACCAGCCGCTCAATCCCACCGGCGGCCACAGTTTCTTCTTTTCCTTCGATTTTGCAGGCAGTGTTCTGGGGGGGAACGTCAACACGATTACGCCTGCCATCGACTTCAAGTACTACAAGCCGTCGCCTTTGAACAAGCATCACGTCATCGCGTACCACATCACGACTTCTATGATCATTGGCTATGGCGGCAAAGAGGCGCCGCCGTTTTCCCGCACGTTCATGGGTGGGGAGAACGACGTGCGCGGGTTTGACTTCTATAGCATCACCCCAGTCGCGTTCATCGCCTCGAGCGCCAGCAGCATTCCCGTGCTGAACGCCGATGGGTCCGCACGCACGCAAAAGACGACCGTCGGCGGTGTCCTCACGGACGTGCCGGTAACCATGTCGATGCCGATCTATCAGCTCATTACCCCTGGCGGCGATACCCATGTGGTGTCAAATCTCGAATACCGCATTCCGATCGTAGGTCCGGTGACTCTCGCGATCTTCGACGATGTCGGCCTCAACCGGATACTGTTGCCCGGCCAGCTGAGCATGGTCCCATCGCGTGTCGCCGATTTAAATGATCAGTTCCCGGAAGCGGGTTTCAATGGGAAGGTGATCGTCGCGCCCGGCACGCAGAGGCCTGTAATGTCTACAGGCCTCGAACTGCAAGTCTTGCTTCCAGTGGTGCAGGCGCCGTTCCGCGTGTACTGGGCCTACAATCCGCTAACCGTCCGCGAGTACTTGCAGCCGCCCATTGTCGCCGACCGCACATCTTTTCCGAACCTCACCACCTTCGAATCCGCCATAGTCCAATATGGGCAGGCCTATCCATACTTCCAGAGGCGGGACTTGTTCCGTTTCACTGTGGGGCGGACCTTCTAACAGACGCCGCGGTGTTTTGGGTATGCTAATATTTTCACACTTAGGAGTTTCCAGCTTGAAGAAGAATCAGTTTGTAGTGCCCGCGCTCCTGTTGGGGATCGCGGTTTTGGCGCGGGCCCAAGGCGCCGCCGCCCCCGCCAAGATCGGTATTATCCACGTGCAAGCCGCCATCCTGCAAACTAAGGATGGGCAGAAGGCGGCGGCCGATCTCAAGACCAAGTTTGCTCCCCGGCAGGCGGAATTGGAAAAGAAGCAGGCCGCCATCGAGGGGTTGCGCGAACAAATGCAAAAGGGCAGCGCCACCATGAGCGACGAAGCCAAGGCCAAGATCGCGCGCGATATCGACGCCAATACCAAGGCACTGATGCGCGATAACGAGGATCTGCAGACCGACGTGGAGCAGGAGGAGGGCCGGATCTTCAACGATCTGGGATCGAAGTTGTACCAGATTGTGGAGAAATTCGCGAAGGAGAACGGGTACTCCATGATCATCGACGTAAGCAGCCAGCAAACACCCGTCTGGTGGGCCGCGGACTCGATCAATATCACTGCAGAGATCACGTCGCTTTACGATAAGGCTCATCCACCCGGTTCGGCCGCCGCCCCGGCTGCCGCGCCCGCGCCGCGGCCAGCAGCACCGGCTGGCGCTCCGGCCGCCCCGGCCGCGCCCAAGAAGCAGTAGGGTCCGACGGAGAGAACTTTCGGCGCTAGAATTTAAGAAGAGGGATTCCTATGCGGATCTTCGGCGGGTTCGGTCTGGCACTTCTGCTTTCGGCGTCGGCTTTTGGGCAGGGTTACCACAGTTTCTTCAACCCCCAGCCCACGTTGCAAGGTGGCTTCGGCAATGTGGTCTATCCTGGGGGCACGTCCGCTATTAATCCGGCGATCCAGCGCAGTTTCGGGAACGTGGTATATCCGGGTGGTGGCGGCCCGCGGTTGAACGTTCCGCTCTCGAGCCAAGGTCCGACTCCGCTCCTTCCGTCGTTTGGAGTGGCGAATCTGGGACCTTCCGTGGGGCAGCGCCGCTCCTCCTCCCGCCGTTCCACCGGGGTTTATGCGGTTCCGGTTTATGTGGGCGGCGGCTATGGTGGTTACTACGGTAATTCCTACGGGAACTATTACGACAACTCTTATCCGGCTGACGCCGCTACGGGAGCACCCGCTCCGCAGCAGCCCAATGTGATCGTGGTTTATCCGCAGGCGCCGCCGCCCGCAGCGTTCGCCGCGCCACAGCAGCAGCCCTATGACGAACCGGCCGCCGCTGCGGTAGAGGCGCCTCACTATCTGATCGCCTTCAAGGACCACACGATTTACTCGGCCATCGCATACTGGGTGGATGGCGACACCCTGCACTACTTCACCTCCGGCAATACCCACAATCAGGTGTCGCTCTCGCTGGTGGACCGGGATTTGACCGAGCGTCTGAATCGCGAGTCCGGCACGGATCTGCGGCTGCCGCGGTAGCTGGCACCGCTCCCTACGGTCACGGCTTCCATGAGAAGGCCTGCTCCTGTCAAGTACCCCCGCTGAAAATCTTGCGGGGGATTCACAAGGGGGCGGAGCCCTCTTGTGGGGGGAGCCGCGCTTTTT
>Ga0182024_10011256_pt1 | contig 18008 bp, 13 predicted proteins | sample P32metaG_FD_120480 | JGI IMG/M metagenome (GOLD analysis project Ga0182024, IMG submission 120480) | Permafrost microbial communities from Stordalen Mire, Sweden - P3-2 metaG (Illumina Assembly) | ecosystem: Environmental > Terrestrial > Soil > Wetlands > Permafrost | place: Sweden: Stordalen... | reverse complement strand
GGCGAAGAGATGAGATTCGCCCATGCGGCGGCGCTGGCGGAAAGCCTTGCCAAGGTGATGGACGACGCCGAACGTCAGGGCGCCGATCTGGCGAAGCTGGAAGAGCTGGCGCCGATGTCGCTGGCCGCGCATTGGCAGAATGTGGCGCGCTTTCTGGTCTTGATCCGCGATCAATGGCCGGGGCTGCTCACGGTGGAGCGCGCGATTAATCCGGCGGCGCGGCGCAATCTGGCGCTTGCGGCGCTGGCGGAGCGGCTGGAGAAACATCCGCCTCCCGGCATGGTGATCGCGGCGGGCTCGACCGGCTCGATCCCCGCCACTGCGCGTTTGCTTGCCTTGATCGCACGCCTGCCGAACGGCGCCTTGGTGCTGCCGGGACTGGACCCTGGATTGGACGAGCAAAGCTGGCGCAACCTCGATCCCGGCCATCCCCAATTCGGTCTGAAGCAGTTGCTGGATGCGGCGGGCGAAGATCGCGCGTTGGTGAAGGATTGGCATGGCGGCTCGATCAATCCGCCACGGGAAAAATTATTGAGCGAAAGCTTGTGTCCCGCCCCCACCACCGACCATTGGCGCGCGCTCGCCGACCAGGGCGGCGGCGGGCTCGCGGAAGGCCTCAAGGACGTGCAGTTGGTCGCCGCCGCCGATCTGGCCGAAGAAGCCTTGGTGATCGCGCTCGCCTTGCGCGAAACGCTGGAGCATGACGGCCGCACCGCCGCCCTGGTCACGCCCGACCGCGATTTGGCGCGGCGGGTGGCGGCGGAGCTGTCGCGCTGGGAGATCGCGATTGACGATTCCGCCGGCCGCCCTTTGGCCCATACCGGCGCGGGCGCGTTTCTGTGCCTGTTGGCGGAAGCGGCGGAGGCGGAATTCGCGCCGGTGCCGTTGCTGGCCTTGCTCAAGCATCCTTTCGCCAGCCTGGGCGATGATCCCGCCCATTTCCGCGCAATGGCGCGCGCGCTGGACCGGTTGGCCCTGCGCGGACCGCGCCCCGACCCGGGACTGGACGGCATCGCCCGGAGTATTGCCCAGAAACGCGGCGACGTTCGCAAGAAAGAGGACCATGAAGAACGTGCCCGGCTGTTCGCCTGGTGGGAGAAAGTCTCCGCCGTGCTGGCACCGCTGGAACGGGTCTTCGCCACAGCCGATGCGCCGCTGGGTGAGCTGATCGTCACTCATCTGGAAGCGGCGCAGCTTCTTTCCTGCCGCGACGCGCGCGACTGTCCCATCTGGCGCGACGAGGACGGCGAAGCCGCCGCTTTGTTCTTCGCTCAATTCCGCGACAGCGCGGCAGGCCTGCCGCCGCTGGAGCCCCGCGCCTATCCGGGATTGCTCCGTACCCTGATGATGAAACAACCGGTCAGGCCCCGCTTCAACCGCCATCGCGCCATCGCCATCCTGGGTCCGCTGGAAGCGCGGCTGCAGAGCTTCGATCTTGTCATTCTGGGCGGGTTGAACGAAGGAAGCTGGCCGGGCGCCGCCTCGGCCGATCCCTGGTTCTCCCGCCCCATGCGCGCGACGCTGGGCCTGGAGCAGCCGGAGCGCGCCATCGGCCTGGCCGCGCACGACTTCGCCATGCTGGCGGCGGGACCGAACGTGCTTCTTACCCGCGCCGCCAAAGTGGAAGGCGCGCCCACCATCGCTTCGCGCTGGCTGCAACGCATGATCCAATTGACCGCCGGATTGGGTTTGGAAATCCCCCAGGGTCCCCATGCCGATGCGGCGCGGCGCTTGAGCCACATGCAGGCTTTGACTCCAGCCGAGCCTCCCACGCCGCGCCCACCCGTGGCGGCGCGGCCGCGCAAACTCTCCGTCACCGAGATCGAGACCTGGCTGCGCGATCCCTATGCCATCTATGCCAAGCATGTGCTGAAGCTGAAGCCATGGGAGCTGTTGGATGCGCCCATCGGTCCCTTGGAGCGCGGCTCGGCGCTGCACAAGGCGCTGGAGCTTTACAAGAGCCGCTTCCCGTCCCCGCCGCACGATGCCGTGGCGCAGTTGATGGCCATCGCCGACCAGGTGTTCCAGGAATTGGCCATTCCCAAGGCGATGCTGTCGGTGTGGCGGCCCCGTTTCGAGTGCGCGGCGCGCTGGTTCGTGGGGTTCGAACAGGAACGGGCCGGGCAGATCGCCCAATCGAAGTTGGAGATACGGGGCGAGCGCAAACTTGCCGCCCCTGGGGGCGAATTCACTTTGCGCGGCGTGGCCGACCGCATCGACATTCTCAGCAACGATCACGCCGCCATCCTCGACTACAAAAGCGGCAAGCCGCCCACCAACGCCCAGGTGAAGCGATTGCTGACGCCGCAATTGCCGCTGGAAGGCGCGATCCTGGCGGCGGGCGGATTTCCCGACCTCGGTGCGCGCGCCAGCGACGAGTTGCTCTATCTGCATATCTCCGGGCGGGGTGAAGGCGGCAGCGCGCAGCCCCTGAACGACGTGCCGGAGTTGATCGAAAAGGCCTGGGCCAAGCTTTCATCCTGGGTAGCGCATTTCGACGATCAAGCCACGCCCTACCTCTCGCGGCTGCAGCCTTTCAGCGTGGACAGCGTGGGCGACTACGACCATCTGGCGCGGGTGCGGGCCTGGTCCATCTCGGAGCCGGAGGACGAATGAGCGGCCTTCTCGCCTCCGATCCCAAACTCTCGGCCTGGGTGGCGGCCAATGCGGGCGCGGGCAAGACCTATACTTTGGCCAACCGGGTGGCGCGCTTGCTGCTGGCCGATGCGCGGCCCGAGAAAATCCTTTGTCTCACTTTCACCAAGGCGGCGGCGGCGGAGATGCAGCACCGTTTGTTCAAGCAATTGGGCGAATGGGCGATGCTGCCCGACGATGTACTGTCGGCGAAGATAAGCGAGATCGGCGCCCTGCCCGACGATCTGCCCCCCGATTATCTATCTAAAGCGCGCCGCCTGTTCGCCAAGGCGCTGGAGACGCCGGGCGGGCTGAAGGTTCTCACCCTGCACGCCTTCTGCCAGCTAGTGCTCACCCGCTTTCCCATCGAGGCGGGCGTGACGCCGGGTTTCGACGTGCTGGACGACGCGGCGGCGCGCGCCTTGATCGCCGACGCGCGCCAGAAAGTGCTGGAGCGCGCGGGCAATGGCGATGCCGCCCTGGCCGATGCGGTCGCCTTCATCGCCACCGAGAAAGGCGAGCCCAGGCTTTATGACACGCTGGCCGCCGCGCTGGGCAATGACCGGCGCAAGATGGACCGCTTCTTCGGCAGCCTGGACGGCGAACCCTTCGAGGACGCGGTGTGGCGCGCCCATGGCATCGCGCGGGACTGGGATGGGACCAAGGATTTCTGCGCGACGTTGCGCAAGGAGATCGAACAATTAAAAGCCCTGCGCGACTGGCTGGCCAAGGGCAATAACAATGATGCCAAAGGCGCGACGGCGTTGGCCCAATTCATCGCCCTGCCCGAGGACGGTTTCGTCTTTTTGCAGCGCTGGCTCCTGAAGGGTGACGGCGACAAGCGAAAGCAACTCGTGTCAAAGCCGCTGGAGCGATTGCGGCCTGATCTTATGTCTTATCTGATGGAGTTGCAGGAACGCTTCTGCGCCGTCGAAGACCAACGCCGCGCCGCCCGCGCCGCGCGCCTCACCAACGCCTCGCTCACTTTGATCGCGGCGGTGCGCCGCGAATACGCCAAGGCCAAGGAGCGGCAGGGCGGGCTCGACTATGACGATCTGATCGTCAAGACCCTGGCGCTGCTGGAGCGGGGCGATACCGCCCAATGGGTGCTCTACAAGCTCGACAATGGCATCGACCATATCCTGATCGACGAAGCGCAGGACACCAGCCCGGAACAATGGCGCATCGTGCGCAAGCTGGCCGAGGAATTCTTCGCCGGCGAAGGACGCGAGCGGGGCGCGCGCACCATTTTCGCGGTGGGCGACGAGAAACAGTCCATCTTCAGCTTCCAGGGCGCCGATCCCAGCCAGTTCGACATCAACCGCCATTATTTCGAGCGGCGGGCGGCTGAGGCCGAACAGGCGTTCGTGGACCAGCCGCTCACCACTTCGCGCCGCTCGGCGCCGGAGATTCTCACTTTCGTGGACCGGGTCTTCGCCGACGAAGCGGCGCGGGCGGGACTGACATCGCGCGGCCAGGAGATCACCCATCTCGCCCATCGCGAAACCGCCAAAGGCGGGATCGAATTCTGGACCGCGCTGAAACCGCCGCCGCAAGCCAATGTCGACCCCTATCTGCCGGTGGACGCGCCCGAGCCGGAGGGGCCGGTGGTGATTTTGGCCAGGCGCATCGCCACCCAGATCCGCGAATGGCTGGACGCGGCGGAAAGACTGCCGGGGCGCGACAAACCGATCGCGCCTGGCGATATTATGATTTTGCTGCCCCGCCGCGAGCCGTTCGGCGGCGAAGTGATCCGGCAATTGAAGCTGCGCCAGATCCCGGTGGCGGGAGCAGACCGCATCGTGCTGACCGAGCAGATCGCGGTGATGGATCTGATGGCGCTGGGCCGCTTTGTCTTGCAGCGGGACGACGATCTCACTTTGGCTTCACTGCTGCGCTCGCCCTTGTGCGGATTGAGCGAGGACGGGCTTTTCACGCTCTGCCATGGGCGCGCCGGCACGGTGTGGCAGGCGCTCAGCGAGCGGCGCGGCGAAGCACCGTTCGAGGCGGCGCATGTTTTCTTGAGCGAAATGCTGGGCCGGGCCGATTACGCCCCGCCGTTCGAATTCTTCAGCCATGCCCTGGTGGCGCGCGGCAAGAAGCGCGAGCTGATCGCGCGGCTGGGACCGGAGTCCCAGGACGCGATCGAGGAATTCCTTTCCCTGGCGCTGGCCTATGAGCGCGGCGCCACCCCGTCGCTGGAAGGCTTCCTGGATTGGGTGGCGCGCGGCAACACCGAGGTCAAGCGCGACATGGAGCGGGGCCGCAACGAAGTCCGGGTGATGACAGTGCATGGCGCCAAGGGCCTGGAAGCCGACATCGTCATTCTTCCCGACACCACCACCCTGCCCGATCCGCCGTCGCGCAAGGGCCATCTTCTCTATCAAGGCGACGGGGTGCTTTATCCGCTGGCCCTGCCGGAAGCGCCGGAGGTGGTGAAACAGGCCAAGCAGGCCGAGACGGAGGAATTGCTGCGAGAACATCGCCGCTTGCTTTATGTGGCGCTCACCCGCGCGCGGGAGCGGCTTTATGTCTGCGGCTTCGAGAACCGCAAAGGCATGCGCGCGGGCTCCTGGTATCAATGGGCCGAGGCCGCGGCGCAAGCGCTGGGCAAACCCCTGATCCGCCATGGCGCGGCGGCGCATGTCTTCGGTCATGTGACCAATGAAAAAGGCGTGGGCGTGCCGCCGACGGCCGGTGATGCGGAAAAGCTTTCGCCCTGGATGACGCGGCCCGCGCCGCCTGAACATATGAGCCCACGCCTGATCCGGCCATCCGATGCCTTGCCCATTGCGGAACAGGCGCCATTCTCGCCGTTGCGCGGTGGGAAAGACCCGTTCAAGCGCGGCAATGTGGTGCATGCGCTGTTGTCGCGGTTGCCGGACGTGGCGCATGACGCGCGCAAAGCCCTGGCCGTGAAATTCGCCCGCGCGCAAGGATTCGACGACGATGAAGCCACCGCTTTGGCGGATGAAACCATCCGCTTGCTGGACGATCCGCAATTTGCGCCCGCTTTCGCAGCCAACAGCCGCGCCGAAGTGGCCTTCCTGGCGAATTTGCCGGAACTGGGAAGGGGGGCTCAAGTGAATGGCCGGTTGGACCGGCTGGCGGTGACGGACGAAGAGGTGCTGGTGGTGGATTTCAAGACCAACCGGCCCGCGCCCGCCCGCGAGGAAGACGTCAGCCCGCTCTATTTGGCGCAAATGGCGCTTTACCGCGCCGCGGCGGGGCGCATTTTTCCCGGCAAGCGAATTGTCTGCGGGCTGGTCTGGACCGACGGCCCGTTCCTGATGCGCCTGTCGGATGCCTTATTGGACAACCAGTTAACCCTGATCACACGGCGGCTTGACCCCGGCGAGGGTCGTTCCTAGATATAGTGAGTTGCTTTAGGACACACCGCCATGCCCCTGAAAGTTTCGGACGCCTCGTTCCAGGCCGATGTCCTGGAGTCCGGGAAGCCGGTTCTGGTGGATTTCTGGGCGGAATGGTGCGGTCCCTGCCGCATGATCGCGCCTGCGCTGGACGAGCTGGCGGCCGAGCTGGGCGACAAGGTGACCATCGCCAAGATCAATATCGACGAGAATCCCCACGTCCCCACCAAATATGGCGTGCGGGGCATTCCCACCATGATGATCTTTTCCGGCGGCCAGGTGGCGGCCACCAAAGTGGGCGCGCTGCCCAAATCCAAGATCAAGGAATGGATCGAGTCGTCGATCTAAAACGCGCCTGCTTGCCGCCAAAATTGTCCCGCGGACTTGTCAAAGATGCGCTTGGAGGGTTTCCGTCAACCTGGCCAGCGCCAGCTCGCAGCCCTGAGCAATCTTCTTTTCCGCCGCCAGCGACGCTTCGTGTAGGATCGAACAGGCCTCGTCGGTGATTTCGTTTATCGCGGCCAGAGTCTTCTTTATTGCCTCTTGAAGCTGGAGAGACGCTTCCTCGGCAGCCTCGATAACGATTTTGGCCACGTCCGCTCCCTCCGAAGCCGCTTCGTCCGACGTGCGCGCGCTTGCGGTACTCTTTCAGCTTTTCGGCCGCCAATTCGGCGTCGCGCTTCGTCTGTTCCGTGACACCGGTGGCAAGAGTCTGAATCTCGCGGATCGCAATTGCACTTGTCTCCCGCAAAACCTTGATCGCGTCCTCGGCATCTTGATGAATTTTTTCAACCGATTCCTTGGCAGACTCGATCAGTCTTACGGTGGTATTTCTGCCGATCTCCTTGAGTGCCGCCTCCTCGGCGGGGTCACCCTGCGAGAAGATGGTCTGGTTCTTGCGGTATTTGATGGTGCTGCGTCCCTTACCTGGTTGGGCGAGGAGAGAGGCGGGATCGGCAGCAGGCGATTTCTTTATTGCCATCCGGGCGCTCCTGCCGACTCGTCATCGGGCTGTTTGCGCATCGTTATCTTGCGCCCATCGCCTTGCCAAGTCGATGCAATTCCATCGCCCAAAGGGAAAGGGAAAAGGTTCACCCCGTTTTTCAACGTAGCGTTGCCATCATGGGATGGCCCGGAATGCCTGGCCAAGCCTCACTTATGCGTCACTTTTGACGCCGTCCCTAACCGCCGATAGCATGGCTCCCTGACCATAGCGGATGGGGGTTTTCATGCGGCGTTTTCTTGTCTTGGGCTTTGCCGGATTCCTGCTGACGGGTTCGGCGCTGGCGCAGGTGTCCAACGATGCGGGCATGGACACCAAACTCGACGCCGCGATCAATCCGCACGAGATGGACGGCTGGTTGAAGATATTGGCGTCCCAGCCCAATCAGGTGGGCTCGCCGCACGACAAGATCAACGCCGACTGGATCTTGGCGCAATTCAAAAGCTTCGGCTGGGACGCGCATATCGAGCAGTATGACGTGCTCTATCCCACGCCCATCAGCGAAGCGCTGGACATGCCCAACTACCAGGGCAAGAAATGGACCGCGACTTTGCAGGAGCGCCCGCTCCCCGGCGACACCAGCTCCACCGCCAAGGATTATGCCCTTCCCGCCTATCTTGCCTATCAGGGCGACGGCGATGTCACCGCGCCTTTGGTCTATGTGAATTACGGCAATTTGGACGATTATAAGCGCCTCGAGCAGTTCGGCATCTCGGTCAAGGGCAAGATCGTCATCAGCCGCTATGGCGAAGGCTGGCGTGGACTGAAAGTAAAGCTGGCCCAGGATCACGGCGCGGTGGGCGCCTTGATCTATTCCGACCCCGCCGATGACGGCTATTCGGTGGACGACATGTATCCCAATGGTTCGATGCGGCCGCCTCAGGGCATCCAGCGCGGCTCGGTCGCCGACATGACCATCTATCCGGGCGATCCGCTCACCCCGGGCGTCGCCGCCAAGCCCGGCGCCAAGCGGCTCACGCGCGAAACCTCGCCCTCGATCCTCAAGATTCCCGCCCTGCCGATTTCCTATGGCGACGCGCAAGTGCTGCTGGGCGCGATGGACGGCGTGGTGGCGCCCGCCAATTGGCGCGGCCATCTGGGCATTACCTATCGCGTCACCGGTTCGGTGCCGGTGCACCTGGCGGTGAAGTCGGACTGGAGCGGCCTCAAGCCCATCTATGACGTGGTGGCCACGCTGAAAGGTTCGGAATATCCCGATCAGTGGGTGATCCGCGGCAATCACCATGACGGCTGGGTGGAAGGCGCCAGCGATCCGCTGTCGGGCCAGGTGGCATTGCTGGCCGAAGCCAAGGCGATGGGCGGCATGGTCAAGGCCGGCTGGAAGCCCAAGCGCACCATCGTTTACACCAGCTGGGACGCGGAAGAGCCCATGCTGTTGGGCTCGACCGAATGGGCCGAGGATCACGGCCCCGAACTGCAGAAGAAGGCCGTGCTCTACATCAACAGCGACGGCAATGGCCGCGGCATCCTGAATGTGGGCGGCAGCGAGGATCTGGAGAAATTCGTCAGCCAGACGCTGTCGGGCGTCACCGATCCCGAAACCCATGCTCCGGTGGATGCGCGCCGACGCGCCCGGCTGCGCCTGGACATGAGCAGCGACGACCACGCCAAATGGATGGGCAACCAGGCGGCGGACGCCTCCAAGGACATGCCGCTGGAGCCCCTGGGCTCGGGCTCGGACTATTCCGCCTATCTCCAGCATCTGGGGCTGGAGACGCTGGATTATGGTTACGGCGGCGAAGGCCGCTCCACCGGCGTCTATCATTCGCGCTACGACACCTATGAGCATCACACCCGCTTCGTCGATCCCGGCATGGTCTATGATTCCATGCTGGCCAAGACGGTGGGGCGCGCCGTGATCGCGGCGGCGGACAGCGAGTTGCCCATCCAGCAGGCCGGCGATTTCGCCGACGCCGTCAATCAATATGTGACGGAAGTGAAGAAGCTGGCCGACAATAGGCGCGAGGCGGCCGAGACGCAGAAGAAGGCGCTGGCCGACAATGCCTATATCCTGGCCGACGATCCCACCAAGCCGCACGCCAATCCCACGCCATTGCAGGCGGTGCCCGAATTCGATTTCGGCGCGCTGGATACGGCGGCAACGATGCTCAAGAAAAGCGCTAAGGGCTATGACGACGCGTTGGCCGAAGGCGGGGCGCATCTGTCGCCCGCCAATCTCGCCAAGCTGCAAGGGCTGATGCAGTCCATCGACCAGACCCTGCTGGTGGATCAGGGCCTGCCGGGACGGAGCTGGTACAAGAATCTGATCTATGCCCCCGGCCGCTTCACCGGCTATGGCGCCAAGACCTTGCCGGGCGTGCGCGAGGCGATCGAGGAAGAGCGCTGGGCCGATGTGAACAAATACATCGCGCTCACCGCCAATGCCCTCAATGCCTATAGCGCGCGGCTGGACCAGGCGACGGCGGTGATGAAGAGGTAGTTTGTTATAGCCCGCTGGAGTGTGGGCGGAGCCGTATGATGGAACGATCTGTCTTGGCCCGCCTGGGCCTTGTACTTTTGCTGTTGGGCTCTCTCGTCTGCACTTCCTCCAGGGCAAATGCACAGGCCGGGAGTGAAAGCAGGAATTCGTTCAAGCATCTGGTCGATATCGGCGGCGGCCATCACCTCAACATTGTCTGTACCGGCACAGGCTCACCCACCGTTGTTTTTCTGCAGGGCCTCGGCAGTGACATCACAGATTGGCGTAAAGTCCGCGAGCCTGTCGCGGCGTTGACGCGCACCTGCTTCTATGACCGTGCCGGTTTTGGCTATAGCGATCCCCCTGACAAACCATCAACCGCCGACAATGTCACCGACGATCTACACGCCCTTTTGCGCGCTGCGGGGATCACGGGCCGCGTGGTTCTTGTGGGCCATTCGCTGGGCGGACTGTTCGCGACGCTGTATGTCGACAAATTCAAATCCACCGTGGCAGGGCTGGTCCTGGTCGACCCATCATTCGCCGGTCAATACAATTACACGGTGAGCCGAAAAGACAGGGACGCCATGCCGCCGGATGTCAATAAATGGATTTTATCAATGCAGACCTGCAAAGAGTTGGCGCAAAACGACAAACTCTCCACGAGCGATCCTCGTGACTGCATGCCGTCGTCGCGAGACATCAACGGACAAGGCCTGACGCCGCAAGAAGCTGAATATCTGACGCAGCAATTCTATCGGCCGTTCTATTACACCAGCGTCCTTTCGGAATTTTACAACTTCTACCCAAAAATAGGACCTGGAACGTCTGCGGATGGCATAGACGGCGATCAAGAGCGGCTGCACAAACGGTCGTTCGGCAACCTGCCCTTGGAGGTTTTGACCGCAGGTACTGCCATTCACAATCCGAAGCTAAGCGAGGCGACCAATGAAGCCATTCGCGACGTTTGGATATCAGGGCACGACAAGCTCGCGAACCGCTCCACGCGAGGGGAATCCATTATGGTTTCCAACTCGCATCATTTCATCCAATTGGACCAGCCCGACCGTGTCGTAGAGGCTATTCGGAAAATTGTTTTGGAAGCGCGCCAATAAAAGCGGCCAAGTTAGACGACGACGGTGTTGAAACGCTCATTGCTCTCCATGGGCGGGCTTGACCCGCCCATCCAGAGAAACAGTCGCGGTGCGTGTTGTTCTGGATGGCCGGCTCAAGGCCGGCCATGGTGAGAAGAACTAGCCGTTTTCCTGTAAAACTTTCCCCGCCAGATACAGCGAGCCGCAGATGAGAATCCGCGGGCCGGCTTCCTTGGGATGGGCGCGGGCCCAGGCGCCCACTTGCAGGATCGCGTCTTCAAGATCCTCCGACGGCGCGGCATCGAGCCCCGCCTGGCGCGCGGCATCGTATAAAGCGCCCGCGCCCAGGCTGGCGGCCTCGCCCGGGATCGCCACCGTCACCACATGCCGCGCCAAGCCCTTGAAGGCGGAAAGATAGCCCACCGCGTCCTTGGTCCTGAGCATGCCGCAGATGAGATAAAGCGGGCGGTCCACTTTCTCGTCCAGATCGGCGATGGCGCGGCTGACGGCGGCGGCGCCGTGGGGATTGTGCCCGCCATCCAGCCAGATCTCGGAGTCAGTGGGCGCGTCCGCGATCAGGGGACCGTGGCTGAGATGCTGCAAGCGTCCCGGCCAGTCCACGCTGCGCAGCCCCTTCTCCACCGCATTGTCCCGGCCCCAATCCAGCCGCCTGCCGTCCATCATGGCGTGACGCAATCCGGCAATCGCCACGCCCGCATTGTCGATCTGGTGGCGGCCCACCAATCTGGGCATGGGCAGATCGAGCAGGCCCGTCTCGTCCTCATAGACCATGCGGCCATGTTCCTGGCGGGCGAAGAAATCCTGGCCGAACACGAAGGCCGGCGCGCTGAGGCTGTCGGCGCGGCGCAGGATCACTTCGCGGGCGATCTCGTCCTGCGGGCCCACCACCAAGGGAATGCCGGGCTTGATGATGCCCGCCTTCTCGCCCGCGATGGTGGCGATGTCGTTGCCCAGGAATTCGAGATGATCCAGCCCCACCGGCTGGATGATGGTGATGGCGGGCCGAGCCACCACATTGGTGGCGTCGTATTTGCCGCCCAGCCCCACTTCCAGCACCAGCGCGTCGGCGGGATGGCGCGAGAAGGCCAGGAACATCGCCGCGGCGGTGATCTCGAAGAAGGTGATGGGCTGGCCGTCATTGACCCGTTCCACTTCCTCCAGGGTGGCGCAAAGCTCGTCTTCCGAGATCAACTCCCCGGCAATGCGGATGCGCTCATGGAAGCGCACCAGATGGGGCGAGATATGGGTGTGCACCTTGAGCCCCTGGGCCTCCAGCATGGCGCGGGAGAAGGCGCAGGCCGAGCCTTTGCCGTTGGTGCCGGCGACATGGATCACGGGCGGGAGTTTGGTTTGCGGATTTCCCAGCGCCGCCAGCAGCCGCAGGATGCGGTCCAGCGCCAGGTCTATCTTCTTGGGATGCAACGCCAGCAGCCGCTCAAGAATGGCCGAGCTGCGCGAATACTCCGTCACCGCGCTCAAGGAATTAGGCAACCGCGCGCCCATTGGCGTTGCCGGGTGGCGGCACCGTGGCGCGGGGCGTGGGCTTGGGCTTGCCAAGGATCAGATGCAGCACGCGCGACAGCGTGGCGCGCATTTCGTTGCGCGGCGTCACCATGTCCAGCATGCCGTGGGAGAGAAGATATTCCGAACGCTGGAAGCCGTCCGGCAATTTCTCGCGGATGGTCTGGGCGATCACCCGCGCCCCGGCAAAGCCGATTTGCGCGCCCGGCTCGGCGATCTGGATGTCGCCCAGCATGGCGTAGGAAGCCGAGACGCCGCCGAAGGTGGGATCGGTGAACACCACCACATAAGGAAGCCCCGCTTCCTTCAACAGCTGCACCGCGATGGTGGTGCGCGGCATCTGCATCAAGGACAGCATGCTTTCCTGCATCCGCGCACCGCCCGAGGCGACATAAAGGATAAAGGCGCGCTTCTCGGCCACCGCCGCCTCCGCCGCCTGGACGAATGCCTCGCCCACCGCCATGCCCAGCGAACCGCCCAGGAAATCGAAAGGCTGCACCGCGACCAGCACTGGAAGGCCGTCCAAGGTGCCGCGCGCGGCGGTGAAGGCTTCGGGGCGTCCGGTCTTGGCCTTGGCCGCTTTCATCTCATCGGCGTAGCGCTTCTCACCCCTGAAATGGAGCGGATCGCTGGCCACGCGCGGCGGCGGCAATTCGCCATAGGAATTGGCGTCGAAGGTATAGGCGAAACGCTCAGCCGGGCCGATGCGCATGTGATGGCCGCATTTGGGGCAGACATAGAGATTGGCGATCAAATCGCGGTGGAAGATCATCTCGCCGCAGGCCGAGCATTTGCGCCACAGGTTCTCGGGCGTGTCGCGGCCCACCTTGCCGATCAGATTCTTGATCTTGGGGCGGACGAAATTGGTGATCCAGCTCATGCGCCCACTCTATCATTGACAGCGGCGTGGGTGGAATCGGCCAGCGCGCGGCAGAGTTCCGTCACCTTGGCCACGATCTTGTCCTTACCCTGGTGCTCGCCGATCACTGTCACAATCGCCGAGCCCACCACCGCGGCGTCGGCGATGCGGGCGATCTCGGCCGCCTGGGCCGGAGTCCGGATGCCGAAGCCTACCGCGATGGGAAGCTTGGTGGCTTTGCGGATACGCGCCAGCGCCGCTCTCACGTCGGCTTCAGTGAAGCTCTTGGTGCCGGTGACGCCGGTGATGGAGACATAATAAAGAAAGCCGCTGGCGCCCTGAAGCACTTTGGCCAGCCGTGCGTCATGGGTGGTGGGCGTGACCAGGCGCACCACGTCAATGCCGGCCGCCTTGGCGGGCGTGAGCAGCACGGCATCTTCTTCCGGCGGCAGATCCACCACAATCAAGCCGTCCGCGCCCGCGCTCGCGATCCGTTTCACGAAATCCGCCGCGCCGATGGCATGGATGGGATTGTAATAGCCCATCAGCACGATAGGCGTTTTGGAATCGTGTTTGCGGAATTCGCGCACCAATTCCAGCGTGCGCGCCATGGTGGCGCCCGCTTTCAAGGCGCGCAGGCTGGAAGCCTGCACGGCAGGGCCATCGGCCATGGGATCGGTGAACGGCATGCCCAGCTCGATCAGGTCGGCGCCGGCGCCCGGCAGCGCGTTCAGGAGCGCCAGCGAGGTGTCGAAATCCGGATCTCCCGCGGTGATGAAAGGCACAAAGGCGGCGCGACCCTTCATCTCGGCGAAGCGCGCGGCGATCCGGCTCATAATTTTTCCCGCTTCACAACTTTTCTCCGAGGGCTTCGGCCACGGAGAACACATCCTTGTCGCCGCGCCCGGAGAGGCAGACCGTGATGGACTGGTCCTTGCGCATCCTGGGCGCGATGTTCGCCACATGCGCCAGGGCATGAGCAGATTCCAACGCCGGGATGATGCCTTCCAGCTTAGAAAGAAGCTGGAACGCGTCCAGCGCCTCCGTGTCGGTGGCAGCGAAATATTTCACCCGGCCGGTGTCCGCGAGCCAGGCATGTTCGGGACCAGTGCCGGGATAATCGAGGCCCGCGGAAATCGAATGCGCTTCCTGCACCTGGCCTTCCTTGTCCTGCAAAAGATAAGAGCGCGCGCCGTGCAACACGCCGGGCGACCCTTTGGAGAGGGTGGCGGCGTGATGATGGGTGTCCACGCCCTCGCCCGCCGCTTCCACGCCGTGAATCTCCACCTCGGCGTCGTCGAGAAAAGGATGGAACATGCCGATGGCGTTGGAGCCGCCGCCCACGCAGGCCACCACCAAATCGGGCAGCTTTCCTTCCTGCGCCAGCATCTGTGCGCGCGCTTCATTGCCGATCACGGTCTGGAAATCGCGCACGATCATGGGATAGGGGTGCGGGCCCACCACCGAGCCGATGATGTAGAACGTGTCCTCGACATTGGCGACCCAGTCGCGCAACGCCTCGTTAGTGGCGTCCTTCAAGGTGCGCGAGCCGGACGTTACGTGGCGCACTTCCGCGCCCAGAAGGTGCATGCGGAAGACATTGGGCTTTTGCCGCTCGGTGTCCACCTCGCCCATATAGACCACGCAGGGAAGTCCGAAACGCGCCGCCACCGTGGCGGTGGCCACGCCATGCTGGCCCGCGCCGGTCTCGGCGATGATGCGGGTCTTGCCCATGCGGCGGGCCAGCAGAATCTGGCCCAGGCAATTGTTGATCTTGTGCGCGCCGGTGTGATTGAGGTCCTCGCGCTTGAGGAAGATTTTCGCGCCGCCGAAATGTTCGGTGAGGCGCGGCGCGAAATAAAGCGGGCTTTCGCGCCCCACATAATGCTTGAGCAGGCCGTCCAATTCCTTGTGAAAGGACGGGTCCTTTTTTGCCGCCTGATAGGCTTTCTCCAGCTCGAGCAGCAGCGGCATCAAGGTCTCGGCGACAAAGCGGCCGCCAAAGGCGCCGAAATGGCCGTTTTCATCGGGACCGGCGCGCAGCGAATTGGCCAGAGAACCGGAAAGGGGATTCATGCGCCAACCTTCCCGCTGGCGGCGGCCACGAATTCGGCGATGCGGATGTCGCTTTTGACGCCGGGCGCGCTTTCCACGCCGGAGGAGACATCCACTTTCTCGGCCCCGCTTGCTTCGATGGCGCGCGCCACATTCTCGGGCGTCAAGCCGCCGGCCAGGAACCAGGGGCGGTTGAAGCGCCAGCCTTTCAGCATCCGCCAATCGAACGAGGCGCCATGGCCACCGGGACGGGTGGCTTCCTCGGCGGGCGCGGCATCGAACAGGAACATCTCGCTCATTGCTTCATAGGCCGCGACCCGATTGAGATCGCTCGGCTCGGCCAAAGGCAGCGCCTTGATCACGGGAATGGAGAAGCGGGAGACAATCTCGGCCACGCGCTGCGGCGTCTCCTTGCCGTGCAGCTGGAAGAAATCCGGCTTGATGCGGTTGGCGATAGCCGCAAGCTGCTCATCGCCCTCATCCACCACCAAGGCCGCCAGCTTGAGCCGCCCACGCATGCGCGACGCCAGGAGCGAAGCCTGGTCCAGCGCGAGATGGCGGGGGCTTTTGGCAAAAAACACCAGCCCGCCGAAATCAGCCCCGGCGCGCAAAGCGGCGTCGGCGGCGGCGGCGGAATTGATCCCGCAGATTTTGACCTGGACCGGCATGGGATGGGGCTTATGGTCCCCTGAAAGTCCAAAATCAAGCAAGAGGGAACTGGGGCATTAACCCCCGGAAAGAACAAGGCTTTGGGCAATATCCCGGGCCGCCGTTACGGGGTCCTGGGCGCCCGTGATGGGCCGGCCGATCACCAGGATGCTGGCGCCCAGATCGAGCGCCTCCCTAGGACCCATCACGCGCTGCTGGTCGGCGAGGTCGGCGCCCTTGGGACGGATGCCCGGCACCACCAGCAGGAAATCGGGCCCCAGCGCCCCGCGCAGAAGCGCGATCTCTTGCGCCGAGCACACCACCCCCGCTAGTCCGCAATCGCGCGTCAGCGTGGCGAGCCGGAGCACCTGGTCCGGCGCAGGACCCCGCTGGCCCACGGAATCGAGATCGGCATCGGACAGGCTGGTGAGCACCGTCACCGCGACCACCTTGGTTTTGGGATTTACGCCGTGCGCGGCGTCCCGCGCCGCCTTCATCATGGCGCCGCCTCCGGCGGCATGGACATTGATGATGTCCATGCCCAAGCCCGCCGCCGCGCGCACCGCGCCCGCCACGGTATTGGGAATGTCATGAAATTTGAGATCCAGGAAGATGGGAAGGCCAAACTCGGCGAAGGCACGCACGCCCTTTGGACCATGGGTGGAAAAGAACTCCAGCCCCAGCTTCAATCCGCCGATATGGGGCTTGAGCCGCGTGGCCAGATCGCGCGCATGTTCCAGGTTGGTCGTATCAAGCGCGACAAAGACGGGATTCGGCTTCACGCCTTGGAGTTACCGCCATTCAGTCTTTCGCGCAATTCCTTGCCGGTGCGGAAGAAGGGCGCGCGTTTTTCGCCCACCGAAACCGGCTCGCCGGTGCGGGGATTGCGCCCCATGCGCGACGGCCTCACTTTGACCGAGAAAGCGCCGAAGCCGCGCAATTCCACGCGATGGCCCTGTGATAAAGCCTTGGTGATATTGTCCAGCACGGTCGTCACGATCCGTTCCACATCGCGGTGGTACAGATGCGGGTACCGCGCGGTCAGCCGCGCAACAAGTTCCGATTTGATCATCCCAGCCCCTACGGGACATTGATCCGGACGGGTAACGCCGTCCGTTCCCATTAAATTGTCAGAGGGCCGGGTGGACGTCAACGGGAACCATCTGAAAATTCAGGCTTTTTTCGGAGTCCATTAACCCTCCGGGAGGGTCCGGGAGGCCCTCCCCGGTGACCTTGCCATGCCCGCCCCGCCGCGATGCCGTGGCCGGCAGCCTGGAGAGGGTGGAGAAAGGCCGTACCATCACCGAATCATCCGAAGCCGCGCCGGCCCGCAAGGACGCCGGCTGGCAGGAGCGTGATATCCGCGCTGTCGCCGCCACCCGGCACGAAGACGCCATCCTGGACTTGCCGCGGCGATCATCGCCAAGCGAAGGCAGCGGGGAAGAACGCCAGGGACCGATGCCATCTGTCATGCGCAAGGCGCGGGACTGAAGGCACCGTTCTTTCTTTATAGTGGCGCGGCAAATCGAGGTGGCGCGTGCATTCCCATCTGTCCTTTCGCGACCTGATGCTGGCCTTGGCGGTGGTGCTGGTATGGGGCACCAATTTCGTGGTGATCCGCATCGGGCTGAATGCGCTGCCGCCCCTTCTGTTCGCGGCCTTGCGCTTTACTTTCGTGGCGTTCCCCATGGTGTTCTTCCTGCCCAGGCCCAAGGCATCCTTCGCCAACCTGGCGGTCTATGGCCTGGCGCTTGGGGTGGGCCAGTTCGGGCTGTTGTTCATCGCCATGAATGGCATGATTTCGCCCGGCTTGGCCTCGCTGGTGATCCAGATGCAAGTCTTTTTCACTATCGCGCTTTCCATGCTGAGAAGCGGCGAACGGCTCAAACCCTATCAGCTGATGGCGTTCGCGCTGGCCATCGCCGGCATGGCGGTGATCGTGGCCCATAACGGCAAAGGCGCCACCATCCTGGGGCTGGTCCTGACATTGGGCGCGGCGGCGAGTTGGGCGTTGGCCAACCAGGCCAGCAAGGAAGCGGGTAGGGTCCAGGCGCTGTCTTATGTGGTATGGGCCGGGCTGTTCTCGGCGCCGCCGCTTTATCTTCTGTCCTTGTGGCGCGAAGGCTGGCCGGCGATGCAAGCCGGCCTTGTCCATGCCGGTCCGGCCATCTGGGCAGTGGTGCTGTGGCAGAGCGTGGGCAACACCATGTTCGGCTATGGCGTGTGGGCCTGGCTGCTGGCGCGCTATCCCGCCGCCACCGTGTCGCCCCTCTCGCTGCTGGTGCCCGTGTTCGGCTTTGCCGCCTCGGCTCTGATCCTGGGCGAGCCGCTGCAAGGCTGGAAGATCGCCGCCGGCCTGCTG
>Ga0182024_10011255_pt1 | contig 18010 bp, 17 predicted proteins | sample P32metaG_FD_120480 | JGI IMG/M metagenome (GOLD analysis project Ga0182024, IMG submission 120480) | Permafrost microbial communities from Stordalen Mire, Sweden - P3-2 metaG (Illumina Assembly) | ecosystem: Environmental > Terrestrial > Soil > Wetlands > Permafrost | place: Sweden: Stordalen... | reverse complement strand
GGTTACCAGAGAGTGCCCTGCGCTTAGAAGCGGCAGAGTCTCTGGCGGATGCTCCCGGTCTGCGAATACGCGCTCGAAGGCAATGAATGCATTCAAGCTGCGCACGCTGGTTTGAGGGCGTCAAATTGCGGACACAACGCAATTGACGGCAATCCCCCTATAGATGATTTAGACCGGTTACCAGAGTGTGTCCTGCGCTTAGAAGCAGCAGAATCTCTGGCGGATGCTCCCGGTCTGCGACAACGCGCTCGAAGGCAAAGATGCACTTCAAGCTGCGTGCGCTGGTGAGGGCGTCAAAAGCGGACACTCGCTGTTGACGGCAATCCCCCTATAGATGATTTAGACCGGTTACCAGAGTGTGTCCTGCGCCTTGCGCAGAATCTCTAGCGGCTGCTGCCGGTCTGCGATCCACGTGCAAGCAACAAGTGCTCGGCATCGTGTACGCGTTGAGATATCTCTCGAAAAGGGTGTCGTCCGTAAGGTCCAGCGAAGAAACCAACCTTAAGGATGGCTCCCAAGCTGAACCTCACGGACAACGGTGCGAAGCTAGGAGTTACTCCAGGACGGAGCAGGCTAGCTTAGCGGTAGGAGGCGATTACTCGCCGTCGGTGGACAGGGACTCGGCGATCGCTTCGTCGACATCCTGCTGCTCGACCAGACCGACGAGCTCGAGAGCCAGGGCGGCGAGTTCGGCGTTGATCGCGTTGTTCTCACGCACGGCATCGGCACGCTCGGACTCGAGCTTGCTGTTCAGCTTGGTGCGCAGGGTGGCGCGGCGGGCCTTGAGGGCGCGGAGGCGCTGCTCGAGGGCGGCGATGCGGCGGTCGGTGGTGGAGTCGAAGGTCGAGAGCTCTTCCTTGCGGTCGGCTTCGGCTTCGGCTTCGGATTCGGTTGCCGCGACGGCGACGTTCGAAAGGCGAGCGATGGTCTTTTCGGTGACGGCGACTGCGCGCTGCTCTTCCGCGATGAGAAGGGCGCGTGCGTCGGCGACATTGGCCTTGACGGCGTTGACACGGGCTTTGGCGAGGTTCGCGTAAGCGGAGGGCCGGCCGGTGAAGAACGCCACGATGGCTGCGATGAACTGGTTCATACTTTTCATCTCCCAAATTTGACCTGTTGTGAACAGGCCGGGTTGCGTGTACCTCGGAGTGGGATACACATGTTAGGCGGGGACAGTATTAGGGGAGGCGGACCAGACACGATTGTTTGGTACACAAACCCCCATACACGAGGTTTCTCCTCAAAACACCGATCACAACAAGACGCAAAACCCAACCAAACTCCTGCCACATTACGCACGCGAACCAAAACCAGACACTAATGAAATGTCAGGAAAAGCGCGGGATGTCAGGAGGTTTTTAGATTTGGTCGGATGGAGGTCCTGTGGGGAAAAGTGAAAAGTGGATATCTGCAACCTACTGGTTTCCAAGATGGAGTGCAATATTGACTTCTCCTATAGGAATCTTTGGGGGTGCCCTAAAAACAATGGCAGGCAGAGCGTTTCAGCGATTCGCAACAATTAGCGCAGTTCGCAGTGTCATAGGTGACTAAAAATTATCAACCGAACTCTAGCGTGGCTCGCAAGAGCAAGAGAGGATTCAGATTCACTCACGATTGATGTGTGGGTTTCTGATTTTCTAGTACTTATGTGCAGCTTAAATTGACGATTATTGCCTATAGACATAAGTTTTGCCGATTTTTATGTCTATAGGCAATATTTGGCGAAAATGGTTATTTCATCGCTGGTTTTCGCATGCCAAAGCGAGGGTTTTTCACACCATTCCAGCACATCTTATTTCGCGCAGCTCGCGGCAAGGCGCCTTCGCGCAAGCTTAAACAGTTCTTGCATCTGTCACCTAACCTACAACTACGTTTGTTTCTACTTTCATGAATCCTAAAGGATTAGTTAACTCTATTCCTCCACACGGGCGGGAAAGGTTGCAGTGCCTACACTTCCACGCATAGGGTGGAAAATATCTCTCACTACTAACAACTCGCTTCTTTCCCAAACACCAGCACTCCAATCTCCATCAAACATCCCAGCCCTTACTTCTTAGCTTCGGCTTTGAGGTTTTAGTGTGGGTTTTTGCTGAAGATTGCTGTGCATTTTTGCGAGTGTTTACCCTCATCGAATCCCTGCGACGGACTCTTCGAGGTTTAACAATCAAAATCGCAAGGACAAAAACCATGAATCACATGACTTACGTACTCGCTCTAGCGAGTGTCTCGTTGATCAGCGTCTCCTCGCTGGTCGCCGCCTTTTACCTCAGTCGGCGCCCGCTGGACAAGATCATGTTCGTGCTGATTAGCCTGGCCACTGGTGCGATGCTCGGAAACGGGTTCGTGCATGTGATCCAGGAGTCATACGAATATGTCGCCGACGGCAAAATCTCCTCCATGACCGTCTCCGTGCTCATGCTCGGCGGCTACTTCCTCAGTTTCGTGCTGCACAAGGTGATGCATCTGCATTGCCACCACATGGAATCCCACACCACTCCATGCGAGACTCAATGCGAGACACTCAAGGACTGCGTCAAGCAGAAGCACGACGACCACCACCACGAAGACGGCTGGGGCGAAGCTGGTCACATCCATCCAAACGGTCAGTTGAGCCTGCTTTCGCACGGCGTCGACAACTTCACCGATGGCATCTTGATCGGCATCTCCTACATCGCAAGCATCCCTGCCGGTCTGGCGATGACCTGGGCGATCATGATGCACGAAGTTCCTATGGAGCTCGGCGGCTTCGGCGTGCTGGTAAAAGCGGGTTTCAGCAAGCGTAGAGCGGTGCTGATCAACTTCCTTTCCGGCGTGGTCGCAGTGGCAGGCACCGGTCTGGTGCTCGCGTTCGACTCTGTCTTCTCGTCACTGCCGGTCATCCTGACGCCAATCGGCGCCGGCGTCGTCATCTACTTTGCCGCTTCCGGACTGGTTCCGCAGCTGCAGAAAGAGACGAACAAGAGGAAATCTCTCTACCAAGTGTTGCTGATGGGCGTGGGAGCTGGCTTCCTCGTTCTCTGCAAATACTACGGTGGATGAGTGGCATTGAAGCGGTCAGGACCGTCGGGCGTTCCCGGCTCCTGACCGCCTTCTTTGCTCAACGTGGCTGCAGCGCTCGGACTCGACCTCGAGCTCTGAACCTGGCTGGCAGCTGAATCCGCATCATCACCTGTGGAGGCTTAATGAACACACAACGGAAGGAGGACACCCATGACAAGGCTATAGGGGCTCTGGTGCAGGCATAACTCACCCTCAACTTCTAACGGGCGCAAGGCAATCTCGCCTTGAACTCGTGCTTGCACCGGATGCTCCTGAAAAGGAGCTGTCATGGGCAAGTCCAAGTCCCGCGTTCGGCAGAACGAAGACACCGTCTGGGTTGCGCTCGACGAGGTCTATCTGACCGATGCTGTCATCCACAAGCTGCTCGCTCGCGATCGCGGTCAGATCGAAGCGATGCGCGCTGATTTTGAAAATGGTGCCGATATGGTTCGTGTCGTTTTGCACGAGCGTGTCGGCGGCGGCTATAACATCGAAGACGGACGTCATCGTGTTCTTGCCGCCAAGCTGGCCGGTGTCGGTTTCATCGAAGCCGTCATCGTCTAGTCGCTAGCTGACCCGTTGCCGGGATGGAGCGCAACCTCCCTCCCGGCAATCAGCTTGCCGACTGTCCCTGTAATTTCCCCTTGCATTTTTCTTTTTTCTCCTCATCATTTTCGGCAATTTTCCTCAGAGATTCTTTTGCTTAATATATTTATTTTCAGCAATAGCGCGATGGGACAAAAGAGTTTTGAAAGGTCAGATCTGAGGTTGAGATTGGCTGTGTGTGACCGTGTACTAAGCGAAACCAAGCAATACGAAAATACCCTCTCGAGCACCTTCGTATTGCTTAGCCTAGTGTTGAGCCGTGGTCAGGCTTTAGAGCCAGAACGCGAATCCCTTCATATTCAATGCGCACTTGCTCGCCATCGTCCAATCGGCCTTTGAACTCGGCAAGGCGATCAGCAGATTGCGAACATGCAGCGAAATCGGCTTCCCATGCTTCTTCAGTCGGATAGACAGCGCCGCTCAAGCTCATTTGAGCCGAACTTGCACTGGCATCAGGAAGTGTTAGGCACGTCATGTTGAATTCCTTCTAGCCAATATCGATTGATGAGTTACCGTAACCGGTACAGCAAGCAAACCCAGCGGGCACCTTGTTGGCGCACCGCTGAGCTAAGCTTGATAGTGCAGTGAAATTAACTGCGGTTGAAATACACAATCAAAGAGACAAAACAAATGACTGCGCCTGGCTGCCACCAAATCCGATGGCATAAGATTGCGGCGCTCTACGAGCGGGCAAGCAAGATTTGCAGGTCAGACAGGCGTCCACCTAACGTGGCGACCATGACTGAGAATCCGTCACGGGCACGGGTTAATGCGTCCACTATCTGCTGCAAGACCTCCACTTTCCACGGTTCGGTAAACCTGATGAACGCTGACAGCTTTATGCAGCTGACCTTGTCCAGTGCTTGTTGCATAGTCAGAACGTTGGTTTGAAGCTTTCCGCTGTAGAGACGCCCCTGCGTCAAAGCCTCAAGAACATTGCTTGAAGTGACAAGCTGGTCGATTCGTATCAGCTGTTCGTTGAATTCCTCCTGCCATTCGCTTTGCATTTGTTGCACTGCGGCAAGAAATTCAAAAGGGTCATCCAGCATTCGAAATATCCTCTATTTATCTATTGGGCTGCGGCTGAAAGTCAGTCGAAGCAAGATGTTTTGTTTGTCACGCAGTGTCTTGGCCAATCGATTTCGATCTCGTAAGTGTTCATGGGTGGGTAGCAGTTTATTACTACATGATCTCCTACACTGGCAACGGCCGAGCCACCCATGATTGGAACATCTACAGTCATGTATTGACTGAGCGCTGAGTGATCGTCCAGTTTGACGACAAATACAGCCCGTGAACCAGTTGCATAAAAATCGTACATGCCGCCATTTACGTGCTCATAGTCGGATCGACGTTGGACTACACCGCGGAAAACGATCGGTGCAGGCAGCTGCGGCGGGGGCGGAATTTGTACATCATAGTCTGATTTGAACGATTCGGGGAAGAGCCAGATATAATAAAATTCGCGCAGTTGTTGAAATATTCGCCCTTGAAATGATGCAGAGGAAATAGCGCCATAAAAGGCGCGCACCTGTTGAAATATGTTCATTTGAAATTCTTTCTGTGGTGATAGCTAAAGCGCTATCGAAAAGGTTTATGTTGGAAATAGCAGCACTCTAGTTTTCGGTGAGCCACTCGTCCCAATCAAGAGACACGCGAACTCGATCGAGGTCAAAGCCTCGATATCCGCGCGTGGTCACCTTAACCGAGCTTCCCTCGGCCACCAGTGAGACTTCGCCCTCCAGGGCTTGATCCACAGTGACCACTTCCTTGCCTTTTTCATCATCGATTGAAATGGCAAGCACGATGCGAGGTCCCGGCCGAAAGAACGAGGTGTGATTCGAGATTGCCTGACGAGTGTACTCGGAGCGGCGCAGAACGACGCCCTTGCGGATTTCGTCGGCTGTGTGAATAGGGTCTTGGGTCATTGCAATTTTCCGATTCGATTTGATTGTTGGATTTTGAATTCGCTCAAAGTCGATATATTGACAGACACGCCCTAATTGCCCACCCAAAAAGGTGGATCGGAAATGTTCGTGCTGGACGCGAGAGGCTATTGGTGCCGACTGGCGATATGCTTTTTATATGAAAAGTAAGGGACTTTGAACGCCCTCACTCTGACCTTTTTGGATGGGCAAATCAATCGTTTGCGCATACGCAAACAGGCATTGTGTGAGGCAATGCCAAATAAGCTTCGCCCAGTTGTCAATGGTTCAATCACCCAGATCGAAATTGATCCAATTGCCAAGAGGGGCGCCGATATTTCTGCATCAATACGCAATCGTTGTGTAAGCTAGCACCATGGATTTTCCAATTGAATTCGATCGCGAAAGCAAGCTACCCATGTATCGCCAGCTTTCAGTTGCTCTCAGTCAGGCAATCCAGTCAGGTCGCCTCAAAGCTGGCGATCCGCTACCTGCCACCAGAGACATCGCCCTATCGTTAGGAATAGCGCGGGGTACGGTCGTCAGAGCATACAACGAACTTCTCAGTCAGGGTTACATCGAGGGGAAAACCGGCACCGGTACAACAGTGAGCACGAACCTGCCCGAGGATATCACTGCCATCTCTCAAATGCACGACCCCCTGCCGATTGAGACCGACTCGCTATCCCGGTTTGCTCATCGACTGCAAAGCATTCCAAACGTAGCATCGACCTCCGCAGATCTACCTGAGCTCAACTATGGCTGTGCGCCCCAAGAGCTCTTGCCCGTCAAACAGTGGCGAGAGCTTCTCCTGTCGCACTGCCGTCCGCAGGAGCAGCCGCAGCTAAGCTATGTCAGTGAACCGTTCGGATACCGTCCGCTCAGACAAGCAATCGCCCATTACCTGATTAGAACCAAAGCTGCTCGCTGCCACCCTGATCAGGTGGTGATTTTCTCGGGTCCACAACAAGCACTAAGCAGCATTGCCACCATTTTGATAAACGAGGATGATCTGGTCGTCGTCGAAGACCCGGGATACGTCGGGGCAAGAGAGGTTTTTCTAGCCCACGGTGCTCAGCTTAAGGCCCAGCCAATAGATGAACACGGCCTGAGCCTTGATGAAATGGACAACTTGCCAAAATGCAAATTGGTGCACGTGACGCCATCTTGTCACGATCCGTCAGGTGTTGTGATGTCCGCCGATCGACGCGCACAGCTGCTTGCCTTCGCCAAGACCTCCGGAGCGTTGATATTAGAAGATGCCTGGGATACAGATTATCGCTACGCTGGTCCGGCAATTCCGTCGCTTCAAGGGCTCAGCGACGGTACTTCAGTTATTTATCTGTACACGTTCTGGAAAGTGCTCTTCCCTCTCACTACAGTCAGCCTGGCAATCGTTCCCTACCACCTCATTCCAATTTTCACGAGAGCGAAGATATTGATGGAGCGCCAGTTTCCGGTGTTGGAATATTATGCATTGACCGATTTCGTTAACGATGGACTGCTCGAAACTCACATCATGAAGACGCGAAAGATTTATCAGCGCAGGAGGCAGGCGCTTAAGCACGCGCTGACCACTACCTTTCGGGGCATGATTCTTTTGCCCGACCGTACTGCAGGTCTTCATTTGCTTGTCATGTTCAAGGTCGATCTTACTGAATCGGATATTCTAGATCGCGCCAAACAAGCTGATTTACCAATGGTAAGCACGCGACTGTATTACTTGAACAGTTATGTTCGCAACCAGTTTTTGATTCCTTTTTCATCTCTTCCGGAAGAGACGATCGCAAGTCGGGTACGGCGATTTGCTGATCTGATCTTGTGACTTCTCGATCTTGCTATTAATGCATGTAGTTGAGCGCTGTTGTTTTTTTGAAGTTGGATCTAGAAGTGGTTGGAGCGAAGAGAAAGAAGAGGGAGAAGAGGGAGAGAGAAGCAGACCCATTGCTGAGTCTGCTTCCACAACATATTCATCAAGACGCAACCGTTTTCCTAAACGCTGCTGATTACATGCTAATTACATGGCAGATGGTCCACTGACACGCTGTCCATAGTCGGCATCGATGTCGCTTCCTGCAACTCTCTCAAGCTTCACGGTGCGGGTGCCAGCGATCAGAGCAAGCGTTCAACAGATGGCGCGCCTTGGTAGATTTATCCATTGCCTGGAAGGCATTCGCCAGCAAGTCTCCCAATTCGCGCTTCGATGCTGCACAAAGACGAGATTCGGTATCGCGGGCGGTGGCGGCAGCCGAACTCAAGAACGCTTTTGCATCAGTGACTGACTGAGAGGCATCTGACTGATCGGCTATCTTGAACAGCTCCTCCAGTTCGGATTTCAGGATCGATAGGTTGACGCTGATCGTGTGTCGCAGCACCAAACAATCGCTTTTGATTTCACGGTTGCGTAAATACAGCGCTAGCGCCGACAGAGAGACTATGCTGGTGATTGGAATCCACATGTGGAGGTCCTTAAGTGTTGCATCTGATTTTGATCGAACCGCTGACCACCAACCCTCCAGCGTAAACTTGGTCGCGCCCGTTGCCGGGTTCAACCATTGCGGGGGTGGATACGCCAGCGATGGCGCTTTCATCGACCATGGCAAAACCGTCGATAACAAGTCCGTCACAAGGAATCAGCTCGTCTTTGTTGACGGTGATTTCTCTTTTTGCTTTGGAAGTCATGGAAGTGTCCTTTCAGTTGGTTGTTGGTCAAACAAATCATTCAAAACTCTTGAATTTTCCGGCAGCAAGGTTGACAACAGCTCCTCGACAGAATTCAGCTCTTCGACAGAGTTTGAGAATGCTTGTTGTAGAAGTGTTGGTAGCTGGTGCGGATTGGGACTCGATAGAAAATTGAAAATGAAAAAGAGGTCCTTACTCTAATACTCTTGGTGCATTTCTCAAACACATTGCCGTTTCTACACAAACTCGCAACAGCAGCATGGATTGGGATTTCGAGCTTTAAGCCCGAAAAGTTAGCGCAGCTGCGCTGTTATATTGGCGTCAACAGTTAAACAAGCCGATCGCCTGAGACATAGACCAGTTCTTGGTTCTGAGCAAATTGGAGGCGTCAAGGAAGTGGCAAGCTCGCAGTTGCAAGAAGCAAAAGAAGAAATGCAGGCGGGACGCCTGCGCTCCCGGATTGTTAAGCGGGTTGGTGCAAGACGTAGGTGTTGCGTCCAAAATGGCGTGCAATGTAGCTGGTCGACAGGTTTTCTTCGTGCCAGCGACCGTCGCTTGACCAGTTATCATACAGTTTGCCGTTGTTGCCGACGATGCCGATATGAGCGTCACCACCAATGCGACCGTAAACCATATCGCCGGGTTGGGCACCCGCTAATCCTTGCGTCTTTTGCCAGCCGTGCGATTCCGCTTGCTCTGCCACTCCGTTTACCGAGGCGCTCTTGATGTAGTTATATCCAGACTTTTCCATCACGGTCGAAACGGAGGCGGCACATCCCAATCTCGCACCGGAGCCAGACCATCCCCACAGGCTCTGCCCCTGCAAGCTGGCTGCCACAGCGGCGACCTGGCCGTTGGCACCATGCAGCAAAACATCGCCTGTGCCATCTTGACGGGCCTGAGCAACGTGATTGAGGTTGTCGGCACTCTTCATGTAGTCGCGGTAACTTGGATTGTTCTGTTCTTGCTCGTTGGGCGCATGCCCGAGGAACATTGCCAATGCTAACTTTCCAGCATCACCTTGTTTCGGGTTACTGGGGTCCATGCCCATGTCTTTGGCATAGCCGTTGACCATCGACTGTGCCAATTGATCTTGCATACCCTTGGGCAGATATTTGTCCAGCTCGGCTGCGCTTGGCTGGCCGCCTTTGCCGTCCATATGCTCGATCATCTGGCCGACGCCAGCAATATTCTTTGGATCCTGCATTTGCTTGGCAAAGTCTTGCGGAATTTGTCCGCTTTGAGCAGCTTGCTGCATGGAGTCCTGGAACTCCTTCATCATGTTTGGATCTTTGGCCAGGATATCGGCTAACTTGCTCCAATCAGGCGGATCACCGAGCAACGCCATAATGTCTGGTGGCATAAACCCAGCCATCATGTGGGTGAAATTGCGGTGATTGAAACCGTAGCGTCCGACATTGCTGGTGCCGTCGTTTAAGTGACGAACAGTTTCATAGGGATGGTTTTTGTCGCCCTGCAAGGCGCCGATCGTATCGGCGATAGCACTGGTAGGAGTATCACCAGTGGATGGCTGCTGGTTGAATGTATCGTCTGATTGTTGACGGGGCACAACGCTGCTGCCACCATCGCTGCCACCAACGCGTCCAACCTGACCGGCGGTATGTCTGGCTTCTCCTTGAACATCCGGCACGGCCTGCGCATTTGGAGCCAACTGACTGTCAGCAATGCGATCGCCTAAGTGATGCATTGTCCTGTCGCCAACCAGCCGCTGCGAATCATCGATATCGACTTGCTTGACGTGAGTTCCGTCTTTTAGGGCAACGTCGGGCAAGGCACTACCGTACTGATCCTCAACCCGCTGTCCTTCATATTTGACCAGATCATCGAGCCCCTTCTGTTGTTGCGGCGTCGGTTTATCCACATCGCCTCGATCGCGAGCAACTTCAATAACGACATTGCTATTGATCTTGCCGTCCGGACCTTCCGGATTGTGGACAGCTGTGATCGTGCCGTCCTTTTGCACGATGAAATCTGGCTTGGGCTGGTGCGCGTTGGTATCAAGATCTTTGTATTGCACCGTGATTTTCGGCGCTTTGTTTGCATCCAGCGGTGGGTGATCTTGCGGCTTGTCACCAGCATCTTTGAACTGCATGGCGCCGGCTTGAATGTGCTCCTGCACAGATTTGTGCGGATCAAGCTTGGAGTCGTTGGTTCCCGAATACTTATAAAGGTCACGAGTAGAGTCGGTCTGATGACCAGCTGCTGCGTCCTTTCCGGCTCCTGCTCCAGCTCCATCTCCGGAATACTGATAAAGGTCCTTGGGGGCACTGCCGTACTGCGCAGGCGTGATAGTAAGATCTGCCGGACAAGCAGCCGGCTGTTTGTGAGGGCCTAAGGCTGCCTCCGCTGTCGTCGTTGCCTCATGATGCAACTTCTGATGGCAATGCTCGGCAGTCTTGTCTGCGCCGCCATCCGGTCCTAGTGCGCCGTCACCGTGCGTATGATGAATGAGCTTATGGAGCAGATTATGATGCGGTTTGTCGTCAGACATTGTGGGAGCGGAAGCCTAGGAAGATGGGAGAGCCTTTTCTGGGGTAGTAAGGCCATCTCATCATATGTGCTTTTGCCATTTAAGGTAAGGTGTGCTTTCGTAATTCCACCACGGCAGTGGGCATAATCTTTGTAATTCCTAACCTTTTGGTGGACGTCCAATGAAAGCTAGACTATTTGCGATGATATTGGTGTTTTCTGTTTGCACTCCAGCGATTGCGGAAATCGACTGGGGAACCGACTACAAACGAGCTGTTTCCCAGGCTAAGCAGAGCCATAAACCGCTGATGGTCTATCTCACAGAAAATGGCTGAGGATTTTGTCTCAAACTGGAGCGTGATACTCTGGTCGATTACGAAGTAGAAAGACTGGCTCGTGACTTTATCCCCGTTAAGGTCAATTACAGCCTGGGCGACGAAGAGAAGCAAATCCACAAGCAACTCGGTGGAGGAGGCTTTCCAACCATCTTCCTGGTCACTTCAGATGAGAAAGTAGCAAGTAAGATTGTCGGTTACAAACCACCCGATGCGTTTGCAACAGCTCTGAAAGCAGGCGCCGATGCAATCAAAACTGGCGTTCCAATTGCCAGCCCGGCCCCTCTCGGCAGACCCGTTCCCAGCGGTGACGTTTACCGTCCACAGCCCCAATCTCAACAATACCAATCGCATCAATTCGGTGTCCAAACCTATTCGTTTCCCAAATCTAAGACGCCGGCTAATCCCTAACAAAATCGCACAGTGCATCTCAGAACCGGCACTAATTGGACGTGGTCCGATACCATTGCTTCCAATTTTCTTGATTTCTCTCTCTCTCTCTGGAATTTTTGCGTAAAACAATTATTTTAAGCAAGTGCATTTGAATGGTTGAGCTCTACACTAATTCTCTCGAACCGATCCATAATGGATACAGCGCAACCTGCAAACAAGATCACAGATGCAACTCCAGCGACCAAGTTTTTCTTTCGCAGTGGCCACGGCATTTTCTATGCTGTGGACGGTTGGTGCCAATGCCGGGGCAGTGCCTCTCTATGATTACATGCCTGTGCGCGAGTCCGTTGCCGAGCAGGCAACGCAATATCTTCAGCTCGCAGGGCCCTTCAGGATGGTCAGTAGAGGTCCAATTTTTAGATATTCTAGAACACGCTATGCAACTGGTAGATCTGATGAGACGACGGGAACTCCTGCACACTCAGATGCAGAGTTAGAATCGATGCCTCTGGACACTCCTCAACAGTTAAATGACGCCCAGGGCCTGGCGTTGAATTTGGAGGAAAGACGCCAATTCATGTCTGCAAACAAGTTATATCAGCGCATTTTGAAGCGCCGGCAAGACCAGGGGACAGTCGACATAAAACTCGCTCAGATTCTTGAATCAACGGCTCGCACAGAGATCTTGTCGGGAACTGGTGTGACCATTAAGGATTCCCAAGCAAGGCGTGACTATAGCCAGACAGCGCCATATTACGGTTACGGATATGGACCTGGGTTTGGGGTGATGGGAAGATCTGTTATCCACGATGCCATTAGCAAGGATGGCTACAACCTCGGCAACAACCTTATCGCAGCTGAAGAGTTGTACTCTCGCGCAGTGGCAATTCACCGCCAGCTGAAGGACTCTGACCATAACCTGGTCTCAGACCTGCTTTTCCTTGGGGCACTGAAAGATCGCCAGGACAAAATAGACGCTGCAAAGGCTTTCTATCTTGAAGCGCTAGAACGCGATCACCACGCAAGTGCATATGTGGCAAGCTTTTGTTTGAAACACAAGGACTTCGATTTCGGCAAACAAGTTGAACCCAAGCTGGTCAGCGCAGCAAGACAGACACGTGATTCTGCCCCAATCTCAGCGCTGCTATCAATGTATCTTGCGAACAAGAGATCAGAGGATGCTTTGAGACTGTTTCGAGCAGCCATGTCTACCGATGCGAAATCGTCTGTAGCATCGTTGGTTTTGCCTGTCGATCTTCTAGTCACCATGTTCGACTTGATCAGTCCGGATGAAGTGGACGGCGTCACAAAATATCTGATTTCATTTCCAGTTCGAGCCTCGCTGCTCAGCGATGGACTGGCCAGACTTATGCAGGCGCTGGAGCAGCACGGATGGGGCGATAATGCTGACCTGATCCGCCAGTTTATCGTCAGTAATGGCATGGCTGGAGCGTCAGCACCACGATTGGTCGTGGTGGCAGATAGCTACGTCCAATCAAAGAAGTATGCGCTCGCAATCTCCACCTATGAGCAGTTAGCAACAGCCGTAGAGAACGAGCATGAATCAGATGAGCGAGCTCTGAAACACCTCTCTGCTTTAATCACTGCGATCAGCTCAGCCGAAATGAAGCAACAGCCGGAGTGCCAGACTCTTTTCTCAAAAGTTTCCGGATTAATCAGCTTCCACCAGAATAAGATTCGCCAAAACCAGAGTCTTGAGACAATTGATGAACTCAATCACAAAGCCTTTGGCCATGAGAGAAATGATGAGTTTGAACTGGCACAGAAACTATATCAACAGGCGTTGCAGATGAGGCAGCTAAATTTGCCGGCCGATGATCCTGAAACGGCAACTCAACTCTTAGACGTGGCTCGCACAGCCGGAGAACAGAAGCACTACGCTGAAGCTCAGAGCCTGTACGAGCGGGTTTTGTCGGCGCTGCGAAAGAATCCGCATACGGATCCGGCAGAGACAATTGTTGCTCTGGAATGCTATGGGCAAATGCTGAATGAGATGAAACAAGAAGCGAAAGCGTCGAAGATTTATGATGAAGCAAGAGATCTTTCAAGAAAAACCCAGCGCTGAAACAATGCCGAACTTCCAGCTACAAACTCTCTCCATCTCGGTTGCCGTCGCATTTTCCATGTCATGGACAACAGGCGTGCATGCCGATGAGGCGCCTCTTTGTCACGACATGTCAGCCCGCAAAGCGGTGCTTGAAGAAGGGCAACAGTATCTTCAGAATAGTCCCTCATCTGGCAAAGCATATGGCACCACAAGACCCTATGGAGACGACGGCGATAAATATTACTTTGACTGGGACGAGATGCGACACGAGGACTGGGATGACCATGCGTCCCAGCATTATTCGAACACACTCCTCCGGTACTCCGGTTCACGAACGTCTGGAGTTCCCCACATAGACATTTCGGACGTAGAGTTAGAAGCAACGCCTGTGGACACTCCTCAACAGCTAGATGCCGCCCAGAGTCTTGCGGAGAGGTTGGAACATGCTCACCAATTCATCCCTGCGAACAAGTTATATGTGCGCATTTTGAAGCAGCGAGAAAAGCAGCCGCCAGATGCGAAACTTGCCCGGGCTCTCGAATCTGTAGCGCTCACCGAGATTTCTTCTGACGCCGAGGTGCCCTTCAACAAACCCAAAGATAGCAACCAACCCTTCGCCGCTGAAGAGTTGTACTCTCGAGCCCTGGCAATTCACCGCCGGCTAAAAGACGACGACTCACAACTGATCTCAGATCTACTGTGGCTAGGCGTCTTGAAAAGTCGGCGAACCAGACTTGAAGAAGCGAAACTCTGTTTTGCTGAAGCTATGGAACGCGATCCGGATAAGGCGAGTGCATACGTGGCAGACTTCTGCAGAGACCATAAAGACTTCGATTTCGCAAAAAAGTATGAATCAAAAATTTTGAATGCCGCACACGGAATCCGTGATCCTGGCCCAGTTTCGAACCTGCTAGCCCTGTATGTAGCGGAAAATAAATCGACCGATGCTGTGCAATTGTTTAAGCAAGCGATGTCCAACTCGTTGTTATTGCCGGCTGATCTTCTAATCGCAATGTTCGATGTCATGAATCCCGCTGACGTCAGCGCTGTCGCAGAGTACGTGCCTCGTGTCTGGTCGGCACTCGACAAAGACTGCAACAGACTCATGCTTGCAATGGAACAGCACGGATGGAGCGATCAGGTTGATTCTATCTGCGAGGCTTTTGCGCAAGACAAACACATAGCAAAGGTCATTCGATTATTTGCAGTCGCGAATTGCTATGAACAGTTGAAAAAATATCCGCGTGCTTTGTTGAAGTACAAAGAGATAGCCGCCGCAGTCGAAACCGAACATGAACCTGACGCGGAGGCGATAAAAGACCTGTCTCATGTTGGCACCGCCATCAACACCATTCACATGAAACAACAGCCAGGAAGCCAGGTCTTATCGTCAAACACCACCCGATTGATCGCTTTCCACAACGATCAGATTCGTCGCCGCCAATGTCTGGAGATGGCTAAACAGCTCAATCACACAGCCTTTGAGCTTGAGAAGAATTGCAGTTTCGCCATGGCCCAGAAGTTGTATCAACAAGCACTGGAAATAAAGCAGCTCAATCTTGCCGCCAACGATCCTGAAACGGCCAATCAAATGCTGGATGTGGCTCGCAATGCAGGGGAACAGAAACACTATTTGGAAGCTCAATCTCTTTATGAGCGCGCCCTGGCTACGCTACGAAAGAGTCCGCATACTGACCCATCAGATACGATCGGGGCATTGGAAAGTTATGGACAGATCCTCAATCAAATGAAACAAGAAGCGAAAGCGGTGAAAATTTATGATGAAGCGAAAGTCCTTTCAAGAAAAATCCAGCGCATGTGAGCGGACTGACTCGCCCTCGAGGGGTCCTTCGATCCTACGTGATTTAAACAGATCCGTTTAAAAGCTCCGGGTCAGGCGATAGGCAGCAAATGAGCTCCAGGCAATGTTTTCAGCCATTTTCAGGCTGAAATTGGACGAAAAAAGCTTTAGACGAATTCGTTTAAATAGCGTAGGAAAGAATCAGATGACCCGAGGCGCAGGTCGGTGATTTTCTAATCAAGACTTTTGTGCTTTCTCACCAGGAGTCATGTCCGCTAACAATTTCTCAACTTCATCTCTGCCACGTTGAACAGCCACGGCTGAATTTCCAGGTGCGATCAATAATGATTGCAGGTCTCTGATGCGCTCCGATGATGATGAAATTCCAGATACGAACTTTCTTGGTCACGGTTGCCGTAGCATGTTGCATGCTCGGAACAACGACTGCGCATGCTGATGAAGCCCCTCTTTGCCATGATATGTCAGCCCGCCGCGCCGTGCTTGACGAGGGAAAGCAATATCTGGATCAGCATGCGGCAGATCGTGCAATTCGCTTTTCCGAATATGATGCCAACATGTACCTTCAGTACAAGAACCGCTATAACCAGATAGTGGGAATTCCTCGCATAGACATTTCGGATGCAGAATTGGAAGCGATGCCTCTGGACACGTCTGAGCAGCTAGGTTCCGCACAAAGCACTGCGCAAGGATTGGAGGATGCCCTACGCCTCAAGTCCGCAAACAAGCTGTATATGCGTATTCTAAAGCAGCGCGAGCAACAAGAGTCAGGTTCCGAACTCGCCCAAGCTCTCGAATCAGTGGCTCGCACAATGATTCTTTCTGAAGCGAAGGTGTGGATAACAAAAGAAATCCACGAGTTCGACCAGGCGCCCTTGGCTTACGGCGGTTACAACCACTACGCAGATGGCGGTCGTTGGATGGGGAAGAGATTTCTCGTCCACTATGCCATCAAAGCACTCGCCTTCAAAGCACTCGATGAGAGTCTTGATCGCCTCTCACCTTCTGATCTGCTCGCGGCTGAACAGCTCTACTCTCGGGCCCTTGCAATTCGCCGCCAGCGGCAGAAGGGCGAACAGAGCGGGTGGAATGAACCCGACCTAGATTCAGATCTGCTGTTCCTTGCTGCGTTCAAAGATCGGCAGAACAAAGTCGAAGAGGCAAAAGCTCTTTATGTCGAGGCGTCGGACCGTGATCCACAAGGCACCGCTGCGTATCTTGCTGGATTTTGCCTACGCCATAAAGACCTTGAACTCGCGAAACAAAGCGAACCCAAGCTATTGACCGCTGCAAGAAGAAGCGATGAAACTGGAGCTATTTCCATGCTGCTAGCCTTGTATGTGGAGCAAAAGAGATCGAAAGCCGCCCTGGAGTTGTTCAGGCAAGCCATGTCCGACGTGTTGTTTTTGCGGGTTGACAGCGTAATCTCTATGTTCGACGTGATCACTGCGGGCGACATGCCTAGTGTCACGCAATATCTACATCGCGCCTGGAACAATTCGGCGATGCTCGATGATGACTTTATAAAAGTAGTGCAGGCGATGGAACAGCATGGCTGGGGCGACCAGGCTGATTCTCTCTGCGAGTCTTTTGCGAACACTCCCAATAGCATGGGATTGGTTTCTCGATTGTTGGTCGTTGCAAAATGCTATCAACGGTTGAAGAAATATTCTCCCGCTTTCCTGAGGTACAAAGAGATAGCTACAGCAGTAGAATCCAAACATGAAACCGACGAAACGGCTGTGCAAGACCTCACTGATGTGATCACCGCGCTAAAGACACCCGAGATGAAACAACAGGCAGGAAGCCAATCTCTGCTATCTCAGGCGACCCAGTTAGTAGCTTTCCATCAGGATCAGATTCGTCGCCGCCAGTGCCTGGACATGGCGAAACAACTCAATCACACTGCTTTTGAGCTGGAGAAAAATTGTAGTTATGCAATGGCACAAAAGTTGTATCAGCAAGCTTTAGAAATTAAGCAGATCAATCTTGCCGCCAACGATCCTGAGACCGCCAATCAAATGCTGGATGTGGCCCGCAATGCAGGCGAACAGAAGAATTATGTGCAAGCCCAGTCTCTTTACGAGCGTGCTTTGGCGACGCTACGAAAGAGCCCGCACACAGACCCATCAGACACAATAGGGGCATTGGAAAATTATGGACAAATCCTCAATAAGATGAAACAAGAGGCCAAAGCCGCGAAGATTTACGATGAAGCCAGAGAGCTTTCAAGAAAGATCCACACTGATGATCGCGCTCCCGAACGACTCGCATTCTAGCTTCATTGGTTTCGGCGAGACGCCGGCTGGTAGCCCAGCTCGGAGGCTTTCTGGAAATCTGCTGTGGACAGATCACTGCGCCCTAGCATGGAGTAAGCCTTGCTGCGATGGGCATAGGATGCGGCGGAGGAAGGATCGATTTTGATCGCTGTGTTGTAATCGTCGAGAGCTTTCTGCCACTGATTGAGCGCCCCGTAAACGTCGCCACGATGTCTGAAAATATCGGCGTCGTATGACCCCATACTGACTGCCGCATTGAGATGCGCCAGAGCGTTGTCATGGTCCTTCAGTTTCCGGTAGGTGCCGCTCATTGCACGGTGCACGTAGCGAGAGATTCCAGTTCCTGGGTTGCTATCCAGCACCGCTTGGTACAT
>Ga0182024_10011254_pt1 | contig 18011 bp, 15 predicted proteins | sample P32metaG_FD_120480 | JGI IMG/M metagenome (GOLD analysis project Ga0182024, IMG submission 120480) | Permafrost microbial communities from Stordalen Mire, Sweden - P3-2 metaG (Illumina Assembly) | ecosystem: Environmental > Terrestrial > Soil > Wetlands > Permafrost | place: Sweden: Stordalen... | reverse complement strand
GTACAGCGCGATTTGTTCGTAGCCGTTGATGTCGGTGATCGAAGCGAGTCGCTCGCCGTCGTGCAGCCACCGTGTCAGGCGACTGCGCGCTTTGCTCCCCACGCCGTGGCGAATGACGGCCCCTTCGAAGAACGGCATCGTGAAAGATTGACCGCGTGCATCGAAGGCCACTTGCGTTCCCTCGGGATTGGGTCTGAACTGCTCGAGCGATTCCGCCGCGTTCTCGAAGCGGCGGGCGAGCTGCGGAGCCGTGGAATGCGTTTCGATCTCAACCCGCGAAACGCTGTCGCTTTCGATATCGTACAGCTTGATATCGCCGCCGGCGGCATAGACGACGCGCCGTCCATCGGTAGCCGGGAAGCGCGCGTAGTACTCGCTCTCGTTCGTATGACGCCGCACGCCGCTTCCGTCGAGCGCGCACGAATAGATGTTGCCGATGCCTTCGTGATCGGCCAAGAAATAGATGCGATCGCCGATCCACATGGGCCAGCAGGGATTTCCGGCGGGTAACGGCAGGCGCACGAACTGATCGGAGTCCTGCGCTTGCACCCAGATCTCGCCGGCGGTGCCGCCGCGATATCGCTTCCAGCGCGCCGGATCGGCCGCGTTGCGTCCGATGGCGAGCCGTCCTTCCGGACCATACGAGACTACGCGCCCGTGCCCGAGGCCGAACTCGCGCGGGTCGCCGCCGTCGCGCGCAATTCGAAAGGGTCGAGTCTCGCCTTCGTACCACGTCGTCGGGTTGCCGACGAAGAATATCTCCGTTCCATCGTCGCTCCACCCGATGGTTGAGAGCATCGTCGCTCCGAGGAAGGTCAGACGGCGAGGTTCGCCGCCGCGCGCCGGCATCACGTACAGCTCAGGATTCCCCTCGTCCGTCGAAACGAACGCAATCCACTCGCCGTCGGGCGAAATGCGGGGAAACGAACAAGTACCAAAACTCACCGTGAGCCGAACGGCGTCACCGCCTCGTGCCGAGGCGCTCCACACGTCGTCCTCGCAGACGCAAACTATGCGGTCGCCTGCTATCGACGGATAGCGGTAGTAGCCTAGGTTCATAAGGAGAAGCTTGGCGACAGGGTATCCGGCTCCCCTTATTTTGGGGCATGCGGCATGGCGCCGCCGGTCACGTGCAAGAGCCGGCCGAGCGTTGCGTTCAGTTCGGCCGCATTTTCAATTTGCACGAGCATGGGGACCAAGGTCGGCGTGCGCGAGCGGCGTTCGAAGGGTTCGATCGGTCCATTCCATGCAAACTGGGTCGCCGAATCGCCCGCCAAGCTGCGAAAGAGGAGTTCAGCGCCCAGCGCGTTCGCCCAGCCGAATTCGGGGCGCGTGTAGCGCCAATAGCCGTCGGGATAAAAACTCTCGTGAATCAAGCCATCTTCGCCGTCGGTTTCGGCCAGCGTCGTAATCGCGGCGGCCACCTCCGCCGAGGAGGTTGCGGTGAGCGCGCGGCCGATTATGCCCAGCGGCCACACATATCCGTATGGCGTGTGCGGGCTGCCGAGTCCCGCTGCGTATCGCCCCGAGAAGAAGAACGGGTTGTCCCTGCTGAGCGTAAACCTTCGCGTGGCCAAATAGGTAGGATCGAATGCCGAGCACCAATCGATGTATGGCAACGTCGTTAGATTCGGAATGTTGGCGTCGTCCATGAGGTTATAGCGGCCGTAGCCGTCGGTTTCATAGGCGTACATCCAAGCGTGACGGCGCATGTCAAAGTAGCGCCCGTACCGCTCGACGCCGATTTGGACGCGCGCTCCCAGCGCCGCGGCTTGATTGGCGAGGCCCGCATCGCCATAGCCGTCGAGTGCGAGTCGCGCGACGTCCCGTAGCGCGACCACGGCCATCGCGTTTTGCGGAATGTTGAAACGATATTCCACCGGATCGTCCGACGGGCGGAAGGCGCCCCAAATCATACCGGTGCCGGCTTTGTACGCGTCATTGGTATAAACGCGATAGGGATAGCGATACCGGCTGCAGGCTTGGTGCTGTTCTTCGCAACGGTAAGTGGAGACGATGGTTTGTAGCGCGCGGTGCAAGTCGGGCGTAAAAACGGTCCGATCCGCAGTCAAGTGCCAGTAGATCCAAGCGAGAATCACCGGCCATGCCGGCGAGTCCACTTCCCATTTGCGTTCCCAAACGTGATAGTCGGCGTCGAGCGCGTTGGCGTAGGGATCGGTCAGCACGTTGCGCGCGTTACGCTCGATGACGCCCGCGAACCGGGCGCGCAGCACCGGGTAGGCGGCTTGATAACGAATGTAGGGAATCGTCTGAGCAGACGAGTCGCGCAGCCACATCGCCGGAATGTCCCCGGTCTGCACGTACGTCGTCGCGTCGTCCTCGAGGAAGAAGTCGTGGAGCAGCGTGTGAAAGAGCTGCGCGGTCTCGATGTCGCGCGCGCGCCGCCCGGTCATCGGAACGACGAGCGTTTGCCCGGCGATCCGGTTGGGGGGTAGATACGAGAGGGCGACGATCGCGCAGAGGATTGCGAGTGACCGTACAACGAGCGACCGCACTATGGAGTTGATGGCTTCGCGCCAGGAAGGTGCGTTCTTGCCGTGAGCCGCAAACAGGCTTCGACGGTGACGGACGAAGCATTGTTGCGCGATTTCGAAATGCGCAAGCCGCGCGCGCTCGCGCGGGCGATTTCGTGCGCGGAATCGGGCCGCGGTGGCGATATCGTACGTGCGCTCTATTCGAAAACGGGCCGTGCCGTTACGATCGGACTTACCGGACCTCCAGGCGTCGGGAAATCGACGCTGGCGTCGGCGCTCGTCCGCAAAGCGCGCGGACTAAGGAAGAGCGTCGGCGTGATCTCCGTCGATCCGAGCTCGCCGTTCTCGCACGGGGCGCTGCTCGGCGATCGGATCCGTCTCGCGGAGCATTTCACCGACGAAGCGGTCTTCATTCGCTCGATGGCGAGCCGTGGTCACCTTGGCGGCCTGGCCGGCGCTACCGCCGACGCGGTCTCACTGATGGACGCCTTCGGCTTCGACGTCATCTTGATCGAAACGGTTGGGGTCGGTCAGAGCGAGATTGCGATTGCCGAGCTCGCGCAAACGACGCTCGTCGCGTTGCAGCCCGGGAGCGGCGATTCGATTCAGGTGCTCAAGGCCGGCATCATGGAGATCGCCGACGTGTTTGTCGTCAACAAAGCCGATCACCCGATGGCGGATCAGTTGCGCCGCGAGATTCGCTCGGCGATGGAGATGCTGGAATGGACCGGTTGGATCCCCGAGCTCGTCGCGACGCAGGCACTCTCCGGCGAGGGAATCGAGCAACTCTGGGCTGCGATTGAGCGGCACATGGCCTACCTCAACGAGACCGGCGAGATCGAGGGGCGCCGGCGGGACACCTTCATGCATCAAGTGCGGCAATTGGCGTTGGGACGGATAGAGCGGCGTCTCGACCATCTGCTCGAAAGCGAAAGCAGCACCGGGATCGATCCGTACGAGGCGGCCGATCGCGTCATTCCCAAACTCGGCCTCTAGGTCAGCCTCTAGCTTGCTTGGGGAGAATCGAGCGTGTGCGTCGAAAAGCTCGGCCGCTATGGCCAAGATGATCGACAGGCCCAGTGGGCTGGGCGCGCAGCCTACTCCGGCATTCGAGGAGCAGCGACGGCGTTGGGAAGCGGCGTCGGCAAAAGGGCGGTCGCGAAAGGATCCGGGCTCGGGAGCCGTCGACCGCACGATCTCCGACGTTCCGCTAAAGGTCATCTACGCTCCGCAGGACGTCGCCGGCCTCGACCTTGCGGAAGATCTCGCGTGGCCAGGCGAGTTCCCATACACGCGCGGCATCCATCCCAACGGGTATCGAGACCGCCTCTGGACGATGCGTCAGTTTGCCGGATTCGGTACCGCCGCCCAAACCAACGAGCGCTATCACTTTTTGCTCGAGCACGGCCAGCACGGCCTCTCGGTCGCCTTCGATATGCCAACGCTGATGGGTTACGACTCCGATGCGCAGCAATCGCGCGGCGAAGTGGGAAAGTGCGGCGTCGCGATCGATTCGCTCGCCGATATGGAGGTGCTCTTCGACGGCATCGACATGGGCGATATCACGACCTCAATGACGATCAACGGCCCCGCCTGTATCGCGTTGGCGCAATACGTCGCCGCTGCCGAGAAGAAGGGAATTCCGCGCGCGAAGCTGGGTGGAACGCTCCAAGCCGATATTCTCAAAGAGTACATCGCGCAAAAAGAGTGGATTTTTCCGCCGCGTCCGCACATGCGCATCATCGTGGACATGATCGAGTTCTGCACGCGCGAAATGCCGAAATGGAATACGATCTCGATCTCGGGCTATCATATTCGCGAGGCGGGCTCGACCGCGGCGCAGGAGCTGGCTTTCACGCTGGCCGACGGCTTTGCGTACGTGGAAGCCTGCGTGGCCGCCGGAATGGACGTCGATTCGTTTGCGGGGCGCCTTTCGTTCTTCTTCAACTCACATATCGATTTCTTCGAGGAGATCGCCAAGTTCCGCGCCGCTCGCCGCATCTACGCGCGCCACATGCGGGAGAAGTACGGGGCAAAGGATCCGCGATCGTGGCAACTGCGCTTTCATACCCAGACGGCCGGCTGCAGCGCGACCGCGCAGCAGCCAGAGAACAACATCGTGCGCGTCGCGTTCGAGGCGATGGCGGCCGTTCTCGGCGGCACGCAATCGCTGCACACTAACTCGATGGACGAAGTCATGGCGTTGCCGACGGAAAAATCGGTCGAAATCGCGCTGCGTACGCAGCAAGTCTTGGCCTACGAGACCAACGTGACCAACGTCGTCGACCCATTAGGCGGCTCGTACTACGTCGAAGCGCTGACCCAGGAGATGGAGTTCCAAGCAGAGAGTTATTTCGCGCAGATCGCCGAGTACGGCGGCGTGATCGAAGCGATCGAAGCCGGATTCTTCCAACGAGAGATCGCCGAGGCCAGCTATCGTTATCAACGCTCGATCGAGACGCGGGACCGTGTGATCGTCGGCGTAAACGCGTTCGTCAAGGAGGACGAGCCCGCAAATATCGATCTGCTCAAGATCACGGAGGAGACCGAACGCGGACAGGCCGCCTCGGTGCAGGATTTACGCTCGAAACGCGACGGCGCCGCCGTGCAGCGCGGCCTCGAACGTCTGCAGGCCGCCTGCCGCGATCCGAAGGACAACCTGATGCCGCACTTGATCGATTGCGCCAACGCTTACGCCACCGAGGGCGAGATCGTCGAGGCGATGGCGAGCGTTTACGGGCGCTATACGGAACGAGCGGTGCTATGACGGAGGGAGAGATGCGCGATAACAATCTCGAGGTCTATCGGGTGCGACGCACCCTCGCGCAGGTGAAGCAAAAGCTCGAGGAGGCACTCCACTTGAGCCGCCGTCAAGATGAGATGCGAGATGAACGATCGACCGCTGCGCGTCGTCATCGCTAAAGCCGGCCTCGACGGCCACGACCGCGGAGCGAAGGTCATTGCGCGAGCATTGCGCGACGCCGGCATGGAGGTCATCTATACCGGACTCTTTCAGGCGCCCGAGCAGATCGTGCAGACGGCCGTGCAAGAGGATGCGGACGGCATCGGCCTTTCAATCCTGTCCGGCGCGCACATGACGCTCTTTCCGCTCGTCGTCGAGCAGCTGCGGGCGCAGGAGGCGGGGGACATCGTTTTTTTCGGCGGTGGAACGATCCCGCCCGAAGACGCAAAACGGCTCAAAGATCTCGGCGTTCGCGAGATCTTTACGCCCGGCGCGCCGCTGCAAACGATCGTTGACTTCGTAAGGCGCGAGTGCGGTAAGCGAAGAACGCCGGAGCCGGCGGCTTAATACGTTTTGAATCTGACGCGAGTCCGCACGCGCGTCGCGCCGTCTCCGACCGGAGATCCGCACGTCGGTACGGCGTACGTCGCGCTGGTCAATTACTGCTTTGCGCGCCAGCACGGTGGCGAGTTCGTCCTGCGAATCGAGGATACCGACGCAACGCGTAGCACGGCCGAGAGCGAGCGCGTCATCCTTGCCGCGCTGCGATGGTGTGGCCTAGCGTGGGATGAAGGCCCCGACGTCGGCGGGCCCTTCGGCCCGTATCGTCAGAGCGAGCGCTCGAGCATCTACGCCTCCTACGCGGAAAAGCTGCTCGCTTCCGGGGATGCCTTCAAATGCTTCTGCACGACGGAGCGACTGGAAGAGATGCGCGTCGCACAACGTGCGGCCGGCAAGGCGCCGCGCTATGACGGCCGCTGCCTGACATATTCGGCGCAAGAGATCGCGCGCCGCGAAGCGGCGGGCGAGCCGTACGTCGTGCGCTTGCGCGTTCCGGACGAAGGCGTCTGCGTCGTCAACGATCTGCGCCGGGGGCCGATCGAGTTCGAGTATACGAGCGTCGACATGCAGGTCTTGATCAAATCCGACGGTATGCCGACCTATCATCTCGCCAACGTCGTCGACGATCATTTGATGGAGATCACGCACGTCTTTCGCGGCGAAGAATGGGTTTCCAGTGCCCCCAAGCACCTGCTGCTCTACTCATATTTCGGCTGGCAACCGCCCGAACTGCTCCATCTGCCGCTGCTGCGCAACCCCGATAAGAGCAAGTTGAGCAAACGCAAGAATCCCACGGGAATCCTCTTCTTTCGGGCGATGGGCTATCTCCCCGAGGCGCTGGTTAACTTCTTGGCGCTGCTCGCGGACCCGGCGCGAGAAGGCGAGGACGAAATACTGGATCTGCCGGCGATCGTGCGGCGCTTCGATCCCGAGCACGTGCCGATCGGCGGCCCCGTCTTCGACTTGGCGAAGCTCGATTGGCTCAACGGACGCTATATCCGCGAGCGCCTCGATCCCGCCAGCTTCGTGCAGCGCGTGCAGGAATGGGCCGTTTCACCGGAGCGGTTGACACGCGTGGCGCAGCTTGCAGCACCTCGCATCGAACGTTTGAGCGATCTGGGCCCGCTGCTGGCCTTCCTTTTCTCCGGACGGCTGGCGCTGACGGCGCAGTCGTTTGAAAGCGCGAAACTCGACGCGCTTTCGATTCGTCGCGCTCTTAGCTTGAGCGTGGCGGAGTTCGATAAACTCGCGGCATGGAACGCCGTTGCGATCGAGCGCGTGATCGGGCGTATTGCCGCCGCTCTCGACAAAAAAGCGCGCGACGTCGCGCGTCCCTTCTACGTCGCCATCACCGGCAGTCCCACCTCGATCCCGCTGTACGATTCGATGGAATTGCTCGGACGGGATCTCGTTCGCGAACGGCTGCGCAACGCGATCGACCTTTTGGGCGCTCCCAGCAAGCGCGAGCTGCAAGAGTGGGAGACGCTCTTGCAAGGCGACGAGGTAGCAGTGTGATCCGAGCGATCGTCTTGGCCGCCGGAAAGGGCACCCGCATGAAGGGCGCGCGCTCGAAGGTGCTGCACGAGATCTGCGGGCGCCCGATGCTTTGGTACGTCGTACGGGCGCTGCGCCGCGCCGGCATCGGGGAGATCGTCGTCGTCATCAACCCGGAGCTGCGCGACGAGATCGAACGCTTCGATGTGGAAAGCGTCGTGCAAGAAGAACAGCTTGGCACGGGTCACGCGGTTCGGGTTGCGCTCGAGCAACTCGAGCCGAGATCGGGACGGCTCGTCGTCGTCTGCGGCGACATGCCGCTGGTCACCGGCGAGCTGCTGGGGGGAATGGCCGGTTCGCTCGATGCCGACGACGGCGTCGCCCCCGTGATGGCGCTAGTCACCGTCAAGATGCCCTTGCCTTCGAACTTCGGGCGCATCGTGCGCAGCGGACGGCGCGTCGAACGGATCGTCGAGGCGCGCGACGCTACGCCCGAGCAGCTCGCAATCGACGAGATGAATGCGGGCATCTATGCCTTCGACGAAGTCGCGTTGCGCGATGCCGTAGCGCGCCTCCGCCCGGATAACGCACAAGGAGAGTATTATCTCACCGATACCGTCGCGGAGTTCGTGCGCGACGGAAGAGGCGTCCGCCCGGTGCTCGCGACCGACCACCTTCACGTGCTGGGCATCAACGACCGCGTCGAGCTCGCCCAGGCGCGCAAAGAGATGAACGCGCGTTTGTGCGCGGCGCACATGCGCGAGGGCGTTACGATCGTCGACCCCGAGACGACCTATTTGGAGCCGGAGCTGGAAATCGGCGGCGATACCGTGCTCTATCCGAATACGACGATCGCGCGTCTTTCGAGCATTGGCCAGAACTGCGTGGTCGGACCCAACAGCCGTCTATCGAACGCGAAGCTCGGCGATCGGGTTACCGTTCGCGAGAGCGTCATCACCGACACGACGATCGGCGACGACGTCTGGATCGGGCCGTTCGCGCATCTGCGCGGGGAGGCTCGGCTGGGCGATAAAGTCCACGTCGGCAACTTCGTCGAGATCAAAAAATCGAATTTGGCTCGCCGGGTCAAGGTCAGCCACCTCTCGTACCTCGGCGATGCGACGATCGGCGAAGAGACGAACGTAGGCGCCGGAACGATTACCTGCAACTTCGACGGTGAACGGAAGCATTCAACGATCGTGGGACGCAACGTCGCGATCGGTTCGAATACGTCGCTCATTGCGCCGGTCAGCGTCGGCGACGGTGCGTTGACGGGCGCCGGTTCCGTCGTCACGAAGGACGTGCCCAGCGGCGAGCGCGTCGCGGGCAATCCGGCTCGGCCCCTTCCAAAGAAGTAGCCGTGCGCATCCTCCGCGCCGTGCTTTTTACAGCCGCGCTGCTCCTGACGTTCCCCGCCGTGCAAGCGGCGTCAATCGATCGGCCAAATGCGCTCGATCACCGCGTGGACGCGCTTTCACAGAGCGCGCTGCTCCATGAGCCCGCGACGGTTCTCGTCGACCACGCTCGCCAAGCCGCGGCACTGCGCCGCGCTCATCTGACGCTGCCCGGTTGGGTGCTGATCCAACTCTGCGAGGCGATCGCGCTCTTTTATCTGTGGAGCTCGGGGGGCGCGGCGAGGTTGCGCGATTGGCTGCACCGGCGAATCCGCTCCGATTGGATTCTGCGTTTTGCATTCGGTGCGGCGCTTGGGCTGGTCGCGCGCGTGGCATCGTTTCTTCCGGCCTTCTATCTCTATCGAGTCGACAAGACGATGCAGCTCTCCGTCGAGCTAACGCGCTGGTGGGCGCTCTCCTGGGCGTTTCATACGCTGCTCGGGATGATCGTTGCGGGACTCGTCGCCGCGATCGTTCTCGGGTGGGCGCAACGAACTCATCAATGGTACGCTTACACGATCCTCGCCATCCTCGCCGGCTGCGTCATTTGGACGTACGCGAGCCCGTACCTGACGCTTCTCGGACGGACGATCCATCCGCTTAACGGCCGCCTCGACGCGGAAATGCACGACGTGCTCGCGCGGGCGGGTTTCGGCGAGCTTCGTGTGCAGGTCGAGGGCGTGCGTAATACGCCTATCGGCGAGGCTGCGGTCATTGGAATCGGATCGTCGCGCCAGATTCTCTTGGGCGATACGCTGATCGCGGGAGACACGCCGCCCGAACTCGCCTACGACGTCGCCGTCGAGCTCGGCCACGTCGCGCACCGCGACCTGCTCTCCATCGCGTTAATCGAAGGCGGCATCGTCATTCTCTTCTCCGCGCTCGCCGTCGTGCTGGCGGATCGCATTACGTTTCGTCGTGACGACGATCCACTCTCGCGCCTTGCGATCGTTGCCGCGCTCTTGGCCGTTGTGTATATCGCGGCCGTTCCGGCTCGGAACGCGGCGCTGCGCTCTTACGATTTCTCCGCCGATCGATTTGCGATAGCGCTGACCGGCGATCCGGCCGACGCGGTGCGCGCGCTCGTGCGGGACAGCGATCAGCGCATGGAAGAGGTCTGTCCCGAGCTGAGCGCGGTGCTCTTCCTTTACACTTCGCCGGGAACGGGAGCCCGCGTCGCGGCGATCAATCACGTCCCATCGGGGTGTCCCTAGGAGCTCGGCGCCCACGTATTGACGAAGCGCATCGCCGCTTCGAGGCCCTCGTCGATCCAGAGCGTTACGCCCTCGGCGGCCGCCGAAATGATCGCCGGAAGCGCGCGGCGCTCGTCGTCGTTGAACTGACTGAGCACGTGGTCGACGCTGTCGAACTCGGGACGCCCGAGGCCAACGCGAAGGCGTGGAAAATCCTCGCCGATCGTCGCGATGACCGAGCGGAGGCCGTTGTGCCCGCCGTGACCGCCGCTCGGCCGCATTCGCAACTTTCCAAAGGGGAGATCCATATCGTCGCTTACCACCAGCACGCCGGCCGGGGGCGTTCGATACCATGCCGAAATCAAACGCACCGGTGTCCCACTGAGATTCATGAACGAGACCGGCTTGACGAAGCCGATGCGGCGCGCGGAATCGAAGGCTTGCTGCGCGGCGTCTTTCTTCTTCCAGTTCAGGATGCCGAAGCGGCGTGCCACCTCGTCGACCACCATGAAGCCCACATTGTGGCGAGTCGCCGCATACTGTGGGCCCGGATTGCCGAGCCCAACGACGAGTCTCGGGGCGCCTGACTCCGCCGGCTAGCCCGCCTCGGGCGTGGCGGGTTCGGCGCCGACGAGTTGTGGCTCGGCGGTCCCTTCGGCCGAAGCGGCCTCTTCCTCATGCGTCCGCGGCGGTTCGATCGTCACGACGAGCGTCTCGGGCGGCGAGAGCAGCTTAAAGCCTGCCGGCAACGCGATGTCGCCGGCGGTCACGTGGTCGTGAATGCCCAGCGCCGTTACGTCCACTTCCAGATGCTCGGGAATCTGATTCGCGGGCCCCTCGACTTCGATCTCATGGGCGACCATGTCCATCACGGCGCCCATCTCCTTGACACCAATGGCAACGCCTACCGTCACGATTCCGAGTCGGGCGCTGATCGTTTCGTCGGCGGAGATGCGCTGCAGGTCGGCATGGACGATGCGTCGCGTAACCGGGTGAGTCTGCACCTCGCGGACCAAGGCCGTCTGCGGTTTCTTCCCGCCGTCGGTCAGGGTGACGACGGCGTTGCGCCCGGCGCGGTGCAGCAACTCCTTGAAGTCGTGCGCGTTCACGGCGATATGATCGGGAACGGTCCCGTGCCCAAAGACGACCGCCGGGATCTTCCCGGCGGCGCGCAAGGCTTGAGAACCGGTCGTTCCGAGTTTTGTGCGGTGTTCGATTGAGAGTTTCAACTCTTTGCTAGCCACGATATTCCTTTTCTAGAGGGCGGCAACGGCTTCGGGGACCGGTGCCGGCGGCGTCAGGACGCCGTCGACGGTTTCGTCGCCTGCAAAGAGCTCCGAGACCGACCGATTGGTGACGATACGATTGATCGCGTCGGCAAAGACCTGCGCGATCGAAAGCTGTACGAATTTTGGATGGTTGTCGCGATCCTCGAACGGAATGGTGTTTGTAACGAGCACCTTTTCGATTTCCGCCTGCTCGAGCACCTCGACGGCGTCGCCGGCGAAGATCCCGTGCGACGCGACGGTGTAAACCTTGGTCGCTCCCCGCGACTTGATCGCCCCGGCCGCTTTGGCCAGTGTGCCGCCGGTCGAAATCATGTCGTCCACAACGACGGCGACTTTTCCGGCAACGTCACCGACGATGTCGGTAACCTCAGAAACGTCGGGCTCGGGCCGCCGCTTAAAGACGATGGCGAGCGTACTGTTCAGGCGTTTGGCGAAGAGCTCGGCGCGGTGCACGCCACCTGCATCGGGTGAGACGACGACGATTTTGTCGTCGCAAAGGCCTTCCTTCTTTAGGTAGTTGCAGAGCACCGGCATCGCCATCAAATTATCGACCGGAACTTCGAAGAAGCCTTGAATCTGCGCGGCATGCAAATCCATCGTGACGATGCGCCGGGCCCCCGTCACCTTCAGCAAATTGGCGATCACCTTGGCCGAGATCGGCTCGCGCCCCTTGGTCTTCTTGTCTTGCTTAGCATAGCCGTAGTAGGGGATCACGGCGGTGATCCGGGCAGCCGAGGCGCGCCGCAGCGCGTCGATCATCAGCAGCAGCTCCATGACTGCATCGTTGACGCCCTTGCCGTTGGGCGTCTTGCAGATGGACTGGACGACGAAGACCTCCGAGCCGCGAACGTTCTCGCCGATCTCCACCCGCGTCTCCTCGTTTTTGAACTCGCCAACCAGCGCCTTGCCGACATGCAGTCGCAGGCGCTTGGCGATCTCTTCGGTCAGCTGCGGATTGGAGTTTCCGCAGAAGAGAAGCGGGCTTTGCACGAGGGGGGACGTTCGCTGGCTGAATCGTTCGGCCCTCGAAGGCTGTTTGGAGGAGCGTGGCTCAAGAGTTCTCGCTGGTCGCGCCCTTTGCGCTGGCCGGCGACCAGCCGAAGGCGACCGACTCCTTGGCGCGCGGAGTCTTACGCGGCGACCGCGCGCAGACGCTGCTCGGGGTGACCGGGAGCGGCAAGACGATGGCGATGGCGCGTACGATCGAGCTCGTGCAAAGGCCGACGCTCGTGCTCTGCCACAATAAGACGCTCGCCGCCCAGCTCTGCGCCGAATTCCGCGAGTTTTTCCCGAAGAACGCGGTCGAATACTTCGTCTCGTACTTCGACTACTACCAGCCCGAGGCGTACGTCCCGTCGACCGACACCTATATCGAAAAGGACAGCTCGATCAACGACGAGATCGAGCGTCTGCGCCATTCGGCGACGCAATCGCTGTTGACGCGCCGCGACACGCTGATCGTCGCCTCGGTTTCCTGCATCTTCGGTCTCGGCTCGCCCTCCGATTACATGGAGATGTCGGCGCGCGTTCGCGTGGGCGAGGAGTTCGACCGCGACGTTTTTCTGCGCAAACTGGTCGACATGCAGTACCGGCGCAACGACCTCAACTTGGTGCGCGGAACCTTTCGCGTGCGTGGCGATACGCTCGAGTTCGTCGGCGTGGAGGAAGAGCTCGTCCATCGCATCAATTTTTTCGGCGACACGATCGAAGCCATTAACGTCGTCAACCTGCTCACCGGCGAATACGTCGAGAGTAAGCGCGAGGTGACGATCTTTCCCGCCAAGCACTTCATCACGCCCGAAGAAAAGCTCCAGCGCGCGATCGTCTCGATCGAGGCCGAGCTGGAGGAGCGGCTCGCGTATTTCAAGGGACACGGAAAGCTGTTGGAAGCGCAGCGCTTGGAGATGCGCACGCGTTACGACCTCGACATGCTGCGCGAGGTCGGCTATTGCAACGGGATCGAGAACTACTCGCGCCATCTCACGGGCCGAGAGCCGGGGTCGACGCCGTGGTGCCTGATCGACTTTTTCCCCAAAGACTGGCTGCTCTTCGTTGACGAATCGCACGTGACGCTGCCGCAAGTGCACGGAATGTTCGCGGGCGACCGTTCGCGCAAACAGGTCTTGGTCGAGCACGGTTTTCGTCTGCCCAGCGCGTTGGATAACCGGCCCCTGACCTACGACGAGTTCGACGATCATATCGTGCAGGCCGTCTACGTTTCGGCGACCCCGGGTACGTACGAAACGGGGCGCAGCAGCCAGGTCGTCGAGATGATCATTCGGCCGACCGGACTGGTCGATCCGGAAGTCGAGGTTCGCCCCACGCGCAACCAAGTCGACGATCTGATGGAAGAGATCCGTCAGCGCGCGGACCGCAAGGAACGCGTGCTGGTCACGACGCTCACCAAGAAGATGGCCGAAGATCTCACCGATTATCTGATCGAGAACGGTCTGCGCGTCCGCTATCTGCACAGCGAAGTCGATACGCTCGAGCGCGTTGCGATTCTGCGCGACCTGCGCGCCGGCGTCTTCGATGTCTTGGTCGGCATCAATCTGCTACGCGAGGGGCTGGACCTTCCCGAAGTCTCGCTGGTGGGCATCCTCGATGCCGACAAAGAGGGCTATCTCCGCAGCGGAACCTCGCTGATTCAAACGATCGGGCGCGCTTCACGCAACGTGGAGGGTAAGGTCATCATGTACGCCGACGTCGTGACCGAATCGATGGCCCGCGCCATCGGCGAGACGCGGCGCCGCCGCGAACGGCAGGTGCAGTACAATCTCGAGCACGGCATCGAGCCGAGATCGATCCGCAAGGAAATTCACGACATCCTGAGCATGATCGGCGGCGGTGAGGAGCGCGCTGCGAAGTTCAAATTCGACAAGCTCCCGCGTGACGTCGCGCTCAAGATGTCCCGCGATTTGGAGCGCAAGATGCGCGAAGCGGCCGCAAGTCTGGAGTTCGAGAAGGCCGCCGCGTTGCGCGACGAGCTTATCGAGCTGCGTAACCAGATCGGCGGCAACGAAAGTGTTCTCTTTGGCGGGAGAGCGCCGAAGATTTTCGACAAGGCCTTGGCCGAGCTGGTCAGTAACTAACTTGGCGCCGTGACCGTTCTTACCCGCACGCTCCTCAACGTGCCCGAGGCGCTGGGGGAGCTCGTCGTGATTATCGCCGTCGTAGCCGGTTTCGTCGCGCTGCACGCGGTGCTGCAGCGCCGGTTCAAAACCGAGGTGCTGCGACGGCACAACGACGTCGCCGGCTACCTCTTTTCGGCGGTCGGCGTGCTCTACGCGGTGCTTTTGGGCTTCTCCGTGGTAGTGGTGTGGCAGAAGTACGATGCGACCGTCTCCAACGTCGAAACCGAAGTTGATGCGGCGGCAGACCTCTATCACGTGGTCGACGGCTTTCCCGCGCACGCTCGAGACGCCATTCGAGGTAAGCTTGCCGACTACGCGAGGACCGTCATTGGTGTTGAATGGCCGGCGATGGCCGCCAATCGAGATGTGCCCGATACTGGAGCAAACGTGCTCGAAACGATCTCGTATGGCATCAATACGTTTGCGCCCGTCGATATCCGGGAAGGCAACGTGCAACAGGCAGCATTGCAGGATCAGCAACGGCTTTTCGATGCCCGTCGCGAGCGATTGATCCATGCGGCACCGGCCGTACCGGTCGTGCTCTGGTTCGCGCTCATTATGGGAGGGCTCTCGATGGTCGCCTTCTGCTACATCTTCGGCGTCGAGAACCGGCCGGCACAACTGCTGATGACCGCGATTCTGGTGGGCTTGATCGCGATACTCTTCTGCGTCGTCTACGAGTTTGCCACGCCGTTCTCCGGTTCGGTGACGATCTCGTCGGATGGTTGGAGCTACCTCACGCAGCGCATGCACGAGATTCGATAGCGGTCCCTATGAAAGGAGTTCACATGATCCGCAACATGCTTCTGATATTGGGGCTCTACGCCAGCACGATCGCCGCGGTACCCCCGGGGGCACAACCACCGTGACACAGCCACAACAACCGCCGCCGGCGCCGGCCCCGCCCCCGTTGGCTCCCATGCCGGCCGCGACGGCTGCACCGACGGCGACGCCGTCGCCGGATCCGGCGATGCTGGCCCGCGCCAAGAACGAGTTCGCCCAGCTGCAGAGCGGCAAGATCGATCGCACGACGCTCACGACCGAGATGAGCACTGCGCTGACCGATGATAAGCTGGCGACGCTCAAGGGTGCCATTGGAAATCTCGGTACGCCCGTATCTTTCGCCCAGCAGCGCGCCGGGACCCGAGGTGACGTTCGCTACGCGGTCTACGTCGTAACGTTTGCGAACGGCACGAAGCTCGACTTTCTCATCGGCATCGATGGGCAAGGAAAGATCGCCGGTATGCAACTCATGCCGAGCCAATAGCGAGGCACGCTCGTTGCGCCGGCTCGATCTCGTGCTCTTCGACCTCGACGACACGCTGCACGACGATACCTATGCCTATCAGAGCGCGGCCGAGGAAGTAGCGCGGGAGGTCGCCGCCGAGCACGGCATCGACGCGCTGGCGCTCAAGGCCGCCTACGTTACCGAAGCGGAGGGCTTTTGGCACCGCCTTTCGGCCGACGATTTGAAGGTCAAGCTCTCGCGCATCCGCGCGAGCATGTGGCAGACCGCCCTCGAGAGCGTTGGGGTCGGCGATCCCGAGGTGGCCGAGCGAAGCGCCGATCGTTACAACTCCTATCGCGCCAAGTACTACACGCTCTTCCCCGGCGCGATCGATCTGCTGCGAGCACTGCGCGAACGCGGCATGAAGCTCGGCATCGTGACCAACGGGCTCTCCGAGACGCACCGCGAAAAGATCGCGCTCTTGCGCATCAGCGAGTTCTTCGATGCCATTTTTCTCGCCGACGAGGTCGGCATGATCAAGCCCAACCCGTTACTCTTCGCGCACGCGTGCCGCGCGCTGGACGGCGCGCCGGCGCACGCCGCGATGGTTGGGGACCGGTACGACCGCGACATCCGAGGAGCCCATGAGGCTGGGCTCTTCACCGTCTGGCTCAACGTGCGTGCGGAGGAGCTGCCGCCCGCCTCTGCCCCTCCCGACGCGACCTGCAGCTCGATTGCCGACGTCGGCCGCATACTTCTTCCGCCGATCGGTGTCTCCTAGATACCGTGTCCCTGGATTCCATCGTCATCAAGGGTGCGCGCGAGCACAATCTCAAGAACGTGGATCTCGTGCTGCCCAGAAACCGGCTGATCGTGATAACGGGCCTCTCGGGCTCTGGCAAATCTTCATTGGCCTTCGATACGATCTATGCCGAAGGGCAGCGCCGCTACGTCGAGTCGCTCTCGTCGTACGCGCGGCAGTTTCTCGGACAGATGGAGAAGCCCGATGTGGATTACATCGACGGGCTCTCCCCGGCGATCTCGATCGATCAAAAGTCCACCTCGCGCAACCCGCGCTCCACCGTCGGAACGGTAACGGAGATCTACGACTACCTGCGGCTGCTCTACGCGCGCGTCGGAACGCCGCACTGTTATCAATGCGGTCGCGAGATCAGCACGCAATCCAGCGAGCAGATCGTCGATTCGATCATGGAGCTGCCGGAAGGCACGCGTATGGTGCTGCTGGCGCCGCTCGTCCGCGGGCGCAAGGGCGAGTATACCAAGCTCTTTGAGGAGGTTGCGAAAGAGGGTTTCACGCGCGTGCGCGTGGACGGCGAGACGAAGGAGCTTTCGTCGAAAATCGTTCTCGACAAAAAACGCAAGCACACGATCGAGGTGGTCGTCGACCGGCTCGTTCGCAAGCCGGACGTCCGCAAGCGGCTCGCCGACTCGGTCGAAACCACGCTCCGCCTTTCCAGCGGCATCGTTACCGTACTAATCGATCCTTCGACAGGCTCAGGACAAGTTAAGGAACTGACGTTCAGCGAAGCATTCGCCTGCGTCTATTGCGGGCTTTCGTTCGAAGAGCTGGCGCCGAGGCTGTTTTCATTTAACTCGCCCTACGGGGCGTGCCCGGCCTGCAGCGGTCTCGGTGAGAAAATCGAGATCGACCCGTGGAAAGTGATTCCCGATCGCAGCAAGTCGATTGCCCAAGGCGCGATCGTGCCTTGGAGCCGCAACATGGGCAGCGGCCGATATCCCTCGATGAATCCGTATTACATGCAGCAGCTCGAACGCGTGCTGCGACGGTACCGCGTGAAGACGTCCACACCGATCGAACAGCTCTCCGACGAAGTGCTCGACGTCATCCTCTATGGAACCGATCGCGAGCAGACCTTTGCATACACGTCGCGCGGCGGCAAGACGTGGGAGTATCGCTCCTCGTTCGAGGGCGTCGTCAACAACCTACAGCGGCGCTACAGCGAGACGTCGAGCGACTACGTGAAGGAAGAGATCGAGAAGTTCATGTCGGCTTCGGTCTGCCCGTCCTGTAAAGGCGCGCGGCTCAAGCCCGAAGCGCTCGCCGTGACGGTCGGCGGGCGAAATATCGACGAACTGACGCGCATGTCCATCGAGCAGCTCGAACTTTTCTTTCGCGAGCTCTCGCTGACGCCGCGACAAGAACAAATCGCGCATCAGATCGTCAAGGAGGTCCGAGCGCGCCTCGGCTTCCTGACCAACGTGGGGTTAAACTATCTGACGCTCTCGCGCTCGGCGACGACGCTGGCCGGCGGAGAATCGCAACGCATTCGACTGGCGACGCAGATCGGGAGCGCTCTGGTCGGCGTGCTCTACATTTTGGACGAACCGTCGATCGGCTTACACCAGCGCGACAACGACCGTTTGCTGGCGACGCTCCAGACGCTGCGCGACCTTGGCAATACCTTGATCGTGATCGAGCACGACGAGGATACGATGCG